>Ga0193728_1000402_pt1 | contig 20751 bp, 1 predicted proteins | sample U1c1metaG_FD_143037 | JGI IMG/M metagenome (GOLD analysis project Ga0193728, IMG submission 143037) | Soil microbial communities from a riparian zone of the East river system, Colorado, United States - U1c1 | ecosystem: Environmental > Terrestrial > Soil > Riparian zone | place: USA: East River...
CCCCACATCTCTTACCTTTTAGTATTATAGTGCCAGTTATAAATAAATCCCCCTTACGTCTTCTATAAGCTTTAAGGGAAGAGAGGGTATAAATAATAGTAGTTTACTAAAGATAGCGTGTAATAGGGAGCGGTTAAGATATAGGAAACTACTATATATTTTAAACTTAGTAACCTATTATCTAGCTAATAGTAAGGTTACTAGCTAGCATCTTTACTTTAACTACCCTCTAAGTAAATCGCTAACCTTAATTTATACTATTAACTTACTAACTTAAGTCCTCCGCTCCTACTCTTATCCTAGTATCCTAGTTAACTAACCCCCTACCAGCTATACCTACTACACCTCCCTATCTACCACCAACCTTTTTTTTATAAGGCTTCTTTAACACTAAAGCCTTTCTTACCCTTGTTACTACTACTCTACTATTTATCTTTCTTTTCTTTATAGGATTTATATCACCTTCGCTCTCCTGTTTATCTTCTATAACCTTACCACCATTACCCGCCTTACTATCCTTCTTACTTAACCCTAGGAGCTTTAATAATAGCCTAGGACTGCTAGCAGCTATAGGCTTAGCTTACCGCTTTACTAAAGCTAGAACTACTCCGTATTTAGCAACTATCCTATATTATTTAATACTATAACTTACCTACTAATTACTTAACTACCTCTTTAATATCTAGGAGTTTATTATTTTCTTTAGGGTGTAACGTAAGCACTTTACTATCTTTATTATCTATAGCTTAAGTTATATTATATCCATTCTATACCGGAATAGGAGTAGGAGGACTATCTTCTATATCTAATAAATTAGCGCCTAGAGTACCTGCCGAATTGTTAGTAAGTTACCAGCTAGCAACTTCTATTAAACTATATACTAGTATTAGCTTAATTAAATTTACAAATATTAAACTAAAGTTCCGGCGCTAGTAGAGAAGTACCTACTAAATTATTAGTAAGTTACCAGCTAGCGACTTCTATCAAACTATATACTAGTATTAGCTTAATTAAATTTACGAATATTAAACTAAAGTTCCAGCGCTAGTAGAGAGTTCGCAACTTTCTATTTTCCTTTACCTTTAACCATAGCTATAGTAGAGCCCTCCGCGTTAGAACTAGCTGCTCGCTATTTAGCAAGAGCCCTAGTATCCTTTACTAACTTAATTCTTATTACTTTTTCTATAGCTCGTTTTATCTTTTCTGCTACTACTTTAGTAACTATAGTAGTCTTCTATATATTAATAAGTTCTAGATATAACGTTAGCAGTTTACTAGTTAGTAACTTTCGCCAATAGAATTACATACTTTTTTTATTTTTCTAACTTTCTAATATCTGCTCTAATATAAGCCCCAAACCTTTTCTAGGAAGCTTATCTTTGCTTATAAGGTTATATACATTATCCTATTTATCTTATAGGCTTCTTTATCTAAACATCTTAGTGTAATAACTAATAATTATATCTCTTAAAGCGCTAAATCGTTTACCTTTATTATTAGAGTCGCCGTAGTTAAACGCTAAGTTGTTAGCTGGCATCTTGAAGTCCAAGTTAGCTGTAGCGGTAAGCTATATATAGTATTTCTTTATAGCATAAGATTAAATAACCTAATTATATATATAATTAGTTATTAAAATAAACGCATTAATTTAATAAGCTTAACCGATTCTCTAAACTCTACTAATTAATTAGTTTACCGTTAATCTAGAGCCTAGTACCTCTACTATAATAATATTATAATAAGCCTTCTAGAGATTCGTGCTTATTAAGGAGTATTAGTAGCTGGTAATATAGACTTTAACCTAATATAATAGATTATTAAAGTCCGTGATAACTTAATTACGGTATAATTAGGTATAAGCGGAACGAATACTAACGAATTTAATGCCTACTATTAGAAGAAAAAGTTCTATATTCCACTAAATAACTAGCTATTTAGTAAAAATTAAGACCTTTTTATTAGTATTGATATAGGTATATAATAGAAAGCCTGCTAGCTACTAAAGCTTTACTAATCGTTTACACATCTATATAGCAAATATAACCCTATCCTAGTAACAAATATTAATATCTTCGCCTTAGGTAAGCCGATAGTAAAAGGTTAAACTATATATACCCTTCTCGTGCCAACCATTAACATACTTAATACTAGTCGGCGCTCTACTTTAGAACCTATTAAGACTTATATTAAAAGAGGTATACGAAAGCTAACGATGTCAGCCTATATTAATATATCCTTCGCCAGTTATAGCGTCTATACCTATTCCTATATTATTAGCGAGGATCTTATACAATTTAGTATATAATTCGGCTTACAAACACGACATTTAGAGCTTAATAGTAAGGACACGATAGGCGGGGATATCTGCTCTAACCGTAACTGATTTTCTAGGCTTAAGTTCTACCATTAAGCCCTTATAATAACATATTTAGGAAAGTATTAGAATCGGATAAATTAGTGCGGCGGATAGGTTAATATCTATATTTAAACCACTTAGCCCCTAGAAGTATTTAGGGTCGAGTAATATACAATACTCTATTAAATCTAGATGGTGCAAGTTGCCCGCTAGTAACTTAGATATCTTTTATTACATTATAGAGTATTCTAATAGGTTAGAGAAGTTTATATTTAATAGCATATAATAATTTAAGACGCTATATATTAAACTAATAATGCCCCTAATATTAGCCGCTTGGTTGCTATAAATTATAGCGCTTACTAGCAGTAATTTTTACGGACGTATTAGGTGAACGGAATGGTGCGTTCGCGTTTAAGGGGACTTTAACTTATAAGCCTTATCGTAGATAACTAAACTAAAGTAGTTAGGAATGCGAGACTTCAGTTTAAGCAACTTATCTTTGTCTATTTCATCGTTATTAGCGGGCTTATCCTCTTCCTCTTCCTTATTAGTAAGAACACAACTATATTTATAGGTTAATTTCAACCGTCTAGGCATAGCGGCTCCGTCTAAAGTATATTTATACTACGTTAAATAAGTCGATATAAATATATAATAACTTATAAAAGGGTCATTCGGGTCTAGCGCTTTAATTATCTTTTTTAAATCGTCTACTAACCTAGGCAGAACGCTCGCCTAAGTTATAATAGTAGCTTTATTCGGTATACTATAGTAATAGTATGGTTTTAGGTCCGGGAATAGACGAAGCTTATCTTACTAGATACTAGCGGCTAGCGTAGGAAATAAGATAAGGGTCGGCTTATATAAGCCTAGAGCTATTAAGTTGCCAGCTAATAACTCGGCCCTAAGTTACTAACTAGTAGGTAAAGTGCCTAAGGCTAAGACCTCTATATCGCAGCGGAAGATATTCTAAATAACGGAAAGAGAAGTAATAGATTTACTAAGTCTAATATTATTACTAAGAATCACTAATCTAATAGAACTATTAAGCATATACTACGCCTAAACGGCCCCTATTACTTGCTATACTTTTAGGGTTATTCTAGACCTAATAGATAGAGTTATAGGATTAATACCTAACACGGAATATAAACTTAGATAATTAAACAATTAGGCTATAGCCTAATTAGTACTATTCTATAGTTCCTAAAAAGCCTCTTAATAATTAGGGTCTAACTCTTTTCCTACGGCTATAAGCATAGCTTCTACCTTAGATATATAAACAGCGCGTATAATTACCGTATCTAAGGTGGTGATTAGACTCCCTAATACTTAATCCGCACCTATAGTATTATTATTCTTATCTATAGTAGGGTTTACTAGTAGATATAATACTTTTACCTATGCTAATATATTTTATAGTAGCTAGATCTAAGCTTCTAGACTTAGCAAGGTAAGTAGGGGATTACCGTCTAGAGATGTCCTAGATACCCTAGCTAGCATATTATAAAAGCTATTAGTTAAGGCGTTAAGAAACATTAAAGGCGCCAAGTATATTGTGTTACTATTAGGTCCCTCCTTATCGCTAACATACTCCTTATCTAATATCTCTTCATCTCCGGAATTAATAGTATTATTAGCTAGAAACCTAGTAAGGAGCGAGTTACTAGCTAATAACTACGCTACTTCTAGGCTTATTACACCCCGGAAATTATTATCTATTAGGTAAGTTAGTTATATAGCTTAAATAATCTAAGCACGTCCTCCCTTATTCTTTAATTTTACCTTTCTAGTACTTATACGGTAGAACTAGCGCAGAAAGACATACGCACGGTAATACTTTTTTAGCGGTATCCCTCTAATAAACTTTACGTCGTAGTTAGGATTATCTCCTACTATTAGGAACCAGTCGGGATTATCCTTAATAATTTAATAGAGGGTAACAATATAGCAGGCCAAGGCCCTTTTATAGTCCATTTTTTCGTAGTTATAATACTAAATTAGTAAGCCTACTTTAAGGCAGGCTTTAGAGATAGATTTAGGGTTATTAATTATTTAAAAAATGTTCTCGGACTTATAAATAGTTTTTTCGGTATATTTAGCAACACTAAACCCTACTTTCCGGTAACGTAGCTATAGAGATAACGTAGAACTAGGTTGCGAGTCGTATACGTTAACGTAGTCTCTTAATTACTGTATATCTAATAGCCTAAGATAGCTAGTAATATAGGCCTAGCTATTAATTAAACTAGTTAGGATAACCTTTACTCCTTTAGGGTTTTGCTTAATAGCCTCTATAGGTGTAATTGCTTTAACCTCTCTTACTCTTTTCTTTAGTTAAGTAGCGACGTTATTCTGCGTATTAGTAGATAGTCCAGCCGCTACCTCGGTATTTTTTTTTAGGTTAGCTATTATTAAATATATAGGAATAGGTTAAGTTGCCGGTTAGTAACTTATAGCCAATTAGGTAAATATAAAGGGAAATAATTTAATTAGAATTAATAGAGGCTTGTAAGAACGGTTAGTAAACAGACTATCTCTATTTTAAGGTAACCTAACTTACCTTTAAGAGCGCTCCAGGATACGGTATAGGTGCGAGTACTATTAATAAGTAAGGTAGATAAAAAAATATATCTAAGCAATATATAGTATCTAAAAGAGAGCAAGGTTACTAGTTAGTAACTTATAGCTACTAAAATAAGTATAGTTAGATATATACCTAATCTAAACTAGTATAGGCTAGCGTAAAGTAAGAACGTAACTAGCGGTTAAGATTCCTAAATATATATATATAGTTAATAAATAGACTATCTTTATTTTAAGGCTGTATTATTTACCATTAAGAGCGTTCTAGAATGTGGTGTAAGTGCGTTAATAAATAGGGTAGATAGATAAATTTATCTAAGAAACGTATATAGAGAGAAAGAGAGTTAAGTTATTAGCTAGTAAGGGTTAGGTAAGATAAGTGGAGTATAGAAGAAATGGAGGATTAGAAGGGTTAAAGGTGGTAAAGTAAAATATAGATTAACGCTAGTGGCTAGCGCTGTTTATATCTATAAATAAAAAGGGTAAGTAAAGGGCTAATTTATAAAAGTAAGTTTAAGTTATAAATATAATTATAAAGGTTACTAGTAGATAGTAAAAAGGTATAGGAAAATATGGCACTAAGGGCGACTAAATATTGCCTACTGGCAACTTATAGTTAATTGCACAACCGGCTTCCCCCTTTAGTAAGTACTGTAAGATTTTAAATTTGGTATGTATATCTAATCTCGCTTAATTGCTACTAGCTATATATAGTAATTATAGCTAAAGCTATACGTAAGGGCTATTTAGTTACCCTAGTGAATTAAATTAAAGCAATTTAGAACTTCCTCCCCTACCCTATTTTGCCTATACTATAGCTAAAACAATACTATTCCCGTAGAGATCTAGCTAATAGGATTTAGTAATATTATACGGGTGGAAACCTTATAATATTTTATAAATATTACGTTACTAAAGTTCTTAGCTAAGCATAGGTGTTCACTATAATTGCTTTAAATAGTTAATAGTAATTAAGTAAAATTATCTATAAGCGAAATTACTTTTATAAAAAGGGGGAAGCTGGTTGTATATATAGCTATATAAGGTTTTAATACTAGGGCGATATAAGTAAGTAGGTGTGGCTGCGGGTATAAGTAGGGTATAGATTATACTCTAATTTTAACCTTAATTTTATAGTAGTATATAAGCTATCTCCCTTACGTATTAGACTGGTACTAGAGTATATACTAGTAACGTCTTACTACATAGTTCTAGTTATTCTAGTTACCAGCTAGTAGCTTATACGGTATTTTTATATTATTAAGACTAGCCCTAACCAAAGCTACTGTGTAAAGTATTAATAGTAAAGTTATAATATATAAAATATTAATAGTATAACTATAATATATAAAGTACTAATAGTGTAGTTATAATGTATAAAGTACTAATAGTGTAGTTATAATATATAAAGCACTAATAGTATAGTTATAATGTGTAAAGTATTTATAGTATAATTATAATATATAAATCCTAGTTATTAATACTATACTACTTTTATATATAACCAAACCTATAATATCTAGCTACCTATTCTAATTATTACTAACCCTTCCTAACCTCTTTTCTAGTATTCTAGCTCTTTAGAATATCTATAAGTTACTAACTAATAACTTCCCTACTCCCTACTGTCTGGGTACATACTGCGGTATAAGGTTTATTTTATACTAACTTACTATCTAGTTAGCAAGTAGAGAGGTTGCTAGCTAGTAACTTAGCCTATATCTACCTCGATTTTCATATAGTATAAACTAACTACTAGATATAGGTAAAGTATTAGACTATTAGGTGGTATATTTATATTACTAGTAGATACTACCGCCTAATATAGGGGTATAGGTTAAAGACGGCTAGTAACTAAAGAGTTTATATCTCTAAGAAACCCTACTATATAGATCCCTACTATCTATACTACTAACGCTACCTATAACCTATCTATAAGCTAACCCCTTATTTAAGTCTATACTAAACTTTCCTATCTACATTTCTAAAGGTTATAACCCTTTAGCGTATTTAACTATTAAAGACTCTATAAGTTGCTAGCTAATAACCTAGCCTATTTAGTTCTGGTTAGGGTTATAATAAGACAACAGTATAGGTTAGTATAACGGTAGAGGGTATAATAATAGTAGAATATATTAAGTAGTTTAAAGACGTTAAACCAGTTATAAGGCAATTGCCTGGCCAAGTAGTAGTTAGCTAGGGTTAGGTGGACATAGTTAGTATCTAGCAGTTCTAGATATTTATTTATAGTCCTAATAATTATAATTATAGTAATATAGTATACAGGTAGAATGTCTATAGCGACTCTCTATAGCATTGCAAATAGTAGACTAGCATTTATTTGCGTAATTAAGATATAGTCAGGTATATAGATAAGGCGGATTATCAATTTCTAAGTTATATTAACCTATAGTTTATTCGGCTATCTAAAGTTACCCTTATAAGCAACTAACTACTTATTTATAGACAAAGTCTTATCTTGAAATTTAGTATTATAAAAGGTATTTAGCTTAGGTACGGATATACCTAAAGCCTAGGCAGTGCTGTAAATAATAGACGTATATTTAGTATTAGTAATAGTATATTTGTTGCTAGCTGCTAAGGTAAGGATTAGATTAATAAAAATTTTAACCTTATCTTAATTAGACTAGGAAGGATTAGATTCCGGAGGGGTAAGGTTAGTAGTATATAGTAGTATAATTCGTCTAATTCTATAGTTAATGTTAATTACTATAGTACTAATTTCTTAACTATACTGGGTTACGAACTAATTAAATTATAGGATTAATAATTATTAGCTATTTAGTAGGACAAATAGAGCCTAAGATTGGAATAGTACTTAAGTTACTAGTAGGTAAGAAAGATTTAATAGAGTGAAGTGTAGAAAAAGTAGAGGAGCTAGGGCGAAAAGGTTTATTTAAGCTATCCTAAAGCGCTAGCCTATTACCTACTAGTAACTTATACTACTTAAGGAGCTTCTATAGTTATAATAGGCCTTTTACTAGTTAAAAAATTCTAAAGCTAACTAAGCCTAGAAAATGCCACCAACCTTACTTAACTCTTTGCTATACGCTTAACAACTAACTAGGTCTTAGGGTGCCTATACCTTTATCTATACCTAAATTACTAATTATAAAATTGCCGGTAAAATTAGTATAGTAATTAGTAGTAGTGCTAATGTAATCCGTATAGCTCTATATCTAAACTATAGCGGTATAGATAGAGTCTATATATATATATATCGCAGTACGTATTATCTAACTCAGGATTATATTCCGACTTAGGATTAGTATCCTTATTATACGAGACTGGCGGTAAAGACTTATTTATTATATCGCTAATATCTAGGCCTAGGTTATTATTAGTTAGATTATATTTTTCGCTTGTAATTATAGTATAGTTTTTTCCCGTATATAAATCTAATACTTAGTCGTATATAGTTAAGTTACCGGCTAGTAACTTTGCTAAAGTTAAGTTATTAGTAATATCGGTCTTATATATTAGGTAAGGTCTATATATTAAAGTAAAAAGTCTAAGTATCTTATATACAAGGAGCTATTTACATAGACATTTGCCTTTAAGGAAGAACTGCCTACTTTTATAGTTAAGGTCGTTAATAACTAGACAAAGCATAGTAGGACTTTGGCATATAACGGCGTGTATTAAAACTATCTAGCTAATACGCGTACAATATAGGTGTCCTACTAGGAATACAGCCTTATTAATAGGCAGTCCGGCTACTAAATAGTCTTAACTAATACTTTCTAGGTGATTTATAAAGCGGAAGATGCTTTCTAAACTAGGTGCTCTGCCTTCTTTATTCTTATATCTAAAATTGGCTTTAAAATCTAGTAGCTATTTCTTTAATAGGGAATATAGGTCTATATAGGAGGATTCTATAAAAGCTAGGTAGCGGCCTTTAAATTTAATAGGAAGATATAGATCTAAGGATATAGGTGAATTCGTAGCTATAACTATTAGGTATATTAATAATAGCTAAATTAAAGGGGTAGTATTATTATATAATACCTTAAGAGGATTATTTAGCCAAGTTGCTAGCTAGTAAGTTTAAACTATAAGTGAGATATAAGGAAGATAGAGGGAGCTAGTAATGGTAATAACTATATAACTATAATTAGCCCTATAATTCTAATTATTATATAATTAAAGAAAGTAATTCTAATTATTATATAATTAAAGAAAGTAATTCTGATTTAGTTATATAGTTATATTAATTACGTCTTTTAGGCACGGGCCTCTATATAATATTATTTATATATAATAACTTACGTATAGATAATATACTTGCCCTAGAACTTACCTAGAGCTCCCCCCTAAAGCTCTACCTCTCCCTCTTTTTATTTCTACTATTTCTATAGTTAATTATATAGTTATATCTAGGTAATATAATTAGTAGGTGTAATTATAATTAGGTTGGTTATATTCCTATATAATATAATATAATTATAACTAACTAACTAATTATTACTATTACTAGAGGGAGCTTTAGCAAATATCTAATGTAATTTAGAGGAGATAAAGGCTAGTTAGTAGGTAAGTTATTTTAGGGCTCTAAGAATATAAGAAAAAACCTAGTTTAGTTAATAGCGGATTATATTTTAGAGTAATAGTAGACGACTTATATAGATAATATGTTTATACTAATAGCCTTTTTCTGTATACGGATAGGTATAATTAGGTGTTTTATTAGTAGTTACGGTATATATATTCCTAGTAGTGCTAGCAATATCTACTACCTCCTTAGGATATCTTTAGTCCTGCCGTAGGTATAGGCAATAATAAATATCCTTATTTATTATAGAACTCTACTATAGGGGCCTCTATAGGAGAGCCCTATACTCTCGCGTATACCTTATATATAGCTTATGTTAGCTACGCGTAGGTATATTACCTCCTTACGCCCTTAACCCTTATAATTGATCGCGCAACGTCTTATAGACTCCTCAAATACATATATTTAGCTGCTACTATTCCGCGCCCTATAATATTATTAGTAGTTATAGTATATATATTCCTGGTAGTGCCAGTAATATCTACTACCTCCTCTAGGATATCTTTAGTCCTACTATAGGTATGGGCAATAATAAATATCCTTATTAGTAGTTATAGTGTATATATTCCTAGTAGTACTAGTAATATCTACTACCTCCTCTAGGATATCTTTAGTCCTACTATAGGTACGGGCAATAATAAACATCCTTATTAGTAGTTATAGTATATATATTCCTAGTAGTACTAGTAATATCTACTACCTCCTCTAGGATATCTTTAGTCCTGCTATAGGTACGGGCAATAATAAATATCCTTATTGGTAGTTATGGTGTATATATTCTTAGTAGTGCTAGTAATATCTACTGCCTCCTTTAGGATATCTTTAGTCCTGCCGCGGGTATAGGTAATAATAAACATCCTCTACGTTAAGGCACGTTCTTTAATTATAGTAAAGGACTAAGGGGGTTTTACTTGCTATCTAAATGTAAATTAATTAGTATCTCTTGCGGGTTATTAGGAGACTGACTTTCTTAAGCGCTTCTCTTTATTAGTATTTCTTAGACTTTTCTTTATCTTCTTTACCTTCTACAGATTAGCCTCCCCTAACTCGTATTTATTACTTAAGCTCTTTAACATAGCTATACCCTTTACGTTCTTTCTAAGAAATATAACCCTATTATTAGGGCTACCCTTAGTTATAGTTATACGAGTAGACTTGTGTTTGTGTTTATTTAACTCTATTAACTATAGAGGTGCTTAAATCGGTTGTATAGTATATATAGTTAGATTAGGAGTACCTATATTCTTAGTAGAGAGCTATAACCTAAGGATTAATAAAGTTAAGGGGGGTGGGCTATTTATTTAAGTATATACTTAGTATTAAAATATAAGCTAAAGAAAATTCCTTATCTATATGCTGCCTACGAGTAAGTTACTAGCTAGCAACTTTGCCCTAACGGCCTCCCCTATTAGGTATATCGCTAGTTATAGTAGCGCCCTAATTTCTAGACCTAGGGGGGAATAATATATACGGACGAAGCTTTGGCTAATAGCTTAACGCGATTTTCTACTATAATTCCCTACCTTATGTAATCTCTATATCTATATTAAATAGCCATAAATATATTAATTCTAGCCTCGGGCGTGACGCCTTAAGAGACGCAGTCGTTCCTTCTACGCTTACTTCTAGTATTATTTATCGGCACAGACACGGCGGCAGTATAGGTGCGCGATAGCGCCAACCTTAGGCTCTTGTTCTTTATTGCAAAGTTACTATAAGATACATTATAGTAGATCTGCTAGTCCTACAGGCCTAAAGTGCTTCTATAACTTAATCTAGTTAATGCGGATAACGCCAATCTAGACCCTTAATCCCCTTAATCGCGAATTAAGGACAACAGCGATTATAGTAGCGTAGTAGAGTTTTAGTTTACTACTGGTCTAGACAGTATATAGGATACAAGCGATAATAGTGCCGGTTATAGGGGCAAAAGGCCTATACCTAATGCTCCCCTATCTTAACTAGCTACTAAGCGTACTTAGGACTATATAGCTATACTAGACCTGTAGTATATTATAACAGTTAGTAATATAAATAGGCGTAAAGAAAGAAATAGGCGTAGAAGGTTTAAAAGTAAGCTTTTAGAAGTCTTTATAACTAAGGAGGAGGATAATATATAGGATGTATATGTGTGGGAGAACAGAAGGAAACTTGGCTAGCTAGCTAAATAGGTTAACTATATAGGAATAGGTAGACAAGAGGCGTCTGCGTTAGTCTATAGGGTAAGTGCTATTAGTAGTAGAGAAGCTATTAAGAATATAAAGGCTATACTCGCGTACTGGCGAAAACATAGCACGGTGGATTTAAACTGGTAGACTGTTCCCTAATCATGGTATCCTCCTACGTCGCGTCCTCCCCTATTACACCCTCCCCCGTTATATCCTCTCTAATTATTGTTATAGTTCTTAGTTACTTTTACCTCTAGTAGCTAGAATATAAACATAGCGCTATTAGGTTTCTAAAAGGCTTTCTTTAATATTACTAATATTAAAGTAACTAGGATACTTTAAGAGATCCTTTATCGCCATTACCTTATATATCTCTACAACTATTATTAAAACACAAAAGTACTTCTAGATAGTACGTAATTAAGCATATAAGGTAGAGGTGTTAGTAATGCGTCTTTAGTTAAGAAGTACCTCTTTAAGGCAGATATACCTTTATCGCTAGCTAACTTATTAGCTCTATCTAGTAAGTAATAGTAGTACTTTATAAAGTGTCTTACTAAGGGCTACTAATAGTATTATATATAGGAGACGCTTAGTTCTAGTATTCTTACTCTTATTCCTATATCTAAAGTACCTTATTCTTTTATAGAGTGGCTCTTATTAGGTGTGTTTAAGGTATTTCTTAAGCTTATTAAGTGGTTTTACCTAGATGCTATTAAGTTTAGTCAACTAATAGAGGTGTTTATACAAAATGTATTAGTAGGCTAGCAGCTGCCTTATAGTTATCTTCCTATTAAAGATATAAGTAATAATCAACTATAGGAAATAGATCTTTCTAAGGTGGTCTAGCTATTCGAGGGTTATCCTATACTAGCTATTAAAGATTTTTCTTTAGCTATTAAAGATTTTTCTTCCTCGCCTATTTAATAAGTTAGTAGTATTAATTCTAGATATAGTAAATAGACATTTTATAAAGGCTTTTCTAAAAATTATATATTTTATATATTGTCTAGTGGTTTTAGTTAGAAATATTTAAAGGGTAAGTCGCTAGCTGGCAACTTGGCCCACTTAATATTAGTAGATTGTTAAAGTACCGCTAATTAACGTTTTTTAAAGCCTCTATAAGAGCCTTAATACTATCTTCCTCCTATTTCCCTATTTATTAATTATCTACCAAATAAATAGGGGTATTAATTCCTTAGTTTAAGCTTACTAAGGTAACCTTAGGTCACTTAGGGGTTTCGTATTATTAAGCTATAGGGTTGGCCGGAGTATAGGCTATATTAGTATTATCCTAACAACTATAGTCTCCTTAATTCTCTACTATAATAATTTCTAGCCTACCTACTTACCTATATATTATATCTCTACCCCTACTACGATCTATAGACAATATTATCTCTAGTTAAACTTGTATTATTATTAAAGCCTATATTATAGATATACCTAGTAATCCTTAAGGACGTTTCTACTTACTTAGAGATTTATTTTATTAGGAGTTTCTTAGACGAAATCTTAATATATTATATCGAGGCTTAAGCTATAATTACGTGCATATCCCTTATAATTTCGATTCCGATTAGCTAATACATAGATATTTTATCTATAATTTTAATATTATAGGCACGCTATAGAAGGAAGAGCTACTTTAACTACCGCATCTAGTCTACTATATAAGCCGAAATAATAGTAAATAGTAAAATATTAAATTACTCTTACTAGCTTATTTATTAATATATATAGGATCTTTACTACTAAGCCAAAGTTTATTCTATAGGCTAGATCTTACTATACTATATACCGTTAGGGAGGATCTAAGCAAGAGTAGCAAATTATAGCTGAAATAAGAGAAAGAAATCAAATTATAGCGTAAGAACTTACTTATAAACTACGTTAATTATATTAATATTTTATTTCTAGAAATACCTCTATAGACTAGTTAAAATATCCTACATATTAGCGACTTAGTTAATCGAGGCACGAGTACAGTAGAGTAGACGTATATTTTCTTCTTAGCTTAGAATCTTCGTATATAGGCCACTAATAGATTTAGTTCTTATTACCTAAGGAGAAGAATAGTAGCACTACTTAAAGTAGGATTTTATATAATCTTCTAGCTACGTAATTATAACTACCTACTATATTCTACCGTTCTCTGCCGTAAATTTGCCGTAAATCTGCCGTACCGTAATACTACGGTGTCTCTAAAGGTGTCTCTCCTTTACATTTAGAATAGTTCTCTTTAGGGTCATCCTCTTGTAGGACGTGTTTGCGGTCTCTTAAAGCTAGAGGATACGAAATACCGGTTGGACTTTGTGAAGTAGTCGTGTATCTTACAATATGCTTAAATCTTAGCCTATCCTCTCTAGCTTGTTTATATTTATTAGCGCATTTAAACTTAGTAATAATATTATAACATATTTATTACTAATTAGATTATTTATTATTTATTAGATTTTAGGGCGTTATAATAACTATAATATAGATAATAGTAGATATACCTAATACCTTTTAGATTATAATATCTTAAAGATATAGCTACCTACTATATAATAGGAGAGTATAACTAGCTCTAGAGGTAAGCGGTATATAGAATTCTAGTCGAATTTCTATCTATATAAGGAAAAGCTAAAGAGCTTCTAGTAGAATACTTACTACCCCTTAGTTGGATAAACACTTAATACCAACTCTGGTATCTTATCCCTATTACTTATCTTAGTATTTTAGTAATAGACCTATCCTACCGTTAATATCCTAGTAGAACTTAATCCCTAGAGTAACCTAGATAGGTGTAGTTCCCTAGGTTATATTTTAATATCTTTAGTAGTAGGAGGACTATAAGTTGCTAACTAGTAACTTCCCTACTCTTTGCTGTCTGGGGTACGTAGTATATAGTCGTGCTACTTGGACCAAAAGTACTTATACTATTACCACTACTTTTATACTATTACCGCTACTCTTATACTATTACCGCTATTATTACACTATTACTACTAGTATATATTATTATAGTTATAGTTTTAGTTATAAATATTTACTCGCTATATATAACTATTTAAAGATATATTAAGGGGAAGCTGTTTTACAACTAACTATAGTAGTTAGACTAGATGTGCGATTTTAGGAGCGACGGGCTAAGGCGGGCGATAAGGCGGTCCGCTATTCGCGCCTAGCTTAGCTAGTTATTTTTAGGGCTCTAGCAAGGGATTATTTACCTAACTTACTATAATATTAGCTTAGCCTCTCCTTAAGCTGTGTAACTATAAGAGCTAGCTAGAGGGTATTAGTACTAAAAGTCTTCTAATAACGCGGGATATAAAGACTTAGTCTTTCTTGCTAGAATAATACGCAAATTTAAAGGCTAACATTATTATACGAATAATTGTAAATTCTAGTATTCCAAATCCTCTAAAGTAAGAATAGTAGTTCTCTAATAACTTAAATTTTACTAGAATTATATAGGATATATTAAGACGTTATCGCTTAATTTTGCTATATAGCTATCTATAAATAAAGGGGCGAAGATCCGCTTTACTTTAAGTATTATATAAGATATATAAATGTCCTACTAGGCAGTACTCTTTGCCCTCTGCTATAAGACCGCGAATATATCCTTTAAGAAGACGATAATAGTATTAACTGTCCTAAATGCTAAGGGGAGACGCTACCTAAAACTCCCTAGGAGGATATAGCTTCTAGCTTAGGGCGACGGCAAGAATTATAGAGATATAGATAAATACGTCCTAGGTTAATATTGGATATTAACATACTTTATAGTGTTTGCGTTAATAGAGTTAAAAGCTGTACTAATCTCCCTTACTGCTTACTGCTTATCTATTCGTGCCCGAGAACTTTTAAGCCTATCTTTATTATTTTAATATATTAAGTTTTAGTTCTGCTACTAATTCTTACTCCTATCTCCCTCCCTAATAGAAAGTATAGTAGTACGCCTTTACTTTCTTAATGTAACGTTCTTAAGGGATAAACAGCCTATTATAATATATTAGCCTATTATAGATAATATAATAACCGGTTAATATACTATTGGTTTTCTTACTAAAATACTAAGTATACTGTATATAGAAGAGAAAATACTTCGTCTCTGCTTAGGCGGCTTTAAATATTAAGGTCTAGGATAAACTACTTTCGTATAGGTTTGTCTATATTAAAGTGTGGAGGTATATATATATAGTCGTAAGCTAGAAGCTGTAGTTTATAATAGTATTGCTAGTTAAGGACTTAATAATAGAATATATCTATAAGAGTATTGTAACGGTTTTAAGGGTATCCGGGCAGGTCTATTATATAGATCTAAAGTATTACTTAAGCCGGATTAGTGCTAAAGTTATCTATTTATATCTTATTAAAGAGTAGTTATATAAGAGGAGATATCTTAATATAGTATAGGACGTAATACTTTTAAATATCGAGGTAGGACGTCTGACGAAGCTTCTATAGCGCTTCTATATAGTCGGTATAACTAACACCCTATTAAAATTAAATCGACTATACCTTTCTCTACTATATTACAACCGTAGATTATAGAATTTTAGAATTTTAAATAGGTAAATTCGTAGCTAAGGTATAGCTATAGCCCCTACTAAAATTATATCTAATTTAGAGCTTGTTTAGGGTATAATAGAATTAATTTTAAAAACAGTAGTTTTCTACCCCTAGTTACAAATCCTTAGCTAATAAAAAAGGGAATAATTTACCTTAGGGGCATTTATACGTGCCGTTATATCTAGCTATTATACCTTAAAATACTACAATCCGTAATAGCTAATAAAACCGCTAGTACTAGATACTTAAAATGGGTTAGGGGTATAAGTTATAGGGGAATACGTTATAGGCGACTTTAAGTAAGTTGCCAGCTAGTAACTTGGCCTATTTAACGTTGCTAATTTTAGTAATAGACCTATACCTTTTTATCCTACCGTTAATATTCTAGTAGAACTCAATCCTAGAGGACTGTAAGTTGCCAACTAGTAACTTCCCTACTTATTACTATCTAGGGTAGTAGGTTAGATTACTTATTATATTTAGGCGGTATAGTCTAAGTATAACCTAACGTTAATATAGGCCGGATCTAGGGGTAAGTATATCCGCTTGTTTTTCTCATAATAGATATATAGGTTTAACGGACTTATCGCCCACTTAATGCGCTCCTAGAGTTAAGTTATTCTGCGCCCTATTAAACGTATATTATTAGGCTTAATAAAATATTCCTTAAGGTCCTAAAGACTCTAAAAGTACTCTTTATTAGCCTATACAGTAATCTAGTTTATATATTTAAATACGCTTATAGTATTAATGTTCGCTTAGGTCGCGTTAGAGTGTCCTAGTTTAGGATTATATATAACTAAAATCTTACTAGTATTATATTAAGGGATAACCTAGAGTATATAAGCGGTAACTATGTATACAGTCTCTATAAACGCGTCTCCTTAAGGGCTCCTATACTTATTAACAATTAATATATAGAGTTAGCGGGTTAGCTAGCGGAAATTTAAGCTACCCTAACTTCGTTTTACCTTAGTACTCTTATTATCCGAAGTAAAGAGGGTATAAAGTTTATCTACCTATAGTCCTATATCATACTAGGTAAAGATTATAGCTCTATTATAAGACTTTATACTATCTATATAAGGTTATAATAAGGTAAGACGCAAATTAGTTACGCTAGTAAGCCGTTAGGCTATTTTATATAATAGCCCCTATAGGCTAAACACTTTATCTTTAGTTAGACCTACCTAATTTATATATTCTTTAAACTTTATACTAGAAGTTTATTTACTATTATTCTAGTATTAGGCTATAACTAATATAACTTCTTAAATATATAATTATACGGCAAGCTCCGCTACCGCCTCTATTCCTTTATTAATAGTTATACTAAACTAAATAAGTAGGCAAATAATACCTAGAGTAGTGCTTTTATTAACTATTTTATATTTTACTATCTTAGCTCTAGGAAATGACTTTAGAAAGGTGTTATTTACTAGCTCTAGGCGCTTAAGTAGCTCCGGTTTAAATATAGGCACGGCTAAGTCCTATTTAACTATATCCCGCGGGAACTAGGCGAGCCTATATTCGCTTATATATATTTTTATATTAAGGCTAATATACTTATAAGACTTGTATAAACTATAAGACTTATTACTAGTAGTAGATAAACTTTCGTTATAGTCGGAGTAGTTGCCGCTCTTTAAAAGAGATTGGTCGCTAGCGTCTAAAAGGCTGTCGCGGTTGTCTTCTTAGCCCCGTTTTCTCTTTCCTTTACGCCAAATAGCGCCGTAAAATGTAGGGCCGGCACTATAGACTATATAGAGGATACAGACAAGGGCTAATACCATTACCCTATTAACTAGTTGCTCCTCTTATAGGGTAGTAATAGAACTATTTATCGCTATATCGGTAGTTATAATAATTGCTTTAAGGCAGTAAACCTAATAACTAATATTAGTGGTAATAAAGTCATTAACTTAGCGTGTAGGTAGGATCTAATACGGTATATAAGAAGGCTAGTTAGTAGGTAAGTTACCAGCTAGCAACTTAGATAGCCTATATATATGTTTAGTAGTTTTAAATTATTCCTATATTATATAGTATTCCTATCTAACGCTATAGTATTTATTCTTTAATAACTCTAGTGACTTAGTTAATTACTATTTTGTAGCTTTATATACGGTAAGCAGGTTTACTTTCTTCTATTTACTATATTCGCCTTAGAACTTAGAGTTAAGTCTATACTATTTCTCTAGGAACTCGCTTAAGTATACTAGCGCTTTAAAGTCTTTATTCTAGAACGGTCTATAGTCCTTAAGTAGAGTCAAGAATACCTCTTTATAAATATTATACGCCTTACTATATATAATACTACTAAGTACTTAGAGGGTGTTCGTTTCTATAAGCTTAACGCTTATATTACTAGCATTGCGAGTATAGGTCTAAGGGTAGCGATCAATTTTAGTATAGAAGGATTTGCTATTAGGGCAGGATAGACAATCAGCCTAATTATTTAAGCAGTAAGTCTTTTATAAAAGCGTAATACTACCGCCGTTATTAGTATAGGGTACGTCCTCTACTCTAAGATCTAGCCAGCAATCCTCCTATATAAATTGTCCGGCGTCTATATAGAAGCACTAGTTAAGATATATACGGAAGCCCTCGCATATAGCAGCGCATATATCTTCTTTTATTAATAGCTTTAGGCTATATATAGATATAACTAAGAAAGGCTTACTAAACGTATCTACTACTACCTTGCCTTCGCCTATAAAGTTATTAGTATACTCTAGGATTTTAGACTAGAGTTTAGTAAGGTATTTCTCTAGGATTATATATCTTATATCTATTGCAATTCTAATAGAGGTAATAAACGCCTTATACTTTATATTAGCCTTCCTATCTATATATAGATAGCTATATAGTAAGTAGTATAGGATATTAGTTAGATAGGCACGCTTTAGTATAGGGATAATAACGCGGTCGACCTAGATAGATAGTACTTCGTTTTTAAGTTATATTATTTTAGACTAAGGTATATATAGGAAGACGATATAGTAGTTATAGTTAAAGCCGGCGGTAAAAAGCCTACGGCTGAGATAGATTTACTTAAGCTTATAGATTTAGTAGCCTTAAACAAGAACTCTCTAGTTTTACTTAATAATATTTAGAAATTAGGGTTTAAAGTTTAAACTAAAGCCTCCTTAGTAGACCCCTAATATAGTCGCCTAGGTAATAAAGCTGTTAATATCCTATTGGCGCTAGATAGTATAAGAAACGCCGTATTCCGATTTATAAAAGCTTAGCTTTAGGATATCGCCTATCCCGCTAGCTAATAATTTCTGCTACGGTAGTAATAGCTATAGCCTTTAGATGCTTAATGTATATAAGGCCAATCTCTTAAAGCTAGCGGTGCTAATATAACTCTCCTAGTCCTATAATAACTTATATAGTAAATAACCTTTTTTATCTATAGCGTAATTAGGCTTAGCTATATTATATTAGATAGAAGCGTAGGACTTAGGGCAATATTATATATACTATATACACACCTTTTATAAAATAAATTATCTAGCGCTATAGCTGCTTTTTCTAGAGCCCTCTGTCGTAGTTCGCTACGCGCTTTTTATAAAAATTAGCCTTCTAGGTCCTTAGGGCTACCCGCTAATAGTCGGGGTGTCTTATCCGCGTAGTCGTTGTTATAGTTATTATCGTAGTCCGTATAGCCGTTGTATATATTATTGTTATATTCTATATAATTATTATAGTCTATAGGGGTATCTATAGCCTAGTTTATATCAGGAATAACTTCCTTATAGCTATATCTAACTACTAGTATTTCTATAACTATCTTATACTTATTATAGACTTAGGGCTACTATAGAGGAGAGGCGCCTATATTTACTAAATTAGTATCTGCGCTATATAAGGTACTATATAGTTATACTTATACCTATTTACCCTTTAAGCCCCTCTAGGCTTTTATTAGCGTTATTAGCTTCTTCTATAGTAGCTCTACTACTATCTAGTATGCCTATAACTATAATATTTATTAACTACTACTATAGCTCCTCTATAGCATCGCTAGTATTAGCCTAGATTTTACTAGGCCTAATCCTACTACTAGTAGCTCTTTAATTATTAATAGCTGGCTTATTACTAGCCGCTAGATCCCTAATACTACTTCCTTCTACCTCCCTTTAATTATTCTTATTTCTTTCTTTCTTCCTATTATAATACTTTCTAGTATACTCTACTACCTCGGCCCGTTTCTACTCTAGGGCCTTATTAGCCTTAGGCCAACTAGGTCCCTATTATAGTAGGGTTTAAGTAGTTAGCTTATTAGTAGTTAGACTGTCTAGTAAGATATATATTAGTGTATTTTTATATACCGATTATATTATAAACCTAGCCTTATATTCTCTCCTAATGGCTAAGTAGCCTATTCTAGCTTATACGTCTTACTCTTTTTAGGTATACTATAAGGGTACTAGGCTTTAGCAATATAATAGTAGAAATAATAGTTAGAAGTAGTATCTTTTAAAATAGAAGAGTAA
>Ga0193728_1000403_pt1 | contig 20727 bp, 17 predicted proteins | sample U1c1metaG_FD_143037 | JGI IMG/M metagenome (GOLD analysis project Ga0193728, IMG submission 143037) | Soil microbial communities from a riparian zone of the East river system, Colorado, United States - U1c1 | ecosystem: Environmental > Terrestrial > Soil > Riparian zone | place: USA: East River...
TCATCGCCCAGATCGCCCAGCGACGTTTCGGCGTCGAGAAGGTGATCGTGCGCGTGATGGACCCGGCACGCGCGAGCTGGTACGGCGAACAGGGGTTGAGCACGATATCTCCGACGAAGCACGCGATCGAGATGTTCGAGCGCGCGCTGGCCCCAGAGCCGGCCTGAGCATGTACGCGATCGTCGTCGGTGCCGGCAAGGTCGGCCGTAACCTCGCGCGGGAGCTGATCGACAAGGGTCACGAGGTCACGCTGATCGAGTCCTCGCGCCCGCGCTACCTCGCGATCGAGGAAGAGTTCGAGCACTCCGTCCAGTACGGCGACGCGACGGAGCTGTGGGTGCTCGAGCGCTCGGGCATCCAGCGCGCGGACCTCGTCATCGCGGTCACGGGCGACGACGAGGACAACATGCTCGTCTGCCAGGTCGCCAAGGAGAAGTACCTCTGCGACCGGATCATCGCGCGCGTCAACAACCCGCGCAACCACGATCACTTCCGTCTGCTCGGGATCCAGCCGGCGGTCTCTGCGACCGACCTGATCCTGCGCCTGATCGAGCACGAGGTGCCGCGCTACGGGCTCGTGCACCTGCTCGCGCTCGAAGAGGAGCGCTTGGAGATCATCGAGCTCGAGGTCGCAGACGACGCGCCGACGGTCGGCGAAGCGGTCGTCGACATCGCGCTTCCCGAGGGCAGCCTGATCATCTCGGTGCTGCGCGGCGGAACGGGCTTCGTGCCGAAGGCCGACACGGTGATCGAGGCCGGCGATGAAGTGCTGCTCGTGCTCGATCCGGGCCTCGAGGAGGCGATCACGGCGTACTTCGCGCCCAACGGGCACGAGTCGCGCGCCTGATCCGCAGGGGCTCGCCCGCCGTTTGGGACCGGCAGCCCGTTTGGCTATCCTTTTCCCGCGAGACGCCCTTCCGGGATAGTCCAATTGGCAGTGACGCCCGGTTCTGGTCCGGGAGATTGGGGTTCGAGTCCCTGTCCCGGAGCTTGAGCACAGCCGCGCCACGCGGCGTGCGCCGGCTCTTTCTGCTCGCCGCGTCGTCCGATCTGGGCGGCCTCCCTCAAGGCGCTGGCTCGCAAGATTGACTGGACTGTGCAGACAGACCCTGCGAACGGTGTAATTTGACGAGCCTCGCGACGACCTGTAGCGAGCTCCCGCAATGCGGTCACGGAGAACTGAGACGACCCGCCGAACGAACACAGTTGCAGTACTCGCCCTGGCGCTGATGCTCGTGTCCGCCGGGTCTGCTGCTGCGTCGATCGTGACGAACTCGAGCGAAGATCTGCGCACGGGTTGGTATCCGGAAGCGAGCTCGATCACGCCGCAGCTCGTCGGCGGCAGTACGTTCGGGCAGATGTGGTCGGCGCCGGTCGAAGGGCAGGTCTATGCGCAGCCGCTGCTCGCGAACGGGACGCTGCTCGTCGCGACGGAGGCGAACGAGATCTATGGCTTCGACCCGTCATCGGGTGCACAGCGCTGGTCGCGGGGACTCGGCACGCCGTGGAACGCGTCTGACATCAACTGCGGCGATCTGACGCCGACGATCGGCGTGACGTCGACGCCGGTCGTCGATGAAGCGACAAAAATCGCGTACTTGACGCACAAGACCTACGTCTCGGGCAACAGCGGCGAAGCGCGCTGGTACATGGACGCGGTCAGCATGTCGACGGGCGCAGAGCAACCGGGCTTCCCGGTCGAACTGGCCGGCACGGCGCAGAACGACCCGGAACAGAAATTCACGCCGACGACGGAGCTGCAGCGACCGGGTCTGCTGCTGCTCGAAGGCGTCGTCTACGCGGGCTTCGGCTCGCACTGCGACTTCACGCCGTATGAGGGTTGGGTCTTCGGCGTCTCGACAGTCGGCGTCGTGAAGTCGCGCTGGGTCGATGAAACGGGGCACGCTGGCGGCGGTATCTGGCAGTCGGGCTCAGGGCTCAGCTCGGACGGGCCGGGGACGATCCTGCTGAGCACGGGCAACGGCGCGGTGCCGCAGAAACCGACATCGGGCAGCACGCCGCCGATCAACCTCGGCCAGTCGGTCGTGCGCTTGCGCGTGCAGGGCGACGGCACGTTGAAAGCGACGGACTTCTTCGCGCCGTATGAAGCGCAGACGCTCGACACGTGGGACGCGGACTTCGGCTCGGGCGGCGTCACGGGGCTGCCGAGCTCTTTCTTCGGTACGCCGACGATCCCGCATCTGGCGGTCGCGGTCGGCAAGGACGGCTATGTCTATCTGCTCAACCGCGACAACCTCGGCGGTTTCGCGCAGGGGTCGGGCGGCGCAGACGAAGTCGTCCAGCGGCTCGGACCGAACGGCGGCGTCTGGTCGCGCCCGGGCGTCTGGCCGGGGGAAGGCGGCTGGGTCTACATCCCGACGGCGTCTGGCGGGAATAGCGCATCGGGCTCGGCAGGCAACCTGCGCGTCTATCAGTACGTCCTCTCGGGCTCGGGCAAGCCGACGCTGGCGCTGAGTGCGAGCTCGAAAGATGCGTTCGGCTTCGGCACGAGCGCGCCGGTGATCACCTCTGACGACACGAAACCGGGCACGGCGCTCGTCTGGTTCGTCTGGGCGCCGAACGGGACGGGGGTGGGGGCGCAACTGCGCGCATATGACCCGATCCCGAACTCGGCCCACGAACCGGTGCTGCGCTTCAGCGCGCCGGTCGGCACGTCGTCGAAGTTCGCGACGCCGGGCGTCGGGGCGGGCAAGCTGTTCGTCGGCACGCGCGACGGTCACGTGCTCGCGTTCGGCTCGCCGGTCACGCCGGCGCTGTCGGGCTCACAGACGGTCTTCCCGACGACGACGATCGGCAGCACATCGCATGCGACGGCGAAGCTGACGGCGACGGAAGACCTGACGCTCTCAAGCCTCGCGTCGAGCTCGTCGCAGTTCGTGCTCGACAGTCCGACGCCGTCGCTGCCGGCGGCGCTGGAAGCGGGGGACAAAGTCGAAGTGCCGATCTCGTTCACGCCGACAGCGACGGGTCCGCAGGGCGCGACGTTGACGGCGACGACGAGCGAAGGCAAAACGGTGACGTTCGCGCTGTCGGGCAGCGGCCAGTCGGCGGCGGCGCAGATCGAAGCTTCGCCGACGGTCGTCGCATTTGAAGGCGCGAGCATCGACACGAAGCTCGAAGCGGCGGCGACGCTGCACAACGTCGGCGGTCAGCCGCTGACGATCGAACACGTCATCGCGCCCGACCCTCCGTTCAGCGCCGAAGAGATCGCGCCGGGAACAAAACTCGCATCGGGCGCGTCGATCTCGCTGCCGCTCGCGTTCGAATCGAAAGTGGTCGGCCACTTCCAAAGCCAGATCACGCTGGAAACGAGCGGCGGCGAAGCGCAGATCCAGCTCGTCGGCACAGCCGGCACGCCGGGCAAGCTGCAGCTCGAACCGGAAGCGGTCGACTTCGGGCAGGTCGCGCCGGGCGCGAGCGCGGAACGCACGTTCACGGTCACGAACGTCGGCGGCACGAACGTCGAGATCACGAAGTCAAAGCCGCCGAGCGGTGGCGCGTTCGCGGCGCATACGATCCTCTCGGAGGGAACGACGATCGCTCCGGGCGAGCAGCTCACAGAGGCCGTTGTGTTCGCGCCGACGAGCGTCGGCGCGGCGAGCGATGAATGGCAGCTCAACGGCAACGACACGACGGGGCTGCACAAGGTGATCGTCAGCGGCGTCGGCGGCATCTCGCCGCCGCCGAGCGAACGGACGGGGCTCGGATCGCTCGCGCCGCCGAGCCCGGGGACCTTGCCACAGCACGAAGGGGAAGCTCCGCAGGCGCCACGCGCGCAGCTCGCGAGCAAGACGCTGACGGCGAGCCCGAGCGGCACTGTGGCGGTCAAGCTCGCGTGCAGATCGACGCAGACGCCCTGCGCAGGGACGATTACGTTGCAGAGCGCGGCGGCGACGAGCGCCGGCGGGCACGCTTCAAAGCAACACAAGCCGCTCTACGCGACGCTCGCGAAAGTGAGCTACAGGATCGCGGGCGGGCACACGGCGACGGTCAGGCTGAAGCTGACGGCGGCGGCGCGCAGGCTGCTCTCACGGCTGCATGTGCTGCACGTGCGCGCGGTGACGATGCTCGAAGGCGTGGCGGGTGAGAAGCCGAGCAGGACTGTCGCGCTCGTGACGATCCGCGCGGCAAAACTGCACGTCGTGCATCACTGAGCCGCCGCGGCGGCCGGGTCTGGCGGCGCTCAGGCGGCAGCCTGCGCGGCCCAGTCGCGATACAGCTCGTAGTAGCGCCCTTGCGCGTCGATCAGCTCGTCGTGTGTGCCTTGCTCGGCGATCTTGCCGTGCTCGAGCACGACGATGCGCCCGGCTTGGCGGATCGTCGAGAGCCGGTGGGCGATGACGATCGACGTGCGCCCGGCGAGCAGCCGGCGCAGGCCCTGCTCGATGCGCGCCTCAGAATGCAGGTCGACGTTCGAGGTCGCCTCGTCGAGCACGAGGATCCGTGGGTCGGCGATCAGCGCGCGCGCGAAGGCGATCAGCTGGCGCTGCCCGGCGGAGAGCTGCGTGCCGCGCTCGCCGATTTCGGTGTCGTAGCCGCTCGGCAGATCGGCGATGAACTCCTCGGCGCCGACGGCTGCGGCGGCGGCGCGGATCTGATCGGCGGTCGCATCGCTTCGTCCGAAAGCGATGTTCTCGGCGACGGTGCCGGAGAAGAGGAAGGCCTCCTGCGGGACGATGCCCATCTGCGAGCGCAGCGAGCTCGAGGCGACTTCGCGCAGGTCGTGCCCGTCGACGAGCACGGCGCCGCTAGTCGGGTCATAGAAGCGCGCGATCAACTTCGCCATCGTCGACTTGCCGGCGCCTGTCGCGCCGACGAGCGCGACGGTCTGCCCAGGGGGGATCTGCAAGCTGATCTGGTCGAGCGCGAGGACTTGCTCGGTTGAATTGTCGCCGCGACGCTTCTTGTAGGCGAAGGAGACGTCGTCGAAGTCGACCTCGCCGACGATCCGCCCGAGCTCGATCGCGTCGGCGCGGTCCTCGAGGTCGGGACGCTCGTCGAGCAGCTGGAAGATCTTCTCGAGCGCGGCCATGCCGGACTGGTAGGTCGCATAGAGCTGTGAGAGCTGCTGGATCGGTTCAAAGAGGTTCGACAGCGCGGCGACGAACGCGACGATTGTGCCGATCGAGATGTGCCCATCGATCGCCTGCATGCCGCCGTACAGGACGATCGCGCCGACGGCGACGCCGGAGAGCATTTCGACGGACGGGAAGTAGGCGGCGTTGAGCTTGACAGTCGTCATGTTCGCGTCGGCGTTGTCGGCGTTGAGCTCTGAGAACTGCGCTTCGTGGACGGGCTCCTGCGCGAAGCTGCGCACGACGCGGATCCCGGAGAGCGTCTCCTGCAGGTAGGAGGTGATCGCGCCGATCGTCTCGCGTGTACGGCGGAAGGCGCCGGCGGAGATGATCCGAAACCACAGCGAGCCGGCGAGCACGAGCGGCAGCACGCAGAAGGTGATCAGCGCGAGCTTTACGTCGAGGTAGAGCAGGATGCCGATCGTCCCGATCAGCGTCAGCCCGGACTGGAACAGCGTCACGACGGAGTCGGTCACGAGCGAGTCGAGCGCCTCGACGTCGTTGGTCATGCGCGAGATCAAGACGCCGGCAGAGCGGCTCTCATAGAAGCCGATCGGCAGCGTCTGCAAGTGCTTGAAGATGCGGATGCGCAGGTCGGCGAGCGCGCGCTGTCCGACCCAGCCGACGAGGAACGTCTGCGCGTAGGTCATCACCCAGACGATCAGCGCAGAGACGAAGAAGGCGATGACGACGAGCAGCAGTTTGTCGAAGTCGTGGCGCTGGATGCCATCGTCGATCGCAGCGCGCGCGAGCAGCGGCGGGGCGAGCGAGGCGGCGGTGCCGAGCACGAGCGCGACGACGGTCAGCGCGGCGCGCACGCGATAGGGGCGCAGCATGCCGAAGAGGCCGCGCAGGTTGCGCCCGCGTGTGCCTTTGCTCGCGCGCTCGCCGGTCCACGTCGAGCCGGGGCCGCCTCTGCCGACGATCGGGCTCACAGGCCGCTGACCTCTGGTTCAAGCGGCTTGCGCGTCATGAAGACTTGGTCGGGCAGCCCCTTCTCGACGATCTCGCGATAGAGCTCAGACTCGCCGAGCAGGTGCTCGTGGTCGCCGTGCGCGACGATCCGCCCGTGCTCGAGCACGACGATCTCATCAGCGAGCGAGATCGTCGAGAGGCGGTGCGCGATGACGAACGTCGTGCGCCCGGCCATCGCGTCGTCGAGCGCGAGCTTGATGCTCTGCTCGGTCGAGGCGTCGACGGCGGACGTCGCGTCGTCGAGGATCAAGACGCGCGGGTCGGCGAGCAGCGCGCGGGCGATCGCGAGGCGCTGGCGCTGGCCGCCTGAGAGCGAGAGCCCGCGCTCGCCGACACGCGTGTCAAAGCCGTGCGGCAGGCGCGCGACGAAGTCATAGGCCTGTGCGCGGCGCGCGGCCGCTTCGACTTCGTCACGAGTCGCATCGGGGCGCCCATAGGCGATGTTCTCGGCGACGCTCGCAGAGAACAGGAAGGGGTCGTCGGAGACGACGGCGACGGCACGACGCAGCGATGCCAAATCGACGCTGCGCACGTCGGCGCCGTCGAGCAGCACGGAGCCTTCGTTGGCGTCGTACAGCCGCGAGATCAGCGAGACGAGGCTCGTCTTGCCGGAGCCGGTTGCGCCGACGAGCGCGACGGTCGTGCCGGCAGGGACGTCGAGTGAGACGTCGCTGAGCACAGGGCGCGCGACGCGCGCGGCGAGCTGGTTGCCGTCGCTGTCGCTGTCGAGCGAAAGCTCGCGCGGGCCGGCGTGCACGGCGCCGAAGTCATCGCCTGAGTCGTAGCGCAGCGTGACGTTGCGCAGCTCGACGTGGCCGCTGCCGGGCGGTAGCGCCGGCGCGTCTGCGGGCGCGACGATGCGCGGCTCGCGGTCGAGCACCTGGAAGATCCGCTGTCCGGAGGCGGTCGCGCGCTGGGCGAGGCCGAGCGTCACGCCGAGCGAGCGCATCGGGCCGATCAGCATGTTCAGGTAGAGGTAAAACTGCGTGAACTGCCCGAGCGTGAGGTGCGCGTGGATCACGCGGTTGCCGCCGATCAGCAGCACAGCGGCGAGGCCGAGCTGCGGCAGGAAGCCGATCGCGGGGTTGAACTTGGCCTCGAGGCGCGTCGCGACCATCGACTGGTCAAAGACGCGCGAGACGGAGTGGCGGAAGCGCTGCAGCTGCTGCGGCTCGCGCGCGAAGGACTTGACGACGCGCACGCCTGAGATGTTCTCCTCGGCGTCTGCAGTGAGCTCGCCGATGCGCTGCTGGACCTCTTGGATCGCAGGGCGCGCGGTGCGCCCGTAGCGCTGTGAGATGAACACGACGAACGGCGTCGGCGCCATCGCAATCAGCCCGAGCTCGGGGTTGATCACGATCATCGCGATGCCGGCGAGCAGCAGCGTCAGCACGGACTGCAGGATGAAGACGAGCCCGTAGCCGAGGAAGAAGCGCACGGCCTGCAAGTCGACGGTCGCGCGCGACATCAGCTGGCCGGTCTGCTGGTGGTCGAAGAAGCCGAGCTCGAGGCGCTGCAGCTGCGCGTAGATGATCTCGCGCAAGTCGAATTCGATCGCGAGCGAGATCCGCCCGGCGATCATCCGCCGCATGTACGTCAAGAGCCAGCGCGCGAGCACGATGCCGACGATCACGAGCGCGAGCACGAGCAGCGTGTGACGGTCGTGCGCGCGCAGCGCGAGCTCGTGCTTGCGCGCGTGGCTGTCGCCGTGCTTGATCGCTTCGACGGCAGAGCCGGTGAAGTGCGGGATCAGCACGGTCACGACCATCGCGAGGCTCGCGAGCAGCCACGAGGCGATCAGGCCTCTTTTGTAGGGCCGGAGAAATCCGAGCAGTCGGTAAAAGGTGTTCATAGTTGTGCGGGCAACGATTATTGCAGGCGTGCGCTGCCTGGCGATCGGGCGCCGCTCGCGGAGCTGCGCTTAAGCTTGCTGCATGTCTGAAACACCGAGCCCACGAGCGAGCTCAGGCGCTCACGCGGGGCTCTGCGACACGTGCGCGCACCAGCAGGTCGTGCGCAACACGCGCGGGTCCGTCTTCTCGCTTTGCACGCGCTCGCGAGAAGATCCAGCTTATCCGCGCTACCCGCGTGTTCCGGTGATGAGCTGCCCCGGATATGAACGTCGGGAGGATTAATTTTTATTAATTGTCTTGATCGCGTGGGTGGGGCAGACGCGCTGAGGCAAGTTTCCGCTCGCGCTGGCTCAGCCGACGGCGGGAGCAGGCTCGCCAGCGCGCTCGCTGCGCTCGCCCTCGGGTGCGCCTGTCGAGGCGACGAAATCGCTGCTGCGCACGAGCGCGAAGGCGAGCAGTGAGCCGACGAGTGCGATCGCGGCGGCGATCAGCAGGATGCTCGTAAAGGCGTCGGTGAAGCCGATCGGATAGGCGTGCTTCAGCGCGGAGCCCGCGGCCGGGGGGAGCGAGTGCGTGAGTACGCGCACTTCGCCTGAGACGAGTGCTGTGGTCAGCTTGCCGTGCGCTGCTGCGATCACTTCGCGTCCTGGAGCGGTCGCGGAGAGCTGGCTCATCGTGTTGTGCGTGATGCCGTGCTGGAAGATCGCCCCGAGCCCGGCGATCCCCGTCGCGATGCCGACCTGGCGGAAGGAGTTGTTGATCCCTGAGGCCATGCCGCTGCGCGAGTGGTGCACGACGCCGACGGCTGTTGAGGCGAGCGGCGGGTTGATCAGCCCGATGCCGGCGCCAGCGAGGATGAAACCGGGGACGAGCACGGTCCAATCGGAGCTGGCGTCAACGGCGGTCATCGTCAACAGCCCGCCGCAGACGAGCAGCAGGCCAGTGCCGAGCAGCAGGCGTACGGGCACGCGTACGGACATGCGGCCGGCGAGCGGCGCGACGAAGAACGACAGCAACGTGATCGGCAGGAAGCGCAGGCCGGCCTGCAGCGGGCCGTAGCCGAGCACGTCCTGGATGTACAGCGTCAGGTACAGGAACATCGAGAACATCGAGCAGGAGACGGCGAAAGCGACGATGCTCGCGCCGGCGAACGCAGGCTTCTGAAACAGCGTCAGGTCGAGCATCGGGCGCTCTTGGCGGCGCTCGACGATCACGAACAGCACGATCAGCAGGAGCGAGCCGACGAGGAAGCCGACGATCCGCGTCGAGCCCCAGCCCTTTTCGTTGCCCTCGATCAGCGCGAAGACGAGCAGGAAGAGCGATCCGGAGAACGTCACGAGTCCCTGCCAGTCAACGCCGCGCGCGTTCGGATCGCGCGACTCGGAGACCTGTGAGAGCGTGAGGAAGACGGCGGCGATGCCGATCGGGACGTTGACGAAGAAGATCCACTCCCAGCCGATCCCCGACGTGATCAAGCCGCCGACGATCGGGCCGACGGCGACGGCGCCGCCGATCACGCCGCCGTACACGCCGAAGGCGAGCCCGCGCTCCTTGCCGTGAAAGGCGCCGGCGATCAGCGCGAGCGAGGTCGCGAACATCATCGCGCCACCGGCGCCCTGCACGGCACGCGCGAGGTTCAGCGCGAGCGGCGAGCCGGCGAGGCCGCAGGCGGCCGATGACGCGGTGAAGACGACGAGCCCGGTGACGAACACGAGTCGGCGGCCGAAACGGTCGGCGAGCGCGCCGGCGGTCAAGAGGAAGGCGGCGAGCGTCAGCGAGTAGGCGTTGACGACCCACTGCAGGTCGGCGAAGCTCGAGTGCAGCGAGCGCTGGATGTCGGGCAGCGCGACGTTGACGACAGTGATGTCGAGCAGCAGCATGAAGATCGCGACCGAAACGGCGATCAGCGTCCACCACTTGCGCTCCACGTCGACTCCCTTCGTTCGCCGCGGCCGCGCCCTCGTGCGCGACCGACGCCTCGCACTATATGAACGCCCGGGGAGACAACCTGCGATCGGCCACGCGAGCGACTGGGAGCGGCGATCGCTAGCTCGCCTGCAGGTGGCGCTGCAGGAACGGCACGATCTCGGCCCACAGCTTCGCGGCCGGCTCGGGGCGGTAGCTCGGGCGGTAGTCGGCGAAGAACGCGTGTCCGGCGTTGTCGTAGACATCGACTTTGATCTCTTGCCCGTCCTTGCCTGCAGGCGATCGTTCGGCCTGCTCATATAGGTCTGCGGCTAGCTCGGGCGAGGGGTTGTGGTCCTCGGCGCCGACGGCTGCGAGTAGCGGGCATTCCAGGTGCTCGGCGACGAGCTCGAGCGGCGGCCTCGGGCGCAGTAGCGTCGAGCGCTCGTCGGGCGTCGCGCGGTCGACGAAGCCGCCCCAGCAGTCGACAGCGGCGTTGAGCTTGTCTGCGGCGCACGCGAGCAAGAGCGAGTAGCGACCGCCCATGCAGAAGCCGATACAGCCGATCCGCCCGGTCACGCCGTCGAGCGCGCGCAGGTGGTCAGCGGCGCCTTCGAGGTCGCCGAGCGCGAGCTCGTCGGACATCGAGAACAGTCGCGCCATGATCGCCTCGATGTCGTCGGCCGGCGGCGGGCCGCCTTCGCGCGTGTAGAGGTCGACGCCGAGCGCGACGTAGCCAATGTTCGCGAAGCGATTGACGACATCGCGGATGTGCTCGCCGAGGCCGCCCGCCTCGTGGATCACGATCACCCCGGGGTGGCTCGCGGCGTCGGCAGGACGCGCGAGGTAGCCGTTGATCTGCGTGCCTTCGGCGCCGGCGAACGTGAGCTCTTCGGCTGAGATTCGCGTCGGATCGTTGACAGCGCCGGGGACGCCTTGCGGACTCTGCGCCACCTCGACGCTGCTCATGGCTGCGGCTCACCTGTCCTCGTCTCGAGCTTTGGCGGCGAGGGCGGGAAGGAGCCGCCCTGCTGTGCGTCGAGCTCGCGAATCTTGCGTCGTGCGCGCTTACGCGTCTCTACGAGCTCGTGCTCGAGCTTCGCGAGCTCGCCGGCGCGGTTGCGCACGAGCTCGAGCTGGCGGTCGATGTGGCCGAGCGCCTCGTGCAAGAGCTCGCGCCGGCGCGCCGGTTCGACGTCGTCGCGGCGCAGCTGCGCGCGGACCTCAGCGCGTGCGTCCTCAGCACTGAGCAGCGTCTTGAGCTGCTCGAGCGAGACGCCGAGCAGGTGCTTCAGACGCATCACCTCGCGCAGGCGCTCGACCTCGGCGTCGCTATACAGGCGATGGCGCCCAGACGGACGCGCGGGCGCCTCGGGCAGCAGACCGATCTCCTCGTAGTAGCGAATTGTGCGCGGCGTCGTCTCGACAAGTTTCGCGACGTCGCCGATGCGCAAGCTCGCGCGGTCGGCGTCACTGTTGCTGCGGGGCTTGGGCGCCGGCCCGGCCTCGAGCTGCTTGGCCTGTTCGGGCTGCGCTGCGCTCACGTGTGTGCTCGTAGCGTCGTGGCGGCGGGAGCGGGGGAGGCCGTGGCGTCGCCGTCTACGGTCTCGTCGCGACCGGGAACAAAAGCCTCATCGGCGAGCGCTTCCTCCCACGGGCGGATCGCGGAGCGCTCATCGGCGGCTGTCGCGGCGTCGGAGTCTGCGGTCACGCTCGCGTGGCTCGGGCGCAGCAGGCAGACGGCGGCGCCGAGGATCGAAGTCGCGGCGAGCACCCACAGGGCGACGTGCATGTTGTCGATGAACGGCGCGAGCTTCTCCGCGGAGAGGCCCTTGGCAAGCCCGGAGAAGATCGCGAAGAGCGTTGCTTTCGGCACGGCGGAGGTGACGATGGCGAGCACGAAGGCGATCGACAGCACGGCGCCGGTGTTCTGCAGGAGCGTGCGCGCGCCGGCGGCGATGCCGCGGCGGTGCGCGGGGACGACGCCCATCATTGCGGCCGTGTTGGGGCTGTTGAACATGCCTGAGCCGACGCCGACGATCAGCAGCCACAGGCCGCTTTCCCAATAGGCGCTGTGAACTTGCAGGGTCGTCATCCCGGCGAGGCCGGCGGCGCTGACGAGCATGCCGATCGAGGCGAGCGCGCGCGAGCCGTGGCGGTCGGCGTAGATACCTGCGATCGGCGAGGCGATCAGCATCCCGAGCGCGAGCGGGATCAGCTTGATGCCGGCTTCGATTGGCGAGTTGCTCTGCGCGCCTTGGTAGTAGAAGACGAACAGGAACATCAGCGCGAAGCGCGCGAGGCCGTTGAGGAACGACGCGGCGCTCGCGGCGGCGAACAGGCGGTTCTTGAACAGGTCGAGGTCGAGCATCGGCGCGGCCGAGCGGCGCTCGATCGCGACCCACAGCGGCAGCAGCACGGCGGCGGCGATCAGCCCGCCGACGACGATCGAGTCGTTCCAGCCGCTGATCCCGCCGCGCGAGACGCCGAGCACGAGGCCGGTCAGCCCGACGACGAACGTCAGCGTGCCGGCGACGTCATAACCGCGCACGGAGTCCGGTTTTGAGAGCTCGCGCAGGATCGTCGCGCCCCACGCGGCGCCGGCGAGCGCGAAGGGGACGTTGAACCAGAAGACCCAGTGCCAGGAGATGTCGACGAGCACGCCGCCGAGCACGGGCCCGAGCACGAGCCCGATCGCGGCGACCATCGTGTTGGCGCCCATCGCGAGGCCGAGTTCCTCCTTCGGGAAAGCGTCGGTGACGAGCGCGGCGGCATTCGCAAAGAGGAATGCAGAGCCGATGCCCTGCAGGATGCGCCAGAGGATCAGCACGGTCGCATCGCCCGAGAAACCGGCGCCGAGCGAGGCGAAGGCGAAGACGAGGAAGCCACCGACGTAGGCGCGCTTGCGTCCGAACAGGTCAGATAGACGGCCGGCCATCAGCACGAGCACGGTCGCGGCGATCAGGTAGGCGAGGATCACCCAGACGAGCGCGAGCAGGCTTGCGTGCAGGGCACGCTCGAGGTCGGGCAGCGCGATGATCAGCGTGCCGGAGTTCGTCGCAGCGAGCAGCATGCCGAGGCTCGTGCACGACAGCGCCCACCACTTATAGCTGGCGTGACCGGCATCGACGCCAAAGCGCGAAGGACGTCCGTTGTTGCCTGTCTGCCGTTGTTCTGCGATCTGCGCTGTGCTCATCTGCGTCGCTCCTCTGCGGCTCGTCCGTGTGGGGTCTCGACCCCCAAACTTGACGTGAACGTAAGGATCACGATAGCAGAGCACAGGGCGGCGATCGAGCGCAGCGCGGGTGGGATCGGGATGCCTAGGCGACGCCGCGCGGGCTCGTGACGCGCCGCGCGAGGCGTGCTAAAACGTCTGTATGAGCGATCAGAGCGAGCCGACGGTTGTGAAGTCAGATGAGCAGTGGAAGCAGGAGCTAACGCCTGCCCAGTACGACGTCTTGCGCAAGGCCGGAACAGAGGCACCGTTCACGGGGGAGTACGTCTACAACAAGGATTCAGGCGACTATCGCTGCGCGGCGTGCGGGGCGATGCTGTTCGACGCGGACACTAAGTTCGAGTCGGGCACGGGCTGGCCTAGCTTCACTGAGCCGGCGGTCGCGGAGGCGGTCGAGCTGCGTCCGGACAACAGCCTGTTCATGCGTCGCACAGAGGTTGTCTGCCGCACGTGCGGCGGGCACCTCGGACACGTCTTCGACGATGGTCCGGGGCCGGATGGGCAGCGCTACTGCATCAACTCGGCGGCGTTGAAGTTCGACCCGGCGAGCGCGTCTGATGACGCGGCCGAGGTAACAGCGCCACCGGTCGCGTCGCAGCAGCCGGACGCCGACACGCGTTAGGCTTCCGCCGATGATCATGGAGGCGCGCGCGAAGCGCCTGTCTACGCCGCTGTCGTGGGGACGGCGCGAGAAGACTGCCGTCGGCGCACTGCTGGTGACGGTCTTGATCGCGGCGGTCGCGCTCGGCATCTTCGCCGCTTCGGGCGGCTCGCCGGCGCGCAAGGGCTGCGTCGAAGCGTTCGCGCCAAGCACGCTCGGCGCAGTGCGGATCCACGCGTGCGGCTCGCGTGCGCGGCTGGTGTGCTCGAAGGCAGGCAGCTACAAGGGCATCGCAGAGACGCTCGGCCGGTCGTGCGCGCACGCGGGTTTGCCCTACTCAAAGCCGAGCTGAGCCGCGCGGGCGGCGAACGGGCGGTGTGGCGGCCGCGCCGCGTTCCTCACGTGCGCCGGGCGCGAGAGTTCACGGGCGCTCGGAGCGGCAGCGTTTAGGCCTAGCGAGCGGGCGGATCTACGCGTCTATACAGGTGTCGAAACGCCCTGTGGAAGTGTTGGCCAGACCGCTCTAGCCGCTTGTGCGGCGTCACGTTTTCATGTGGCATTGCAATTGGCGTACCCCGGTCGCATGCGTGCAGCAGGGGGGGTCACCAACTAAAAGTAGGAAATGGAGGCACATGTCCTGGAACGCATACCCAAGCTGGCTCGTGTCCGGCGACAACGCGTGGCAGATGACCGCAGCCACGTTCGTCGGGCTGATGAGCCTTCCGGGCCTCGCGGTCCTGTATGGCGGTGTGATGCAGAAGCGCTGGTCGGTCAACAGCATGATGCTCTGCTTCGTGGCATTCTCGCTCGTGTTGGTCGCGTGGGTGCTGTGGGCGTTCAAGATGGGCTTCGGGACGCCGATCGGGAGCGGTAAAGGCTTCTTCGACACGATGTGGGGAAAGTCGGGGACTGTGCTTGGCGCAGGCACTTTGCAAGCGCAGGCCGCGATCCCATCGATCTCGCTCGGTCCGCCGTTCCATTTCCCGCAGGCCTCGCTGATCTACTTCCAGTTCGTGTTCGCAGCGATCACACCGATCCTGATGCTCGGATCGGTGCTCGGGCGAATCAACTTCAAGGCATGGATTCCGTTCGTGCTGCTGTGGATCACGTTCGTCTACACGATCAACGCGTTCCTCATCTGGGGCGGCGGCTACTGGTCAGCGCACGGGGCGCTGGACTACTCAGGTGGGTACGTGATCCACTTGGCGGCCGGTATCTCAGGGTTCGTTGCGGCGGCGGTGATCGGGCCAAGGCTGCAACGAGACCGCGAGGTAGACGCGCCGAACAACCTGTTGATGGTTGCGGTCGGCGCCGGTCTGCTGTGGCTCGGCTGGAACGGGTTCAACGGTGGAGACTCCTACTACGCGGGTGTCAACGCGTCGGTGGCGGTCGTCAACACGAACCTGTGCACGGCTGTGGCGATGCTCGTGTGGATCGCTTGGGACTACATCTTCCGTGACAAGCCGTCGCTGATCGGCTCGGTCAACGGAATGATCACTGGGCTCGTGGCGATCACGCCTGCAGCTGGTTTCGTCAATGGCTGGGGCGCTGGTGCGATCGGCATCATCGCCTCGACGATCGTCTGGATGGCGATCAGGTTCCTCAGCCGAGCGCCGGTCTTCCGCAGCGTGGACGACACGCTGGGGGTGATCTATACGCACGGGATCGCCGGAGTCTGCGGCGGTCTGCTGACAGGGATCTTCGCGGACCCGCACATCATCGAGTACATCGGTGCTGGCGGTGGAGCGGAAAACCTCCCGGGTATCGCGGGTGTCGTGCACGGCAGCTGGACGCTGTTGCGCTGGCAGGCCGAGACGGCCCTGTGGGTGATCCTGTTCAGCGGGATCGGTACGTTCATCCTGCTCAAGATCGTCGGCATCTTCATTCCATTGAGGCTGTCCGACGAGGAGCTCGAGATCGGCGATCACGCGATCCACGGCAACGAGGTGTATCCATCGGACGTTCCGACGCTCGGCGGTCCGCACGCGCCGCCTGCGTGGCAGCCCAGCCCAGCGCCCTCTGGGGCATAGGCCGGGATGCCGGGAGCCTGAGGCGCGTCCAATCCCCGCGGACGCGCCTCAGGCGCGGATACGACGAATCGCGGCCCCGCTTCGGCGGGGTCGCTTCGTTTAACGCGCAGCGATGACTGGCCGGTGGTGAGCGCCTGCCGGGCAGGCTTCGGCTGTGCGAGCCCTTCGTAAGTCCGTAAGACGGACCGGCGAGCGGCCGGCTCGTCTAGCTCGACTGCGTCAGCCCGATCGGGCAGCTGACGCCGGTGCCGCCGAGTCCGCAGTAGCCGTTCGGGTTCTTTGCGAGGTATTGCTGGTGGTAGTCCTCGGCGTAGTAGAACGGACCGGCTTTGGCGATCTCGGTTGTGATCTCGCCGTAGCCCTCGTCTTTGAGCATCGCCTGGTAGCTCACACGCGAAGCCTCGGCGGCGGCGCGCTGCGCATCGTCGTGCCAGAGGATCGCGGAGCGGTATTGCGAGCCGACGTCGTTGCCCTGGCGCATGCCCTGCGTCGGGTCGTGGCCCTCCCAGAACAGCTTGAGGATCTGCTCGATGCTCGTCTGCTCGACGTGGAAGGCGACGAGCACGGCCTCGGTGTGGCCGGTGCGCCCGCTGCAGACCTCCTCGTAGGTCGGGTTCGGCGTGAAGCCGCCGTCATAGCCGACTGCAGTCGTGTAGACGCCGGGCGCTTCCCAGAAGATTCGCTCGGCGCCCCAGAAGCAGCCCATGCCGAGCACGAGCGTGTCGACTCCAGCGGGGAACGGGCCCTTGATCGGCGTGCCGAGCACGTAGTGCTTCTCAGGTATGCGCATCTCAGCGTCGCGTCCGGGAAGGGCTGAGTCGGCGTCGACGATCTCTGTCTGCTTGCGTGTGAAGAGCATGACTTCAGGCTAGACGATCGTGCGCCAAATCAGGTCTCGTCCGGCGTCGCGCTCGCGCGCGATGCGGGCCCTAGATTTGGCGCTGGACGTTCAGGCTAAGACTCGCTGCTGCGCGGCGCGTAGCGGTGGTGCAGCATCAGCGCGTTGCCTTCGGGGTCGTCGAATAGGGCCATGTGACAGACGCCGGTGTCGAAGATGTCACCGTCGAACTCGACTCCGCGAGCTTCGAGCGTCTTGCGGGCGGCGGCGACGTCGTCGACGTGCAGCGCGATCTGGTGACGAATCGGGTGGTGCTCGAGCCCCATCTTCTCGGCGTCGATGATGCTGAGCGTCAGGTTGCCGGTCTCAAACTCGGCGTAGTTGCGCTCGGGCAGGTACACGGAGCGGCGCAAGCCGAGCTTCTCGCCGTAGAACTCGGCGGAGGCATCGACGTCGTGCGTCGGCAGTGCGACGAAGTCGACGCCGCTGATGAGCTGCTCTGTAGAAGTAGAAGTAGACGGACTCATTCGCTCGCTCCTTCGGTTGCGTTTGTCGGCTTGGTTCAGCGCGGCTCGAGCACGAAGACGGCGATGTCGCGCGAGGTCTTCGCGTCGTAGTCGTCAAAGCCCTCGTACATCTCGTTTACCTTGCGCCACAGCTCGGCACGCTCGTCGCCGTCTGCGACACGCGCACGCACGAGCTTGCGCGTGCCGCGGAGCTCGATCTCGGCGTCGGCGTTGGCCTGCAGGTTGTATGACCACGCCGGCGTGCGCTCGTTGCCGGCGTTTGAGCCGATCACGATGTAGCGGTCGTGGTCGGTGAGGAAGACGACGGGTGCTGTGCGCTTCTGCCCGGAGCGGCGTCCGGTCGAGGTCAGCAGCAGCACGGGCGCGGTGCCGATGTTGCCGAAGATACGCCCGCGGCTCAGCCGGTAGATCGGCACATTGAGCTTGCCGGTCGCCTTCAGCCACGAGTCGGGCATCGCCATCGAGAGGCGTGAGTAGAAAGTGTTCTTCGGCACGGCCGCAGTATCCCAAGATCGCCAGCTGCTCGACGTGGCGGCGCGGCGCTCGGCGGCACGCTCGCGGCTATAGGATCGGGTGCATGAGCGATCAGCCGGTCGTGCTCTACGAGGTCGCCGATCGCATCGCGCGGATCACGCTCAACCGCCCTGAGCGCGGCAATGGGATTACGCCGGCGCTCGTCGCTGGGCTCGTTGAGCGCGTCCGTCGCGCGGATCTCGATCCGACGGTGCACGCGCTGCTGCTTGCAGGAAGCGGGCCAGGCTTCTGCGGCGGCTATGACCTCGTTGAGAGCGCAGAGGGGATGGGGAGCAAGTCGGGCGGTGCCGACGGTTCGGCCGCACCTCCAGGCTCGCCTCTTGACCCTGCGGTGATGGCGGTAAACCACGACCCGCGCGGAACGTGGGACCCGATGATCGACTACGCGATGATGAGCCGCAACGCGCAGGGCTTCATGAGCTTGTTTCACTGCGGCAAGCCGGTCGTCTGCAAGGTGCACGGCTTCTGCATCGCCGGTGGTACGGACATGGCGCTGTGTTCCGATCTGCTCGTGATCGCGGCGGACGCGAAGATCGGCTACCCGCCGGCGCGCGTGTGGGGTTCGCCAACGACGGCGCTGTGGGCGCACCGCGTCGGCGCGCAGCGCGCGAAGCGGCTGCTGTTCACGGGCGACTCGCTGTCGGGCAGCGAGGCGCTCGAGTGGGGGCTCGCGATCGAGGCGCCGGACGCGAAGGATCTAGACGAGCGCGCGGAGGCGCTTGTGCAGCGAATCGCGCAACTGCCGGTCAATCAGCTGATGATGATGAAGCTGCTCGTCAACCAGACGCTCTACTCGCAGGGCCTTCATTCGAGCCAGGTGCTCGGCACGGTCTTCGACGGCATCGCGCGCCACACAGCCGAGGGCTACGCCTTCCAGCGGCACGCCGCGGAGCATGGCTTTCGCGACGCCGTACGCGAGCGCGACGAGCCGTTTGGCGATGCTGGGCGCTCGACGTTCAAGGGTTAGCTCGGCGCACGCTTCGGGTCGAGGTTGGCGCGGCGCCGGGTGAGGGCTAGAATGTCCGCTTCGCGCGGATGTAGCTCAGCTGGCTAGAGCGTCGCCTTGCCATGGCGAAGGTCGAGGGTTCGAATCCCTTCATCCGCTTGAAGCAAAACCCCCGGATTTCCGGGGGTTTTGTCGTCTCTGGGGTGGGCGAGCGGCGAGGCCCTGAGCCCGTGGATAGCAGTCGTAGGTAGCAAACGACGCTGCGAGATGACGCGGTCCCAATGCCGCCCGCGGCGTTGCCGTTGCGCGATAGTCCTCGGGCAAATACCGCCGTAGCCGGGCGTAGGCTCCAGCAATGGGCCCATTCACTGTGCTTTCGGTCGTCGGCAAGGTCCTTCCCGGCGTGGTGTCTCTGGGGCTTCTTGTTGCCCTCGCGTTCTTCCCACATGAGGCGACCGCTGCCTTCATGTGGGCTGTGCATGTCGAAGCCGCGCACATCACCTCGACGCTTGAGCGCGTGATCAAAGCCTCGGCGCTCCACAGCTGCCAAATAAAAGGGGCAGGCTGCCCCCACGTGAGCGCCTCGCGATAGGCCCGAGCGTCCGTGTGTCGGCGTAGCGTGCCGGCGTATGCCAAGCAGCGAGGCGGCAGCAATCATCGCCGGAGCGAGCGCGGTAGGCGGTGGCGCGATCGTCGCCGCCAGCAACTACGCGTTGGGTCTACTTCAAGCACGTGAGGCGCGGCAAACGGAATTGCGGCGAGCCCTGATCGAGCTCGGCTACGTGGTATCTCGGATCGACCATCTGCTCAGAACTGAGCCGCGGTCCGGCAGAACGACGCGCTTCGTGAACAAGCAGATGGCTCGCCTTCCGCAGGTCGACTACACGATTGAGCGCACGCGGCGCCGTCTTCTCGAACCGCATCTCGATGCACTCGTCGTTGAGCTGGCACGGGCTCTGACCGCCGCATCGCTACTCGCCCCTCTCAAGCTGCTCCCTTCCATGGAGGCTCTCACCGAAGCGATGTCCAGCGCGGATCAACACGACGAGGCATGGCAACAGAGGTGGAACAAGGCGCGAACCGGCTACTTCGTCGAGTGCCGCAAGCTGCTCGGGTCCGGCGTCGTCGAGAGGTCAGACGGCACGTCCTAGCCCTCACCCTGTCGGCTACCGTCTTCCGCGCGTACGAGCAATTCTGCCGGCCGGATCTGGAGGGCCCGGGCGATCTTGAGGATGTTTGTGAGCGACACGTTGCGCTCGCCGCGCTCGACAGCACCAAAGTAGCTGCGGTCGAGTCCGCACTTCAGGCAAGCGCTTCCTGAGATACGCCCTGTTCCTTGCGTGTCGAGCGGATCGCAGCACCGAAGGCGACGTGGGCGGCGGACAGTCCGGGCACGCTGATAGCTTCCGCTCTTGAAGCATTGAAGGCCACGGCCTAAAAGTCCCAAAATAATAGTGCCCCCGCACCGCTGTAACGGCCGGGGGCGTGGCGCCGAGAGGACTAGCTCCCAGCGCACGGGCACCCTACCGAGAGTCGCTGGGCGCCTTCATCGCTAGAGCCGTGCTCCCGGGGCCTCCGACAAAGGAGGAACCGATGAGTGGGACGACGACCATTTCTAAGACATTGCTCCCGCGCGTCCGCGAGGGCCTCTACACGTTGGTCGCGAACATCTGCGAGACCGCCGACCAGGCAGCGGATGATCGCCATAGGGAAACCGACCGTCTGCCTACATCGAGATTCGTAGCCGGCTCGAAGCCGCGTGGTCGCTGCTCGACGACATTGGCCGGACGGCGCTCGATAACTCGGCTGCGGTCCGAGTCGATGTGGCACGGCATGGCGAGGCGTTGCTTGCGGCGGTCGAGACGATGCTTCCGATGATGACCGTCTGGCTTCGCGAGCTGGCTGACGACGACCCGGGTAAGCCAGAGCGCGCCGAGGAGTATCTGACCATGCAGCGCTTGGGCGCATCGGTTCGGCAGCGTTGACGGACTTCATTACTCACTCGCGGCGTTGCGCCGTTTGTCGGCAATCTCGTAGACGCTCGGCTTCAAGGCGGCTGGGTGTCGCACGCCGAACGCGAACGCCCGCAGCGCAAGCGGCCGCGAGGGATGGACCACCGGGAGCATCACGAGCCCGAAACGCCCAGTCGGCCACGGCACGTAGGTTTACGCAGCTGGTGAGGCGGTG
>Ga0193728_1000404_pt1 | contig 20706 bp, 24 predicted proteins | sample U1c1metaG_FD_143037 | JGI IMG/M metagenome (GOLD analysis project Ga0193728, IMG submission 143037) | Soil microbial communities from a riparian zone of the East river system, Colorado, United States - U1c1 | ecosystem: Environmental > Terrestrial > Soil > Riparian zone | place: USA: East River...
CTCTGCGGGAGCATTTTCAAAGCTAAATTCTGCAACGTCAAAGCCGTTACCTGGCGAGCGGTGTCATATAAGCCGGAATACGCCGGGCTCTCACTTTGCAACAAGTCGGGCCGTCAGTTCTTTCATGTGCCCCAGAATCCTGTCGCGGGCCGCTGTGTAGCCATCGCTGACATCCGGCACATCGGTCCATTCGATCGACTGCCGCGCAACGGCCAATTGTTCGGGCGGCAGTTTACACGCGATGCAAATCACGGCCACCGCGTCGTGAGTCTCGCCGGCATCCAGCGGAACCGGCTTTTCTTCCGGACCGATCTCGAATCGATCGGCGCGTATCGGTTCGCGCACGTACGGCGGAATGACGGGTTCCGGTTCAATTCCACGGGCCACCGCATGAAATGGCAATCCCTCTTCCGCTGCAATGCGGTTGAAGAACCTGGCGGCGACGACGCTCTTCGCGCTGCCGTACCGGCAAACGAACACGATTGTTCCGGTCTTGCTCCCGGTCTTAGCCGCGGCCTGCGCAGTTTCGCCGGAAGGTTTAGGCTTCACATCAGCAAGATCAAGCGCTGCTCGAAGTCCACGTGTGAGCTTCGCGACGTCATCGTTCGCCCAGAAGTGCATGAAAAATAGATGTGGAGAATCATCGATCATGTGACTGTGCAGCGCCGTCACCTCGATGCCGTTATCCCGCATGGCCTTGAGCACCGGGTTGATTTCCTTGCCCAGCAACACGAAATCACCTGTGATGGCGGCCTTGCCGCCGCCGGTAGGCTGGAAATTGATCGCAATCGCCGTGCCCATAGAGGGCGGCACGGCCATGCCGGCTTCAGCGATGGACTCCGTGCGTGCAATGTTGAATTGATATACCCCGCCATTGATCGTGCCCTCAGCATTGAGCGCCGCATCGATCGCGGAGGTATCCAAATCGATGGTGGGGGGTGCCGTCGCGGGGGGCGGAGCGGTAAAGGGTGTTTGACTCAATGCCAATCCCGCATGCAGTGTCTGCGCAAGCTTTACCGGGTCGCCGTGGCCTCCGACGTGCATATAAAAGACGGCCGGGGAGGTGCGCAGCAGGTGATTGTGAACGGCGGTGATCTCGATGCCACCGTCCGTGAGGCGTTTCATCACGGGGCTAATTTCCGTATCGGTTAAGACCAGGTCTCCCATGAACATTGCGCCGCTGCCCGTGGGGATAAAGGCGATCCACGAGCCGAGCGCAAGGGTGGGTTTAATGGCCACGCCGTCAACGGTAATCTTAAGATCGCTTCGCGGCAGACCGTATTTGTGCACACCGCCGGGTTGATTGGTGCCAGGTTTGCCTAAGGCCTGATCGACCTTACCCCAATCGATGTCGGCGGCGCCGGCCGCCACGCTGACTGCAATCCCGGCAAACGCTGCGATGAGTGACGTGAAGCGATGCATGGAGATCTCCTCAAAGATTAAACGATTAAGAGGCGAGCGAAAACCCAGCCGGCGGCCATCGGTGGAATTCGTGTTGAAGTGACTTGCACCACGCGTACAGCGCGTCGTATATCACGAGGCCATGGCGCAGCATCTCGTGATCGTCAGGGAAGGTGGCGGAGAGTCCGAGCGAAATCGCGTAGAGTCCCGCCGACTGGGGCGCCAAGTCCAGGCGCGAGGTGTCGGCTCCGCGCACAATGACGGCAAGCCGCGACACGCCCAAGTCATCTATCTGATACTTCTGAATAAAGGCATCGAAACTGCACAGCTCCCCGACGTGTGTCAGCTCAACACCGGGTATGTCGTAGGGAGTTGCTCCTATTTCTTTTGCCATTGCAACGACGCGGTCAGCCGGCACATAGTGAAACTCAGATTGCGCGTCGATAAACCGCAGAATGAGCCACGGGCAGGCAATGCGATCGATCTTGGGGCGTTCGCGAGTGATCCAGTTCATTTGGGATCTCCTGAGGGAGTGCGCAACGGCGCTCCGACGCCGCGCATCAAGCCGTATTGCTGTTGATTCAGCTGCGTCACGATGACAACGTATTCGGAGCGTGCTTTGAGCAACTCCTGCTGCGCCTGGATGTCTTCCAACACGATGCCGACGCCCAACTCCTTGCGATGGCGCGTCAGGCGCAGTGTGTCCTCGGCAGAATTCAAGTTGAGGCGTGCGACACGCAACTGTTCGAATAGCGATTGAACCTGGGTATATCCGTCCACGACCTCGCGTCTCACCTGGTCCCGTAATTTTTCGTCGGATAGCTGAGCTGCGCTCAATTTTGCGTCGCTCGCCCGGATGCGCCCAAAATCGAACAAACCCCCCGGACCAATTTTCCAGCTCAAGCCCACCGCGTAGTCCTGCCGCGGTCCGCCGCCGTTGGCCGTTACGCCGTTGACCCTTACGTCGCCCCCGCCATTGAACTCGCCGGCGAACGCCTGCCCGCCGATCGTGGGAATCAACGGTCCATAGATCGCGCCACGGCGCGACTGCTCAGCTGCGCTGATCTGAGCGGTACTGCGCGTAAGTTCCGGACGGTTTTCAAGCGCCGTGCGGATCAGATCCTTGGGTGACGCGCTGAGATCCGCTAGCGCCAGAGGTACTGGCTCCCGCTCGGCCGGGATGAGCTCAAGCAAAGGTTCAAGATGCAGCGTTTGTACGAGCCGGGCCGCAGCGAGCCGCTGCTGTTGCCTGGCGCGTGTCAGATCGAGCTGCAGACGCTGGGTCTGCGTTTGCACTCGGAAAGCATCGCCTCTGAAAGCGATGCCGATGCGCACGGCCTCATTGAGCTGCTGCTCGTAACTCTGGGAGATGTTCAGCGCATCGTTTACGACGTTCACGAGGGCCCAGGCGCTCACAAGATCGAAATATTGCTGTGCGGCAGCAAGAGCCGAGTCTCGCTCCTGTGCTGTTGCTCCCGCATCGCTCGCGGCCACCAGCTGATGGGTCTGCAGCGCCGTGAAGATGGCATCTCCCACCGGAATTTGCGCCGTCAGATAAGCGCCGGCCGTATCGCTGTGCTTCGAGACGTCGAGCAGGGGGCCTTCAACTCTTTGATCCCTGCCCGTGTGCTGTAGGTAACTTGCGGAGGGCACGAAGGAAGGCAAGAAACGTTCCACCGCGCTCGTGTAGTTGGCGTGGGCCTCATCCACCGCATTGCGCGCCAGTTGCACGTCGAGATTCTGCGCGCCGGCAAGCCGCAACACCGTGGCCAGATCGATCTGGTACGTCGAATCGGCGGCGCCGGGATGCGGAGATTCCTGTGCGGCAGCCACCGCACTCATCAACGACGCATTCAGAAGGAAATGCAGGAGCAGCGCTTTCCGTGCGAAAAGCGACGCGTTCGTGCCGTTCATGGCGCTACCACAACCTGCACCGCCTGGCCGTTGTTCAGTTTGAGCTTGCCGGCAGCAAGGATGACCGGGTCGCTGGCCGCCAGTCCATCCAGCACTTCGACGTTCTTGCCATCATTGAAACCGATTTTGATCGGATGCTTCGCCGCTTTATTGCCGTCAACGGTGTACGCGAATGAATTCGACTTCTCCATCACCAGCGACTCCACCGGCATGAGACGCGCGCTATCCTTGTGTTCGATGCCCATCCTGGCCGTGACCAGCATGCCCGGACGCAATGCGAGCTGCGAATTGTCCAGCATGACCTCGGTCAACATGGTCCTGCTAGCGGCGTCCAATGCATACGTGAAACGCGTAACCTTTCCGTCGAAATGCATCCCCGGCAGATTATCCGTGGTGACAAGCACCGGTTGGCCCACGGTGACGCGGCTTGCCTCAACCTCCGGCACCCCGATCTGCAGGCGCACTTTACTGAAATCCATTAACCCCAGGATGGGGGAGCTGGCTTGAATCAGTGCGCCCGGATCCACGGCACGTCGGGTAATGATGCCGCTGAAGGGGGCCGTGATGGTCGCGTAGCCCAGTAGTGTTTCGCTTTGGTCGAGGCTCGCGCGAGCGATCTCAAATCGCCCACGCGCCTGGTCAACCATTTCCGGAACCACTAGATCCGGCGCCTTTTGCAACGACTCTTGCAGGCGGCTGTAATCCGCCTGGGCTACCTTGAGTTCCGCTTGCTGTTTCGCCCTGGCCGCCACGAGTTCCGGTATTTCGAGGCGCGCGAGCACGGCGCCCGCCGCGACTTTGTCACCTTTGTCCACGGCAATGCTCTTGAGATAACCGGACACTTTGGCGTAGAGCGTCGCCTCCTGAAACGCGATGACCTGCGCCGGCAACATGACCGAGCGTGTGATCGGTCCGGCGGACAGATGAGTGATTTGTACCTGCACCGGCGGATCCCGAACAGTTTGTGTACTTTGAGCCTGGGGGTGATCGCAAGCGCCCAAGAGCGCAAGTGCCGTGATCGCGATCGGATAACGGGCGGAGTGACACTTCATGTATTTACCACTGCAACTTGGGGGCATCGCACAGTCGAATCTCTAAAGTCAGGCCCGCCACACTCGTTCATGCGCGTGCTTCCTGAGTGTCGTCCGGCAGCAAGGAAACCGTTTGCCTCGTGCCGCGGCTCAATATTGCGAATATCGCGGGCAGCACCAACAACGTTGCTACGGTGGCGAGGGCCAATCCGCCCACGACTGCTCTGCCAAGCGGTGCCGACTGCTCGCCAGATTGACCCAACCCCAATGCCATCGGCAGCATGCCGGCGATCATCGCAAGACTGGTCATCAGGATCGGCCGCAGACGGCTGCGGCCGCCCTCGACCGCAGCGGCCGCCGCGTCGCTATTCGCGCGCTCGCGCTCGGCAAACGTCACCAGCAGGATGGCGTTGGACACCGCTACACCCACGGCCATGATTGCGCCCATGAAAGACTGAATGTTGAGTGTGGTACCCGTAATCCACAGCGCCAGCACGACGCCCGCAAGGGCTGCGGGGAGCACGGACATGACTGCGAGGGAAAGCCGCAGCGACTGAAAGTTCGCCGCCAGCATCAGGAAGATCGCGAGTATCGCGACGCCCAGGCCCGTTTGCAGGCCGCGCAACATCTGGTTCAAGGGCTCGACCTGGCCCCGTAGAACAACGGCGACCTTTGCGGGAGGTTTCCCCAGCTTGGAGATTGTCTCCTCGACGGCCGCTGCCGCGCTGCCGATATCGGCGTTGAAGAGGTTCGCTGTCACGCTCACCATGCGCTGGCCGTTGTAGCGCGCATATTCTCCGATAGCGCTTCCCTCGCTCACACTGCCGACGTTGCGCAACAGTTGACTCTGGCCGCCGCGAGTGCTCACGCTGATGTTGCGCACTTCCTCCGTCGAATTCATCAGGGCCTGGGGCAGTTGCACCTGCACCTGATAGGACACGCCAGTGTTGGTATCCGCCCAGTAGTTCGGAATCACGTAACGGCTGGAGGAAGTCGCGGTCACGAGCGAACGCGAGACATCCGCCATGCTCACGCCGATCAAGCCGGCGCGTTCCCGATCGACGTTAACGTCCACCGTGGGGTAGTCGAGGGTTTGTCCGAACTGCACGTCCCGCAGCTTCGGCATTCCGTGCAGGGCGTTTCTGACCTTCTCGGCAAACGCGCGATCGTCGGCGAGATTCGGGCCTGTCACGGCCACCTCGATCGGTGTCGAGGAGCCCATGCTCATGACCCGGCTGACGATATCGCTGGGCTCGAAGGAGAAACTGACATCCGGCAACTCGGCGCCAAAACGGGCACGCAGGCGTTCCTTGAACGGCTCCATGCGCAGCTTGCCGCCTGACTTGAATTGCACCTGCAGGACGGCCTCATCCGATCCACCGTTCCACAGATAGATGAGGTTGATCGGATAATTGGGCGGGTGCACGCCGACGAGCCCCAGGGTCACATCGACCTTGTCCGCGCCGCCCGCCTCATCCTTGATCAGTTCCAACACCTTGAGTGCGATCTTTTCCGTCGTCTCGACGCGTGTGCCCGCAGGCGCGCGCAGGCGAAGTTGCAACTGACCGGCATCGACCTGCGGGAAGATCTCATTCCCGAGTCGAGGCCCGAGCAGCACGACGATCAGAACCGTGAGTGCGAAATAAACGCTCGCGGTGAGGCCTCGCACCGCCACCACCCAGCGCATGAACCGGGCATAGCGCTCCCGAAACCGCTCGAAGCGCCCGGCCTGTGGCTCATGCACGGTGGGCTCGCCGCCTCGCTTGCCCAGCCACACCACGAGAATGGGTACCAGCGTACTTGCCAGAAGGTAGGAGGCGATCATCGAGAATCCCACCGCCAGTGCCAGCGGCAAAAACATCGCCTTTGCGGTGCCGGTCATGAAGAACGCAGGCACGAAGACGGCGAGCACACACAGCATCGCCAACAACAGCGGCACGGCGACCTCGCCCGCCGAATCCACGACGGCATGGGCGAGGGACCTGCCCGCCACATGCTTCGTCGCGATGTTTTCCACGACCACCGTAGACATGTCCACCAGCACACCGATGGCGAGTGCCATACCGCCCAGCGTCATGATGTTCACCGTCTGGCCGGTGATGGCGAGCGCCAGCACCGCCCCCATGAGCGCGATCGGAATATTGATCACCACGATCGAGGCGCTGCGCCAGTCGCGCAGGAACAGCAGGACCATGAGTCCGGTCAGCAAAGCTCCCAGAGCCCCTTCCGTGACGAGGCTCGTGATCGCGCTCGTGACATAGCCTGACTGATCAAACTCGTAACTGACCTTGATGTCCTCAGGCAGCACGTTCTGGAATTTCCCCAGACTGCTCTTGACGAGATTCACGACGGTCAAGGTCGAGGCATCGGCACGCTTGGTGACCGGGATGTAAACGGTACGACGACCGTTGACGAGGGCGTAGCTGGTGACGATGTCCGAGCCGTCCGTCACCGTCGCCACGTCGCGCACGAATACGGCGGGATAGGCACCGCTGCGCACCGGCACGGTCTCGAGATCCCTGATGTTATTGACCACCGAATTGAGCGGCACCATCGGATACTTGTCGCCGAGCGGAATGTTGCCGGAAGGTGTGATCGTGTTGGCCGCGGTCAAGGCGCCGACCAGTTCGTCCGGCGACATGTTGTAAGCCCGCAGGCGTTCAGGCTTCGCGTTGATCAATATCGTGCGGGCGCTGCCGCCGAATGGCGGCGGCGCCGACACGCCCGGCAGCGTCGCGAAGAGCGGTCGAACCAGGTTCAAAGCCGCATCCTGCATCTCGCCTACGGAGCGGGTGCTGCTCGCGAAAAGAGGGTGCCCACCGGGAACGCTGCCCGCGTCGAAACGCATGACAAAGGGCGGCAAGGTCCCCGGCGGCATGAAGGCGCGGGCGCGATTGACGTAGGAAACCGTCTCTGCCATCGCCTGCGCCATGTCGGTGCCGGGGTAGAACTGCAGCTTGACGAGTGCGGCTCCTTGAATCGACTTCGACTCGATGTGCTCGATGCCGGTGATGTAGAGGAAGTGATACTCGTAGTAGTAAGTGAGATAGCCCTCCATCTGGGCAGGATCCATGCCGCCGTAGGGCTGAGCCACGTAGATTGTCGGAGTGCCGATATTGGGGAAGATGTCGCGAGCCGTGCCCTGTAACGCCAGGACGGCAGCAAACAGCACCGCGACTACCGCCACAACGACGGTCATGGGGCGACGTAAGGCGGATTCGGCGAGAGTCACTTGCTCGGGTCCACGAATCGCACGATGGACTGCTTTCTGCACGCGAAGCCGCGCCGTCGATGCCGACGCGGCCGCAACGGTAGGCGCCGACTCAGAGGGACCTCCTTCGGCGGGTGCCATCAATGTGGACGCTGGCCATGAAACGCAGGGTCAGCCAGGGACAGGCAATTCGATCGATTTTAGGGTGCTCGCGTGTGATCCAGACCATTCGGATCTCCTGCCGTCAGGACGGGATAGCGATAGTGCACCTTTGTCATGTATATTACAATCATGTAGAGTATACGACACCACAGGGCGGCGATCCGCGGGAGAACACAAACATGCTAGTGCCGAAGTTGCCAAGCCTCGCATGCGCAGTGACTGCTCTTGTTTGCTCATCGGTTGCAGGTCGAGCAGCGGAGGTCAAAGGACCGCTGATTCTGGAGACAACCATCCAGCTCCCCGACGTCTCGGGCCGCCTCGAACATCTCGCCGTCGACGCAAACGGCAAGCGGTTGTTTGTCGCGGAAACTGATAGCAACGCGGTTGATATCATCGATTTATCCACCCACCAGCGGTTGCGGCGCGTTACTGGCTTGTCGCACCCGCGTGGTCTTGGGTACTTGCCCGGTGTGGACCTGCTTGTGGTCGCCAATGGTGCGGACGGAACGGTTCGCTTTTATGGTGGCGCGGATTTCTCACTCCGTGGCAACGCGATCCGTATTCCCCAACGCGCGGAGCGCGAGGCGAGAGTTCAATACAAGACTGGCGGCGCAGATAGTCCACCGGGTTTGCTCCATTGAAGTAAGGTGTACGCAGCGACCATGGAATGCCACTGACCATACCCCCACCCAGTTGGCTGATGCTGATCACGAACCTGCCGGGTCGTAATCAGACGCCTCGCATGCGAATTTGGCGCGCGTTGAAGGCCGCCGGCGGCGAGTTGCTCCGCGATGGGGTGTACATCTTGCCGTATTCGAGTACAGCGCGACGGATCTTCGAAGAGCAGCGGCAGGAAATCAGCGCCGCCGGCGGCACGGCCTACGTCATGCCCTTTGAAAGCGATTCACCCGAACAGCAAGCCGAGTTTATGAAACTGTTCGATCGCTCGGCCGACTATCAGGGAATCAACACGCAGCTCAACGCGTTGAAGCGGGCAGTCGCAGGACTTTCTGAGCTCGACGCGCGCAGGCAGTTGGCGGCGATTGCACGCGATGTCTCTGCCCTGCAGGCGGTTGACTTCTTTCCCGGGAAATCGTCAAAACAATTGCAGGGTCTGCTAGTCGATGCGCAAAGTGCACTGAACGCGCAATTCTCACCGAATGAACCGCAGGCGGTGCATCGAAAGATTCCACGACGCGATGTCAAAGACTTTCAAGGCAAGCTCTGGGCGACGCGTGAGCGTATGTGGATTGATCGGGTGTGCTCGGCGTGGCTCATTCGCCGATTCATAGACAAACAGGCCAAGTTTGTGTGGCTCAAGCACATCAAGGATCAACCGAAAAGGGCGCTCGGTTTCGACTTCGATGGTGCCGAGTTCAGTCACGTGGACTCCAAGGTCACTTTTGAGGTGTTGTTGGCGAGCTTTAGCCTCGATACCGATATCGGTCTTTCTCGTCTAGGATCGCTCGTTCACTTTCTCGATGTGGGCGGCATCCCAGTCGCTGAAGCAGCTGGACTCGCGGCAATCGTTTCCGGCATACGCACGCTACAGGTGGATGATGACGCGTTGCTCAAGCATGTGAGCCCGATGCTGGACGGCCTGTACCAATCGTACGCGACTTCAGAACGAGAAGAATCCGCCAAGAGTCAATCAACGGTGACCCCGCGCGTGACCAAGTCCGTGCGCCGCGATCGCCGCTAAATCGGAGGTTACCGTGACGCGACGCGAATTGGGCCGACTGATGACAGGCGCTCTCACCACAGCGGCGGTGATTCCAACGGCGACCGGGCGTTCCGTGGGCATTCCAGGTCTCGGCGCCAAGACTTCCCGGCGCTGCAGCATTCCACGGCGGGGGATCGGCACGTATACCTCGACAGCGCCGCGGCCGACGGCAGTCATTAATGCGCTGCGCGAATTCTATGAGCGCTACAACGCTAATCCAGGAAAGACTCAGCACGCTATGGGCACGGCGGGCTTATGAGCAATACCAAAAAGCGCGCCAAACGCTTGCTCGTTTCATAAACGCGCCAAGCGCGGGCCGCACTTTCATGCGCCGAACAAGATTGCTACCCGGAAATACATACTCGGATATGTTGGGACGTAGACCACGATCGGCGGAATCAATGGCCTCCTTGACGCTTGGTGATTGCCGATTTTTTCTCACCGAGGAAATTGAGCGGTATCACACAAGGACCCATCGTACGTTGGAGACATCGCCCAAGGCCGCCTGGGAGCGCGCCTGGAGAAGGGGCAGGGGGTCTATTTGGTCCAAAGCGCCAAAGCAGCTTCCTCGATGTACGCCAAGCCTAATGCGCCTGCTAGAGCGGCTTGCCGACCCGGCTGATGCGCCTGCGAAGAAGGCGCTCGGCCAAGTACTTGAGACTTGGCGGCGGCCAGTTGAGCAGCGAATTAAAAACATGTGGACCTCCCGGTGCTGCTCGAGAACCGGATAGAAATTCTGCGGCAGGCCGCGGCCTTGCGCGACGAAGTCGGCATGGGCGCAACGCCCTTTGAGACTCAAGGAGATCTTTCGGCTCAACTCTGTTGCGCCATAGCATGCATGGCAGGGGGAGGATTGACTGGGAGGATAAAAGGTAGTATACTTTATCGCATGAGTACAAGATCGCTATCAGCAAATCAGCTCGCGGCGCTTTCAGCGCTCATTGCAACGCCTGCCACCAAGGCAAAAGCATCGATCACACTTTCGGGCAACCTTCTGAAGGTCATCGATTCGTTGGCGGGCGCGGCTCAACGATCCGCCTGGATTGAGCGAGCCGTTCAAAGCTACGCGGCACGACAGCTGAAGGAACGGCGCCGAGAGAGGGAGCTCGCGCTTTTAAATAGACACGCAGATGCGTTGAATGCCGAAGGCGACGATAGCGCGTCCTACCAGGCAAACTGGACCGCGGAGTAAGTCGTCATGTCCTCGGGTTTGCGCCGCGGCGAGATTTACCGTGTCCGTCAGCCCCAACACCGCGATCCAAAAAAGTCGCGCTGCTTCGCTGTGGTGAGCCGCCAGGATCTGCTGGATTCAAAGGCTAATCGCGTTCTGTGCGCGCCAATCAACACGTCCGGCGTAGGCCTGTCGACCGAAGTGCAAGTCGGGGTCGACGAGGGCTTGAAGCACGATTCAGTCATCAATTGCGACCAAATAACACGCCTTGAGAAAGGCATGCTTACCGACTATATCGGCGTGCTGTCATTGGCAAAGCTGAAGCAGCTGCGAAGCGCATTGGCAGTTGCCCTGGACATTGAAGATGATCCAGAGGATGACAGTCTTGAGCTGACGTGAAAGCAGCAATCGAGGCGGATAAGTTGTCGCATCTCACCAATAATGAGACTGAAGGGAAAGTTCATCCTCACCATTGCTGAGACGACCAGACTTTGCTGCTGCCGCAAGGCTGTCTGTGACCTTTCTGTACTCTCGCCAGGCGAAGATAGCGGCAAGATCTTCGTCTTTGCGTACCGCTCTGTGAGCATCATGGCGATCGCGCGGAAGCTTTCCGAATCGGCGATTGTAGTCTTCAATGAAGGTTGGCATGAACGCACTGGCGGCGTCGATGCTGGAGATCCGCTGCAACCTCAGTTCCTTCACAAGTCGGTCCTGGAGAGTTTGGTGCGCGCGCTCAACGCGTCCCTTGGCCGCCGGTGTGTTCGCACACATTCCATCAATGTTGAGCTCGTAAAGCGCCCGTCCGAACTGTGTGTGGCCCTTGCCGGCCGCCGCAGACTGCTTGTTGACCCGGAACACGCTCGCTTTGTCACTGTAGAACGCCAAAGGCTTTCCATAGCGGAAAGCGGACATTTCTATTTGGGTATCACAATCGTACTTCGCATAATGTATATTATGTTAAATAATGGATTAGGCGAGATGAAAGCGCTTGTTGTTCTCGTGTCGCGTCTCAAAGATGTTGGCACCCCGCCACTATCTCTGAGGCTAGTTTTGCATTACAGCTCAACAACTTGGCAAGGCGACGCTATGCGATCCTTTCAGTAAGGGTATCGGTATTGTCACTATCTGTGAGCCTGCCGCTGTCGGGCTTCAGCGCCGGCTTCACAGCTGCGGGAAAATGACACGAACCATGAGTTCGGCGCATGCGGCTACGGCATTTCGACAAGAGCTCGCTGGCCGACGGATTTTTTTCCAAAACGGCCCGCACGCGTTCAAATGCCGGCTCATTGCCCATGATCATTCTGCGAATATCTACAGCGACTGCCAGACAGCAAATTCGGTCGATCTGGACGTGGCATACTCACAGCGGATTTGAAACTTCGACCTCCTGAGCCCGTGCCAGCTTGTCCAGGTCTTTGACGCGACAGGAATGCAGCCGCTCATCCTGCCCACCCTGCACAGCCTATGGGGCTGGCTGCATGCCCATTGCCGCCCTCTTCGGCGCTCATCAACACGTTCACGCCATGGCGCAGACATCCCGCGTTGTGGCGTCGCCCTGACGTCGTTCACTGAGTGGTTGCGTGTCGTGGATTGATACGTAGAGTCCGTAACTATCGCGTAGATCTCCCAATATCGAGATTAGAACATGGTTGATAGCGTTCCACTCTGTACCACAAAGGAGCGGGACGCGATGAGGCACATAAAAAGACCACTTGGATTCCTGATCCTACTCGCAGCGATGATTGCACCGTCGGCGCACGCGGTACCAAGCTTTGCACGCCAAACGGGCATGACTTGCGAAGCCTGTCATACCGTCTATCCGGAACTGAATCACTTCGGCCGGATGTTCAAGGCCAATGGCTACACGCTCGACAATTTGCGGCAGGTTCGCGGTATCACGGCGAAAAAGGAAGAAATGCTGGATCTGTCCAGCCTGCCGCCGATTTCCGCCATGGTGCAGGTTTCCGAGACGCAGTTGGCCAAACCGCTACCCGACGGGACTAACGCGAATTCACGCTCGCAAAGCGGCACCGCTGGGGTGCCGCAGCAGCTGAGCTTGTTTTACGCCGGCAAAATCGCCCCGCATCTCGGCGCATTCGTGCAGCTCACCTATTCCAATGATGCAGGAACCATCGGCATCGACAACACCGACTTGCGATTTTCGAACAGTACGGTGTTCGGAGACGACAACAGCCTGATCTACGGATTGACGATCAACAATAACCCCACGGTGCAGGACCTCTGGAATAGCACGCCGGCGTTCGGCTTTCCCTACGCCAGCACCAATGCCGGTGTCTCGCCATTGGCGGGCACCCAGATTGACGGCGCGTTGGGACAGGATGTCGCGGGCATCACGGCGTATGTCATGTGGAATGAAGCTCTGTACGCCGAAGTGGGCATTTACCGTTCGGCCAAGCAGGGGGTTACTAACCCCATTACTGGGGCGGCCGGACCCCTGGATGGCACGGTCTCCAACGTCATCAAGAATTCAGCGCCCTACTTTCGCGTGGCCTACGAGTATCAGTGGTCGCGGCATTCGATCGAAGCGGGCGTATACGGCGCGACGTTTCAATTGTTCCCAGGCGGGGGTTCCTCGGACGCGCCGGCGCCGCTCAATGGTCCTGTCAATAAATTCCGCGACGTGGCTGAAGATTTTCAATATCAATACATCGCGGACGAGCACCTCTTCTCCTTGAGCGGCACGCGCATCCATGAGGCAATGACGCTGGACGCGAGTTTTGCGGCTGGAGGCAGCGCAAATGCGAAGAATGATCTGACGACGGTGCGCTTCAATGCCAACTACTATTACCGTCGCAAGTACGGCGGCACCTTGAGCCTGTTTTCAACCACCGGTAGCGTCGACAGCCTGCTCTATTCGGCCGGGGCAGCGCCTGGCGTCGTCACCAGCGCCAATGGCAGTCCGAATACCAAGGGGTGGATCGCCGAGTTCAACTACTTGCCATGGCTGAACACCAAGGTATCGGCTCAATATACGGGCTATACCAAGTTCAACGGCGCCGGCGCCAACTATGATGGCTTCGGACGCAGCGCCTCCGACAACAACACCGCTTACGTGCTGTTATGGCTCGTGTTCTAACCGGGAGAGCATTATGTACCGTTATCTAACGCTGATTGTAGTCTGCTCCCTGAGCATCGCCGCCGCACGCTCGGAAGGCATCGATCCGAACGACGCCGTCGCGGCGCAGCGAATCGCGATCGGCACATGCGCCACCTGCCACGGACCGCATGGGCAAAGCATTTCGCCGAAGTTTCCCGTGCTCGCCGGACAGCACGCGAATTACCTGGCAGCACAAATGCACGGATTCAAGGACCAGAAGCGCGGTGACCCCGACGCCTTGGGATACATGTGGGGGATGGCGGCGAATCTTGATGATGCGACGATCGCCGCGCTCGCCGACTACTACAGCCGCCAACCTCGCCATTCAGGTCCCAAGGTCGCCGGTGCCGCGCTCGACCGCGGCAAGGACCTGTATTTGCACGGCAATACCGCGGAGGGCATACCGGCGTGCGCGGCGTGTCATGGCGCCAATGCCGAAGGGACCGATGCCTTTCCGCGATTGGCGGGGCAGCACATGACCTACCTGACCAAGCAGTTGCGATCGTTTCAGAGCAATTTGCGGGACGTGGCAATCATGCACGGCGTGGCTCAAGGGCTCAAAGGCGAGGAAATGAACGACGTGGCAGCCTATTTGCAGTCGCTAGGACCCTGATAGTGGTTGATGAATGTATCTCTTCGACCTTCAAGTTAGTTGCCTCCACTGGCTCGCAGCGGCTCTCGGTCCGCCCAGCCAATTGCTGAATGACTTTGCTGCCCAAATCAGCGTGCAATGCCGACCGCATGCCGACGCTTGGATCGTACAAAGCGTTGCAGGCCGAGGCGGTAATGGTGACGACGGTGGCCACCTAGGCTATTTTTCTGTTCAATCGCCCGCCACTGCATGTGCATGCCTCGGCAGTTATTGCATTTTAAATGCACACGCAGGGCGACGATACTGTGGTATGTGCCTAGTAGCTCACCAGCAATTGATTTTCAACTTTGCAGACGCCCGGCGCTGCCCAAGCCGCGCGCGCCGCATCATCTTTCTCCCGCCATGAGGACACGAAGCCCTTCAAGGTCACCTTGTTGTCATTGAGCCCGACGTCGATGTCCTTTGCATCCAATCGCGCCTGTCGTTGAAAGGCGTCTTCGATCTTCTGCTTGACGTCCACCATCTTGACAAACGGCTTGATGGTAATGTTGTTGAGGATTCCAGCAACGCCCCGTAGATAGCGAACCGCTGCTTCAGCGACATTGACCTGGTAGCCATAGGCGACGTGGCCGCTCAAGCTGATGCAGCCATCCGAGACCACGACCTTGATATCGCATTGATCCAGTGATGCATTCCACTTCAGCGCATTCGCCGCGGCGATCGCAATGTCGGTATCGCTGCGCTTCCCCGGTACAGGAATATTGACAGTGATGTCGTTGGCAATCGCGCGAACACCACCGACTCGCTTGGCAATTTGCTCGGCGGAATATTTGTCCGCGAAATGCGGCACGTCGCCGAACAGCGTCACGATGCCTTCTTGAACGTTCACGCCGATGCCGCGAGCCTCAACGCGGGGATCCCACTGCAATTCATTTTGCACATCACTTCGGATGTCAGTATCTAATTTCATGATCTTCTCCTCTCATCCTGTTCAATGCATTGGCAGATTTGCGTTACCGCAAGAGCATCGCGCCAAACCAAAGCGGCGGCCATCCGTAGTTCCCACAGGGCGCGCCAGGCAGCGTCAGGAAAAACCCGTAGCCGATCGCAGGAATTACGCATGGCGAATGCCTCACAGTTTTCGCATCATGTGCCATGTGCCCGGTTGACAAGCAGTGGCAGAACGGAATGAAGATCGAAATCATTCGCAATAGGAGAAGACAACCCATGAAAGCATCGGATTTCATGACGCGGACGGTGATCACCATCGATGAGCAGGCGCTCATCGCTGAGGCGTTGCAGTTGATGCTCGGCGAGGCGATCAGCGGCTTGCCGGTGGTGGACTGCAACAAGCAGCTAGTGGGCATCATCACGGAAGGTGATCTGCTGCGTCGCGCCCAGCTGGCGACCGACCGGCATGTTGCCCGGTGGAAAAGTCTGTTGCTTGGACCCCGGTATTTGGCACTGGAATACGTGCGCACCCACCGTCGATCCGTGGCCTCGGTCATGACCCGCGAGACGCTTTGCATCGCCGAGGATACGCCCTTGTCAATGATCTTTCGAATCATGGAGCAGGGACATGTCAAGAGGCTGCCGGTGACAAGGGACGGCAAAGTCATTGGCATCGTGAGTCGGCGAGATGTTCTGCAGCCGCGCTCCGCGGTCGTCGGCGCTCCCCACGGACGAATAGTGGCAGCTGTGCGCACGCATTTCGGTAAGTACGGATGGCCTGGTGCAACGCGCGAGTCGACAATAGGTCAACCATCGAACCGTGATTCATGATCTCAACAGCGCACATGGAGCATTTATGTCCACTCAAGAATTGACATCCAACGAATTCCTAAGAGACGGCAGCCGAGTCACTATTAGACCACTCAGCTCGAATGACATCGGCATCGAGCGTGAATTCATCATGAGGCTCTCCCCGAAATCGCGGCGCTTTCGCTTCTTGAGCAGCATTGCCGAGCCCAGCGAACAGTTGCTTGAACGGCTCACGAGACTCGATGAAGCCACAGAAGCAGCCTTCGTCGCGCTCACCGTCGAGTCTGGTGTCGAGCGCGAAGTGGGCGTAGCGCGCATGAGTGCGGTCGGAGATGGTCGAGCCGAATTTGCGGTCGCCGTTCGGGACGACTGGCAACACAAAGGATTGGGCACCTTGCTCACAAAGCATGTAATTGAAGCTGCGCGTCAGCGTGGCCTCAATGCCTTATATTCAGTTGACGCAAGCGAGAATGGTCCAATGAATGGATTTGCCAAAACCCTCGGATTTTGGAGCGACGTAAATCCTCAAGATGCAACCGAAGTGATTCATACGCTTCGGCTGAACTAGACCAAAGATCGCTCACTCGGGCGGCAACCGTTTGGTCTGGAGATTAAAGTGCGGAACGAAAAAATTGCTAGACGAGTACGACTTCGAATAGCACCAGACGCGCCGGCGAACATAAGGACGCTGTACGGATACGGGTAATCGCGTATTTGCAGCACACTCTTGTTTGGTCAAACTTCATTCCTAATGAGTGCGTTCAATAGAACATTCGATGTCTTGGCTCTCGCCGCGATCGCCGTATTGGTTATGCTGGCGGCCGCGCGCGCATCCGAGGAATCAGTCGACCAGGCGACCCAGACCGCGTTGTCGTTGGATACGCACCTCAAACACGGCCGTACCCTGTTTATCACTCAGTGCGCCAGCTGCCATGGACGAACTGGTTACGGCGATTCGAGCCGCAGCATCCCGGCGCTTGCGGGCCAGCGATTTGCCTACATCGTTCGCCAACTCGCCAATTTTTCCGGCGATGAGCGAGAAAACGACACCATGCATCATGTCGTGGCTCGGCCCGACATGCATGGACCCCAATCCTGGGCGGACGTCGCGGCCTACGTGAGCCGGCTGCCGGTGAATCCGGCGGCGGAAACCGGCGATGGCTCGTTCCGAGCCCTGGGCCGCGGTATTTTTTACGAACAATGCGCTTCCTGTCACCAATCCGATGCCAGTGGCGACCAAGACGGCTTGGTGCCCGCACTGAAGGGGCAACACTATTCGTATCTGCTGGGACAACTGCGGCAGCTGGCCGCCGACCGTCGCCACAACGTGGATGATGATCTGCGGCGGGTCATTCAAAGTCTTGATGAACAAGAGAAGCAAGGAGTTGCCGATTATCTGTCAAGGCGACATGAGCCAGGCAAGAATCATCAGGTCATGCGCCAGGACGGCACTCTGGTCGATTGAATCCGTTGCTCGAATATCTTCCCAGCGGCGTTCCTGTCTTCAAAGAGACGCGGTTCGCCGATTCCGTGCCCTTCTAAAGAAGCTAGGATTTTTCCGTCAGCGTCATATGCATCTTGACCAGGTGCGCCACTGAACGCGCGCCCATTTTTTCCATTACTTTAGCCCGATGTATTTCCACTGTCCTCTCGCTCAGCCCCAGATCGATGGCCATGACCTTGTTGGCTTCGCCTTCGACGACCAGGTCCATCACCTGCTTCTCCCTCGGGGTCAGCGTTTCCACTCGACGCTGTACCTCGGCGCGCAGCGCCAAATCCTTACGATTGTCGCGATCGAATTGCAAAGCGTGATTGATATGATCCAAAAGCTCCTGATCCCGGAATGGTTTTTGGATGAATTGAAATGCCCCCTCCTTCATTGCCTGTACCGCCATGGGCACATCACCGTGTCCCGTGATGAAGATGACGGGCAGCATGGCGCCGGCGCGATTTAACTGTTGCTGAACCTCCAAGCCGCTCATTTCCGGCATACGTATGTCCAAAATCAAGCAGCCCGGCGTGTCGGCTTTGAAGCGCGCGAGAAATTCGCTAGACAGCGCAAACAATGCGGTCTTATAGCCGACCGTACCGAGCAGGGTGCCGAGCGCGCGTCGCATGCCATCATCATCGTCAACCACGTAGATCGTGGCGTCATGCGCAGGTTTTTCTTGAGCCATCGCTAATCCCCCAGGCTGTCGGCGAACGGCAAGCGAAACCAGAAGCGGCTGCCGCCGGCAGACAAGTTTTCGAAGCCCATTGTACCTTCGTGCGCTTCGACTATCGCCTTGCTCGAGGCCAGACCCAGGCCCGTCCCGCGCTCTTTGGTCGTAAAGAAGGGCTGAAACAGCTGACGCTGAAAACTTGCCGGCACCCCCGGACCTGAATCCCGGACGCTTATCTCAACCATATACTGATCGCTGCTCGTCGAAACGCTGATTTTTGGGACACCTTCGCAAAGAACGCTGGCATCGCACGCGTTTTGCACCAAGGCAACGAGGACTTGCTGGATCCTCACGCGATCCGCGATGACGGCATGCATCCCTGGGCTGATATCGACGTGTAGCTGGCCTCCGACCCGTTTTGCGAACAGCTCCAGCACCGGTTCGAGCTCATCAACGAGATCCGGAATTTGGCAGTTCGAGCGCACTGAATCATCCTGATCGAACAGCCGCCTGATTCGACGAATCCCCTCGCCGGCTGCGAGCGCGGCATCAGTGATCTGTCGCAGCACGTCGAGTGTTTCGTTGACAAGCGGTTCCTCGCGATTCAGCATTCGCTCGCCCGCCTGGGCGAATGCCGCTATTGCGCCCAGAGGCTGATTGAGTTCATGCGCGATGCCGCTGGCCAATTCCGTCAGTGCCGAAAGACGCGAGATTTCCATCACTTGGCTCACCAACGCAGGTGATCCGACACTTGAACTATTTTCGGTCAATGTTCACCTGTTTTTGAAATCATCTGCATAGAGGAGAATGCCTCTGTGATATCCGCAGCGCCATCCGTAGTTTCCCTCATGAGCCAGCGGCGGGGAACAACCCCCAGGAATGCGCCAGGTATACGCGAATCCCCGGATAGTGCTCTGGGCCTAGAGGCTGCATATTTCAGCTTAACAGTTCCTATTGGATTCCCTTTGTGAGGCACCATTGCTGACCCTTTGGTATTCCAACGCCGCCAGTCTTACCGTGGCCCTGGCCTTGGGTCTGCTCATTGGCCGCGGCGCTGGGCGTGCTCATTGCCTTGGTCCTAAGTTCCAAGTCTCGATTGCACAAATTCGCTCGCTCTCAATTGAGCGAGCAAGAATCGTCAAGCCACAGCACCGTCGCGTCTCGCGCCTCTGGCAGGCCGAGGTACAACGCCTTGATCCGGGGCGATTTCCTCGCATAGGAACAGTCCCTAATCGCGGCCGGTAATTGCGGATACCGGCCGTTCAAGCGGCTTGCTACCGTGTATTGCGTCATCTTTCAGATGAGTAATTGAAAACCATGGCCGCCGCTCTTTCAATTGAAGCATTCACAGCCGGCTCAGAGTGCGTCCTTAACATCGACGAGCTGCTGAATCCGGCAGCCTATGCACACGCGGTGAGCGACATCAGACTCCGTGAAACTCACATTTCGTGGGTTATTCTCACGGGGAAATATGCCTACAAGGTTAAGAAGCGCGTCAAGCTCGAATTCCTCGATACCTCCACACTGGCGACCCGGCATTTTTCCCCGTGAGAATAGCTGCGGCTCAATAAGCGGCTCGCTCCGGACCTGTATCTTGAGGTTGTGCCCATTACGCGAGACGACAGGGGCATCAAGCTTGGCGGCACCGGGACGGTCATCGACTATGCCGTCAAAATGAAGCAGTTCGATCCCTCGCAAGAGCTGCCCGCGCTGCTGGCTCGCGCCGACGTGACGGCGCAAGAAATGACCCGCCTTGCGGAACGCGCGGCCGAATTTCATCGCCAGGCGGCACTCGCACCCGATGATGCGGGGTTTGACTATGTGGCACAGCTGCGCAATTCGGTGCTCGGCAACGTCGCCACACTGTTGACACACTTGAGTTCGCTGCAAGAGTTTCCCGCAATGGGTCAGTTGATCGACTGGACCCATGATTCGATGCACGACTTGCACGAGCGCTTCCGCAAGCGCCAATCAGGTGGCTATATTCGCGAATGCCACGGCGATCTTCACACTCACAACATCGTGCGTTGGCAGGGGCAACTGACGCCTTTTGACTGCTTGGAGTTTGACCCCAAGTTGCGTTGGATCGATGTCATGAACGATGTCGCCTTCCCGGTCATGGACCTTGTCGGGCATGACCGCAAGGATCTTGCCTACGAATTCTTGAGCAGCTATGTCGAGCAGACGGGCGACTACGCAGGAATTCGGCTGCTACCCTTCTACGCCGTGTACCGCGCACTGGTCCGAGCCATGGTCGACGCCCTGAGCGGCGAGCAAAAACCAGCGGAACGGCTTGAGTTTAAAGGCCGCCTGCACGCAAGAATCTCCACCGCGCTGGGCTTCATGCATCCTAAGCGTCCGTCGCTGATCATCATGCATGGACCCTCCGGTTCCGGTAAGTCCTGGTTGAGCGAGCGCTTGGTGCCGTTGGTCGCTGCTGTGCGTCTTCGTTCGGACCTG
>Ga0193728_1000405_pt1 | contig 20698 bp, 22 predicted proteins | sample U1c1metaG_FD_143037 | JGI IMG/M metagenome (GOLD analysis project Ga0193728, IMG submission 143037) | Soil microbial communities from a riparian zone of the East river system, Colorado, United States - U1c1 | ecosystem: Environmental > Terrestrial > Soil > Riparian zone | place: USA: East River...
TACGACGACGACGACAGCCTTTTTCATACAACGAAATTAGCGACAGTTCCTCGCATCCGCATAGTCCGCGAACGGGGGGTCTACCCCTAGCCAATGCGAACATAATTTGGGCAATGGGCACGGATTAAGAGTTTGTCCCGTTGGGAATCCTGCTACGTCCGCGCGTCGCGCAGCTGCCCAATCAGCGGGAGATCTGCTGCAACGCCCAAGAGTTGCCGTCGGGATCGCTGAAATAGGCGTACCTAACACCGCCGCCCATGTCGCTAATGTTCGACACATCGACGCCCTTGCTGACGAGCGTTTGCCGAGCAAGTTCGAGGTCATCAACCACCAGATGGATGCCTTGGACGGGCGAAGCGTTGGGATCGCTGATTCCGACGCCGATGACGACTGAGCAGGCGGATCCCGGCGGGGTTAGCTGGACGATGCGCATGCCGTTTCCGGGCTCGACATCGTGATCGAGGTTGAAGCCCACCTGGTCGACGTAGAAGGCCTTGCTTCGGTCAACGTTGGTTGAAGGCAGCGGGACTAGCTCGAGTCGCATGTCCAATTGAATTTTCCTTGCTCGGGGTGTGTTCCACGAGTATGGCAGCGATACGGGGTCCGGGATTCGATGGGCTCGGCGCCCCGCGTCTCAAGCGGGCTGGTCTCGATGACGCCGCCTTCGACGGCTACTTGACCCGAGGGGATCCGTTCGGTGAGAGGGGACCGAAAGCAATTACATGCTGAAGCCGAGGGCCCGCATCATGTCGCGACCGTCATCGGTGATCTTCTCGGGACCCCACGGCGGCATCCAGACCCAGTTGATGCGGAACTGGTCGACGATACCGTCGAGCGCCTGAGCCGTCTGCTCCTCGAGCACATCGGTCAGCGGGCATCCCGCGGAGGTCAGCGTCATGCTGATGATGAGCGCGTCGTTCTCGTCGTCCCAGGAGAGGTCGTAGATCAGACCGAGGTCGACGACGTTGACGCCGAGCTCGGGGTCCATGACCTCCTTGAGCGCCTCTTCGACGGCGTCGAAGAGCGTAGGAGCGAGTGCGGTTGGCATGCGTCTAGCCTACGCTCGCGTCGCTCAAATAGCGGTCGTAGCCCTCGTTTTCGAGACGCTCGGCCAGCTCCGGTCCGCCCTCTTCCGCGACGCGGCCATCCACGAAAACATGGACGAAGTCAGGGTGGATGTAGCGCAGGATGCGCGTGTAGTGCGTGATCAGGAGCACGCCGAGCCCAGTGTTCTCGTGCGCGCGATTCACGCCCTTCGACACGATCTTCAGTGCGTCGACATCGAGCCCTGAGTCGGTCTCGTCGAGAATGGCGAACTTCGGCTTAAGCAGCTCGAGCTGCAGGATCTCATGACGCTTCTTCTCGCCACCGGAGAAGCCCTCGTTGACGTTGCGCTCGGCAAACGCCTTGTCCATGCGCAGCTCGGTCATCGACTCCTTGACCTCTTTGAGCCAGGGGCGCAGCGCGGGCGCCTCGCCGTCGATCGCGGTCTTCGCGGTGCGCAGGAAGTTCTGCACGGTCACACCGGGAATCTCGACCGGGTACTGCATCGCCAGGAAGAGGCCGGCGCGAGCACGGGCATCCACCGTCATCTTGAGAACGTCCTCGCCGTCGAGCGTGATCGAACCGCCCGTGACGTGGTACTTCGGATGACCGGCAATCGTGTACGCGAGGGTCGACTTGCCCGAGCCGTTCGGCCCCATGATCGCGTGGATCGAGCCCTGCTCGACCGACAGGTCGACGCCCTTGAGGATCTCCTTGGTGCCGCCCTCGATATCGACGGAAACCTGCAGATTCTTGATGACCAGTGTTGACATAACTATTCCTTAAACTGCAGCCGTCTAAACTGCGACGGTCTCGTATGGGTCCACGAAGACGTCGCCATCGACGATCGTCACGCGGTAAACGGGAACCGGCTCATATGCCGGAAGTGAGGTGGGCTTGCCGGTAATCAGCGAGAACTTGGAGCCATGCGCCCAGCACTCGAGCGTCTCCCCCTCGACGAATCCCTCAGACAGCGAGATGTCGCCGTGCGTGCAGGTGTCGCCGATGGCGTGAACGGTTCCGGATGAATCCTTCACGATGGCGATCGAGAAGTCGTCGACGTCGACGCGCAGAGCCTCGTCCTGGCCGAGTTCGTCAAGCGCGCAAATGCGGATGGCGGTCATACGGAAACTCCTGCCAGTTCGGCCTCGATCGCCAGCTTCAAACGGTCCTGCAGTTCGCCAGCATCCACTTTCAGAACGATTTCGCTCAGGAAGCCGAGCACGACGAGACGACGCGCTTCGCGCTCGGTGATCCCGCGGGCCTGAAGGTAGAACAGCTGCTCGTCATCGAATCGACCGGTCGCGCTCGCGTGGCCAGCACCGAGGATGTCCCCGGTCTCGATCTCGAGGTTTGGAACGGAATCGGCACGCGTGCCCTCGCTCAGCACCAGGTTGCGGTTCTGTTCGTAGGTGTCCGTGCCAGCGGCCTTGGATCCGATGAGGACGTCGCCGACCCAGACCGTGCGAGCACCCTCGCCGTTGAGCGCACCCTTGTAGTTGACGCGGCTCTTTGTGTGCTCGGCCACGTGCTCGACGTAGACGCGCTGCTCGATGTGCTGGCCTGCATCCGCGAAGTAGAGGCCGAACAGCTCTGCATCGGCGCCCGCAGCAATCAAATGCGTAGAGGGGTTGAGCCGGATGACCTTGCCACCGAGCGACACGACGATGTGGCGGAAGCGGGCATCCCGTCCGACTGTGGCGAAGTGGCTTGCGAGGTGGATCGCATCCTCGTCCCATTCCTGCACCGAGACGAGTGTGAGCTTGGCGCCGTCGCCGACGATGATCTCGACGTTTTCGCTCAGCAGCGCAGAACCGGTGTTCTGCAGTACCACGGTCGAGATCGAGTTGGGCCGGGCCTCGATGATCGTGTGCGCGGCGCGGGCGCCGGAGCCGAGGGATGACCGGGTGACGGTGACATCCACGTGCTCTTCGCTGGAGATCGTGACGGCGAGTGCCTTCTCGAACGAATGCCAGGCGTTGGCGGACGCCTTCTCTTCCGGCTGGCCGGTCGTACCGATGCGAGCATCCGTGCGGTCGACCCATTCGACGCTCACGCCCTCAACCGACGGAGACGAGTATTCGTACGTCGAACCGTCGAGCGTGTCGTTCAGAAGCGGCAGCACCGTTTTGAGTGGTGTGAGCTTCCATTCGAGTTCGAAGCCAAGAACTTCTGGGAACGCCGAAGGATCGGTGGAGGTGAATCGTTCAGAACGTGTCTGGACAGGCACGCTGCTCTTGTCAGCGGAATCCCATCCCCCGTCGCTGTGGGCCTTGTTGCCGTGTACTGCAGTTTCAACTGGCACAGTGGTCTTAGCGGCTGGAGCTACCGTCATCTAGCCGACGCTGCCTTCCATGCTCATCTCAATGAGCTTGTTGAGTTCGAGTGCGTACTCCATGGGGAGCTCACGCGCGATCGGCTCGATGAACCCGCGCACGATCATCGCCATGGCTTCGTCTTCCGGCATGCCTCGCGACATCAGGTAGAACAGCTGTTCCTCGCTGACGCGCGAAACCGTCGCCTCGTGACCGAGCTGCACGTCATCCACTCGGATGTCGATGGCCGGATACGTGTCGGAGCGCGAAATCGTATCGACCAGGAGCGCATCGCAGCGCACTGTGTTCGCCGAGTGGTGTGCGTTCTCACCAACCCGAACCTCGCCCCGGTAACCGGCGCGACCGCCGCCACGCGCAATCGACTTCGAGACGATGGATGACGTAGTGTACGGCGCCATGTGGATCATCTTGGCGCCGGCATCCTGGTGCTGGCCGGGGCCGGCGAATGCGACGGAGAGGGTCTCGCCCTTGGCGTGCTCCCCCATCAGGTAGATGGACGGGTACTTCATCGTCACCTTGGAGCCGATGTTGCCGTCGATCCACTCCATGGTCGCGCCCTCGTGCGCGATCGCACGCTTGGTCACCAGGTTGTAAACGTTGTTCGACCAGTTCTGAATGGTCGTGTAGCGAACGCGAGCATTCTTCTTGACGATGATCTCGACGACCGCAGAGTGCAGTGAGTCGCTCGAGTAGATCGGGGCGGTGCAGCCCTCGATGTAGTGAACGTACGAGCCCTCGTCGGCGATGATGAGCGTGCGCTCGAACTGGCCCATGTTCTCGGTGTTGATGCGGAAGTAGGCCTGCAGAGGGATCTCGACGTGAACTCCCGGCGGCACGTAGACGAACGATCCGCCCGACCACACGGCGGTGTTCAGCGCTGCGAACTTGTTGTCGCCGGCAGGGATGACCTTGCCGAAGTACTCGTCGAAGAACTCGGGGTGCTCGCGCAGCGCAGTGTCGGTGTCCATGAAGATGACGCCCTTGGCCTCGAGCTCCGCGTTAATCGAGTGGAACACGACCTCGGACTCGTACTGGGCGGCGACACCGGCGACGAGGCGCTTACGCTCTGCCTCCGGGATGCCCAGCTTCTCGTACGTGGCGCGGATGTCTTCCGGCAGGTCTTCCCAGCTCTGGGCCTGCTTCTCGGTGGAACGCACAAAGTATTTGATGTTTTCGAAGTCGATGCCCGAGAGGTCTGCACCCCAGGTCGGCATGGGCTTCTTGCGGAACATGGACAGACCCTTGAGCCGGTTCTTGAGCATCCATTCCGGTTCGCTCTTGAGCGCGGAGATGTTCTCGACGACCTCTTCGCTGAGTCCTCTACGCGCGATGGCACCGGCGGCATCCGAATCGGACCACCCAAACTCGTATTGGCCGAGCGTCGAAAGCTCGGGCCGATCGATGAGTACGTCAGACATTCGTTTCCTTCTTCCTGCCACTCACAACCTGTGTCGCGTAAGTGACATTCCCGCGCACAGCAAAGGTGAAGTGTGCGAGAGAGGCTTTCGCTTTGAAGAACTCTGTTTTAGAGAACTCCGTGCGGCCGCTATCTGGACCGCTGGCCCAACCTAAACTGGGACAGATCCCGCCGATAATGCCAAGATATGCAGGCCCAAGGACCTTCGTCATCATTGACTCCCTGGCGTGGGCGGTGTTCATAGAACCCCTCGATTCTACAGGGGATGCCGCGAAATAGTAACGAAAGGCGCATGCGCGTGACGCAAACCCCAACCCGATCGCCAAATCCGTTGGTTCGTTTGTGGCATTGGCTCCCCACATCCGTGACGCGGCCGGTGCGCGTTCTCGCCTGGCTCTCTCTCGTGCTGCAGATCGTTCTCATCGGAACCGGCGGAGCGGTTCGGCTCACGGCCTCCGGCCTCGGCTGCCCGACCTGGCCGCAGTGCACGTCAGGTTCCTTCGTCACGACGCCGGAACTTGGCATCCACGGCATTATCGAATTCAGCAACCGGATGCTGACGATCGTCCTGTCGATCGTCGTCGTTCTGGTGTTCCTGATCGTGCTCAGGATGCGCAAGCAGCGCCGCGACCTGTTCGTCCTGACGCTCGTCCAGGGCCTCTCGATCCCGTTCCAGGCGGTTCTCGGCGGCATCACCGTGCTCAGCGGCCTGAACCCCTACGTCGTCGGATCACACTTTTTGGTGTCGGTGCTGCTGGTAATCCTCACCACGATCCTCGTCTATCGCGCCTACAACGGCAGGCGTGGCTCGGAGCGAGTTACCCCGGTTTGGTATGTCGCTCTCGCGATTCTGACCTCCATCACGGTCGGCCTCACGGTCATCTTCGGAGTGCTCACCACGGGGGCGGGGCCACACGCTGGTGACAACTCCGACGCGAAGGCACTCGCGCCCCGCAACGGGCTCAATCCGGTCACGCTGCAGGACATCCACAGCATTCCCGCGTACATCACGTTCGGGCTGACGCTCGCGCTGGTGCTTGCGGCCTACATATTCGCGACCGTCAAGCATGAGCGCCCCCGCTGGCGTTGCGTGCGCTTCTATTCGGTAGCGCTGCTCGGGGTCGAACTGGTTCAGATCATCGTCGGCATCACCCAGGCCAAGGAAGGTCTACCGATAGTGCTGGTGAACATCCACCTCGTGCTAGCGGCGATCCTGGTCGCGGCGATGACCGGGCTGCTGCTGTCCCTGCGGCGCGCGCCCGTTGTCGCTCAACCCGGCCCGGCCACGCCTCCGGAGTGACGATGGCCGTCCGCCCGGCAGGGCCGCCGGACGTGGCGCGCCTGGAGGCAATCGAGAACCTCGCGGATGCGCTCCTCATCGACCTTCTCAACCCAGCCCGTTGGGATCCGGCGCCGACTGGTGACCAGCGCGTCGCAATGCCGGGTTTCGTCATTGTTGTCAGCGAATCGATGGGCGGAGACGCCGTGGGCTTCGTGCATGTGATCGAAGTAGACGGTTACGCACACCTGGAGCAACTCTCCGTGCTCCCGAGTCACACCAGACGGGGATTTGGCCGCGCACTCGTCGACGCTGCCAAGGGTGAGGCAAGCCGACGTGGATACAAATGGATAACCCTGCGCACGTTCGCAGACGTGCCATGGAACGCCCCCTTCTATTCGACCTGCAGCTTCGTGGAGAGCGAGCCCGACACCTCGTTCCACCGTGAACTGGTGGAGACCGAAGCGCAACTCGGTCTGGAGCAATATGGTCGCCGCATCCAGATGACTGCACCACTATTACGCGCGGGGCATTTCGACTAAGACTGAGAGGGAACTCGCGTTTGACGCGGGAACTTTAACCTCGAGCGCGCTGTTCTAGTAGATGACTGCCGCAGCCAGCGGCATAACACGAGGAGCTTTAACCAATGACTAGCCTCTACACAAAGGACCCGACCGCGATCGCTCAGCTCACTCCCGAGGAGTTCGCCGTCACCCAGGAAAGCGCCACGGAACCCGCCTTCACCGGCAAGTACGTGGACAACCACCGGGACGGCATCTACGTCGACATCGTCTCGGGTGAACCCCTGTTCTCATCCACGGACAAGTTCGACAGCGGCTCGGGATGGCCGAGCTTCACCAGGCCGATCGATCCCGCGAACGTCATCAAGCACGACGACAACAGCTACGGGATGCGTCGCACCGAGGTTCGATCCATGAACGGTGACAGCCACCTCGGCCACCTGTTCGACGACGGACCCGTCGAGGATGGCGGCATGCGCTACTGCATCAACTCTGCCGCACTCCGCTTTATCCCTCTGGACGAGCTGGAGGCCCAGGGCTACGGTGACTACCGCAGCCTGTTCGAGACGAAGGAGGCCTAATCATGGCCACGACTGAGACCGCAATCCTCGCTGGCGGATGCTTCTGGGGAGCGCAGCAGCTGCTTCGTCGCCGCCCCGGAGTCATCTCAACGCGCGTCGGGTATTCGGGTGGCGACACCCCCAACGCGACGTATCGCAACCATGGTGACCACGCGGAGGCCGTGGAGATCGTCTTCGACCCCGCGCTGATCTCGTATCGCGACCTGCTGGAGTTCGTCTTCCAGATCCACGACCCGTCAACGAAGAACCGCCAGGGCAACGACGTTGGTCGCAGCTACCGCTCAGCAATCTTCTACACCAGCGACGAACAGAAGCGCGTTGCGCTCGAGACCATCGCTGATGTCGATGCTTCCGGGCTGTGGCCGGGCACGGTAGTAACTGAGGTCGAGCCAGCTGGCGCGTTCTGGGAGGCCGAGGACGAGCACCAGGACTATCTGGAGAAGTACCCGGCCGGCTACACCTGCCACTACGTTCGCCCGGGCTGGAAGCTCCCGCACCGCGAGGAGCAGCTCGCCAACTAGCATGATCCCGCATCCAGCGGATTCGACGCCTTACGGATGGCCCATGACCTCGACGGTCGTGGGCCATTCGTCTCTCACTAGAGCGCTAGAACGAGAAGACGTGCAGCGCGGGCACGAGCGGGTCGACGCCCACTGCGACGAACAGCAGGGTCAGATATGTGATCGAACTGTGGAATACCCGCATGGGCTTGACCTCGCCGTGGCGAATCGCACGACCATAGAGCCGGTGTGACTCGTAGATGAACCAGCCACCCGCGACGACAGCGACGGCCGTGTAGATGAGGCCCATGTTCGCGATCGGGATGAGCAGCAGCGAGCAGACGATGGTTGCCCACGCGTACAGAACGACCTGCAGGCCGACCTGGCTGCGACCCCGAACCACCGCGAGCATCGGGACCGAGACGGCCTGGTACTCCGCGCGATAACGCATCGAGAGCGGCCAGTAATGCGGCGGAGTCCAGAGAAAGACGATTCCGAACAGGATGACCGGAGCCCAGCTCAGCGACCCGGTGACGCCCGCCCAGCCGATCAACACCGGCATGCACCCGGCCGCGCCGCCCCAGACGATGTTCTGCGCAGTGCGACGCTTGAGCAACAGCGTGTAGATGAGCACGTAGTAGAGAACGGCAACCACGGAAAGCGCCGCGGCGACCCAGTTCACGAGGAATCCGAGCCAGAGAACGGATGCGACTCCCGCGACCCACGCAAAGACCAGGGCCTCGCGGTCGCTCAGCTCACCCGTCACCAGCGGACGCTTTTTCGTGCGGTCCATGATCCGGTCGATGTCGCGGTCGATGTAGCAGTTGAAGGCGTTGGCGGATCCGGCGCTGAGGGTGCCGCCCACGAGGGTTCCGAGCACGAGCCACAGGTTCGGGATCGACGAATTTGGCGTCAACGAGTGCTGAGCGAGGATCATGACCGGCGCCGTCGTGACAAGCAGCAGTTCAATCACGCGAGGCTTGGTGAGGGCGACGAAGGCCTTAGCCTTGCGAACCACGCCGATTCGCGGCTGAGTTGCCTCGGGGCTCAGCGCAACGTTCATGTCTCCTCTAACCGGTCATCCCTGCGTGCCGATTCTAGGCGATACCAATTGCGAGCTTCCCGCAAGCCCCGTCTCGCACAGGCGGAGTGGTTCAGCGTTCTCTATACTTATATGTGCTTGCCAATCGTGGCCATCCACTCCTCCCCCGCCCCATTTGGCGGACGCGGTGGTGCCACGAGAATGCTCCTTGCGAGCAGTGCCGATGATGTCAGGGCAGCTACCACCGCACGGTCACGCCGGCACGGTGCCATCAGCACACTGCCCGCGATACCGACGTATTAGAAGGGTCATCGCTTCAATGTCACGAATCCAGTGGGATCCAATCGACGCAAAGGCCGTAGACACGGTTCGCGTCCTGGCCGCAGATGCCGTCGAGAAGGTCGGCAATGGTCATCCGGGAACCGCGATGAGCCTGGCACCCGCCGCGTATCTGCTGTTCCAGCGCATCATGCGCACCGACCCCAGTGACACCCACTGGCTTGGCCGCGACCGTTTTGTCCTGTCCGCGGGCCACTCCTCACTGACGCAGTACATCCAGCTCTACTTGGGCGGCTACGGCCTCGAGCTGAAAGACCTCGAAGAGCTGCGCACCTGGGGCTCCAAGACTCCCGGCCACCCCGAGTACGGGCACACGGTCGGCATCGAGATCACGACCGGCCCGCTCGGCTCCGGATTCGCCGCATCCGTCGGCTTCGCCTACGCCGCCCGCTACGAGCGCGGCCTGTTCGACCCGGATGCCGAGCCCGGCACCAGCCCATTTGATCACTTCGTCTACGTCGTCGCCGGCGATGGCGACATGGAGGAGGGCGTCACCAACGAGGCCGCGTCGCTCGCCGGCCATCAGGAACTCGGCAATCTCATTGCCATCTACGACTCGAACCAGATCTCGATCGAGGACGACACCAACATCGCGTTCACCGAGGATGTCCACGCGCGCTACCTGGCGCTCGGCTGGGACGTACATGTTGTCGACTGGAAGAAGACCGGCGAATACGTCGAGGATGTCCAGGAGTTGAACGACGCCATCGAGGCGGCCAAGGGTGTCACCGACAAGCCGTCGATGATCATCCTGAAGACGATCATCGGATGGCCGGCTCCGCACAAGCAGAACAGCGGCAAGGTGCACGGCTCCGCGCTCGGTGCGGACGAGGTCGCTGCGCTCAAGCGCGTCGTCGGCTTCGATCCCGAGAAGAACTTCGACGTCGACCCGGCCGTACTCGCGCACACCCGCGAGGCAGTCGACCGCGGCAAGGCCGCTCACGCCGAGTGGGACACGCAGTTCGACGCGTGGGCCGCGGCAAACCCTGACCGCAAGAAGTTGCTCGATCGCATCCAGTCTGGGGATGTTCCGTCAGGTCTCGAAGAGGTGCTTCCGGTCTTCGAGCCGGGCAAGGATGTCTCGACCCGTGCCGCCTCCGGCAAGGTCATCAACGCCATCGCCCCCATCATGCCCGAGCTGTGGGGCGGATCGGCCGACCTCGCGGAATCCAACCTCACGACAATCGAGGGTGGCGGCTCGTTCGTGCCCGAGAAGTGGTCGACGCACGAGTGGTCGGGTAACCCGTACGGGCGCGTGCTGCACTTCGGCATCCGCGAGAACGCCATGGGCGCCATCCTTAACGGGATCGTTCTGCACGGCAAGACCCGCCCATTCGGCGGCACGTTCCTGATTTTCAGCGACTACATGCGACCCATGGTTCGTCTCGCGGCCCTGATGGGGATCCCGACCATCTACGTCTGGACCCACGACTCGGTCGCCCTCGGCGAGGATGGGCCGACCCACCAGCCGGTCGAACAGCTGACAACGCTGCGCGCCATCCCCGGTCTCGACATCGTTCGCCCCGCGGATGCCAACGAGACCGCATACGCGTGGAAGACGGTACTGGAGCGCCGCGGTGGTCCTGCGGGCCTCGCACTCAGCCGCCAGAACCTGCCCGTATTCGAGCGAGGAGATGGCGACGCTACTGGCGACATCTTCGCTTCCGCGAAGAACACGCCCAAGGGCGCGTACATCCTGGCCGAGGCGCCGGGTGGCACGCCCGACGTCATCCTGATCGCGACGGGCTCCGAGGTGCAGATCGCCGTGGACGCTCGTGAGCAGCTCAAGAAGGACGGCGTCAACGCCAGAGTCGTGTCGGCCCCGTGCCTCGAGTGGTTCGAGGAACAGAGCGACGCCTACCGCGAATCCGTGCTGCCCGCGGCCATCAAGGCACGCGTCTCGATCGAAGCCGGAATCGCCCTCGGCTGGCGTGGGTACGTCGGCGATGCCGGCAGAAGCGTCTCGATCGAGCACTTTGGCGCATCCGCCGATTACAAGACGCTCTACGAGAAATTCAACATGACGACCGCGCACGCCGTCGCCGCCGCCCAGGAGTCGCTCGCAGCGGCCAAGAACTAAGAAAAGACGCACCGAAATGACCGACACCACCTCATCCACCGCCGAACTCTCCGCTATCGGCGTCAGCATCTGGCTGGACGACCTGTCGCGCGAGCGAATCGTCTCGGGCAGCCTCCAGAATCTCATCGACGACCGCAACGTCGTCGGCGTGACCACCAATCCGACGATCTTTGCTGCGGCGCTCGCCAAGGGCGATGCGTACGATGCCACGGTTGCGTCCCTTGCCAAGTCGGGCACGAGTGTCACGGATGCCGTGTTCGAGATCACGACGAGCGATGTCTCGGACGCGTGTGAGATCTTCACTCCCGTCTACAAGACATCGGGTGGCAAGGACGGCCGCGTGTCAATCGAGGTAGAGCCTCGCCTCGCGCACGATGCGGCGGGCACGACCGCCGAGGCCAAGCGCCTCTGGGCAAAGGTCGATCACCCGAACGCGATGATCAAGATCCCGGCGACGATCGAGGGCCTCACGGCAATCACCGACACCATCGCCGAGGGCATCAGCGTCAACGTGACACTGATTTTCAGCCTCGAGCGTCACCGCCAGGTCATCAATGCCTATCTGAGCGGTCTCGAGAAGGCGAAGGCCGCAGGCCATGACCTCTCGAAGATCTACTCCGTCGCCTCGTTCTTCGTCTCTCGCGTTGACACCGAGATCAACAATCGGCTGGATGCGCTCGGCACTCCGGAGGCCATCGCCCTGAAGTCGAAGGCGGGCGTCGCGAACGCACAGCTCGCCTACGAGGTCTTCGTCGGAGCCTTCGAGTCTGAACGCGCAAAGACGCTGCTCGCTGCGGGCGCCAACCGGCAGCGACCACTATGGGCATCCACGGGCGTCAAGGATCCGAGCCTGCCGGACACGCTCTATGTGACCGAGCTTGCCGTCGCAGACGTGGTCAACACCATGCCGGAGAAGACGCTGGATGCAACCTTCGATCACGGTGTGATCGAGGGCGACCAGGTCACCGGCAGTTACGCCGCGGCGAACGCCGTCCTCGACGCCATCGCCGAGCAGGGCATCTCGTACGACGAGGTCACGCAGCTTCTCGAGAAGGAGGGCGTCGACAAGTTCATCGTTTCGTGGAACGAACTGCTGGACACCGTGTCCGCAGCACTGGAGGCAGCAAAATGACCGTCCGCATCAAGGCAAGCGGAGCGGCGGAGGTCGCCGTCAAGGCAGTCGTCCCGACCCTGGTAACAGATCTCGTCGCCAGCAGAATGGCGGACTTCGATGATTCCCTGTGGGGACCGGATGCCGCGACCGAGGCCGCCAAGCGGCTCGGGTGGACCGAGGCAGTCTCGGTGTCGCGCCCGATGGTCAGCGAAATCCTCGAGCTGCGGGATCTGCTGCACTCCGACGGCGTCAACCACATTGTGCTCGCAGGCATGGGCGGCTCGTCGCTCGCACCGGAGGTCATCACCCACACCTACGGCGTCGAACTCACCGTGCTCGACTCGACGCAGCCAGGGCAGGTGCTCCACGCCCTGAACGATCGGCTCGCAAGCACGGCGCTGGTCGTGTCATCCAAGTCCGGGAGCACTGTCGAGACCGACAGCCAGAAGCGCCTCTACGAGAAGGCATTCAGGGACATCAACATCGACCCGACCAGGCGCATCATCGTGGTCACCGACCCCGGATCGCCGCTCGATGTGTCGGCTCGCGCCGATGGCTACCACGTCTTCAACGCGGACCCCAACGTGGGTGGTCGGTACTCGGCGCTCACTGCGTTCGGCCTCGTACCTTCCGGTCTCGCCGGCGTGGACATCAATGCCCTGCTCGATGAGGCGGGCGCCACGCTCATCGAGCTCGTCACCGACAATCCGGAGAACCCCGGGCTCGTACTCGCGGCCGCAATCGCCGCAACCAACCCGCTGAAGGACAAGCTGGGCATCGTCGCTGACGGTACCCACATCGTCGGCTTCGCCGACTGGGCGGAGCAGCTCATCGCGGAATCGACGGGCAAGCAGGGCAAGGGCATCCTGCCCGTCGTCCTCGGCCTGTCCGCTCCCGAACTCACCGAGAACCTGCACGACGTGCAGATCATCCGCCTGGTCGGATCTGCATCGGAAGAGCGACACGTCGCACCCGGTGAGATTGAGATCACCGGATCGCTCGGCGCACAAATGCTCACGTGGGAGTTCGCCGTCGCCGTCGCCGGGCGACTGCTGGGAATCGACCCGTTCGATCAGCCGGACGTCGAATCTGCGAAGATCGCGACACGTGCCCTGCTCGAAAAGACTCCAGCGCCCGTCGAGCCCGCCTTCGTCGAGGATGCCGTCGAGGTTCGCGGCACACCTGACGTCGTTGACGGCGCAACGGATCTCGCTACGGTTGTCGATCAGCTGCTCGCTCACCTGACGGATGACGGCTACGTCGCGATCCAGGCCTACGTCGATCGCGTGGCGCACCCGCAACTCGCGGAACTTCGGGATGTCGTCGCCGCGCGCACCAAGCGGCCGGTCACCTTCGGCTGGGGTCCGCGCTTCCTGCACTCGACCGGACAGTTCCACAAGGGCGGTCCAGCGGTCGGCGTGTTCCTGCAGATCACGCAGACCGCCGCCGAGGACCTCGCGATCCCGGATCGTCCGTTCACGTTCGGCCAGCTCATCACCTACCAGGCCGCCGGGGACGCGAGCGTGCTCGCCGACCACGGACGTCCCGTTCTCACCCTTACGCTGACCGACCCGGCGTCGGGCGTCGCCGTTATCGCCAGCGCACTGCGCTAGCGCCGTCAAAGCTCGCAGGGAGCGCCATGTCACCGGTGGAAATCACACCAACCTTCAATCCGCTTCGATTGCCGTCCGATCGACGACTCAATCGCATCGCGGGGCCGAGCGCGCTGATCATCTTCGGCGTGACCGGCGATCTCGCACGTAAGAAGCTCATGCCGGCGGTCTACGACCTCGCAAACCGTGGTCTCCTTCCGCCGGGATTTGCTCTCGTCGGGTTCGCCCGTCGCGACTGGGTGGACCAGGACTTCGCCAAGGTGGTCCACGACGCGGTCGCGCAGTACGCGCGCACCCCGTTCGATGAGGATGTCTGGAAGCAGCTCGCCGAGGGCATCCGATTCGTCCAGGGCGAGTTCGACGACGATGCAGCGTTCGCACACCTCAAGACCACTCTTGCCGACCTGGATAAGACCCGCGGCACTATGGGCAATCACGCGTTCTACCTGTCGATCCCGCCGAAGTCGTTCCCGCAGGTCACCGAGCAGCTTCGACGCTCCGGACTCGCCGACCAGGTCGGCGACGAGTGGCGTCGGGTGGTCATCGAGAAGCCGTTCGGGAGCGACCTGAAGACGGCTCGCGAACTCAACGCCGTAGTCGAATCCGTGTTCCCGCCGGACAGCGTGTTCCGTATCGACCACTACCTGGGCAAGGAGACGGTGCAGAACATCCTCGCGCTGCGCTTCGCCAACGAGATGTACGAGCCGATCTGGAACGCCAACTACGTCGATCACGTGCAGATCACGATGGCGGAAGACATCGGAGTCGGCGGTCGCGCCGGGTATTACGACGGTATCGGCGCCGCGCGCGACGTCATCCAGAACCATCTGCTGCAGCTCCTGGCGCTCACCGCGATGGAAGAGCCGGTCTCATTCGCCGCCTCCGACCTTCGTGCCGAGAAAGAGAAGGTTCTCTCGGCGGTCCGACTGCCGAAGGATCTCAGTACGGCGACCGCTCGGGGCCAGTACTCCGGAGGCTGGCAGGGTGGCGAAAAGGTCGTCGGCTTCCTCGAGGAGGACGGGATGAATCCCCATTCGCTCACCGAGACGTTCGCGGCCATCCGGCTCGACATCGGCACACGGCGTTGGGCCGGCGTCCCGTTCTACCTTCGCGCGGGCAAGCGTCTCGGCCGCCGGGTCACCGAAATCGCGGTCGTCTTCAAGCGCGCCCCGCAGTATCTCTTCGCCGAGAGCCAGACGGGAGTGCTCGGCCAGAACGCGCTCGTCATCCGTGTCCAGCCGGATGAGGGCGTTACCCTGCGCTTCGGCTCCAAGGTGCCCGGCGCTGGCATGCAGGTGCGTGACGTCACGATGGACTTCGGCTACGGCCACGCCTTCACCGAGGCCAGCCCTGAGGCGTACGAACGCCTCATCCTCGATGTGCTGCTCGGCGACCCGCCACTCTTCCCCCGCCACGAAGAAGTAGAGCTCAGCTGGAAGATCCTCGATCCCATCGAGGAATTCTGGGAGACCCAGGGACAACCTGAGCAGTACCGGCCCGGTACCTGGGGACCTGCATCTGCCGACGAACTTCTCGCCCGCGACGGACGAGTCTGGAGACGCCCATGATCATCGATCTGCCTGACACCACAACGAGCCAAATCTCGAAGACCCTCGTCAAGATTCGCGAGGAGGGCGGCGCGGTCGCACTCGGCCGCGTGCTCACGCTCATCATCTCCACCAAGCTCGGTGAAGAGGAAGAGGCGATCGAGGCCGCCAACGATGCGTCGCGCGAGCATCCGATGCGCGTCATCGTGGTTTCCACCAGCGGGGATGCCCACAATCACAGTTCCGCACGCCTCGACGCGCAGATTCGCGTTGGCGGCGACGCCGGAGCGAGCGAGGTCATCGTCGTCCGCGCGTACGGCGACACGGCAAGCGACAAGGAGGGCCTGGTTACCGGCCTCCTGCTGCCGGATGCGCCGGTCGTCGTCTGGTGGCCGGGAGACGGCCCGCACAACGCCTCGAAGTCCGCGCTCGGCAGGATTGCGCAGCGTCGGATCACGGATGCCGCGGCATCCTCCAACCCGCTGGCGGCGCTTCACCACATCGCCAAGACCTATGCGCCGGGCGACACCGACTTCGCCTGGACCCGGCTCACGCTGTGGCGCGCGCAACTGGCCGCCGTGCTCGACCAGCCGCCCTACGAGACCATCACCGCGGTCGATGTGGACGGCGCGGCAGACTCGCCCTCGACCGTGCTTCTCGCAGCGTGGCTGCAAGAGCAGCTGCAGGTCGACGTGAAGCTCGAGATGACCAACCCGTCGAAGGGTTCGAGCGGCATCCACGGAGTGCGACTGCACCGGGCATCCGGTGTCGTCGATCTGGAGCGCTCGACGCCGACGATCGCGACTCTCAAACAGCCGGGCCAGCCGACGCACGACATCTCGCTCCCCCGCCGAAGCCTGCGCGACTGCCTGGCCGAGGAGCTGCGCCGACTCGACCCGGACTTCCTCTTCGGGGAGGTCATCCGGCTCGGTGTCGAACATCTCGAGAAGTCCGCGGATCTCCCCGCGAAGGCCAAGGCCGCGACAAAATCGAAAGCGAAGGCGACCTCGAAATGACTCCGGAGCGCCGTGTCATCGTCTACGCAGACAAGCAAACGCTGGCGGCGACTCTCGCCGACCGTTTCCTCAGCAAGGTCGGCAAATTCATTGCCGCCCGCGGCGAAGCCACAATCGTGCTGACCGGCGGCACCATGGGATATGCCACCCTCGCTGCTGTGAACGCATCACCGAAGCGAGACACCGTCGACTGGGCGAAGGTCAATTTCTGGTGGGGCGACGAGCGCTGGCTCCCCGACGCAGACGCCGAGCGCAACGAGACACAGGCCCGCGAGGCCCTGCTCGCGCACATTCCGGTGGACCCGGATCGCGTTCATGCCTTTGCCGCCTCGGATGATGGGCTGGAACTGGATGCCGCGGCCGACGTCTACGCCGCAGAGCTCAAGGCGGCGGCTCCCGAGGGAGCCGACTATCCGAACTTCGACATAACCTTCCTCGGCGTCGGGCCCGACGGGCACATCGCATCCCTGTTTCCCGAGCACGGCGGCGTTCGCGAGGAGCTGCGAACGGTCATCCCGGTGCGCAACTCCCCCAAGCCCCCGCCGGAACGACTCAGCCTGACCCTGCCGGTAATCAACTCCTCCGAGCGAATCTGGCTGGTTCTCGCGGGCGCCGACAAGGCTTCGGCTCTCGGCCTGACCCTTGCCGACGTGAGCACCTTCGAGGTGCCGGCCTCGGGCGTCCACGGTCGCAAAAGCACCTGGTTTCTTGTCGATCAGGATGCCGCAGCAGAAGTCCCGGAGAATCTCACAACGCCGGACCAGTACTGGACCAGCGACGACGAGTAGCTCTCTCGCGGCGAATTAATTGCCTGCACAACGAGAGTGCGAAGGGGTAGGTACTAGCTCGTGACGCGACCGCGACGGGCGCGGAGTTGCGCGAGTGCCTCATCCAGAAGCTCGGCAGCCTCTTTCTCGGTGCGACGCTCCTTCACGTAGGCGAGATGCGTCTTGTACGGTTCCAGCTTGGCCACCGACGGCGGGTTGTTGCGGTCGCGACCTGCGGGCAGACCAGTCGACGGCGAGTCGATGGTGTCCGGAATCTCGTCCTCGGGGAGGTTCGCCGCGAAGTTGCGGACTGTCTCATTGCCGAGCTCGTCCCAGTACGAGACCTGGATACGGTCGGCGTGATAGCCGCGATCCTGCTCGCCCATCGGACCGGCACCGACACGGGAACCGCGAATAGCACTACCGCCTGAAGCCACGAGAACTCTCTTCTTTGAAAAAGGTGTTGCGGAAACGGAAAACTCGGCCGAACGGATCAGCCAGTGAACTTGAGGATCAGCCCGAGCACCACGATGCACGTGATCCAGACCAGGCACAGGATGACCGTGATGCGGTTCAGGTTGCGCTCTGCGACGCCGGATGCGCCGAGGTTCGAGGTAACGCCGCCGCCGAACATGTCGGAGAGGCCGCCACCGCGCCCGCGGTGCAGCAGAATCAGCAGGGTCAATAGAAGGCTCACCAGCCCGAGAATGACCTGCAAAACAACCTGAAGAATTGCCACGACTAACCTTTCACCACGGCCCGACGGGCCTCAGTAAGTATAAACGCTTGGCGGTCAGGTTCCGACGTGCTTGCGGAACTGCGCAATACTCGCAAATTCCTTGATGTCGAGGCTCGCACCACCCACCAGTGCACCGTCCACGTTGGGCTGTCGCAGGAAACCCGCGATGTTCGTCGACTTCACTGAGCCGCCGTACAGGATGCGCGTCGCATCCGCGACCTCGCCGCCCAGCAACTCCGCGACCGTGTAGCGCAACTGTTCCGCCACCTGCTCCGCCTGCTCCGGTGTCGCGGCCTGGCCGGAACCGATCGCCCATACCGGCTCGTAGGCCACAACGATGTTGGTCGCGCCGCCGGCACCCGCCAGCGCGCCGTGCAACTGCTGCACCGGAACCGCGCTTGGACCGTACAGGTCGAGGTCCTCGGCCGTCTCTCCGACACAAATCACTGGGACGAGGCCATTCTTGATCGAGATCGCGACCTTCTCGGAAAGATGCTCGTCGGTCTCGTGGTGGTACTGCCTGCGCTCCGAGTGGCCGATGATCACGTACTGCACGTCGAGAGCCTTCAGGAACTCGGCCGAGATCTCCCCCGTGTACGCACCGCTTGGATGAGCCGAGACATCCTGGGCACCGAAGCCCAGCTCGAGCTTGTCACCATTGATCAGCGTCTGCACCGAGCGCAGATCCGTGAACGGCGGGAAGACGGCGACCTCGGTCGCCGCAAAGTCGTGCCTGGCATCCTTGAGACTCCAGGCCAGCTTCTGAACGAAGGCAATGGACTGGAGGTGATCGAGGTTCATCTTCCAGTTGCCCGCGATGAACGGAACGCGTTCCTTCTGTGCTGCTGCCATCAGACTGCTACTTTCATTGGCCGGAGGGCTGCCAGCCCAGTACTTCGAGACCGGGAAGCTTCTTGCCCTCGAGGAATTCGAGGCTAGCGCCGCCGCCGGTGGAGATGTGTCCGAACTGGTCATCCGAGAACCCGAGAGCCCGAACGGCCGCCGCAGAGTCTCCCCCGCCAACCACCGCCAGCCCGTCCACCTTGGTCAGTGCATCGGCGATGGCGTAGGTGCCTGCCGCGAACGGTGCGAGCTCGAACACGCCCATCGGCCCATTCCAGAACACAGTCTTCGAGGTGGCGATGATCGACGCGAAGTTCTTCGCGGTATCCGGTCCGATATCGAGCCCGAGCCCGCCCGCGCCGAATTCCGTGCCCTCGATTGCGTCGGCCGCCGCGACGACGTGCCTGGCGTCGCCGCCAAACTTCTCCGCGACCACCACATCCGTCGGCAACACGATCTCGACGCCGAGCTCTTCGGCCTTGGTGAGATATCCCTTGACGGTCTCGACCTGGTCGAGTTCGAGCAGGCTCGCGCCCACCTTGTGGCCCTGAGCCACCAGGAAGGTGAAGAGCATGCCGCCACCAATGAGGAGGCGATTTACTCGTGGCAGCAGCGCGCCGATCACGTCGAGCTTGTCGGAGACCTTCGAACCGCCGAGTACAACCGTGTAGGGCTTCTCCGGGTTGACCGTGAGCTTCTCTAGAACAGTGAGCTCCGCCTCGATGAGGAGACCCGCCGCGCTGGGCAGCTCCTTGGCGAGCTCGTACACGCTGGCCTGCTTACGATGAACGACGCCGAAGCCGTCGGAAACGAAGGCATCCCCAAATGCGGCGAGCTTCTTCGCGAAGCTCTCGCGATCGGGTTCGTGCTTGCTCGTCTCGTGCCCGTCGAACCGCAGGTTCTCGAGCAGCACGACGCCACCATCGGTGAGGCCGTCGACTGCCTTCTTCGCGGACGTGCCCACCGTGTCTTCCGCGAAGACGACAGGCTTGCCGAGCAGCTCAGATAGCCGATGGGCGACCGGCGCCAGGCTGTACTTCTGCTCCGGCTTACCCTCGGGCCTGCCGAGATGTGAGATCACGACGAGCTTCGCGCCCGCCGCGCTCAGCGCATTCAGCGTGCCCAGGGATGCCCGGATGCGGCCGTCGTCTGTGATCTGCCCGTTCTTCAGGGGAACGTTCAGATCACAGCGAACAACAACGGTCTTGCCCGAAAGATCTCCGAGGGACTGCAGGGTGCGGAGTGCCACGGGATCGTTCTACAGTCTGTCGGCGACGTACTCGGTGATGTCAACCAGGCGGTTGGAGTAACCCCACTCGTTGTCGTACCACGACGCAACCTTCACCTGCGTGCCGATGACCTTGGTCAGGCCGGCGTCGAAGATCGACGAGTGTGGGTCGCCCTGGATGTCGCTCGAGACGATCTCGTCTTCCGTGTAGCTGAGGATGCCCTTGAGCGGACCCTCCGCTGCCGCCTTGTACGCGGCGTTGACCTCCGCGACCGTGACCGGCCGGCTCGCCTCGACGGTGAGATCGGTGATCGAACCGGTGATGACGGGCACGCGGAGGGCGTAGCCGTCGAGCTTGCCAACGAGCTCCGGGATGACCAGGCCGAGTGCCTTCGCGGCACCCGTTGAGGTCGGGATGATGTTCTGTGCGGCCGCACGGGCGCGACGAAGGTCGCTGTGCGGGCCATCCTGCAGGTTCTGGTCCGCCGTGTAGGCGTGAACAGTCGTCATCAGGCCGCGCTCGATGCCGAAGTTGTCCATGAAGACCTTGGCGAGTGGCGCGAGGCAGTTCGTGGTGCACGAAGCATTCGAGATGATGTCGTGCTTCGAGGCGTCGTAGGTGCCCTCATTGACGCCCAGCACGAGAGTGGCGACATCGTCGCCGCTTGCTGGTGCCGAGATGATGACCTTCT
>Ga0193728_1000406_pt1 | contig 20678 bp, 14 predicted proteins | sample U1c1metaG_FD_143037 | JGI IMG/M metagenome (GOLD analysis project Ga0193728, IMG submission 143037) | Soil microbial communities from a riparian zone of the East river system, Colorado, United States - U1c1 | ecosystem: Environmental > Terrestrial > Soil > Riparian zone | place: USA: East River...
AGGACGCATAAAGGGTCAGACGTTTTGCCGGATCATGCATCCGGGGCCACTCGTCAGTCGCGAATCCTGTCTGACGCACATCGGGCGCGGCCATCACTACCTCGTCCAGAATCAGGCTGCTCTTTTCATTCTGCGCCAATACCTGAAGAGCGCCGACCAAAGCTCTGTTTCCCAAACTATGGGCAACAACGCTAACCCGCTGTATGCCGGCCTCCCGTCCCACCCGAGCGACGTCTGCAAGAAAATTGGCAAGCGGCCGTACAGTGCTTGTGATGATATCCTCGTCGTGCACATATGCTGTTGGGGACCATCCGAATGGTCCACCCTCTGAGCACCAACTGTAAAGCACTGGCACACCGTTGAAGTCCATGTCGTAAGCGAGAACACCGAGCCGACTTGCGGCATCGTCGAAGGTATTATTGAACCCATGGATGAAAACTACTATCTCCTTTTGTTTCCAACGACGAATCTGGGAACCCATTGCCTTGAAAAATGCACTTTTCTCAAGTCGTTTTGGAAGCCTTACGATAACGTCCTTCCGGGGGTTTTCGGAAAGTCTAAAGTGCCAAAGCGAGGGCTTATCGACAACGCCAGGCGTATGGCTCTCAGGAATACTTACCAAACATGTGCCAAATGTAAGATGCTCGTTGGCATCATTCCATTCGTGGCTGAACCATTTCGGTTGTTGTTGTTTACCTGTCCATTTTCGGTCTGTCGCAAAGTAAATTTTCACAATTGGAAAATCGCGCACACCCGAATGGGGTCGCTCAATCACTGTTTCACCAGTCGTTTCGGGCTTAGCAGCGGCCGCAACAGGTTCAGAACTCGCGGCCGTGACTGGTACTCCGGTATCAGCGGGAGGTGCGGCCGGCAGACTGGGCATTGCTGAAGCAGGCCGCCTCTCGCCTTCCTTACGTTCCGCTTGGCTGTGTTCCACTCGAACCTCGCGCTCCTTTTCCGCACGCGTAATCTCGACGTTTGGTTCAATCCCAGGCGCTAGCTCTGTAGCTTGAAAGTGTTCCGATTCAGCATGCTCGCTTTTTGTTGCTGAAAAGTTGCTGTCGGGATAGCGCGCAGCCAATCGTTGCGACCTTTGGTACGTGCAACCTTGCAGAAGAATGCTCGAAACAAAAATTACCATACCTATCACCCTGAAGGCTTGATCGGGTCGCACGGGATTACTTTCGGCGTCGGTTGTCATCACAAAGCGTTGCGCCCGGCAGTAATCTCCAATGTTCGGGCGAGCTGGCCCGCCCGAAACGCGCATTTTTGCGCGATCTCCAGCCATTCTTTGGAATTATGAATATCGACCCGAGCCATGTTTCTCCACGTATCTTCCCCCGAGATTATCACACTGGCCTGAGGGAGCGGTATCCACAGATCTGTGGATACTGTCATTTTCGCTTATCGTGCTTAATATATTCAGTGGGAGCAAGTTATGAACAAAATCTGGTGCCGCGGGATAATTGCAAAAATCTGCCTGCCGCCGAATGCGCGCACAACTCCGAACGCGACCAACTGAGGAAATCCGGGATCGATCACTGACGTGCCTTCGAGATCACGCTGGGCCGGGCCTCTTCTTCTTCAATACCAACGCCAATGAAATGCATCTGGGCCGACCACGGCGGCATCAACAAACCCGAGCTGCTGCTGATCACTCCAGTGGGACAGCGACGTGCCAGTTCTTTCTCAAAATAGATTAAAGAGACTCACGACGAGATTAAAACTCCATAGCTGCATTTATCGGTTTAAAACTTTCGAAGCTTGGGAGTTTGGATCGATCAATTGATGCTGTAGATAGATCCAGTATTCCGAGACCCGTGAGCTTGTGTTCGACGTACTCATGAAGAGGAAGTGCGATTCCGCATTTGAGCTGGCCTTCCTCGTCCAAATATCGTTGTTCTGGTGTGGCTTCGGCCATGAAGAAGCCGGAGCAAGAACCGTGAAACTTGCACTTGCTGCAAGTCATCGCAACCCTTGTTTCGCTGGATGCAATAGATCTATTCGAGCCAACGCTGCTCAGTATTGTTTCAAGAGTGGTACTGAAAATGTTCCCATAAAGAAACTCCCGCGAGTACGCATCAGCATTGGAATACACCCCCCCGTCGGTGTCGACAATAAAAAGGGTTTCGTTTGCTCGCTTGTCGTAGAGTTCCACAGGAAGCGGAGGCACTGCAAACTTTCTCAATACGTTGGTCACATAATCCTGAATGGGTCGCACCTGAAGAAAGCCATCCATTTTAAACCAACGGTCCGTGGCTTTCTTGAATGCCTCAACAATTTGCAAGCGGGTGATGCCGAATTGTTGATGTTGACTCTTGAATCCAGTACGATATATGGGCAGCAGTCGAAATGAAATACCAAGCTCGATGAAAAAGTCAAAAATTTCCTCAATGTACGAAGCTGTCCTCCCCGAAAGCACGGTAATGCAACCAAACCGCACCTCTGAGTCGAGCAACCGCTGCATGTTCTCCAAAACAATTTGTTGAACTGGCTGACCCCTTGAATTGACCCTCAAGCCACCAAACAGATCCACGGACACGCCTATGTTATCAAAGTGCGTCCGTAGGAACTCAATTTTGTGGGAATCAAGAACCGTGAGATTTGTTTGTATAGAGTTCTGAAAATGCAGTTGCGCCGCACCAAGAAACCTTTTTTGCAGTTCAAAAACTCTTTCGTAGAACCCGGCTGCCTGCAACAGCGGCTCCCCACCGTGCCATACAAAGTCCATTTTGGTCGGCCGGCTACGATAGTAATCCGCAATATGTCGGAAGAAAACCTCTATCTCTTCGAGTTGCATGTGTTTTGAATCACCCAGTGAGGGAAATTCATAACAATACTTGCATCGCAGATTACAAAGTTTAGAAAGCTTAATAACCCACTGTACTCCCATAGCATTCTGTTACCAGCGGGGCCTGAGACTCGGAAAAGAGTCTTGCTTAGCCAACCCGTCCCAAACGAACAGCTTCCGCGATGCGTGTAAATGTCTGAATGACGTTCGAACGCCGCAGCGCAAACGCTCTTTGAGCAGGGTTGACTAGTTCGTTCCGGATTCCAAAGGCGTCAATTTTTTCGTGCCACGGGGGGCCCGAACCTTCAACAAAAAAGTCCGGGTACGGATCATCAGCTTTGGCTCGAGCAAGTCCCGTCATGCGAGAAGAGGAGAACTTTGCTTTCGCGACGTCAATTCCAAGAAAGGGGTCGCTTTGGCACTTTTCATGGAAAGGCCCACCATTATTGTTTTCAACAAAAAAGTCGCAATAATCTCCCCCTGCTTTTGCTTGGGCCAGTCTCTGTGCAGCGCTAATTTGAGTCGCCTCAAGCTCCAGTTGATGCAGGATCGCCGCAAGCCTCTGTTCGAGGTTACCAGTTCCGGTTACTTTGGTGTTTTCAGTCATAATTTGGATTCCTTTTGCTAGGACTGCTAGACTGAATCGAAACAAAACCTTTGGCAAGGTCAGACGATTGTCTAAACGCGACATTATTGTCTAAACGCGACATTTCCATCAAACATTCAAGCGATCAGGGATTCAGCACTCGCGTTCCGTCAAGAACTGGGCGGATACGGGAGGGATCCCGACGATCCCGATTCGGTTGAAATCCCTCCTCGTGAAAATGTTAACGTATGCCACACCCTGCGCGATTGCCTCTCGGGGACCTCCCTGCGAGCAGGCTAGCGCGGATCGGCGACACGGCCCAGAAACAAGCAAGCTCCGCTCGGGCGATGTTGAATGGCGAAAACAAACGGATGGTCAACTCGCACCTCGATCAGTTTTGGTTTTTCGCGAATTATGCCCAGTGTGGCCATAGTGACCGCCGTGGCGGCGGCGGCTTCGGTGCCGTTTTCGTCGAGGCTGATAAATGTTTTGTGGAAAACCTCCGAAATGGAAAGGTAATCATCCGGCCGGTGCTTGGCGATACGCTCGAAGTTCGCGCTGCCGTGGGGTTGGTCGAACGCACTTCTCATTCCGAGGCCTTCCAATTCCGTGCTCAGCAACATCAGCGGCGGGGCGAGCATAAACTTCGGCAGGTACAGGATCGCTTCTTGACTGCTCGCAGTTGCGCATTCATTAAGCAGGCTCGCGGTCAGCTTCTTTTCTAGGCCAGCAACCCCCTCCACGTCTGGTAGCAGAATTAGAATTTGAATATCTGCGCCCTGGTAAGGAATTGTCAGGATGCTGAATCCAGTCCGTTTCGAATAACCAAGGTAAAGCTTGGCGGTCATCGTTGGAACATCCACGGAGGTTCCATTAGCCATATGAAAAGCGCGGGGTTTCGTCTCGGATTTCTCGAACTTATTCGCCCAGGGAGCTTTCAGATAGATTGCGTTCACGAGCACTAACCTCGTGAGTTGGTTTAGCGCGCCATCAGGGATTAGGTTGCGAATGCGCTGTCGAGTCTGATCCTCGACCCAAGCATTGATGTGCTTCGTCGCGCCCGGAGCGTTTCTAACAAAATCCAGTGGCTCGAGCAGCGCGTCATAATTGTTTTTGAGTACGCTGACGAATGGTTCTCGAAAATCATATCCCGTTTGTCCGAACAAACGGTTGGCGACGCTGATCGTAACCGGATCATTGGTCGCGCCCCGTTTTTTCATCTGCTCGGCCTCCCTCTCGCTCTTTCGGAGCATTTCATCGAGAGCCTTTCGCAGCGCCGCAAACGAGCCCTGCAGCTCAGCGTCATCCTCAGGATAGTGAAGCACTTTCGCCATCTCCTTGCGGGTATCTCCTTCAGCTCCGGCATAAGCCATAGCCAACGCGTTCTGGATCGAATAGGGAGAACAAAGAGCGTTTACATCGGGCTTGCCCAACCTCTGCAAGAGATCAATGCCCAAGGCGTTAATCGCGTTGGCCGCAGTGGCTGTTGCTTCAACTGCAAAAATAGGAGGTGCCATAAGAAAAACAGCAGGTACCAAAACGTTCACTGCCACGTTGGCCCAACGTAACCTGCGGCCCAAGGTGTGGGGCGAGAATTTCATAAGCCTGAACACCTCATCCGAAATGATCGAATCTCTCCCAGTCCTCAGCCGAAAGCAATTGGCAAAGCGGCTCGTTTCGAAGAGGACAGGCCTTTTTTGTCGAAATCCAACCTTGCTTCCGCCTTGGCCGAGCTGCGTTCGGCGTAAGGGGGCGCACGAGCTTTTCTTAAAATCGAAGGAAAAATCTCCCACCGGCAAGCACTGTTATAAGCCGAAAGCGTTCTGTAGTCGGTCCTGCCCGTTGCTTGGCCCCGTGTGGATATCCCCCCAATTAATCGGGAAACCACCAAACCGTCAGGCAACCTGCACGTCCTGGGTCCCATGTATTAAGAGCCGACTCGTTATCATGACCACACATACTGATTGTGCATGGCCGCCCCATCGGTCGCACAACACCGCCATGTGCGGCATACGTGGGATTTCCTGAGTACGCATTCAACGATATCACATCGCTCAACCATGAACTGACGACAGGAGCAAGCGTTCCGATGCTTTTGCCATATACTCCGGTGCTGCCGTCGCTCAGGTAGCCGATCGTCCGAATCCCTACCACGTTGCGCAATCCTCCGAAAACCGTCCACCACGGGTCTGGCCAATTTGCCGTGTCGTCCGGCGACGGAACGACTTCGCACCCGCGGATAACCCAAAGTGCCAATTGGCCATTGGCCGTCGGTCCATAACCTGGGCTAGGAATATCCCCATTGATGTTCACAAGCTCACAACAATTCTTAAGAGCACTGAAAAGCCACCAATCGCCATGCGCTTCTGTAAGGGCAATATTCATCGAGTTGACAAACGAATCCTTCTCATTGGTATAGAGGCGCTGTTCCGCCCAGTAATATTGGGAATTGCTGAATAATGATCCAGCCCAGGCACCGCTCAATGAATTCCAAAAATCGTTCGCCTCATCAACGAATCCACCCTCAGCCTCGCGCACGACATAGCGGCCCACGGTTGGATCATTCTTATCCCCCTTTTGCCTGCCCTTTCGCGCCGACGTCTTCTCACCTGGCATCTTTGGCTTGGGGCCGCCGCTCTTTCCCAGTTGCGGCAAAGGTTCAGAGGATTTCTTCCCAAACGGGATGTAACCAATTACAAAATCATCTGCCGTGCGCTCCCCTCCGCTTGTCAATTGATGGATCCTTGCCGTAAACCGGTAAACTGGCTGCAAATACTTCCGGTTTCCGTCGTAATAAGCCACTCGGATGCTGTCCACGACCACCTCAGAGGTCTTTGCCGCCGGCGCAAGCTGACGCGTAATTTCTTCCTGCACTTGGCTGGCGCTCCAAGCGGCCTTTACAGTCGAGGCATTTCGCCCGCTCTTCCAGACTCGTGTTAGTCCTTCCACTCTACCCCCGCTGCCGACCACAACCAACGCACGAGAGCCAACGCCATCTACTCGAAAATCACCTACAAATCGCCGCCCAAGCACATAAGCAGCATACGGTGCTGTTGGCTTCTCCAAGCGCGTGTTCCCGTTCCCTTCCCTCGCGACGGTCGTTCCGTTAAGCACCTGTGCCGCGTCAATCACCAATCGCGTGTCGTCCTTTATAATGAATCCGGGTGATTCAAGAATTTCGCGCGCACGGCTTGCAAGGCCGCTCACCTCACTTGGCGATATGGGCTTGAGTTTTCCCATGGTCGGATAAATCTCCGCTTCACCGCTGCCGAGGCTCGCCCAAGCTTTTACATGATCATCCTCTACGAAGCCGACCACATCGCCCGGTAATTTGATCCTGTTCGTTCGCATCAACGCCGATTCACCGAGCTGCTCTAGTTTTGCACTGTTGTTTGCCGAGGCAAGAACTCTGTTCATCAATCCGATGGGCGCTGGTTGCCGCTCCAGCTTCAGCAATGGCAGTTCGGCCGGTGCGTCAGGAATTTCGGACTTGAACTTAAGCGACCCGACCGCGACATCGGTGCTCATCTCCTTTTTCTGCCCCTGATCGGTGATGCAGCCGTTCAATGGGACCAGCACTATTACGGTACAGATGAATAAAAATGGCTTCATATACATTTGGGCTCCGGTACGTCTTGGTGTTTCCTCGTAAAACAACTAGCGAAACGCGAAAGGGCAAAGACTTAAATGCTGCTCCCTAAGGGTTCTAGTCAAAGTTCAATACGAACAATAACCAACGCAAATTGCCAATCAACTCGAAACCATTGTCCAAAAGCGACATTATTGTCTAAACGCGACATCTCTTGGTTCGGATTGCGCGAGCGTTTGGGGCGAACTCCCATAAACTTTCCTGAACTCATGACACAGGTGCGAGGGGTTCCCGAATTTCAGTTCCGATGCCGCAGCTTTGTTGGAATAGCCTTCCATGATAAGTTTCAGAGCAAGTCGGCACCTGAATTGCCGGATCCATTCCTTGGGAGTGCTTTTGAGCTCCTTTCCAAAATGCCGTTCTAATTGCCTCAAGGAAACTCGGCAAATAGCAGCCATTTCCGCCGGTCGAAAATTGGCTTCCTTGGCCAGTTTTTCCCAGTCTTTGGTTTTGAATAATCGGCCACTCATTCTCGCTTTTCCACTGAGAATGCCATAACGCGCTGCCCCTGCGGTATCCACAGATCTGTGGATGCTGCCAGTTTCGTTTATCGGGGGTAATTTATTCAACAGGAGCGACTTATGAACAGAATGTGGTGTTGCGGGATAATTGCAAGATTCCGCCTGCAATGGCGCGACCAAACTACCCAGGAATACAAAATTGATCGCTTCCGTGCCCTTCGCGAATCGGGCCATCGCGGGATGCCTCAAAATGATCGCCAACTGTACTTTTCCGGCGTTTCCGTTCCCTAGACCACCTGGACGAACCGGTCCGGGATCACAACAGCAAAAACCAAAAACCACCACTTACACGAATTCCTTTACAAAGCCCCGACGATCGAACCATTCGGCTGCGTTTTGCCGGTGATGGCCTAAGAGACCTTGTCGCACTCCAGGCAATGCTTCTTGTTTCCTGTTCCTGGCAGACGATGTTCAGGCTTGATGCGCTTCCCGTCGGGACATGTATCTTTGTCGTGATAAACTTCCCGGTGTTGCGGCGGATACTCGGGTGAGTCGGTATGATATGGTGATACTTTTGGCATGCATGCACGGTCGCTCGTTGATGGAGAGCTGTCAAGCGTGACTGGCAACCGGAGGCCCGCTGCTTACAACCTTGCCGTCGACAATCGTGCACGGGCCACTCATGACGGCGCGGGTCACCTCCGGCACCGGAGTGAAGCGTTTGGGGTCCACCGGGCTGTCCCGGGTCTTGAATGGCTCGCGTTTCGTTTCTGGCGCCTCCACTTCCCCCAAAGACTCCAGCCGAATGGTTCAGTAAAAAATGGCCACGACAGGCTTCAGTATTTGGTTGCCCTTTTCTGGAGACCACCTGCACCGACGAATATGGCTTTCAAACCACGAACCCAATCGCTTTAAATGAACTCTTTTTCGCCTCCATTTTGAGTGATGCCAGGTTGGGCCATAAAGTCGTTTATTACACGCCCGACGAGCAGTTTTACTTCAGGGATGTCAGGGAGAATGGAGCGTTCAAACCGACCACCGAGGCAAAATTGAGAATCCTGATCTCGCGGTATCTTCTGACTTGTGCTGAGGAATTAGTGGATTCGACTCCGTTATTCAACCTGTTTGTGCGGTTCCGGAAGGAGGAGGAATTGCAGAGAGTGGTCAATGCTGCAAAATCACTGCTGGCCGTTGACCGTTCCTTCTTTGGTCTCGATTCTCCATATGCCAGGGCAGAAGGTGTGGAAGCTCATGGGAAGGCAGCCCGCACGTTCATTCAAGTGTTTATCGAAATGAACTCCCAGAAAAGCTTAACGGTCACAGATTCATATACTTCATTCCGGGAATTTTGTATGAAGAATGGGTTAGTAATGGTGGATCGCAGGCTGTTTGAGGATTTGGTCGCTGAACTGATCTATAAGGAATTTGGGCTGCGCTTGAGGCATGATGTTCCGAACCTGCTAGGGAAACAGCAGAGAGGCTGGCGTGGGGTTGGATTAAGGGAGAATGAGTCTGAGCCGGCGCTCGCCATGGCCAATTAACCACATCCGCAGGTCCGGTTGCTCCGATCTGTCCAATCGTGTGATGGGCCAAAATGATCGCCAACGGTACTTTTCCGGGGTTTTGGTTCCCTCGACCACCTGGGCGTACCGGTCCGATGTCAAAATGCGCCTCAGATCAAGTGCGTACGAAAGAAGGGCAAAATGACAGAAACCACCTCAGATTGGACGCGGTAAAGCGAAATCTGACAGGTAGTGCTTGACGGGTTCGCTGTTGGGAATTTGCCGCACAGCGATGGGGCGGTGCCTCAACGGGCCAAACTGCATTCGCGCTTCTTGGCTCACCTTCGGCACGTCCATTAGCTCTATGGGACCCAAGTTCTAACAGCCAGGGCTGCAAGAAGTTGGCACGGAGCCCGGGAAATGTCAGCAAACCCTTGCTTTACTATCCTAGAATGCGCTAATGCGGGAGGTTTCCGCGCTCTAAATTTTCCTTTTCATTTATCAACTCTCGGCAAACCTTTCGGAATGAAACGAATTCTGGTCAGTTTAGCTACGTTTGTGCTCATTTGCTCAGGCTGTGTTCCTCTTCAGCAATATCGAAGTAAACCAGAGATCTGTCACGTAACCGGCGAAGATCTTCCAGTTGATGCCCAATGCCAAATAGAGCAAACAGAGCATTATAAACTGGGCTTCGTTGAATTAGACGATCAAGGATGGCTTCTTAAAGACAGGGAGCAGTTGAAATTCGTGCTCGAGAACTTAAAGCAAGAGGAAGCATCCTCAAGGCTAATAATTGTTGCCTTCGTTCATGGGTGGAAGCACAACGCCTCCTCCGGCGACGAGAATGTCAAAATGGTGCGGAAAAATTTGGAGCTTTTGTCTCGCCTGGAGTTTCTCGCAAGCAAGAGCGAGCATCGGTCTGCAAGGAAAGTGTTCGGAGTGTATTTGGGATGGAGAGGTTTATCATCCAGTCTTAATTACGCGAACAATCTCACATTTTGGGAGAGAAAGAACACCGCTCATGAAGTGGGACGTGGTGCGTTGGCTGAGGTATTCGTGCGGCTCGACAAGATTAGGCGGGAAAGCCAAGAGCTCTCGCCAGAGGGAGAAAAGAAAACCAGGCTTATTATCGTTGGCCACAGTTTCGGAGGCGCAGCAACATATTCGGCGCTTGCGCCATTGTTGATGGAGCAAGTCATTTTCCCGGAAACCGCCGGAACAAGAATAGGAATTGGGGATTTAACCGTTTTGGTGAATCCTGCTTTTGAGGCCTCGAAGTTCGCAGTTCTTCGTGATGCCGCATTGGCAGAGACTTTTTTGACGAACCAACCAGTCCGGCTCGCTGTCTTCACCTCCAGAAAGGACCTTGCAACCAAAACCGCATTTCCAATTGGCCGCTCAATATCAACAGTTTTTGAGGACTACTTTTCTCCGGTTCAACGGAGGGCTGATCGTACCGCCATTGGACACTTTGCCCGATTTCAGAGCCATGACTTGAAACCGTCAGAGGAGGGGAAACAAACCGAAGAGGAAGGGTTTCCTTCAGCGACGGCAAAACAGGTGCTTCAAGGGAAGGCTCCACCCAAACCATTATCATTTGGGGGATGCGAGCTAATTCCCCGTGGCAATGTGCGTCCCGGCTTTCCTATCTACAATATCTACGTTGATCCCAGAATCATAAAAAACCACAATGATATCGATAACCCAAAATTCATTAAATTCCTGACGGCATTCTTCGTTCACGTTTTGGATTGAGATTTGGATTTCCGCTTCAAAGTCCTCCAACACGCTTTGCTGGCTGAATCCAAAATTCCAAAACCGGAACTGCTCGCCATTAGCTGGTTCGCGGCGTATCTCGCTGCGACGACCATGCGTCCGAATGCGGAGGGAGAGCGAGCACAACTGTTCACCGGAGAGTTCTGGTCAACTGGCAAACTGCATGTCTGAAAGCTCGCAAAAGGCTCCGGCTTCCTTGTAATCTATAGCCCACTCGGCAACTTAACGCCGAAAAGGTTGGCATAATAAGCGACCTGTGAATTTGGATCGACTTTCTCAGGTACACGTTGAAAACTTCCTTCGCCATGACGCGCATCCCCCATTGCGTACCAGAGCGAATGGGTTCCGTCCCGCTCAGGTTCCCATACAAAGCCAACCAAACGCTTACTGGCTCCGAGGTCGTCCAGGTTCTGGCGAATATGGCCCGCCATTTCTTCCATTATTTGCGTCCCTTTGTCCCACGCGCGCTCCGTTCTCTGCTCAAGTCTTTTCGGAAGGTCAAATTCTACGCAGTAGAAGGTGCAAAAGAACTGTGCTCAATGCAAGCCCCCACAATCCAAGAAAAGTCGTTGCGAAGAGAATTACCCCTGAGACCACTATTAGCAACAACGCCCATATCAAAGGGCAAAGTTTTGAGCAGATAACAATGGGTGTCCATCGTTTAGGTTGAACGAGTTTTGAAAGCGGAACTGCGCTTTCGTCGCCAAGAGCAAAGCGAGCTAGAACCTCAAAGTTCTCCGGCACCAACGCCGCGCTGTGTGTCCCATCAATAAATGTTACAGCATCGCGTTGTCCTTCGTCATCTATAAATCCGTTGTGACCAGCACTTCCCAGGTCCCCATTGCGAAAGAGTTCGAACACTGCCGGGAAGATCGCAACGACCCAATCTTTCGTAGCAACATAGTTCTGGATGCGCTCGATTCTGTTCTCTCGAAGCATTCTATCCCACGGAAACCGACGGGGGACGACACTCCCAGCGAAGACCACGCGATCGAAGGAACAAGCCTGATAGCGCTGCAGCGCGCTCGCCAGCAAATAAGTTCCGTTGCTATGCCCGATAAAGCTTAGGCGGGCATTGGGAAATCTTGCTGAAGCTTCTGTGAACTGATCCATGAACCATCTCACGTTATCTTGGCGTTCTGGTTGCAGAAGAAATCCGAGAATTGGGAAAAACCCGTAGCCTGAGATAATTGCTTTTACTTTCTCCCCCGCCAACCGACCAAGGCGCTCGGCATGTTTAGCCACTTCGGCAGTCCAGAAACCGTAGTCGCGTATGCCGTGCATGATGAAGACGACCCGCTTGACTGAATAGTCTCTTTTAAGCGGGGGCAAATTATCGGACCGAAGGCATTTGGTGTCCATCCGCAGGCAATCGACAAAAATCCGTTGTCGAATAGCCCCTATCTCACCCGAAAAATCGATGACGTTCGCGTGCCCTGTGTTGGGAACATCCTTGTAAATAAATTCAGCGCCACTCTGCACGTCGACATTATCTTCTTGTTCGACGATATCATCCACCGTTCCTAGTAGTTGAATTGTCACAGGAATGCGCTTGCGATTCCGAACGAGGTTTATCCACTGGATTCGAAGGTTCACCACAAAGGGAGCTCCCTTCCTAACGCTGTTTATAAGTTTTGCGACACGAAACCAGCGGTGCAGTTTTGCGGCCAACCAGAAAGAAAGCCATTTCCATGGAGGCATGTGACGTGGTCGTCGCTCAATCTTCCAGCCACGATTTGTTCCAGCCATCAGTATGATTCGCTCCACAAATTGCGGCCACTCCTTTGGAGCAGAACGTAGTGGCCCAGGTTTATCCTGGTTTTGCGCGGACGCCCAAACGAAGGCTTTCCTTACAAACAAGGCTCCCAGACTGTGCCCCACCAAAAGGATACGGTCATAATTGCGCCCTTGCTCCTTTCTTGTTACGAAGGCTGCTTCAATAGCGCGAACGAGTTCTTCCGTAATCTGGAGTGGATCGGCAGACGAAAAAACACCGGCTGGGTAATCTGGAATCAAAAGGTCAGCATCAGGGAGCATTTCCTCCACCGCTTGACGCACATGATTCAGCTTGGCCGCGGAACTCGTCCAAGCATGAACGATGACAACAAGTTCGTTTGACTGTCCTCGTTTCTGTGGAGTAGCGCTTTTTAGAAGTATACAAGTTCTTCCCTTTCCCCCATTTTTTGGACCTTGTTGTAATTGAGTCATTTTCAGTGTTAGGAGTTTTTGTTTTTGAAGTTCACGGGTGATTGATAGCCCAGAGGAGCTGTGGAGCCTGCTTCGGTTATAAATGCCTTCGATAAATTCAAAGAGTTCCCTCCGAACTCGGTCCTTGGACCAACGGCGCTCGGGCCATGTCTTCGCGCTTGAGGGTGCTCCAGAACGCCTCCATCGCGGCGTTGTCATAGCAGTTGCCCTTGCGACTCATGTTGGCAACCAGCCCGGCCGCCTTGAGCTGCTGTCGGTCGTTCACGGGCTGCGCTTGCGGCTACAGCATTTGAGCCGTGGTGGCGCATGAGCCGCTCTACCCGCTTCTGATTACAGACCTGCCCCTCGTGCTGCGCAGCTTTGCCATAAATCTATGCCATATTCCGGCTGTGCTTTGTCGCTGAGACATTTTGAGCGCCATACCTACTTTTTCGTGGCAAAGGTGCTGAAGAGTGCAACTGGGTCAACGCTGAGACCTGCCGAAAGATTCCAGATCGCGCGAGTGTCGAAGTATGCGTTGGCACCGAGCTGTAGTTTTACCGCTGAGCTGAGATTGTAAGTGATGACAGTTCCCCAAGAAGGGGCGCGCTTAAGGTCGAACAACGGGAGCCCGGTGCTGTTCGTGGCTACCGTGCTGCCGCTGCTCAGGTGGGGAACATCCGCCGCCCCAAGCCCGAATCGGGTTTGCCATGTCCAATCCTTGTTATGATATTGATACCCCAAGCCCAAGAAATAGTTGGGATGAATAACCAGAAATTGCTTGTCCGTGACAAATCCCCCACCCAATTCAATCGTTGCCTGCTGATCAAAACTTCCCGGCTGGCTCCAGCGCCAGAAGGGAATTCCAATGGAGTTGTCTGAATAGAAGTCGCTGCCACCCGCTATGGTTGAAACGGTCAGATTGGTAGGTGTGCTCGAACCGCCAAAGACGTATCCCACCCGAAAATCAAGATCGGGAAAGACCTGACCTGGAAAGAACCAATCCCATTTGCCGTAGGCAAACTTTCGCTTGCCGTCATGGGTGTCGAACCATGAAAAGAACAAATCATCCGTGCCGGAGGCGTCGCTGGATAAAACATAACGATGAATCAATTCCAAGTCAATAAATCCATCAGTCTTGGTATTGTTCGGCTTTAAAGCCCCGTTAGTGATGGAATATGGATTCTGCAATTTGGCCCCGGACCAGATCAGGACCGACCACATCGAATTGGTGGGTGGAATGGGATCAACTTTCAAGGCCGGCGCCAAGTCGGCCGTAGTGCTTTTCTGCACGGCGGCAGCTGACGCTTGGTCCATTGCCGCAGCTTCGGCCGCCTTGCTTGGATCGTTCGCTGCCGCACGGTGTGCAGTTTCGGCCGCAGCTGCGGCAGTCTTTGCATCGTTGTGGGCTGTGACAGCCGAATCGTGAGCCTCCGCTATCGCTTTCGCCTTGGCGGCGGCTTGTTCTTGCTTTGCTTTGGCATTGGCTGTCGCTTTATTCCGCTTGGCCTTTGCAGCGACCGCCTTATTGGAGGTGGCTATGAGGATATCGATTCCCTTGCTGCTTGGCCGAGGATTGAAAAGACAGAGTTTCTCGATAAGGTCGGAAGTTACTCCCTGGGCCTCGATATAAGGTGAAACTGCGATCTCAAAGGCGGTCAAGCTTAGAGCGCCGGATACCTCGTCATTCACGAGGACAGCGATTGCTTTAACTTGTGGATCTGTATATCCCTCCGCTAAAACTTTAAGAGGCGGCGAGAGCATCAGCAATGTGATCGGCACCCAAAACCACCCGTTCAAAGTCCTAAGCTCAGTTCTCGAAATCCCGCTAGGCCGGGGTCGAGTCGAGCCAATTAGTGGAGACACACAATGCGCAACACGTGGGCGTAAGATGTTAGTGTTCATAAGTATTCATCAATAGCTACCGGAGTTTGCTCCATTTGAAACTTTGGTATCGAAACGTTTATCAAGGTATGACAAGACGCACTCAAAGCGCACGCGGGTCGCACTCATAGGTGTATTATCATAGTCTCCGCACAAAACCGAATGTGCTCGTAGGGGATGGTCGGAAAGCGAAATCGTAAGATCCGTGAAATTAGTGCCAAACTGGTCCTTCAGGTTTTCAAAGCGTTCTGCCTGACATAAGTTGTCGCTGGCAAATCGCAGGCCTAGGATCTCCAGATTGTCTCGAAAAACACGCCTCTTGGCTCGCTCCAAATCGTCCTCTGAGATTGACAACGCCGCTCGTTGCGCAGATGTTATACGCATAAACGGAGTAGCCGGTTGACTAAGTACGACCGCTGTGACTCCCTGATCTTCCAACAACGCGAGTGGAAAAGCCCCAGTGAGGCACATTCCGATAACTCCCACCCTTCCGTGTCTTTGGACGATCTCCTCCCTGATGCGCTTCAAGTCGTTTACGATGGGCGAGGTATGTGCTTTCTCATAAACATGCCACTTGGAGCTGAAGCTGAGAGCAATCAATCGCCACATAATGCTTAGAGCACTTGAGGGAGCACCCGGCCTACCGAACATGAGGGGTAAATAAACAGTAAAGCCATGTGCCGCGAGATTTGTGCCGAGCCTCAAGCACTCCGGTGTCATGCCCGGTAATTCATGGAGCAAAAGAATTGGGGACGCGCAGTGCCTACAGGAGGCGCATCCTTATTATTGTTCAAGATGTATACCGGAAGGGGTCTGGTGGCCCAAAGGGGCGGAGGATTGCGAGTCCAATCTTCCGAAATCACGGCCTCTTGCGACGAGCAGTTCTTGTGAGCAGATACCGTTGAGCAGCCGACACCCAAAATCGAAGGCCCGAGGCAAAAAGCCCAACTGATTCTTAGAATGTTTGCAAATCGGCCTAAATACATGCGTTAGTGGTGTTCTTCGTTGGGTTTTGTTTGCGTGTTGGTTTCTTTTTTGATCATATTCTCATTTGGAAATTAGCGAGCCGACAGCCGAAACCTGATCTGGGGTCTGGTTCGTTCGGTTTGGTTGAGGGAGGTCATCAAAGTCACGCCTCAAACGATACAATCCTCCCACTAGGGCGTAAAAGTCCGGATTCCAAAACTCGTTATGTCCGGGAATCAATTCCGAGGGTGCGTTAATAACCCAATATGCTGTGTTATTCCAGGCCCATGGCTTGGGAAGGATCTTAAAGCGATGTTTGCGCGTTTCGAAAACATTCGGGGGCAACTCGGATCTCAGATTATACGCCAAAGCTTGACGAGCATCCGATTTATCAGTTAAATAAACAGGTGTGCCATTCGTTAAAAGAAAGTGGCTGGAAAGGGCTTCGCTGTGGGGAGGGGTATGAGTTGCGTAAAACCTTTGATCCTCGAGGTCTAAATTTGAAACGGGTTGAGGTGTCGCGCTTAGCTGCAATGAATTGCTAGTGCGGGACCTCTGAATCCACTTTGCTTTTAGCTCATCTTCATAAATATCTGTAGAATATTCACCCGTGTTTTCTCGAAAATGCTTAAACACGGAGCCTAGACCTTTGGCGATAGGTAAAATCGTGCCGGTAGCATTATCCGCTTCGGAAGTGATTGAAATTATCCATGGCCTTGTCCACTCGCGCTCTTCTCTTTCTGGCTTTTGATCACCAACGTCGCTCTTCGTTTCGAGAAATTCTCGGGTGCGCGGCTCTTTGAAGGCTGTTATCATCTTTTTTGCAACAATCGATGAGGCGGCTGGATTGATTAGTACCACAAGATCCGCTGGGGCTGGCTTGATTTCTCGTTGAGCCCCGCGAATCGTCGCATTTGTAGATCCTTGACAGCGTGAGTTCTCTAAAAGAGCGCGAAAAGTGTGCTCTCCGTCCTGAAAGATCACCTTATTGGTGACTTCAAGGGCTAATATTTCTGCCTCTATTTCTCCTCGCTTAATCTCATTTGAGAGACTTTGGCTGGTTGTGGTTGAATATTCAACAGCACGTGAAGGTGCAGTGCTTAGCAATCGCGTTGCTTCATCCCTATCCGCTTGGAGTTTGCTCCAAGAATTCCTTTGGCTCATATAATAATCAGAAATCTCGAGGGAGATCTTCGCTAGAGCGCGTTGGTGCTTCTGCAATTGCGCTCTAGTTTCCGTCTTTAATCTTTGCGAACTGGTATTCGTCAAAGCGTCTAGATGCTGCTTAAGCACCTCCGCTGTTTTATTAAGTTGAGTTAAGGGTCTGTCAAGTGCGGGATTGTCGTTGGGTCTTGATTCACTTGCGTCGCTCGACCGTGTGCCAGGCGTGACATCCCCATTATCGTTCAAGAAAATAGAGAACCGTTCGAACGCATCGCTCCAGAGTTTGCATTTGTTTATTATTTCATCCCTCTTCTTGTCAAATGCTCTTATAGTGTCCTGGAAGTCTTGAACACTCGCGAGGTACGTTTCGTAATCCTTGATGGCCCCTTTAAGTTTTACCTGGTCCGTTACGAGCGAGATTTTGGCTTCGGATAGGGCTTTTATTTGCACATTGTTGGCGTTGAGTGTGTCCTGTCCGACCTTCCTCTTACCTTCTAATGCGCTCGCCTCTTGAATCAGCGTTTCCAATCCTTTCTTCAACTTGGCGATATTGGCGCGCGCTTGAAGTTCCTTTGGACCCGTCACTAGAATATTCCCAAGCATTGCTTGCGTTAAAGCCCGCTCAACAATCAGCCCGCCCATCGAATGACCGAACACCAATACCCTGGAATGCTCGTCGCCTGGCTTCCCACCAGTGTCGCCTAGTCTTTGAAAGTCAGCGTCACGGGTCGCGCCAATCACCGAGAACATAGCTTCGGTACAGGATGGCCCAGCGACACGTTCTGCTGCGTTCCATCGGGAATAAACTGTTAGGTTTTCGAGGAGCGTATCTCCGCGCAACCCACCACCCCGCCAAGCCAAGTACACTCCAACAATGGGCGTATTCGTTGAAATGGAACGGTCATTTAAAACAGATGCTAGATCCGCCATGAACACATCGAAATTTTTCAAATTGGTGGACTTTTCCGAAGCATTGTGCTTCCATCCATGGACATAGACCACGAGAGTTATTGGTTTCTTGAGGTTCGCCAAGTTCTGGATTTCCGCAAGCGTGTTTTCGAGCTGACGGCGGTCCCAAAATTCTCCTTGGTCATCGAACTCAATGATGGACCTTACCCAGGTGTGTTTTCGGCGAAGCTCATATTTGAACCTGTCCTCCAGGAGCATACGATTCAATGCCGCACATGAGTCATTAGTTGCATAACGAAAGAGCATGGCCTTGGTTTCAATCCTGAGCGGAACATTCTCAAAGCGGTTGCTTGTGTAGATGGACTTTCCCTTAGCGACGACGTTAAGCGCCCTGACGAACTCCGCCAATTGGATTTGTCTTTTACCCGAAGCGAGGTAATCTCCTGGCGAGTTGCGAATCGTTATCGGCAGTTGATCATAAAGGAGTTTTGAAACGGGGTCTAAATGATCTTCGAGCGTTCGGGCAAACAGGGCCATGTTTTGAATGTCGATCTCTGAGAACTTCCACGATTCCTGGTTCGCGTATTCCTGCGGACTCGTTCCGTAAATGATTGCTTGCTTTCCGAACAGATTATCACGTTCCAAATAATCAGTGCGATATTGCTGGTGAACCGCGCAACCTCCCACAAACCAGAGCGGAATAATTAACGCCAAATATGAGGCAAAGCCATGCCGAATTCGTAGGTGAACACTGGTCTTCAATTTTCGATCGACCTTGAACGTATTCATAAAATATTGGTTCTTTATCTCACCCGGATTGTGGGCACAAAACGTCTATTTGCTACGATTCACCGTGTTTATTGATGCCTTCTCAACCCAATTAGTTGTGTCCGGAAAGGTGCTGGTGACACGTTCGCCAGAGGCGTTAGCATTTTGCCTTGACGTCCTCTTGCCATGTATCAAACGCCGACTCTGGTCCTCTGGAATCGCACGAGGTTTGATTGGTTCGCGAAATTCCTGGCGCCAAAATGGACATCGGCTGAAATCACCATGAGCGGCAGGGATTCGGCCGGGAATGAAATCGAAACCCTTGAAAACACAACACTGCCGAATCTCGCGGAAAGCTTCAATGCCTGAAATGACATTTACTTGAGATCCGAGGGTTCTATCCAATGGTCCATTTGGATTTTCCAAATGCGTATCGATCAAATGAAGCAAACTGCCGGCGGGAACGGCCAAACGAAACATCTCTTCCGAAATCTCAGCAAGAGGATGCAAAGTTAAGTTATAGAACTTTGCGCCTTGGCAATTACCATCCTTATCCTGGCAACCTTGTAGCAAGGGGGTAATCGCCTGGATGCCCTCCCAAACAGAACAGGCCGCACCCATGTAAATAATATTTTCGATGGCCTGAGAGCGCACCCAATCCTGCCGATAAGCACTGAACAAGTGGTTTAAAACGATCGTGCCCATGCTGTGACCAACGAAGGTGATTTGGTATTGATAATTGGTGTAGTCAATGACTCGCTTAATCAGCAAGCGGAAGAATTCTCCCGCAGCGCAGTGGCTGCTGAGCAACGAAAGTCCGAGTCTTCCCTCGTCCAGGAGTTCATATTGGTCGGGAGGGTAGAACAAATTACTCGTTCGTCGCTTCATTACCTGCCAAGCGGATGCTGTGGTTTGGCCCTCTCCGAGTGTACCAATCGTCATACGAAAAGGGGTCGTTACCAACCCGATGCCATAACGTTTCAAGATCAATTCCTCGGTGCTGGATGCGGCGTCCCCGGTTAAAAGAGTATATGCGTTGGTAACTTCGGGTCGTTTCGAATTGATGATCGCCATTTTGTAATTGCGGCTTAGATATTGCCCCAATCCGTCTTCACCACTTTGATACAGAAGGCGATCCTTGCTATTAGAGATCTGGTAAAACCAGGCCACCGGCATGCTCACCAACCCCTTTGCGAGGTCCGTCGTCACAATGGCGGGTGTCGTCAGCACGCTGGACAGTTTTCCTACGCGGTTCCCCTGACGAAGTCTGTAAGCATGCTCACAATACGAGTTCCAATAACCAGCGGGCCAAGACACAAAAATAGGGTAATATTGGTCCGCCGGATTGGTCTCGTTGGCCATGGCATCCACCAGTGCCACCCGTTCCACCGTGGTGCTCCAATCGTTTAGCCCACCGTGAACATGCACAAGAATGCGGACTACTGGTTTTGCGGACTTTTGTTCCGGCCGTCTCGTCAGGCTCCAACCCTCCGCCCGATCCAGAATTTGCCCGACATAGGTTTGAAAGCTATTTGTGGTCGGAAAGAGCGTCTCCTCGTCCACATCCGTGCGCACGGCGAAACCGTCGCGATCCGCTCTTATGACATGGTTTGTTAGATTTTGCACGTATTGTGGACGCACGGTTTTGGGGAGGCTGGAAATGCCGGCACTCGCTTCCACTCCGATCGGAAGCACAAGAAGCAACGTTAGCACGAGATTGCAGCCGCCAACTTGGAACTCTATTTTGTCGCGCACATTGAAACACCATCGTTGCTTTGCCATAACTATAAAATTCCTAAACGTACAGTTTTCGCACTTCTAATCTGTCATTTATCAGATTCTTGACAATCGCCATTAACGGCCTTTGTCGAGGTCGGTTACGCCTAGCACAGCCATTACGTGGATCCTTTTTGTGAGGACCGTATGTTGCTTGGGCGCGTTCTCAGGTAGCTGTCATCCCGCGCTTTTACGGGACCATGCTCATCAAGAAAGGTGGCAATTATTGGGACCCGAACGGATTCGAATAAACCATTCA
>Ga0193728_1000407_pt1 | contig 20639 bp, 20 predicted proteins | sample U1c1metaG_FD_143037 | JGI IMG/M metagenome (GOLD analysis project Ga0193728, IMG submission 143037) | Soil microbial communities from a riparian zone of the East river system, Colorado, United States - U1c1 | ecosystem: Environmental > Terrestrial > Soil > Riparian zone | place: USA: East River...
CCGGAGAGTCCCGAGTCCGGAGCGCGCTCCCGGAATCACCCGGGCTGGGTTCTCGGTTACCAGCCGGAGCGCTTGCGGAAGGCCGACTGTCGTGACGCGGAGCACGTGTTTCACTCCCGCCGCAAGGCTCGCTGCCGCTCCGGCGAGAAGGTCCGTTCCCACGTAGGCGAGCCGGCCGTCTGGGGTGAGATCCACGAGGCCTCCGACGGCTGTTTGATAGCGGCCGGGCGGATTACCGGCCAGCGCTGTCGCGTCCGACACGAGGAAGGCGCCGTTTGGTCCTTTTACCCTCAACATGACCTCGAGGGTATCGGCCGGGAGGTGATGGCCATCGGCGATCATCCCGCAAACCAGGCGATCATCGGCCAGTTGGGTCCAGATCGCGTTCGGGTGCCGACGGATCAGCGGTTCGATCCCGTTCCCCAGGTGTGTTGACAGGGAGGCGCCTGCATCGACGGCCGCAACGATCTGCTCCGACGTGGCGTGAGTGTGGCCGATGGCAACCGTGACGCCGAGAGCACAGAGTGCGGAAATCTGTTCTGCGGCATCCGCCTGATGTGGCGAAACGGTCACCACACCGACCCGCGCCCCCGCGGCTTGCCACCGCTTGACCTCGGCCGCATCGATTGGCCGGATCTGGGCGAGGTCATGCACTCCCCGCGGTCCGTCCCGGTCGGAGATGAAAGGACCTTCGACGTGGACACTCGGAATCGCGTTTGCAACACGCGTATCGTCCCGCCGTGCTCGCTCGATACGACGGAGCGCCTCGGTGATGGCCTCTTCGCTTGCGCTGACGATCGTCGGCATCCAGGTGGTCACTCCGACCTTGGCGAGTTCGGCCGTAATCTGGTGAATCGCATCGCTGGTGCTCTCGTCACCGTTTACGTCTGAGCCACGAAAACCGTTCACCTGGGCGTCGATCAGACCCGCCGACAAAATGGGGATGTCCTTGACCGCATCACGGCTGCGTTCAACGCTTCGGATTCTGTCTGCGTCAAAGGTGACGGAGAGCAGGTCCCCACTCCCCGCGTCCCGACCCCGAATGGTCGACGGTGTCACAACGCGTGCACCCTGCTCTTGAATTGCGCAATGAATTGCCCGTTTGCTTCGTCGCCCCCTGGTGCGTTCCCCGAACGCCACAGCGGTGGTTCGATTCCGCGATCACTGAGCTCGGCGATGGTGCACTGCACGAGCCAGTTGAGCGTGAACGCGTTGGCAAAGGTGGAAACCGCGCCGACCTTCTCGGCAACGCCGGGCAGTTCAACCACCGCATCTCCGACGGGAACCTTGGTGTCGATGTGCAGGTCGACCAGGTCATTCAGGTTGGCTCGCGTCGGGTGCCGTGCCGGGTGATCCGCAGACGTGCCCTCGGCGTGCCGTCGGGACGAGATACCGATCGTCGTCACGCCCCGTTCGCGGGCGGTCAGTGCAGCGTCGATGAGGGCCGCATTGATTCCATAGGCGTTGACCAATATCAGGAGATCGTCGGGCCCCAATGCGGCATTCTCGATCACGATGCGGCCGTAGCCTGGAGTACGTTCGATGGCCATCGAGCGCAGGGCGCCGCCCGCAAGCATTGTTCCCTCGTCCAGTATCGCTGAAACGTGCATGAGCCCGCCGGCACGGAAGAACACCTCCTGGCTGGCCAGATTGGAATGGCCACCGGGGCCATAGATGTGCACCAACCGATCCTGGCCGATCTGGTCGGCCAGCAGGACAGCCGCGTCAGCCACGGGCTGTGTTTCCTCGGCCAGGATTGTCTGCATGAGAGCGGTGAGCTGGGCAAGGTAGCCAGCTCCGAGTGATTCGGTGCGGTTCATCGCGGATCGGACTCCTTGTCGAGATAGAGGTAACTGTTCGCGTGCAGTCGGAGGGCGGTGCCGGGGTGCGCCCCGCTGATGGGCTGGCTGAGGGTATCAGCCACCGCTGCCCGTTTGACGAGACCTGGCACTGACGCAATCACGAAGTCGGCGTTCAGCAGCCGAGGGATTGTCGCCGTGATGGCAGAGGCCGGAACGTCCTCGAAGGTTCGAAAGTGTCCCTCATCGACCTGCTGCTGGCGGGAGACTGCATCCAGTTCGATTGTGCGAGCGTTGCGCACGTCGTCGAAATCCGCGGGCGGATCGTTGAACGCCAGGTGCCCGTTAACTCCGAGGCCGCACAATACGAGATCGAACGCTTCGTCGCCCATCACGTGCGCGTAGCGGTCAGCTTCGTTGTCGGGATCGCCCGCCGGGTTAATGCGATGGAACGCGCGCGGTGTCACCGTCGTGAAAACCACTCGGTCCAACCAGTTGCCGAAGCCCTGCGGAGCATCCACGGGAAGGCCAAGATAGTCGTCCATGTGGAAACACTCCACCCTTGACCAATCGATACCGGGGCTGTTGATCAGCGTGGTCAGTGTCGCCTCCTGACTGGGCGCGGCAGCCAACATGAGCCGCACCGTCTCCTTGCGAGCGAGGGCGTCGATGAGCACCTCCGCCGCTTGGCGACCCGCAGCCTGGCCGAGCGCCTCGGGATCGGCGTAGCTCGCCACGACCAACTCTTGGCTTGTGGTGCTCAATTCATAACTCCCTTGATCTGGTTCGGATGCATTGCCTCGAGGCGGTTGAGGAACAACAGCGAGCGCGCAATGTGGAATGGATCTTTCACTGGCAATGCCACGACCTGGTCGAAGGGATGCCCGGATCGATCACGAATCTGGATCCACTCCTGACCGGCAGGGTCTGGGAAGGTGGCGAGGGTATAGTCGGTGATCCTGCGATTCCAGTCCGCGAGGTCGTCACGGGCGAACCGCTGAGCAAGCAGCGCAGTCGCGTACATGGCTTCGGTGTTTACCCACCACAACTTGGTATCCCAGGTGGTTTGCACAAGCGTTTCATAGCGATCTCCGCCGAGAGATCGACCTCTCGGCGCACCACCGTCCTGGTCGACATAGCGGAACAGTCCACCGTCACGTTCGTCCCAGCCAAGTTCAAGCGCTCGGATGGCCAGATCCGGAAGCCACGCTGGAACGGTCACCGACTCGTCCGCCGCATCAGCCGCGTGTACGAGCATCCAGATGCATTCCAATAGATGTCCGGGAGTCTTGTGCCGAGCGAGCATGGTGTCGATGTCGGCAGCGGCATCCGGTCTGAATTCCCACCATCGATCCCCCAGCCACATCGGTTCGTGCGCGCCGCCGGTTACCAACTCGGCCAGCGCCTCGGAGTAGACCCGGGTCCCCGTCTTTGAGTTTCGCAGCAGAGACACCTCCGACCCAACATGGAGGAGGGTCATCGGACCAGCCATGTCGCTGAATCCGGCTGGCACCGGATACGGCTCGGACAGGGCGCTCCGATCCTTGATGCGCCGCGAGGCACTCTCGAGAATTGAATCTGCTGCATCCGCGCTTCTCTGCCTCAGATCCGCCGGGCAGTCGGCAAGGCGAGCCGCTCCGGCCAGACCGAGGGCGACGAACAGATCTGCGAACACGCTCGTCGAGAGTTCGCCGTGAGCTCCAGACGGCAGTGCTTCGCCGCGCTCGCTCACCCGGAAGACGACCTGCCCGTCGTCGAGAAGCGCGTGATCCAGGAGGAACTGTGCAGTCTGGATCGCCCGCCGCGACCAGACCGCGCTGTCCTCGTTGAGCAATCCGGCTGCGGCGTCGCGGGCGATCTCGGCGCAAAGCCATGCCCAGCGACCCTGCGACCAGGTGTACTTGTCCGTGCTCTGCAACTCGCCGCGGTTGGAGAAACAGGTCAGCACGCCACCAAGTTCATCGTCGGCGCCATGGCCGTTCCACCATGGCAGGATGACCTCTTCCAGCTGCCGGCGAACTGGGGAGCGGGTGTCTCGAGCTGTCGAGGAGTCTGCCTGCGCGTCTGTCATGCGTGCTGGCCCGCTGCCGCGGTTTCGCCCGCTGGCGCCTTGTCGGTGTGCTCCGAGCTCACGACGTCGTCCACGTCGACGTTGATGGCTTCAATGAGCGCGTCAGACTTGTCGTTGTGCCAGGGGCGGATGAAGCCCATCAACCAGAAGACGATGATGGAGGCGACAATCGGTGCCGCAACGGAAACCGCAGAAGCATTGTTGCCGAGGGCGTTGATCTGATCGACCAACACGTACTTGTTCACCGCAAACACGATGAGGCCAACGGCCCAGGAGAACAGGGCGGCCGACGGCCCGCTGCGGCGGAAAGGACGCAGCATACCGAGCAACATGGGGATGGCGATCGGACCAACGAGCGCACCGAACCAGAGGATCAACAGCCCGAGTACACCACCGAACGAGTTAGCCGACAGCGCGATGATCATCGAGAGGCCGATAAAGAGGAATGTGGCCAACCGCCCAACAGCGAGCTCGATTTTCGACGTGAGTTGGCGTCTCGACCCGCGCAGAGCAGGGATGATGTCTCGCGTGACAACCGCTGAAATCGCGTTGGCGTCAGAGGAACTCATCGCCATCGTGTGAGAGAACATCCCGGCCAATACGAGACCAACCAGGCCAACCGGAAGCAGATGCTCGGCCATCAAGGCGTATGCCTGACTCGGGTCCTTCAAGTTAGGAAGGATCAGCGGCGCTGCCCACATTGGGAAGAACAGGACCAACGGCCAAATCAGGTACAGGCCACCAGAGAGCAGGATCGACTTGCGCGCGGAGGAACCATTGGGTGCCGCGATGAATCGCTGGGCCAGGTTCCAGGTTCCGCCGTTGTAGGAGACGGTGCTGATGAGGCAGTAAGCCAGGAAGAAGCCAACGGTGAGGGTGCCCGAAAAGGGCTGGGAGTGGGAGGCCGGCAACTTCTGCCAGATTCCGAAGATCGATGAGACGCCACCGAGCTTGGCCATAGTGACAACCAGGAGCACGATCGCGGCGACGAACTGGATGAGGAACTGTCCGAAGTCGGTCAGCGCATCGGCCCATAGCCCCCCGATCGTTGAGTAAATCATCGTGACACCGCCGATCACCAGAATGCCAACCGGGAGCGAGACACCAGTGAAGACATTGAGCAGGATCGCGCTGGCCGCCCATTTCGCCGCAACGTCGAAGACCTTCAGCGCGGTGCCGGACCACGCAAGCACCTGCTGCGCCGGAAGGTTATACCGAGTCGTCAGGAACTCTAACGGGGAGATGATTCCCAGGCGCTGCCGTAGCCGCGGCCATCGAGGTGCGAAGAGGATGGAGCCGACAGCGCAGGCGAAGGTAATGCTGAGCGCCCACCAGACGTACACCGAAAACCCCGTGGTGTAACAGAGGGCCGCGTAGGCCACGAACACTGCTGCGGAGTACCCCGACATGTGGTGCGAAATACCCGCGAGCCACCACGGCATCTTGCCGCCCGCCGTGAAAAAGTCTGCAGCATTGTGCACGCGGCGCTTCGCCCACCAACCGACTCCAACCATGATGACGAAGTATCCGAACAAAACGAGCCAATCAAGCAGTTGCATTTCTCTCCTTCGGGCGGTGCGCGGGTGGACGTGGGGAATCTTTCGAAGAGGCTCTCATGCAAACGTGTGCATTGCAAACGTTTGCATGATTTTCGATCGTTGAACCACCCGTGACCGGATGCTACTGGTTGGCTTGGTCCCGTCATTCCCACCATCCGCGTCGCTTCGTCGGGAAGGGAGAACTTATTCGCGGGGTGGGCTCATCCGCGCGAGCGGGATCGTCGGCGTGTGTTTCGGGATCCATCGCGCCAACGCCACGGCCGCCGCGAACCCAACGAATCCAGACGCCACGATGCCGACGGCGAGACCGGCGAGTCCGGTGACCAGCGAGAGGATGAGCGGTCCGATCGCGCTGCCACCGTCGGCCAGCTCACGCCAGATGCCCAGGAAGGTCGGTCGACCGACCCCAGGCGACGCGTCGGATCCGAGGGTATTGACGATGCCAGAACCGATGCCGTTGCCAAAGCCCATGATGACCGACACCAGCGTGAGCGTCACCGCAGCGTGAGTAAGGGGCATCAGCGCGAAAGAGGCTCCCATGATCAGGACGCACGGGACCGCGATCCACTTCCGGCCGAAGCGGTCCATGACATATCCGGCGGGGTAGAAGATCGCGGCGTCCACGACGCCAGCGATGCCGTAGACGATGGAGGACTGCGCCGGATCGAGGCCGATATGGGTTGCCCACAGCGGGATCACCACCTGACGCGTCGAGCGAATGGCCGACAGCAGCAGGATGCCGGATCCAAGCATGACGAATGTTCGCCAATGGTCGCGGAACATTCCGATCGTCGTGACCCTCTGCGGGACGGCCACACCCGGAGTGGGCTCCTGCGTTAGGTCGGGAACGAGGTAGGCAACGAACCCGGCGCCAATGATGGCGACAAGCGCGACCGTATAGGCGGCATCCAGTCCGGCAAGGCCAATAACGCCCGCCGTGACGAACGGACCGACGAATACTCCAATGCGCTGCACGCCGCCCAGCGTCGAGAGCGCACGCGCACGCATGTGCGCGGGAACCACCTCAGTGAGGTACGACTGTCGAGCCAGGATGAAGATCGAACTCGCGGCTCCGACGAGGAAGACGCCGGTCGCGAAGAGCACGAGACCGAGCGGGAACAGGCAGAGTACAAGACCCACTGCGCTGATACCGGCGGCGAGGACCATCGATCGCCGTTCGCCGAAGCGGGTCGTGATAATGCCCGACGGGATATTCGTGATGAGCGACCCGATGCCAAGCATGGAAACGACGAGAGACGCGACCGCCACGTCAGCGCCGCGGTCGATGGCGCTGATGGCGATGACCGGAAGCATGGCGCCCTGCGAGAATCCGAACAAAATGGAAGGCCCGAATGCGGCTACAGCGATGCTCTTGAGACTGAAATCTTTATCCGGGGAACTGGGCATCACCGTCATTTTATCTCGACGTCAAGATAGTTGGCTGACAGACAAGAAGTGCGTCAAGTGCCGCATCAATGATGCTGGCGTCTCTCCAGAGGGGTGACGTCGAGGTTCACAGCCGATGGTAACCGCCTGTTAACACAGCGAGCATAGTCTCTCTATGTAGACAAGGCGTTCTACCTACATTTGGGGGCTGTTCTCGTATGAAGCCAATTTCTTTTCTGGATTTTCGTCCCGACCCGGGGACCGTGGTCGAGTGGACGGTGAGCCCTGATACTGCGGCGACAGTGCCACACGCACCCGTCGATCCCATTCCGTTGTCGTATAACCAGGAACTGCACCTGAAGTCGTCGCTGGCTGCGCTCCGAACAGGTCTGCCCGGCAACCCCTGGATCGGTACCTCATTCGACATTGTCGGCGCTGCCGACCTTGATGCGCTCGGCCATGCGTTCACCTCATGGATGGAACGGCACGAGGCCCTCCGCAGCGGATTCCGGTCCAGTGAGTCTGGCGACGAAATTGAGCGGTTCACCCTGGCGGCGGACTCGATTGAGCTCGTGCGGGAGCCGGAGTCCTTCTTCGACTCCGCAGACACGCTGCACGATTATCTCGGCGAACGCTTCGCTGCCGGAACCGACCCATTCTCGTGGCCTCCGTTGGTGCTCGGCGTGGTCAGCCGGGACAGTGGCTCGACAGTGTTCGTCGCATTGGACCACACGGCAGGCGACGGCTACTCGCTGGCACTGACGGTGTGGGAGCTGGAGACCACCTACGAGGCTTTCTTGGACGGAGGCACCCCGGAGCTTCCCGAGACGGGAAGTTTTCTTGAACTCTGCGTTGCGGAGCGGAGCCGTGGCGCAACGATCACTGCCGAGGATCAGGCGGTCGGCCAATGGCGAGAATTCGTCCGCGCATGTGGGGGCACTGCTCCATCCTTTCCGTTGGATCTCGGCATCGTCGCGGGCCAGACCTGGCCCCAGAGTGTCTACAACCAGCGATTCCTCACGTCACGCGAGGCCGAAGCCTTTGAGGCGGTCTGTGAAGCGAGGAGCGGCGGAATCTTCGCCGGGATCCTCGCCGCGATGGCAATTTCCATTCATTCCATGACCGGGGAAGAGGTCTTTCGCACAATCACGCCCGCACAAACGCGACGGCGTCCAGCGTGGCGGCATGCGATGGGCTGGTTCGTAACCTGCACCCCCGTGGAGTTCTCGCTCGAAGGTGCCAACAGCTTCACGGATGTACTACGAGAAGCCCAACTGAGCACTCAACGAGCACTTCGTCTGGCAAGCTTCCCTGCCCTGCGGATGGTTGAACTACTCGGGGATGACTTCCATGTGAGCCGCCGGGACTTCTTCTCGATGGTGTCCTTCACTGACTACCGAACCATGCCGGGAGGCGACCGTCATTCCGAATGGAACGCAAGCACCATGGGTCGGGTAACCGAGGCTGACGACAGCCACGTGTGGATTTCGCGACAGCACGACGGCGTGCACATCAGCATCCGACACCCCGTGACGCCCACGGCAGCCGGAGTCCTGGATGACTACGCTCACCGCATTCAGGACATTCTCATGCACGTCCTGCGGGGCGGCAGTCAACCCATGAGTGGCGACGCAGTCGGCTGGACGCGGCTGTGCTCCCATCGGCCAACCACATTCGCGGCTCTCACCTGAGCGCACGCCAAGGGGGCTGTTACTCCCTACTCCGCCAAATAATGTCGAACTGGGACTCACCCGAAGGCTGGGGCGTATTGTCGGCGCGGGCGACTCATGAGCCGCCGCAGTCCTGCCTTGATCTTCTTGCCGCGACCATTGAACCAGTCATCGTCATTTCGGTGGCTTCGCAATTCGAGGAAAATGCCGAGAATGCCGAACACGAGGTAGAACAGCGCTTCCGATGGTTGATTTGTGGCGAGGAAGATAACGCCTTCGGCGACGAAGGCCAGATTAATGGCCCAACTCGCGAGACGGCGAAGCGACAGCGAGACATAGCGCTGATGGCTCCCGACAACTGCGGTGAGTGCGCGAACCTGAAAAAACAGCTCAATAACAATGAGGCAGAGGATCAGGTAAATCATGGTGTTACCAACACTATGTCTGATGCCGGTGCGGCTGCTGAACGTGAGCAATGAAGTTCATGAGCGCGATAAATTCGGGGTAACCACACGGCCGAGAGAGATAATGGACTATCGGCGTTGGGTTTCTGCCTGACGCCTTGGAGATGAACTCTCATGATCGTGTTGATTGTCGTCCTGGTAATCGTTCTCATCCTGGCAATCATTCTTCTTGCCAACTCGATTCGAGTCGTCAAACAATACGAACGCGGCGTGGTTCTGCGGTTCGGACGGCTGATTGGCACGAGGGATCCTGGACTCCGGTTCATCATTCCCGCGGTTGACGTGCTCCATCGGGTGTCGCTGCGAATCGTGACTCTGCCGATCCAGTCACAGGGCATCATCACCCGTGACAACGTCAGTGTTGGGGTCTCAGCGGTCGCCTACTTCCGGATCGTCGACCCGGTCAAGTCGGTCATCGCGATCGAGAACGTCCATTCGGCGATCGACCAAATCGCGCAGACAACACTCCGCAAGGTCGTCGGCCAGCACAGCCTGGACGAGACGCTCGCTGATACGGATTCCCTCAACCTCAATATTCGCGAGATTCTCGATGTGCAGACCCTCGACTGGGGCGTCGAGGTCACACTGGTCGAATTGAAGGACATCCTGTTACCAGAAACGATGAAGCGCGCCATGGCCAAACAGGCCGAAGCCGAACGCGAGAAGCGGGCAAAGATCATCGCCGCCGAGGGCGAGTCGCTCGCCGCAGCAGCGCTGGGCGAAGCGTCGGACACGATGATGGCGCATCCAATAGCCCTGCAATTGCGCAACCTCCAGACTCTTGTGGAGATTGGAGTCGACAAAAATACCCTCGTGGTCTTCCCTGCACCGCTGATGAGCACGATCGGCGAACTCGGAACCTTCCTGGCCAGGGAATCCGCGTCGAGCGAAATGCACAACGACGCCGACGCATTACTGGTCCCGCATCTGTCGGTGCCGCGCTCAAAGTCCGAATCGGCCTGAAACGTCGTCCCCACGGGCACGCTGACCGGCCTCAGCGACTGTTGGGATCCAGATTGAGTGTCGTGGACTGGTACAGGTACTGCTGGCTGCCGAACACCTGGAGGTTTGCGTTCAGCCAGATGAGGTCCTCGACCGAAATCCTGAAACGCTTCGCCACCACGGACGTGATGTCGCCCCCGGCTACGAGATACCGCTTCGGTGCACCACTCGCCGTGGTCGCGGTGACCGTGCCCGAGGCGTAGGCCCTCGCTCCCCCGTCGACCGGGTGCACGTTGGACTGGCGGACCGGGATCGACCAGTGCACGGTGTTGACCGCGAGAACCTTGTTCGGTCCGAGCTCGGTAGGGACTCCGACGGCGGAAGCCGCCGACGAGTACGTCACGAGGGTACCGAGGTAGGCGGGCTGGCTCACGTTACCGAGCGATGCCGAGGACGCCGGGGCGGCCGTTGGGCTCGGGCCGCCGAGTTGATGGTCGCCGACACCGTGGTAGGTGAGACCGTCGCCGACCTTGGGCGGAACGTCGATGAGTGTGACGGAGATCGGCACCGGCACCGTCGATGTGAAGCCGGAGTATTGGGCGGAGTACGTGTTGTCGCCGTTCGCGACCATCCGGTAGTGGAAGTGAATACTTCCCTTCGGCGAGGCGACATCTCCCTCCGCCACGACGGTTCCCTGTTGGATGGAACTCAGCGTGGGGCTCGGAGCCGATGGACTGGCCGGCTCGGCGGTCGCCGGATGCGAGTCCGCCGGGTTCGGGGCTGTCGGACTGGGTGAGCCAACCGTGGGGGCCGGGATTGCACGTGAGGAGTGGCTCCGCGCCACATGTGCGGTCGAGTGCTTGGCGACCGGAGAGCACCCGGCAAGCACGGCTGCAACCGCGACAGAGATGCCGATTGCGGCGAACCTGCGCCTCCATCTGGAGCTGGTCGCCCTGCTCCGATTCACCCTGCCGAACATGATTCCCCCTCAATCGAATTCTAGCCGGGGCACGCCGCGCCAATTTAGTCGATGACTGGTTCGCCGTTCCATCGACGTTCAACGGGCAGGCTCCTGCCAGAAAGATGAGTCGCGAGCCCGCGCAGTTGCCGCGTACGCATACTGCGACCGTCAGATAACCGACGATCGAATAAGGCTCACGACAGAAGACTTGCGCAAATGCTACCCAAGTGGTCGGTCGCCGCACCGGGGTCGAATTGAGCGATTGGATCGCGAAAAGTTTCGGATAATCCTCTGAAACTTGACCCCCTTTTGTGAGTTCATTAGCGTTGCGAGCGAATTGCCGATCAAGGAGTCCAATGCCTCACATCCACATTGATATGCATCGTTCGCGGAAGCCGCAGATGGAGGCGATCAGTGCCGCCCTACATCAGAGCCTGGTCGATGGGTTGCTCATGCCCGCCGACGATCTATTCCAGATATTCACCCTTCATGATGATGGTGAGCTGGTCTTCAGCCGCACATTTCCCGACGCCGATCGTGACGACATCATCTACATCGAAGTCCTGGCGTCGCAGGGCTACACGCCGCAGGATAAGGCCCGGATGTACGCCGCCATGGTTGAGCAAACGGCGCTCCTGGGCATCCGCGCTGACACGCTGCTCATCTCGATTGTCGAGATCGATGGACGCGCCAACTGGCACTCGCCGGCCAAGCCCGCCGCGTAATCGCGCCGGGCGTCAGGTCAGCGCCTGGGTGCTCGATCTGAGGACCAGCGAGGTCGCGAGTTCAACCCGACCGGGCTGACTACTCTCAGCCCGCAGGGCGATGACGAGTCGCACCGCTGACTGCGCCATCTCGTAGAGCGGCTGTCGGATCGTTGTCAGCGGTGGGCCTGCCCATCGCGCAAATTGCAGGTCGTCGTAGCCAATGATCGAGAGGTCGTTGGGGATGCCGAGACCCAGAGCGCGGGCGGCCTCGTAAGTCGCGAGTGCCTTGACGTCACTCGTGGCGAAGATCGCCGTTGGCCGGTTGGGCAATGAGAGCAGGAAGAGCCCGGCGCCCGTGCTTTCCTCGTCGTCGAACGCGCGCCGCAAGACAAGTTCTTCGTCGACGGGCAGGCCAGCCTCATCCATCGCCGACCTAAACCCGGCAATGCGCGCCCGGGTCGCAAGGAGTGACTCTGGCCCCGCGATAACACCGATGCGAGTGTGGCCGAGTTCGATGAGGTGTCGGGTTGCCTGCACGCCTCCGGCCCAGTTGGTTGACCCGACCGACGGTACGTCGTCCGCCGGGTCGCCTGCTGGATCCACGATCACAAAGGGGATGTTCCGCGAGCGGAGCTGGTATTTTGCGTCAACGGCAAGATTGGATGCCACCAGGATCACGCCGGCGGGCTGACGTTGCAAAACGGGTCCGATCCATTCCGGCGCGGCAGCGTGTTCGTGTCCGCTCTCGGTGATGACGACCCCGAAGCCGTTCTCGCTGGCCACCTGGACGGCCCCGCGGATCAACTCGATGGGCCAGGCGCCGTCCAGCGCGCCGAAGACGAGTTCGATGGTGGGTGCGTATGTCTGGGCTGTGCCCCGTTTGGTGTAACCATACTTTTGCAGAACGTCGGTCACCCGCTCCCTGGTGATCGAGGAAACGCCGGGCTTGTCGTTCAGGACCTTGGATGCGGTCGCGAGGGATACGGCCGCCTCGCGCGCGATCTCCTCGAGTGTTACTCGGCGCCGTGCGACCAGGGAACCGGTGCTCGTCATTGACATCCCTCGCTTTTCATCCGCATCAACAGCAGTCATCGTGGCTGCCTAGCAGTCTTCATCCTAACGAAAGGTTTCGTATTTTGAGCTAAAGATTGACATTAAATTGTGGGTGTACTTATCGTCGTCACGTCGGCCGCTCCCCCTCCGTGGCAAGCGCCGAATCTTGACCCCAACGAAGTGGAAGAAAGAAAGAGGCAATCATGTTTGCTATTCGAACATCGCGGCGCCGACCAGTATCGGCCGCCGCTGCTGTCATCGCACTCGGGCTTACCGCCGGTCTGCTCTCCGGCTGCAGCAGCCCGAGCGACGCCAACGCTGGTGGCGATTCCGCGACCAAGGGCTCGATCAATTGGTGGGGGTGGACCCCGGAGATCGGTGTCGGCAAGCAGTACATCGCGGCCTTCAACAAGGTCTACCCAAACATCAAGGTGACCTACAAGCAGGTCGCTACGGCGAGCTACGATGCGGCCATCCGGCCGGCACTTGCGTCGTCCGTGGGTCCGGACGTCTTCAACATCGCGCCCGGCGGAGGCATCGGCTCCATCCAGGCCTACCAGGGTTCCGCGGTGGACTTGACGCCCGTCGTTTCCAAGGCGCTGGGTAGCAACTGGAAATCGAAGGTGGCGGCGATTGGCCCAGCCGGCCTTACAACGACCAGCGGCAAGCTGGCCGCGCTCTCTGTCGGCTCGACGTTCGCTGGCTCCGTGTGGATCAACCCCACCATGTTCGCGAAGTACAACCTGACCCCGCCGAAGACGTTCTCTGAGTGGGTGAGCGTCTGCAAAGCCTTTGCGGCCAAAGGTGCGACGTGCTTCGAGCAGGGTGCCGGCGACAACGGCTTCAATCAGGACCTGCTGCACGCAATCGCCGACAGCATCAAGCCCGGTGTCTGGACGAAAGCCGTCGCTGGCAAGGTGAAATGGACCGATCCAACTCTGGTGAAGGCCATGACCGTCTTCAAGTCGATGTTCGGCGATGGCATTATCCAAAAGGGTGCCGTTGGCGTTCAGCAATACCCGGATGTCAACAATGACTTCCTCGCGGGCAAGACGGCGATGGTCATGATGGGTACCTGGTACATGCAGTACTCCACCAAGGCGGGAGCCACGGCGGCCGTCAGCGCCGCGGGTGTGGCGAATGCGAAGCCGTTCCCGATGGTGTCGATTCCGTTCCCGGACGTGACAGGTGCAGGTAACCCGGCACCACTGTTCGGCGACGCCGACTACGGGCTGGCCGTGAACAACAAATCGAAGCATCAGAAGGCAGCCGAGACCTTCGTGACGTGGCTCGGTACGAACGAGGCGGCGCAGCAAGTGGTCGCCAACTCGCTCAACGACATCTCCGCGCTCACCAGCGTCTCACCGAAGTTCGATGCCATCACACTGGTGGATTCCTCCCAGCAGCGATCGACATTGCAGGCGCTCATCTCGAGCGCGAGCAAGATCAGCGAGCCGCGGCTCGGCGACGTCGGCACCGCGCTCGGCCAGGCCATTGGTGTCGCGGTGTCATCGGTCGCAGCCGGCAACGCCACGCCGACGGCTGCGCTGACCACTCTTCAGTCCGCATCGAAGGGCTAGACGCACACGATGTCTTCCACTAAGGGAAGGAGCGCCGCACGACGGCGCTCCTTCCTCCGGCCCGCCGGGTATGCCTGGATCTTCCCAACCCTCATCTTCTGTGTTGGGTTGCTCTACTACTCGGTTGGGTACACCGGCTACATTTCTACGCTCGACTGGAACGGTTCGGCGCCCAACCCCACGAGCGTCGGGTCGGCCAATTACGCCAGGGCTTTCACGGATCCCGTCTTCTGGCTTGCCATCCAACACACCGTGATCAGCTTTGTTGTCACGTTCACGATCTCGACCGTTCTTGGCTTCGTGTTCGCGGCGCTTCTGCACTCGCGGCCATTCTTCGGCGGGGTGTACAAGGTGGTGCTGTTCGTGCCCGTTGTGCTGGCACCGGCGATCATGGCACCCGTCTTTCGTCAGATCTTCGCGAACGGCGGTCAGTTCAACTGGTTGCTCACGCACATCGGGCTCGGCGGGCTCGCCCAGCCCTGGCTCGCGCAGTCGGGCACCGCGCTCGGCGTCATCCTCGCGATCACGATCTGGGGTGGTACGGGCGTCACGTTCATCCTCTACTTCGCGGCAATGGGTCAGATCGACCCGGAACTGCTGGAAGCGGCAGAGCTGGACGGGGCGGGTAACATCCGTCGCCTCGTCAGCATCATCTGGCCGAACGTGCGCGGAACGACCGTTGCGCTTGCCACGCTCAGCGCGATCGGGGCGTTGAAAACATTCGACATTCCATACCTCGTGACCACGGGTGGCCCGAACTTCGCCACAGAGTTTCTCGGCACACTCATCTATCGCACGAGCATTCCACTCGGTGCCGTGGGCTACGGCGCTGCGCTATCAATTCTGCTTCTCGTTATCGCGCTGATTATGGCGATAGTGATGAACGCCGGGCGCGCAAAGAGAGAGGGGCGCGCGGATGCTTGATTCCCGTCGACGCAGCTCACGGATCATCCTGCAGATCGTTCTGACCCTGCTCGTGATTCCATTCCTGCTTCCCCTCGTCGCGATGATTCAGGGCTCGCTCGCCGGGCAGGGTTGGGGCAACTACATCGCGGTACTGTCGGTGCCGGAGCTCCCCCTGTTCTTCCGCAACAGCGCCATCATCGCCGCCGCAACGATCCTGATCGTCTACGTCCTGACCATGGTCGCCGCATTCGGGTTCGCAAAGCTTCACATCAAGGGCAAGTCGTTCTACTTTTGGTTGCTAATCGCCGCCCTCACCCTCCCCGAAGTCGTACTGCTGACTCCCCTGTTCGCAACGATGACGTCGCTGAACCTGTACAACACCTATTGGGCCGTCATCCTCCCCCTTTCCGCACTGCAGCTCCCGTTCACGGTGTTGCTGGCGCGGAATTTCATGGAGGGCATTCCCGACGAGCTCATCGAAGCGGCACGCATCGACGGCGCAAACACCGTGCGAGGGTTCTGGTACATCGTGCTTCCGCTGACCCGACCGATCGCCGCAGCGATCATCGTCTTTACCCTTCTCGGCGCTTGGAACGACTATCTGCTGCCGCTCGTGTTCCTCGTCGATCCATCGACTCAGACGATTACGCAGCTGCCTCAATTCTTTGTCGGCGAGTTCAGCAACGATCAGACGAAGGTTCTCGCGTCAGCCGTCATCACCGCACTGCCAGAGGTCATTGCCTACCTCTGCCTCCAGCGACTGTTCGAGCGGGGACTCTCCGCCGGCGCACTCAAATGAGCCAGCGCGCCATCATCCAAACCAGAAAGAACCTCTGATGCCCCGCAAACTCCAGGCTGGCCAGCGTGCCGAGCTCAATATCCTCGACGTCGACTCTGGCGAGCGCACTCTGGTGCTCAGCTCCAGCGAGATGCTGTTCGAGGCCCCGAACTGGACCAGCGACGGCCGATCGCTCATCGTCAACGGGGACGGCGGTCTCTGGAGCATTAGACCCGAGGGCGGCGCGCTCGCCCCGATCCCGCTCGGCGATCTCCCCGCGATCAACAACGATCACGTCGTAAGCCCCGACGGAACGACGGTCTACGTCTCGAGCGAGGACGGCCACGCGTACGCGGTACCCATCTCGGGCGGCGGCATTCGACGCGTTTCGAATGAGCGCAAGAGCTTCACCTACTACCTTCACGGGATCTCACCAGACGGCGCGACGCTCAGCTATATCGGCATGCAACGTCACTCAAACGGCACCGTCACGACGAACGTCTTCACCATCCCCGTCGGCGGTGGGCACGACGTCCAGCTCACCGATGACACATTCCCCGACGACGGCAGCGAGTTCAGCCCGGACGGGAAGTGGATCTACTTCAACTCCGAACGCGCGGCCCAGGCGGCAGGACACGCTCAACTCTTCCGGATGCCGGCTACCGGAGGATCCATCGAGCAACTCACCTTCGACGAGCGAGTGAACTGGTTTCCTCATATTTCACCGACCGGCGACCGGATCGCTTACGTCAGCTTCCCCACGGGCACCCTCGGACATCCCGCCGACGTTGACGTGCTCCTCCGCATACTCGAAGACGGTAAGACCAGGGATATCGCCGCAGTTTTTGGTGGGCAAGGCACAATGAACGTGCCCAGCTGGGACCCAACAGGATCAAAGCTGGCGTTCGTGGACTATCCCGTTGGATAAGCCATTTCTGTTGCGTCGTTCGACCGAGAAGCAGTAATCAACGTCGCAGCACCCAAATCAGCTTTCCGATCACTCCCCCGACAACTGCTGCTGTGCCAGGTCTCGGCTTCTTCTGCAGCGAGTCTGATACGAGATAGGCGGGTGTCATCCAGCATTCGCGGCTCGGCCTGAACCTGGAGGCACTTCGCCGCGGCCGCGTATCCCGGGCTCTGAGAAGACAGCGCATAGATCTGCCGACCGGATGGCGGGAATGACCCGCTTCGTGGCATTTCTGCCATCGCGGCTGTCGGTGGTGAGGGTCAGGCTTTAGTCACTAAGCAATCGCGTTGGAAAGCGTGGTATCACGATGATCGTCTTCTTCATCTTTCTCGGCATTATCGCCGTCGCGAGCGTTCTCGCGACGGGGCTGCTTGTCGCGCACGACAGTGCCAGCCGCCGTCCATATTGCAGCGAATACGACTCTCGCCGCCCGCAGTAATCAGGACTGAGCTACCTGGAGACTTCCGCGTAGTCCGCCGTTACGAGGATCGGCATATGGTCGCTCTGGCCCTGCTTGAGGGTCTCGACGCGATCGATGCGAAGCCCCATCGACGTAGCGAAGTCGAAGTGGCCACTAAAGAACTTGTAGCGCGTGTAGGTGCGGGTCTCGCTGAGGGTGAGGTCGTACCCGTTCTCCTGCACGTGCTCGCTCAGGTTCTTCTTGAACCACGGGTAGTTGTAGTCGCCGACCATCAGGGCGGGCAGGCCATCCCCCAATACGCGCAGTTCGCCATGCGCGGCGCGGATCTGATTGCGACGAAGCGAGTTGAGCGCGGTCAGCGGCGCCGCGTGAAATGAGGCGACGACGAGTTCACGATTCTCCTGCTTATCGATCAGACGTGTGCCGAGGAGACGCTCATGGGCGGGCGCGAGCACCCGGTCGTGAAGCGACTTCTTGAGGGCGAAGGTTCCCGACTTCACGGCGGTGAAACGCGACTTGCGGTAGTACAGCGCGAGGCCGAGCCGGTTGCGCTTGGTCGAATCGGCGAGTGAGAGTTCGCCTACCTCTTCTGGAAGCTCCGCGGTGTCGCACTCCTGAAGGCAGAGCACATCGAGCGAATTGTGGTGTACCAGATCGACAATTTCGCCGACCGCATGGTTCTCGCGGAGGTTGTAGCTGATGACACGTATCACTGAGTGGGCTCCGCCTGTCTACGAACTCTTGTGAATCGAGCATAGGTGTACCGCCGGGTGGTTCCCGTCGCGTGCATCCCCTGGTCCTAACCTTGACCCACAGGTCTAACCTCTGACATACACTCGAAGTGCCAGGGGACGAGCTCGAGACGGGCCACGGGCAAGCGAAAGATAGGAGTGCTCGCGTGAGCGTCGGAGACGGTCCGTCAGCGGTGCCGCCCGGGTGGTACCCGGATCCGGCTGATGACGCGCGCCTTAGGCGGTGGGATGGGCATGTCTGGACCCAGGACGTCATCCTGAATCCGGATGGTGGTCCGGTAAGCCCTGCCGTGCAGCCGGCTCCGCCGGAACCCCGAGTTCAGAGCGCTCCAGCCGAGCCCCAGTTCCCTCCCGCAGCTGCTGAGTCCGCTCCGGCCGCTCCCGCACCACCCATCTTCCACGAGCCCACGGCACCGCCCATCTTCCATGAGCCCACGGCACCGCCCATCTTCCATGAGCCGACGGCTCCCCCAATCCTCCACGAGCCGACGGCTGCGCCCATCTTCCACGAGCCCACGGCTGCGCCCATCTTCCACGAGCCCACGGCGCCGCAGATGCCTGCGGAGCCGACCGTCGTTGTCCATTCGGCTCCCGCACCGAACCAGCCGCCCTCGGGGCGCCCAGTGCCCGCATCCCCAGCGCCATCAGAGGCACCGCCCGGGGCGCCCCCAATTCCGCGTCCGTCTCCGCCAGTAAACCAGCATCCGAATCCTCCATCCGGGCCGGTCTCGCTCCCGGAGTGGGCCACCCTGCCCGGACTGACCCTGCCGCCCGACCTCAGTTCCATCCCCGGCCTTGGGGACGACTCCGTGCTCGGTACGCCGACGTTCGTCGAACCGGTACAGCGAGGACTTCCCACGCTCCCGGTTTTCGAACCGCCGTTCATTTCGCAGCGCCCCGATGTTCAGGATGCGGGTGCAGGTCGGGTTCGCGCTGCCAAATCGGCACCGGATACCGCCCCGCAGCCGGCCGCACCGTATGCGCCGCCGCCCGTGGGCGCCCAATACGACGTGCCGCCACCGCCGGGCATGGCTCACGTTCCGGGTGCCGGACCGCTATTACCTCCGTCCGCGCTGGTCGCTCCCGTGCCGTCCGCCCCGGCGTGGTCACAGTTGCCACCGGTTGCATCAGCGCCCGTGGCGTCGGGTGCTCCCACGACGGTCGACAACAGGTCTCGGGACAGATCCTCGGCGCCACCCGAGCCCTCGCTCACGAGCGGCCCGGCGACGATCTCAGCGTGGTTGATCGGGCTTCTGCCTCTTCTTCAGTTTGCGCTCGTCTACATCTGCTTTGGAGTTCTCGGGTACACCCTGTTGCCGGGAATGCAGTGGGCAATTCTGATTGCCCCGGCCGCCTTCTCACTGCTCTTCGCGAACGCGGACCGTACGAAACTCGCCGAGCTCGGTGCACGCTCGCCCAACATCCCGTATGCGGCTCTCCCGCCGCTCTACCTGATCGTTCGAGGCGTCACCACCGGGCGGAGTTCAGTGGGGCCGCTCGTGCTGTGGGTTGTCCTGCAAGTCGCCTCGATCGTCGGGGTGCTCAACCTGCTTCCAGCCGTCCTGAGCGTGCCGATTCCTCCGTTCGGCTGACCCGCGGGCGACGTCCGACTTCACACGCGGAGGCTCCTGCGCGTCGATAGACTTGCCACATCATGGCGGTCATTTCGGTGGTCATCCCGGCGCTCAACGATTCGGCGATGTTGGCGACCTGTCTGGACGCGCTAGCGGCGCAGACCCGCCCGGCGGACGAGATCATCGTCGTGGACAACGGCAGTACCGACGACACGGCAGACGTTGCCCGCCGAGCCGGAGCACGGGTCGTCATCGAACCTCGACGCGGAATACCGGCGGCGACTGCCGCGGGATTCGATGCCGCGCTCGGCAGCCTCATCGGTCGGCTTGATGCAGATTCGGTGCCCGCGTCGAACTGGATCGAGGAGTTCGAGCATCGTTTCGAAGTCGATGAGCAGGTGTCCGCGGTGACCGGACCCGGCGACTTCTACGGAGCAAATCGGCTGGTGCGCCGCGCTGGCGAGGTGCTTTATATTGGCGGCTACTACTGGTCGATGGGCTGGCTGCTCGGTCATCCGCCACTGTTCGGATCAAACTTCGCCATTCGCGCAACGACGTGGCGAAGCATTCGCGAGTCCGCCCATCGTGATGTTCGCGAGCTTCACGACGACCTCGACCTGAGCTTCCAGTTCACCGTGGGAATGCGGGTCGAATACGACAAGAACCTCCGGGTCGGGGTCTCGTCGAGACCCTTCGGTACGCTGCGGGGCCTTGGGAGAAGAGTCTATTGGGCGTACACGACCATTGCAACGAACGCGCGGGAGCAGTCTCTGCTCGAGCGCAGAGCGAAGCACCGGGCGTGGGAACGCGAGCACCAGGGTGCGATCTTCGTCGGCGAGGAATTCGGGCCGGAAGACTTCGGTGCCGCCGAGCTGGGTACCGACTAGCTCCGCGAATACAGCGCGAGCAGGTCGCGCACCAGTTGGTGTGGCGAGGTCTCACAGGGGCTGTGCCCGGTCGGATACACGGCCAGCGTCGCACCGATCGCGTTCGCGAATGCGCGGTGCAAGCCAAGCGGCCACAGGTCGTGTTCTCCGACCGCGACCAGC
>Ga0193728_1000408_pt1 | contig 20590 bp, 18 predicted proteins | sample U1c1metaG_FD_143037 | JGI IMG/M metagenome (GOLD analysis project Ga0193728, IMG submission 143037) | Soil microbial communities from a riparian zone of the East river system, Colorado, United States - U1c1 | ecosystem: Environmental > Terrestrial > Soil > Riparian zone | place: USA: East River...
GCAAGATATCTCGCGGAGCGACGCGGAAAGTGTGGATGAGTCGGCATGAGGAGAGGCGCACTGCAGCAGGGCGGCCCATTCTGGTGAACTGGGGTCGCCGGGCAGATTGCTTTGAATATTCTTTGCGACAGTAGATTGCAAAAGAAGGACTCCAGGACTCCGCGGCCCAGTGTACGCGACAGTCTTTATCGCTGTAATGAGACAAAATTCCCCAAGTTACAACCGCCTGCGGCGCAGTCATGACGCAAACCGCATCGATGTTTGCCAGAGCAAGTAAAAAAGGCCGGTCCCGTGGTGCGGAACCGGCCTTGGAAAAAGCAATCTATCAATTCTTCTTTTTACGCGTATTTACTTTCGTGTCGATGCCGGGCTGAATTTGCTGCAGGGCTTCGAGACCAAGCTTGGCCTGTGCTCCATAGCTATTGGGGCCGCCATTGGGATCAAGTTCCACGGCTTTTTGATAGGCTTCAACGGTTCCTGGCTGAATGATGAACTCCAGCTTGTCGCCGTTTTTCTTGGTCTCCATCGAACCTACCAACGCAGCGCCCAACAAATACCAAACCTGGGGGTTTTTTGAATCGAGCTCACTGGCTTTCTTCAAAGGCTCGACGGCTTCTTTCAAACGGCCGGCGTTGTACAAGCTGATACCGAAGTTGCGCCACGCCGTAGCGGCATTGGGAGGGTCGAGTTCCGCGCTTTTGGTGTAGGAAACGCGCGCGTCGTCAACCTTGCCGCTTCGCGCCTGGACATTCCCCAGGTTGTTGTAATAGCCGGGGACGTCCGGCTTGGCGGCGATAGCTTGTTGATACGCGTTAATGGCGTCGTCGTTGCGCCCGGCGAGGTCATAGGCTTCCGCGAGCTTGGCCCAAAGAATATGGTGATTAGCATCTTTTTCCGAAGCTGCCTTTTGCGCGGCAGTCAATTCCGCGATGGCCTGATTTCCAAGATCGGTGACTTTGGCTTTCGCCGCGTCACGTTGATCGGCGGGAGCTTTACCTGCATCTTCTTTGGCTTTGCGTTCCTGGTCCAAAAGCGCGACGCCGGCTGCGAAATGCTGCTTCATGCCTTCGAACTTGGCCTTTTCTTCTTCCTGTTTTTTGATCTGCTCGGTGGCTGCCGCACCCTGTTTAGAGACGATGTCTTTAAAATTGAGATCCGCCTTAGCCTCCTGGCCGCCTTGCACCTGAACCTTGACTTCGAACGGTTTATTGGGAGCGGGTAGGACCACGAATACGCTATAAACTCCCGGCTTAAGGTTGCGAAAACTGTAATTGCCACTTTTATCGGTTTTCGAGTCCTGCTTCACGCCTTGATCGCTTACCAGCTGGATCGGAATATCAACCCAAGGCTTAGCGGTAACATCCAGGATTTGTCCGCGAACCACACCATCGCCTTGCGCAGCGGCGTGCGGAACCAGCACAGACACAAATAGCGCAACCGCGCAGAAACTTAACAGCCACGAACTCGCGAATTTCTTGCTCATGCTCGATTCTCCTTTGCAACAGGCCTACCGCCCGGGCGAGGCGCGCACCATTATCACTGGATTCGGGGCTGGATTCAAAGGTCAGGAGTGGGCTGCGGCGCCACGCTGAGAAATGGGATCGCTTGCGCCAACCTCAGCGAAAGCACGCATACGCAGCAAACAACTGTCGCATACACCGCAAGGGATATCCTCACTCTGGTAGCACGACCAAGTTAGATGCAGCGGGGCGCCCAGCTCGATGCCCTTGCGAATGATTTCGCTTTTCTTTAAGGCGATCACAGGCGTGGCGATTTCAATATTTGTTTCTGGGCGAGTGCCCACGTGAATCAGTTCCTGAAAGACGCGATAATATTCCGCGCGGCAATCGGGATAGCCGGAGCTGTCTTCCGCGACCGCGCCGATGTAGATGGAGTGAGCGCCGATGACTTCAGCCCAGCTGACCGCTACGGAAAGAAAATGGGCGTTGCGAAAAGGCACATAAGTGACGGGTATTTCGTTGGCGCCAGGGCTGCCAGAAACGTGCTGATGCTCCGGGACGGCGATGCTCCGGTCGGTAAGTGCGGAGCCGCCGATGGCTCGAAAATGATCCAGTTGAACTACCAGCCGTTTCTGAACATGATAAAAATCGGCGATGGATTCGAATGCTTGGCGCTCGCGCTTTTGCGTGCGCTGCCCATAACCGGCGTGCAGTAACGCGACGTGTTCCGCGCCGTGAGCCTGTATGGCAATGGCCGCGCATACGCAGGAATCCATGCCACCGCTGAGCAGCAAGACTGCTTCGACGTTTTGCGACTTTGAGTCAGGCATTTTTCAAACGCCTTTCGTGGCCGGATCCCATACGAACTTGTGCAACTGTAAAGCCAATCTCACGGGCAGAGAATCCTCGAGTATCCATTCGACTAATTTGCGGGGCTCAAGGCCGGGCCATTTGCGTTCCGGGCCTTCGAAGACCGGCGAGAACAGGACTTGGTGGACGCGTTCGCACAAGTTGTGCTGCGTAGTAAATTCTCGCGCGAACTCATAATCGCGCCGCGTGGAAAGCACGAATTTTATTTCGTCGTTTTTGCTAAGCGCTTCGAGGTTATGCATTTCAAAAGTGTGTGGCTCGCCGGAGTCGGGGCATTTCACATCCACGATCTTAATCACTTCGCGCGGCAATTTGCCGATGAAGCGCTCACCGCTGGTTTCGATCATTACGGTGTACCCGGAAGCGAGCAATTGCTGAGCCAGCGGGTAAATTTCCTCTTGAAGCAATGGTTCGCCGCCGGTTAATTCCACTAGCGGCACCGCGACAATGGAACTGCTTGGCCCTGGTGTGTCGCCCGGAATGCCTCCGGCCAGTTGGTCGACGCGGGCGGCTACCTCCGCGACACTCATTTTCGTGCCGCCATGAAAGGCGTAAGCGGTGTCGCACCAGGTGCAGCGCAAATTACATCCGGTCAAGCGCACGAAGATGCACGGCAAGCCCGCGCGAGTGCCTTCCCCCTGGATTGATTTAAATATTTCGGTGATAAACATGGGCTAGAGACTTCGAATCCTCGTGAAGAATTGTTTCGAAGGCCAGACTACTGATCTTCTGCATTGGCCTTGTGCGCATTGGCCTTGTGCGATTTACGCGCCAGCCATAAGATCGCGCCGAAAAAAAGGGTTACGGCGACGAAGAGTCTGAAATAGCCGGGCGGAATTCCCAGCGATCGCAATAGGAAAACGTAACCTAATGCGACCAAAATTACGGGAACCATGACGATGAAAAATCCCCGGTACATGAGTTAGGTGGCCGGACGGTACTGCGCCCGGCTGGTATCCGTCTCCCACAAAATCACGTCTGTTACATGCGCGCCTGGAGGCAGGCCCCGCAACAGACGCGTGACCTCGTCGTAAAAATATTTGGCTAAATTTTCCGCCGAGGGATTGACGGTCTTAAAGGGCTCGAGATCATTAATAAATTGATGATCGAGCCGGCCCATGATCTCGCGAACCACGCGCTTTAATTCCGTGAAATCCACGAGCAAACCGATGCTGTCCAGTTGCGGTCCTTCGAGCGTGACGCGCACGCGGTAATTATGGCCGTGCACGTTTTCGCACTTGCCCCGGTATCCGCGCAGGGCGTGACCGGCGGAAAAAGTTTGTTCTACGCTGACTTCAAACATGGATCCTCAAATTGCGCCAGGAGGGACTCTGCGTATCTTTTATCTTCTATCTCTCGAGGAAGCGCGCAGCGTCAGCCGAATTATGAGTAATACGGTAGTTCGGCAGCGATTCCAGGAAAATTTTACCATAGGGCATGCGTTGGATGCGGGTATCCAGCAGGGCCAGCACGCCGCGGTCGGTCTTGGTTCGAATCAATCGCCCGAAACCTTGTTTTAAGGCCAGCACCGCTTGCGGCACCTGAAATTCCGAGAAGGGATTGCGGCCGTCATCCTGCAATGCGCGCACACGGGCGGCCACGATGGGGTCGCTGGGAACCGCAAAGGGCAAGCGGTCCACGATGACCATCGAAAGTTGCTCGCCGGGAACGTCCACACCTTGCCAAAAGCTCGAAGTGGCGAAGAGCACCGCGGCGGGCGTGTTTTTGAAGCGCTCCAAGAGCACGGACCGGGGTGCGGTACCTTGCAGCAGTAATGGGAAGCTCACGCGGGTACGCACACGTTCGAACAAATCGTTCATCTGGCTATAACTGGTGAAAAGACAAAACGCGCGGCCCTGGCTGTGCTCCAGCAGTTGCACAATTTCATCCGCTGCTTTGGGTGCGAAACCGGCGTCGCGAACGTCCGGCATTTTCGTGGGCAAATACAGTAGAGCTTGCTCGGGATAGTCGAATTCTGGCGGCAAGGTGCGCTCTTTGACGTGATCGAGGCCGAGGCGCTGGCGAATGAATTCGAATCGGCCGCCGACCGTGCGCGTGGCGGAAGTTAACACCACGGTATCGAATTGCTCGAAAAGGCGCTGGCGCAGGATCTGGCTGACATCGATAGGCGTGGCGGTCAAAAAGATGCCTTTGTTGCGGCGCTCGTACCAATACACGTAGTTCTTTTCATCGGACTCAAACAGGAAGACCACTTCCTGACGCAGCTCAAAGCTGCGCCTGGCGATGCGCAACAATTCCTCGGGCTTTTGCGGCATGGCGGCGATTTCTGTTTCCAGGCCTTTCAGCGCCGTCAACACGGAATCGTAGGCTTCGCGATGCTGCTCCACGAAGGCGTCGCGTTCGCTGCGCGCAAAAGGGAAGCGCCCGTCGCGAGGCGGAAACGCTTCAAAAAAGGCACGGGTCCTTTCGAGCACACGCTGAGTGCGGCGCAGAATGGAAGGCGAACCCAGATTAAGCAACCTTAAGGATTGGTCGGCGTCGCGCGCCAGCTCTTCGAAACGATAATTGGAAATCTGCCGGCCAAAGTAATCGCTGGCCACGTCCTCTATTTCGTGGGCCTCGTCGAAAATCACCGCGGAATAATCGGGGAGGATGCTGCCGAAATCGTCCTGCTTCAGCGAAAGGTCGGCGAAAAACAAATGATGATTGACGATGATGAGGTCGGCTTCTTTCGCGCGCTGATGCATGGCGGTTACGAAGCACTCGTTGAAGTGATCACACCTCTGCCCGGTGCAGGTGTCGCGGCGAGCATCGAGGCGGGTCCACAGATCGGAATCGTCAGAAAGGAAAGTCAGTTCGCTGCGGTCCCCGGTTTCGGTGAGTTTGGACCATTCGCGAATCTGCCGGAAAGCGTCAATTTCTTCCAGGCCTTTTAGCAAAGGCTGATGGGCCATTTGATTGACGCGGGCATGGCATAAAAAGTTCGAACGGCCTTTCATCACCGCGACCTTTAGATTGGGCGCGAAATGTTTCTGCAGGAAGGGAACATCTTTCTGGTAAAGCTGCTCCTGCAAAGATTTGGTGGCCGTCGAAATGACCACCCGGCGTCCGCTGCAAATTGCGGGGATCAAGTAAGCGAGAGTCTTTCCGGTGCCGGTGCCGGCTTCGACGACCGCGTGGTGATGTTGTTCGAAGGCGTGGTGTACTACTTCGGCCATTTCCAATTGGCCGGGCCGATGCTCGTAGCCGCCGATCATGCAGCGTTCCAGGAGGCCAGCAGGTCCGAACACTTCATGCATCGAGGGACTGCCCGGGGCGGCAACCTTTTCGTCGGGTTTTTTCTGCGGAGTTGCCGAGGGACGCGACTGCTGAGGCGAAGTGCCGCGGCGGGTCAAAGCCGGTGGGGCAGTGCTATTCGGGCGATCTTGTTCGGAGACTTGCGTGTCAGGCCCCAGATCGCCGGTGGGCTTGGCACCTTTGTCGGTCGTCGCTCTGATATTGCGCGCCACGAGGGTGAAGGTCTCCTGCAGGAACTTGGAATTTATAATAGAGATGAATAGTTACCTTAACATACCAACATACCCCCTGATCCCGGACGGGCATGTGGGCGGCAGACAACGTCTTGGGTTCCGTGCTTCCGGCTTTAATACTTGAACAACACGCAAGCTTTTGCGGCGACATTGCCGCGAAGGTGGCGCTACAGTCGATGGCAGTCCCAGTTCACACTGATTAAGCTCATTTAGCAGCATTCACATCGGGCACATGGGGCACGTGGGGTGAGCATGAAGCGTAACAGAGAGCTTGGGTACGTATTTTTCGTCGCGGTCATCGCGCTCGCGGGTTGCAGCGGCGGCGGTCAGACGACCACGGGGGGCGGTGGTGGCAATCAACAACCCGCCAGTCTCACTCTGACGTTGACGTCCAAGCCGGACGTTTCGCTGACGAATATTTCCGTGCTCTCCGCCACCGTCAGCATCACTGGGATTACTCTGAATCCTACTAGCGGGAATGCGGTGCCATTGACTCTGTCGCCTACGACCTACCCGGTGGATTTGACACGCTTGCAAGCGGACACGGCGCTTCTGGGTGTGCTCAGTTTGCCTGCCGGAAGCTATAGCGGCGCGACGGTGACGTTTTCGGCGCCCACTCTAACGTTAGACAACCAGTCGGGGGCCACGCTGAATGGAACATGCTTGACCGGCACGATTTGCAAAATTGCACTGCCTGCAGGATCGTCGCAAGTAACTTCCGCGCCGTTTCCCCTGACACTTACTGCCGGGCAAGCGTCGGGTGTTTCTTTGAACTTGAATTTGAATGACGCGGTCACCGTGACTTCCGGCACAGTAGCTCTTAATTTTAGTGCCGCGGACACTTTCAATGTAGCGTCGCTTCCGCGGACAGGCGCCCCAAGCGGGTCGTTCGATCTGATTGAGGACTTCGTGGGGCTGGTTACGGCTAAGACTGCGACTTCGATCACTGTTATGGCGAGCAATGGCATCTCCTTAACGATCGCGCTGCCATCGACACCGGTGATTGAAGACCCGCAAGGATTGTGCGCGGCTGTGAATGCTACGTGCCTGGTGGCGAATCAGACGGTGGTCAGCGTGGATGCCACGGTGAACAGCGCGGGCGCCTTGACGCTTGTTTCGGCCGACCTGCTGGGTGCTACTCCACAGGATGAACTGGAAGGAACATTAATCAATACCGCGACTCCGGGACAATTCAATTTGGTGGTGGCGAACAAGGTGGTTGCGAGCGGAAATACGACACTGACGGCGGCGAATCCCGGCGATGTATTTCTGGTGACAACGACCAATCCTACTTTCGCTGTGGACCTGGACGAGTTTTTTAATAACGCATCGCTGCCACCCGCCAATGTGACTACGCTATTTGCCGGCATAGGCGATCTTGTGGACGGCCAGGATGTAATGGTCCATGTCACCGCGGCTACGGGCACCGCAGCAACGGGGGACCAGGCGGTAACCGCGGACCAGGTTCTATTGCGATTCACGCGAACTACCGGAACGCTACAAACGGTTTCTGGACAGACTTTCACGCTTTCAAATTTGCCGCCGTTTATGTCCTTCGCGAGCAACCCGTTGGTGGACACCATCAGCGGGGCGACGAATTTTGATGGCGTGGCGGACGTCAACAGCCTCGCAGTGGGACAGACGGTGTCCATCCGGGCGTTGTTGGTTCCAAGATCAACGTTTAGCTTCTATGCGGCGAAGGTCCGGGTACAGCCGTAATTTTCCGGTGATGCAATAGCCAGCAATATATTCGACTGCACGCTGGGAAATACTCTCGCACATGAAGAAAGGCCGACAGGGTTACGTGCCGGCCTCGCAGAAAGCTCTTCCAGTTCTAATGAGGTTTCCCGTTCTTCAGGGTGTTTTGATCTTGCTTGGCGATCACTTTGTCCTCGATTTTTTTATAAGTCGCCATGGGAATGATTTTCTTTCGCGTAAGATCGGTCTTCTTCGCATAGGGCCGGCCATCGATTATTTTCTTGGCGTAAACGTCTCCGATTCCGGGAAGCGCCTTTAACTGATCGAAAGTCGCGGAATTTATATCCACCAGATCGTCAGCCGGAACCGCGGCCGCAAAGGAACCAAACGTCACCGCATTGGCCCTTGGCTGCGAAACAAATAGATTGGTACCACAAAGGGCAATTACCATCGCTACTGCCAACCGCATTAGGTGTTTCTTCATCGATTCCTCCCTCCAGATTTTTGCTGCACTAATAGCCGCTGCTAATTTTTTTCCGATGCGCGATATCCTGCTTTCTGCGCATCGGCTTCGGTCATGTACTTGCCCTGGTTGGTCTTGCCGTACCATCGTGTCCCGGGCTTGTGGTACACGCCGGATTCCGTATTAACCCATACCATCCCGTTACTGTTTGCGGGCGCTGACTCCTGGTTCATGGGCTTCGCTGGGGTCCGCGCGCTGGTGGTGTTGCCAGAGTTGCCGGTAGCCGGCGGAGCGGTAGGTGCTCCCGCGTCAGTATTGCCCGAAGAGTTGGACGATTGCCGCGCGTTGCCAGTCGAGTCCGACGTCCTACCGGACGAGTCCTTCGTCCCCCCGGTCGATTCTTTTGTGCGCGCGCTGGTGGTATTGCCGGAATTCGCGCCAGCGGTGGGATCTTTCGTTGAATTCCCTCCTGCTGAGCTGGAGGTGTTGCCGGAGTCACTTGAGGTACTCTTCGATTTCCGCTTACTCATTGTGCCGGTCTTGGCTTCCCCGGCTGCGGGAGTGTCCCCAGTGGGCGGCCTCGCGCCCGCTGAAGGATCAGCTGCAGCGCTCTTCTTCGTCTTGCTCGTCGCCGTTGGAGTGGTATTCGCGTTTTCGCCGTCAGTCTTCCCGGCGTTCTCAGTCTTAGTCTTGGATTTGCTTCGTGAAGAAGTCGCGGAGGCGCCGGAGGCGCTCGTGGATTTGTCGGTTCCCGCCGCCTGGTCCGAATCGGTCTTCTTCTTTGTTCTGGTTTTCTTTGAGGTGGCGGAGGTCTCGCCCGAATTCGCTTGCGGAGAGTTGGCTGAATCGGTGGAGTCCGCGGCTGGTTTTTTCTTCGTTTTCTTTGTAGTAGAGTCGCTTTGCGACTGGTCGGTCGATTGTGTGGATTGACTTGCGGTGTTGCCATGCGACGTGCCGGTAAAGCCGAATCCAAACAACAAGGCCATCAAAACGGCCAAGCTAACGTTCTTTTTCATTGCTCTCCTCTGATTGCTCCTTGAAGACTCCCGGCATCATTCCGAACGGCTGGACTCGCGAGTTTTTGTGTGTCTCTACGTATACGTATAGTGTTCAACCTCAGATATCGCGATAGTCAGGATAATGCGGCGGCAGGATGTGCTCCATGAGGATCTAAGTCAATACAGGAGAGGGTGCAGCCGGTGGGGCAAATAGACGTTAGTGAGGAGCGAATCTTGACCGGCGAGGGTACGTTCGAAGGAATCTTAGTCGCCCGCAGCTTGCACTCGAGGAGGTTCGACTGACTCTGCCAGCCCCCGGCGCATCGGACCGAGCGCAAATGCCGGTACTTCCAATTCAGGTTCCACGGTAAGATTTGTAGCTTTACGTGGGAATTCGCTGCGGCGATCCAGCTTCAGCCCGGCTTCGCGCAAAAATTCGGCGGAGAAACCCATGTCTTCGGCCCGATCCACACCCCAGAACCACAATTTCTCCTCATTGCGTTGCAGAAAGTCCAGCGACTCCTCAAGCTTGGTCATGGCCCGGTTGAACGAGGAAGCCAGAAAAAATACCTCCAGCGACCATGCATGACGTGGGAAGCGCACCTGGATGCGCACGCAATACTTTCCGGTTTGATTTCGCTCCATGCTGCAACGGTAGCTGTTCCTTACTGTCACAACGCGGGTTGTAATTCTGTTTTTCACGGGGTTGTAGACTCCATTCAAAAAGTCGCACGGGTAAGCCATCTCGCACGGCGGCTGTGTTGCTAAAATGCTATGGTAGGAACACTACTAGGGTATCTGGGCGGAATAGCAAAGGCAAGAGCACCCACAAACGCGGGTACCTTCCCGTAATACTAAAGAAAGTAAAGTAGTTAACTTCCGAAGCTGCCAAAACCGGCCATCTTGTCGGTCATGAGCTTGACCTTGCCCTCTTGCTTGAGCCGGTTGTCGAGAGCGGTTTTAAACGCCTCGTAGGCCACGCTGCGCTTGGTCTGGAGCAATTGCTCGGTTAAAGTCTTCTTCTGTTTCTCAAAATCACTCGGATTCGGTTCCTCTTTCGTCTCCACGCGGTACACCATCCAAGTGCTTCCCAAGCTCATGGGCGCTCCCAAGTCGCCGGGCTTCATCTGAAAGGCCTCGCCTAACTGTTTGCCGCTGGCGGCTCCGGGGATGGAGTCATTGCGGGAGATGAGGTCGCTGGTTTTCGCTTCCAATCCCAACGCTTTCGCGGCGGCTTCAAACTTCTCGCCCGCCTTTACGCGCTTGGCCAGTTCCTCCACCTTGGTTTTTGCCAGCTTGCCGGCCTCTTCCTGTTTCAAATCGTTCACCGCTTGCTCACGAACCTCGTCGAGCGAGCCTTGGTGTGCCGGAGTGATCTGTTGCACGGACAAAACCACGTAACCCCGGTCGGTACGGATCGGCAGGCTCAGTTCGTTTGGGCGCAGCCGGAAGATGGCGTCCTTCACTTCTTTAGAATTCCCCAGCTCCAGGATCGGATCGGTCGCGCTAATTGGCCGGGTCTGCGACACCGTCAGTTGGTATTGCTTCGCTAAATCATCGAGGGAGACTTTATTCGATTGGCGTATGGCCTTAGCCAGTTGATCGGCAGCCGCGGCGGCTTGCTGGTCGGCCTGTTGCAATACCATCGGGGCGCGCAAGGAATCCTTCACCTCGTCGAAGGTCTTGGTTCGCGCCGTTTCTTTGTCCAGCACCTTGATAATGTGAAAGCCGTACTGGGTTTTCACCAGGTCGGATATCTGCCCCTTATCCAGGCCGAAGGCGGTCTTTTCAAATTCCGGGACGGTCTGTCCCTGGGTTATCCAGCCCAGGTCGCCACCTTTATCTTTCGAGCCCGGATCCTCTGAATATTTTTTGGCCAGATCTTCGAATTTGGCGCCCTTTTTCGCTTGTTTCAGCACGTCCTCGGCGTTTTTCTTGATCTCGTCGACTTCAGCGTCGGTCTTGCCCACGCTCATGAATAAGATATGCTCGGGGTGAACGCGATTGGGCACCTGGTATTGTTGAATATTGTTTTGATACTGCACTTTCAACTGATCGTCAGAAACCTGGATATTCCGTTGTATTTTGCTGGCGTCCAGTAAGCCATAACGCACCACGCGCCTTTCAGGTATCTGGTAGCGCGACTTGTTTTTTTCGTACTCGGCTTTAATTTCCGCGTCGGTCGGATTGATTTTGGCGGCCAGTTCTTCTGGCTTAATCACCGCGTAGTTCAATTTTATCTTTTCGTTTTTATAGCGGAATTCATCCTGCAGCTCGCTCGGCCCTACGGTGATTCCATCGGTGACGCGCTTGCGAAACTTTTCTTCCAGCAAGCCTTGGCGGATCAACTCTTCAAAAACCGGAACGGTAAGCTGGAAGCGCGCCTGCACTTCCGCCGAGTAACGATCCATGCCGACAAAGCTCCCGTTAACGAAGGCACCCGGAACATACTGTTTGATACGGTCCGCGCGCTCTTGGTCGGAGACTGTTATGCCCAGCCGTTTAGCCTCGTATTCAATTTCCTTCTCAAAGACCAGTTGATTCAGGATCTGGCGCGCGTAGAGCGATTCCAGCGGCTTGGGGACTTGATTTCGTTGCTCGATCTGCGCCAATTGCTGGCGCACTTCTCCCAAGGTGACAGTTTGATCTCCGACTTTGGCCACCGTGTCTGTGGCGGCCTCGCCAGTTCCGGGTGTTTGAGGCACCAGGTAAAGCAGCATGCTCCCGCCGAGAACCAAGACGACGACGCCCAGGAATATGCGGTACCCAAGTTTCCGGTTATCTGAAGCTCCAGCCATCCGATCAGTCTCCTCCGTCACTGCACAAACATTAAATTATAGGAGATACCGGCGCGCCCCTCAATGACAATCGGGGGTAATCGAGTCGCAGACGCGTAAATAGTCACTTTGCAAGGTCGGGGAGAATAGAAATTTTCAGTGGCCTTAAGTGACGTGTGCTCATTCGCTATTTGCAGTTTGACTACGACCTGCTAGCCCAGTTGAACGGCACTCAAATCGCTGTGCTAGATTTTAAAATTGGAGTAGTAAGCACCCCAATCTCGTGAGCGTACAAGCACCCATCGACCCCAAACACGCCGCGGCTTCCGGCAAGGAGCCGCGTGTAGAGGTCTATTGGACCGCGGTCACCTATAAGACCGTCATTGTGTACGCTCTTATTCTCCTCGGCGCAATTCTCGGCGTGGTGTACCTCATCTCACCCGATCTTTACTCCTCGCTGTATCACAAAGCTTCCAACGCCATCTCTACACCCGACACGGAAAACTTGTCCATCTCCCAGATGCAAGCCAAGTTTGTGAATCTGGACGGCAAAGTTCAAATTAAAAAGGTCAACTCCGTGCAGTGGGTGACCGCCGACTATAAGACCACGCTGGACAAGGGCGATTTCGTGCAAACCGGCTCCGATAGCGCCGCGCGCATTACCTTTGCGGACGGCACGACGTACACGGTCAAATCGGACACGCTGGTGACTGTGGAAGAGAATTCCATGGCCAGCAACAGGCCCACCAGCGTGGCCATGCGTATCAGCACCGGTTCAGTCGATCTGGCCACTCCCAATTGGAGTTCCCCCGGTTCCAAGGCCGCCGTCAATATCGAGGACGCCAGCGCGCAACTCCGGCAGAACAGCCGTGCGTCGGTCAAGAACGATCCAGACAACAACAATCATGAAATCGTGGTTTCTACCGGTTCCGCGGAAGTGCAGCGCGGCGATGAGAGAATTGAGCTGACGCAATGGGAGAAAGCCAGTTTCCCAACCGGAGGCGGTATCCAGCGATCTAACGTTCTTGCGCCGCCGTCACTCGTAGAGCCGCTGAACCTTGCGCCGATCATCAACGAGAAGCCTAAAATTTCGCCGGTGCATTTTGTGTGGAAGTCCGTGGAGGACGCGGTCTCTTATACGGTGCGGCTGAGCGCCACCACCTCTTTCCGCACCATCGTGAAGCAAGCGAAAGTTTCCGACACGTCCGCGGATATCACCGGGCTCGATCCCGGCGAGTATTTCTGGAATGTCACCGCTCAGGATGCCAAGAAGCAAACCAGCGAAGTCAGCGAGACGTTTCAGTTCACGCTGGTGGCCCAGGGCAAATCGCAGGACATGATGCTCGAAATCGAAGGCACGCAGCTTCACGGGCGCGTGGCGGAAATTGTCGGGCGAACGGAGCCGGGAGCCGCGCTCATCGTGAACGGGCAGTCGGTGCCGAATATCGCGGCCGATGGGCAATTCCGGCATTTCACCGAGCCTTTGGAGCCGGGACAGCATACGATTTCGATTATTGGTTCGAACCGCCGTGGAGGGACCGCGCAGCAGACCGTCTCCATCGTGGTGCCTAAGTAAGTTTTGGATTTATGGCGAGTCGCAGCACAAGCATTGTTCAATCCTTCTGACGGTGCCGTATGCTTGGAAAGAAAACAAAACACGGTTGGCAGGGTGTGGCAGGATTGATTGTTTTAGTAGCCACGGAATTTTTTCACGGGAGACGGGGGAATGAATAAGAACGGTTACAACTTAAGGTCGGTTTTTAGCTTATTTTCCTCCGACCTGGCCATCGATCTTGGCACCGCGAACACGCTGGTGTTTTCTGCCGGCAAGGGCATCGTCGTTAACGAGCCTTCCATCGTGGCGATCAACAAATCCACTGGAGAAGTCGTGGCGGTCGGCCGCGAAGCCAAAGACATGCTGGGCCGGACTCCCGGCAACGTTGTGGCTATCAAGCCCATGAAAGATGGCGTCATCGCGGACTTCAAAGTCACTGAGAAGATGCTCACCTACTTCATTCAGAAAGCGCACAATCGCCGCGTGCTCGTTCATCCGCGCATCGTAATCGGAGTACCCAGCGAAATCACCCCGGTTGAAAAGCGCGCGGTGCAGGATTCCGCTTATCGCGCGCGTGCCAGCGAAGTTTATCTGGTGGAACAAGCCATGGCCGCTGCCATTGGCGCGGGCCTGCCCATCGAAGAGCCCTCCGGCAACATGGTGGTGGACATCGGCGGCGGGACCACCGACATCGCGGTCATTTCCATGAGCGGCATCGTTTATTCACGCTCGGTGCGCGTGGCGGGAAACGAAATGGACGAAGCGGTCATGCAATATCTGAAGCGCAAGTACAACCTGCTCGTTGGCGAGCGCACCGCCGAACAAATTAAAATGGAGATCGGCTCGGCGTACCCGCTTGAAAAGCCCTTAACCATGGAAGTGAAAGGGCGCAATCTTATTGAGGGCGTGCCCCGCACCGTGACGATTGATGACAGCGAAATTCGCGAAGCCTTGTCTGAATGCGTGGCCACCATTTTGAACGCCGTGCGCGTGGCCCTGGAGCGTACCCCGCCTGAACTTTCCGCCGACATCAGCGACCGCGGCATCGTGCTTACCGGAGGTGGCGCGCTGCTTAAAAATCTTGATAAGCGCATCCGCGAAGAAACCGGCTTGCCGGTTTCCATCGCCGATGACCCGTTGGCATCCGTGGTGCTGGGCACCGGAAAAATGTTGAGCGATTTCCGCTTGCTGCGCCAAGTGTGCATCGATTGAGAATTCATCAGGCCTCAGCACTTTCCGAGAGCGCATAAAAGGATTCTGCTAACGAAAGACAGATGGCCAGCCGTTTCTTGATGGAAAATTTGCAACCTTGATCTTTCGAAAGCAACAAGGAATGTTGATCAGCTAAAGCACATGCCCGGCATACCTTCTCGTCACAAATCGATCTTTCTGCTGACCGGCGTTGTGTTGCTGCAAGTTTTGTTGCTGGCCTTGCAGATCAAGCGCGACTCGGAAGGCCGCTTGATTCGCGTCTGGACCGTGGGCGCCTTCTCGCCCTTTGAGCGTGCGGGCAATCACGGTATTGGGCACTTGCGAGAGACCTGGCGCCACTATTTCGCGTTGCAAAACGCCTCTCGCGAAAATGAACAGCTTCGCCGCGAAAACGACGAGCTGAAGATGCAGGTCAATCAGCTGCAAAGCAAAGCTATTGAAGCGGACCGCCTGGCGCTGCTGCTCAACTTTCACAAATCGCATGAGAACGTGCCGATGCTTGGCGCGCGCGTGATTGCTACCAGCGCCGGAACCGCCAGCGCGACGATCATGCTTGACCGCGGTTCGAAGGATCACATCAAGAAAAATATGGGCGTCATCACTCCCGAAGGCGTGGTCGGCAAGGTGGTGGAAGTTTACGACAACACCTCGGAAGTGCTCTTGCTCACCGACAAAGACAGTGGCGTCGGCGCCATGCTAGGCAATTCCCGAGTGCAAAGCCCGGTCGGCGGCGCTGGGGAGCCGCTGCTGGTCATGAAGTATGTGGCTAACGACGACACTGTAAATATCGGAGAACGCGTGGTAACTAGCGGCATGGACAAAATTTTTCCGCGCGATTTGCCCATCGGAACCATCACCGATATCAAGCCTGGTAATCCTTTTAAGAGTATTCGCATTCGTCCCTCGGCGAATCTGGAGCGCCTGGAAGAAGTGATTGTTCTGCTCACTCTTCAACCGCTGCAAATGAATCAGGAAACGGAGACTGGGAAGCCTTCCGCAAGTGTCGCCAGTGAGCCAATTGGAGAAACCGCAAAGTCTCCGGCGAGCGCAGCAGCTACCGCTAAGCCTGGTTCGGCAAAGCTCGCTCCGGCAAAGCCCGCTCCGGCGACAGGCTCCCCGGCGCCGGTTCCAGCCTCTACTGACGCGGCAGCGGTGAAACCGGAATGAACGACGCCTTCGACATTCGCAACATGGAATCGCACATCGAGGTGCACAAGTTTCGCGGCGGAGCCATTGTTGGTGCCACCCTGCTGGCCCTGATGTTTCAGGCTTTCGTGCCCGTTTATTTTGCGAAAGCCGCGATGATCGATCTGCCTTTGTTGATCACCATCTATTTTGGCTTGAGCCGTCGTAATCCCTCCACCGGCCTCCTGCTGGGTATGGTCATCGGGTTACTGCAGGACAGTCTCAGCGGCCCCACGGTGCCCCTCGGTCTCTACGGCATCGCCAAAACGGTCATCGGTTATCTGGCGTCTTCCATTGGGGCGCGCCTGGATACCGAACACCCCGCCGCGCGTTTTGCACTCACCATCATCTTTTTTGGTCTGCACCAGGGCATCGTGCTGCTCACGCGCCGCATTCTTCTGGCTCAGTCCAGCGTGTGGTTCACGATGCATCTGGCCGCAGCTGCGGTGGTCAATGCCATTGTGGCCGTCTTTCTCTTCGCGCTGCTCGATCACCTTCGCAAATCCTGACGTTTGAGCGGCATCCTAAACGTTGAGCAGCCAATTTGACGGTTGCGCCCCGGCGGCCATATGGGCGAAAATTAACTTTCTGGCCGCGCTTTCATGGTCCTCGAGAGCGCAAGCGGGTGCCTCCACATCCCTGCATTATTAGAAGGACAAGCCATGACGCAAACAGTTGGTGAATTGAATCCGCCGGTTCGGTTGATGCTGACGCCAGGGCCGTCTTCAGTCGATCCGCGCGTGTATCGCGCGATGGCCACACCGTTAGTGGGGCACCTCGATCCGTGGTTTAAAACCTGCATGGACGAAACGCAACTCCTGCTGCGGCAGATTTTTCAAACGGAAAATAGATTGACGATGCCGCTTTCGGCGTCGGGATCTGGCGGCATCGAAGCGTCCGTCCTCAACACATTGGAAGCGGGCGATGAAGGCATTGTGGCGGTGAATGGTCTTTTTTCGGACCGCATGTACGAGATTGCGCAACGCACCAGCGCGAAAATCACCAAAGTGGAGGCTCCCTACGGGAACACCGTGGATGCCGAAGATGTGCGCCGCGCGGGCAAGGGCAGAAAAATTAAGATTATCGGGTTGGCGCAAGGTGAAACGTCCTCAGGCGTTTTAACGCAACTTGCGGACTTTCGAAAAGTGGCGGACGAATTGGGCGCGCTGCTGGTAGTGGATACTGTGGCATCGCTGGCGGCTGTGCCGTTGCACGTGGATAAAGAGCGCGTGGATATCTGCTTCAGCGGAACACAAAAGGCGATCAGCGCACCGCCGGGAATGTCGCCCATCACTGTCAGCGCGCGCGGCGAAGAGGTGCTGCGCACACGAAAAACGAAAGTGCAAAGCTGGTATTTCGATTTGACTACGGCGATGAATTATTGGGGCAAGGAAAGGCTCTATCATCACACCCCTCCGATCAGCCTGATTTATGGATTGCGCGAAGCCATGCGTATCGTGATGCAGGAGGGCCTGGCGGTGCGGTGGGAGCGGCATCGCACCAATCAGCTGGCTTTAATTGCCGGGCTGGAAGCCATGGGACTCGAGCTGCTGGTGAAAAATCCGGCGGAGCGATTGCCAACGGTGACGGCGGTAATGATCCCCAAGGGAATCGACGACGCTCGCGTGCGCAACCAACTGCTGGATGAATTCAACATTGAGATAGCCGGCGGCTTGGGTCCGTTGAAGGGGAAAATCTGGCGCGTGGGCCTGATGGGATACTGCAGCCAGAAGAATAATGTGCTGCTTTTCCTGGCGGCGCTGGAAAAAATTATGCTGGAACTCGGTTTGCGGGTTCCGGAAGGCGCCGGAGTAGCGGCGGCTATCCGTAATTACACGCAGGTAGAGACCGCTTCGGCCGCGTCACGGTAAAAGCCGGGGATGCGCTGGCAGTTCTAGGTACGAGAGATCGAGTAAATAGCAGAATCACGGAAATTCGGAGAACGCGTGACCACACGTCCAGTATTAGCGAATGCCGGCGCCATGAAAGAATTTGTAGGCGCCTTCGAAGTCACTTCCAAACTCACCGGCCACCCCTATGAATGCCGGTTTTCGTACCTGTGGAACGGCATTGCCACGCGCCACAGCGACACCATCGATACCAAATTTTTTGTCGACGGCGACGTCGTGATGGTGGGCCTTGCGCATACCGCATTCGTGAAATTTCGCGAGCGTAGCGGCCGCGATTTGACCGATCGCGAGGCCAGCTTTATCGCCGCGGATTACTTGAGAGAACGCCTCGAAGAGGAAGACGTACGCCCGGTGTACGACGTGACCCATGAGGATGTTTTGCGATTGATAGAGCAGGTCGGCATCAAGTAACCAATTCCCCTCAAATTGCGGCAGAATAGACCGCGCATGAAGACTTTTCCGCCCACCCTGACCACCACAAGCGACCGCCTCACCAACGTACTTTCGTACGGGGCGTTGTTGCTGCTCGGGTATGTAGTGTATCTGATCTTCGAGCCGTTTTTGGTGCCGCTGACGTGGTCGGCGGTGTTGGCGATATTTTTCTATCCGGTGCACGAACGGTTGGCGAGGCGTCTGAAGCCCAACTACGCGGCCATGATGAGCACCGTTGGAGTCACGGTGTTACTGATCGTGCCAACACTGGTGGTGCTGTCGTACACGGCGAAACAGGCCATTGATGCCACTGCAAGACTTCAGACCGCGCTCATGAATCCTGAACGCGAGCTGCCCGCCGAAGTGGTGGCACGGGTGCGCGCGGAACTCCCCGAAGCATGGCAATCGACCGATTTTTCCGAGCCTTTGCGGCAGGGCGCTGAGAAAATCGCGACCTTCCTGGCGGGCAAATTCGGGGCGCTGGTTAAAAATCTGCTGAGTTTCTTTGTCGCGCTTTTCATTCTGGTATTTGCGCTGTTTTTTATGTTTCGCGACGGCGAAGACGTGGTGCGAGCGATAAAACACTTATTTCCATTTGACCGCACCATTCAGGAAGAAATGTTCGTGGAATCCAAGGAACTGATCTTCGCGAGTGTGGCGGTGGGGCTCCTGATAGCGGGCATTCAGGGATTTTTGGGCGGGACGGCGTTCGCGATCACCGGCCTGCACTCGCCGGTTTTCTGGGGAGTGGTCATCGCTTTTTTCTCGCTGGTGCCGGTGGTAGGCTCGGCGCTGATCTGGCTGCCGACTGCGCTGTGGCTGGGATTCAGCGGACATTGGGGGAAAGCCCTCACCGTCATGATTATTTGCGGCGCGGTGGCGGGCATTGCCGACAACATCGTGCGGCCGTTGTTATTGCGTAACCGCACGCACCTCAATGAGCTGCTCCTGTTTATTGGCGTGCTTGGAGGACTTTCTGTGTTCGGGCTGCTCGGTCTAGTAGTTGGGCCTGCCATCGTGGCTGCCGCGATGGGCGTATTTCGCGTGCACATGATGCACCGCGAAGATTTGGCGGCTTCGCGAACGAACGAACTGGTGCTCCCAAGAGTTGAGAACTCGTAACCGAGTGCTCAACTACTAATCCAAAATAGGGTCGGGCTACGTGTCGGTATGTTAGAGTACCCCGCTCGATGACTTCCAAGGACATCAAAGCCGCGCCGCTGCATGAGGAATTGCCGCCCGCCAAATTGCGGTGGCGTTGCGAGCTTTCGCGAATTCCGTTTGAAACCACGGCACAGGCGGAATTGCGCGAGGGTTTCATCGGCCAGGAACGCGCGCTACGTGCGTTGAAAATGGGCGTAGAGCTATCCGCGCCCGGCTACAACGTGTTTGTTTGCGGGCTGGCAGGAACCAGCCGCGGCGGAACTATCGCCAGCATGATCGAGAAGCTGCACCCGCGAACTAAAAAATCACTGGACCGCTGTTACGTGAATAATTTCAAAATCGCGGATCGCCCGCGGTTGCTGTCGCTGGCACGCGGACAAGCCAACGGATTCAAAAAGGACATGCAAGCGGGAATCGACTTTTTGCGGCGGCGGATTCCGCAGGTCTTCGAAGGCGAACCCTTTCAGCGGCAAAAAGGAAGAATCGTAGAGCGCTTTACCGTCCGTGAGAAAGAACTGATGGACGATTTCACGCGCCGAATTGCGCGCGAACAATTCGCGCTGGGACACATGCAGGTCGGCGCGGTGGCGCTGCCGGAAATTTTCCCGGTGCTCGAAGGGCAGATGGTGCCTATTGAAGATATTTCCAAGATGGTGCACGAAGGAAAACTGGAATCGCCGGTAGCGGAGACCATCGAGCGGAAATACGAGCAATTCCGGCAAGAGTTTACGGTGGTGTACCGCAAGACGCTCACGCTCTCGCGCGAATTGGCCAGCGAGCTTAGCTATCTCGAGCAGGAAGCTGCCTCGGTTTTGGTTGACGGAGCCATCGAAGAGCTGAAAGAGAAATATCCGGGCACCGGAGTGGCGGAGTATCTGGAAGAAGTACGGCACCACTTGCTCGATAATCTGGGGCCCTTCAAAGAGCGCGAAGGAGAAAGCGAAACGGAAGCGGGCGCCGAACCGCCGGATGGTTTGCCGAAGTTGCCAGGATTGACGGAACGCGATCCGTTTCGTGTATACGGCGTGAATGTGATCCTGGCGCACGGGGATGAAGATACTTCGCCGGTGATTTTTGAAACTACGCCGACGTACGCGAATCTGTTCGGAACGATTCAACGCGCCTACGACGCACGAGGCGGCTGGACCAGCGACTTCATGGATTTGCGCGGTGGCTCATTGCTGCGTGCGGACGGCGGCTTCTTGATTATGTATTCGCTGGAAGCGCTTTCCGAGACCGGCGTGTGGCGCGCTTTGAAACGCACGCTGAATCACAGCCGGCTGGAAATTCAGCCGCTGGAAATGTTTTATCCCTTTGGGGGCAGCGCGCTGAAACCGGAAGCCGTGCAACTCGACGTGAAAGTTATTTTGATCGG
>Ga0193728_1000409_pt1 | contig 20583 bp, 19 predicted proteins | sample U1c1metaG_FD_143037 | JGI IMG/M metagenome (GOLD analysis project Ga0193728, IMG submission 143037) | Soil microbial communities from a riparian zone of the East river system, Colorado, United States - U1c1 | ecosystem: Environmental > Terrestrial > Soil > Riparian zone | place: USA: East River...
ACGGTACGACCCTCGGGCCACTCCGGGAGCCGGGTCCACGGGATTTGCAGCACGGTGCCCATGCTCACCCGCACACTGCGGCGATAGAACGGATCTGCGCAGCGCGGCGTGATGAGCACCGCGTCCGCACCGAGACCGGCCACCGAGCGAAAGATCGCGCCAACGTTGGTGTGATCGACGATGTCCTCGAGAACGATGATCCTCGTGGCGCCCGCCACGGTGTCGGCGACCGATTGGAGCTCAGGACGATGCATCGCGGCCAGGGCACCGCGATGAAGGTTGAAACCCGTCAGAGTCTCGAGCAGCTTCGCGGAGCCGACATACACCGGGAGGTCGGGATCCTGATCGGCGATCAGTCTCTCGACCTCGGGCAGCCACTTGTCAATCGTCAACACCGATCGCGGGCGGTGTCCGGCCCGCAGCGCGCGTTCGATGACCTTGGTCGACTCGGCAATGTAGAGACCGCCCGCCGGTTCGGACAGCCGGCGCAGCACCACATCGGTGAGATCCCGATAGTCGCGCAGGTCGTCGGAGTCGAGGTTCTCGAGCCGAACCAGTTTCATTGCGACAGTCCCTATCTCGTGCGGTTGGTCTGCGCCCGCAGCGAAACACTGCCAGCGATCGGAAACATAACCGAAAACTGCGTTGTTTAGTCTGTCGTACACCACAACACTCGATCGACCGCTCGCAGAGGAGGCACGATGGCACAGCCTGCAGCGCCTGTTGACGCGGACACCGATACCGCATTCGAGGCCCTCGTCGATGCCGCCGCCGACCTGCTTCGTGGGCGCCGGATCGCGGTTCTCACCGGCGCCGGCCTCAGCACGGACTCCGGAATCCCGGACTACCGCGGCGCGGGTGCGCCCGTTCGCACGCCAATGACCTTCACCCAGTTCCTGAACGATCCCGAATACCGCAAGCGCTACTGGGCCGGAAGTCAGCTCGGCTGGCGACGCTTCGAGGGCGCGGAACCCAATGCCGGGCATCGGGCCCTCGCGTCCCTCGAGTTGGACGGCGGCGTCAATGGCGTCATAACGCAGAACGTGGATGGTCTGCACCTGCGCGCCGGGTCGCTTCGAGTCGTCGACCTGCACGGCACCATGGACCGCGTGCGGTGCCTGCGCTGTGGCCAGCTCTACGCGCGTACCGATATCGCAGCGACGATCCTGGCGCTGAATCCGTGGCTCGCTGAGCCGTCGGCCGTGCAGCTGGGTCCGGATGGTGACGTCGAAATTGAGTCGGTCGCCGAGTTCGTGCTGCCTGAGTGCAGTGCGTGTGGCGGCATGCTCAAGCCGGACATCGTATTCTTTGGCGAGTTCATCCCGCGCGAAAAGTTCGTCGAGGCCAGCGCACTCGTGCAGAAGGCGGATGCCCTGCTCATTGCCGGTTCGTCGCTGGTCGTCAACTCGGGCATTCGTCTGCTCGACCATGCGACCAGGCGCCGGATCCCCGTGATCATCATCAATCGCGGCGTCACCAAGGGCGACCCGCGCGCGACGCTCAAGATCGATGCGGGAGCGAGCGAGACGCTTGTCGGGCTGCGAGATCGGCTCCTCGGCTAGCCATGCCACCCGGGTCCCACGGCTAGCGAACCGGATTCGGGAGCGTCGATTCTCCGGCCCTCTAAACTGGCGCCATGACATCCCTCTACCTCGTGCGCCACGGCGAGACTGATTGGAATGCCCAGCGCCGCGTTCAGGGCAGCACGGACATTCCGCTCAACACCACCGGGCGAATGCAGGCCGAGACGACCGGTGCACTACTCGCTCGCCGCGAATGGGACGGCATCTATTCGAGTCCTCTCGTGCGCGCGATGGAGACGGCGAGCATCATCGCGGCAGCGGTCGGTCTGGGCCTGCCAGCGACGATCGACGCGATCGTCGAGCGCAACTATGGCGAAGCCGAGGGCCTCAATTGGGAAGAAATTGAGCGAGCGTTTCCCGGCGACACTCCCGTGCCGGGCCGGGAATCCCACGAACAGGTTGCCGAACGGGTGGTGCCCGCTCTGATGTCGCTCGCTGTATCGCGCCCGGGCGAATCGCTGATTGTCGTGACGCACGGGGGCGTCATCCGTTCGCTCGTCGGCGCGGTCGCACCCGGAGACACGTATGGATCAATCACCAACGGGTCGATCCACAGCTTCGAACTCGTCGACGGCTCGCTCGAGCTGGTCGCCTTCAACGATCCGATCGACGAGGAATCGCTCGTCTGCGGCACGGACGACCTCGATGAACAGAATGCGCTCGAGAGCCGCGAAACGCTGCACAGCTAGCGCGGGGCTAACCAGCGCGAAATGAACTAGCGCGACCTGCGCGCCTCGTGCACCGAGGTGAGCGTTTCGAGCAGGAGCTTCGCTGACCGGTCCCAGCTGTAGTGGCCTGCGCGCGTCCGAGCCAGATTCGACCGGCGCTTCCACTCTGCAGGCTCCTCGAGAAAGCGAACGGCTGCCGCGAATGACTCGGGCGACGCGGGGTCGAAGTACCCGGCCGCGCCTCCCCCGATCTCCCGAAAAATCGGAATGTCACTGACGAGGATCGGTGTGCCACCGGCCATCGCCTCGATCAACGGAAGGCCGAAGCCCTCGTTGAGCGACGCGGAAACCAGCGCGGTAGCGCTCGACAGGATGTTCGCGTACTCCTCGTCGCTGACTCCGCCGTGAAACTCGATCGAACCGGCGGGTGCGAGTGCCATGATTCTGTTCACGGTCGCGCTGTCCGCCTTCGACAGCAGGTGCAGCGTGTAGCCGGGCAGCAGGCTCATGCTTCTCGCCAGCAGCTCGACGTTCTTGTACGGCATGAACGAGCCCATGTAGACCAGGCTCGGCACCGGTGCCACATCCCGGCTCACGATTGCCGCATCGACCGCGTTGGGAACCACTGTGATCGGATGCCTGGTCAGGTGATGGCGGATCATCAGGTCGCGAGTCGTCTCGGAGACGGTCGCGTGCGCGTCGGCGCGGGCAAGGAGCGCGCGCTGCGGTGCCCAGGAGAGGTGATACAGCCGCCACAGCAGTCGCACCGGCCAGGCCAGGTCGCGCGGCGGGGTCCGGTTCTCGTAATAGATCAGGTCGTGAACCGTGGTGACGAGACCGAATCGGCGACCGAACGGGCCCATCGTCTGCATGGGGGTGAACACGACATCCGGTTCAAACCGGTTGAGCCTGCGTGACACCAGCGGCTCGGTGATCGCCGTCGGCGACGAGGCCATGACCCACGGCAGGTCCGGCAGCATCGTTAGTTGCCGCTCATCGGAGATGACCATCGTCACGGGAACCAGTTTCGCCAGCGCCGTCACCAGTCCGGACGTGAAGCGGCTGATTCCGTCGTGACGCGGGAACCGCGTGTACCGACAGTCGAAGAGGATCTTCACTTCGTCGTCGATTTCGAGTTTGCTCCGGGAACTATGATCCCAAGAAACTGCGAGATGAGTTTCGCGGCGTCGCCCGGGCGCTCGTAGTGGATGAGATGACCGACGTTCGCAAGTACGTGCAGCGTGGCATCGGGAAGCAGATCCCGCAGCTTTTCCTCGTCAGCGACCTTCGTGATCGGGTCATTCCCCGCGGCAATGAGCAGGGTCGGCCTTGTGATGTGGGGCGCGTACTCGATGACGTTGTTCCCGGTGGATGCTCGGAACGCCTCGAGCAGCGTGTCGCGATCCGCGAACCGGCTGAAGTAGGTGCGGTGCTGGGAATGAATCCAGCGGCGCAGATCCTTCTTGTCGGCAGTGACCATGACCTCGCTAATGAATCGCGTGATGAGCGGGGACCCGAGAAGCAGGTTTCCGAACACGCGGGGCAGTCTGGCCCCAGCCCAGTAGTAGAACACCGCGAGGGAGGTAATGAACGCCTTGGGACCGTGCAGAGCCGGGGCCGCGATTGGGTTGATCAGGATGAGCTTCGGCGTGACCAGTCCCCCTGCTACGGCAGCGGCAACAACGATCGACCCGAACGAGTGCCCGAGGATGACCGGGCGAGTGGGCAACTCAAGAGAATCAACGAACCCGCTCAGCCAGCGGGCGTAGCCGTCGATGTCGTGCCCGGCATCCGTCAACGGTGTCGACTCGCCAAAGCCGGGAAGGTCGGGACTGATCACGCGAATGCCGCGAAGCTGTACCGCGATCGGCTCGAGCCCGTGATGTTCGCCGCGAAATCCGTGCACCGCCACTATCGTCACCGCGGCATCCGCAGGCCCGTAATCCCAGTAGTGCGTCTCGCTCCCGAGAATCGACGCCGCGCCCTCGCGCACCGGGGTCGCCGCTATCAGATCGGCGTACGGATTTTGGAGTGCCATCGCACTGATTGTACGCAGCCGCCACACCCATCTCGGAGACTGTAAGCGCTTGCATCGCGGCCCTAGACTAGCGATCGTGACTTTCACCGCGCCCATCCAGTTACCGGGACTCGCTCTCGACCCAGAGTGGTATCGACGCTCCGTTTTTTATGAGGTCATGGTTCGCAGTTTCGTCGACAGCAACGGCGATGGTTCCGGCGATCTGGCCGGACTCATCTCTCGGCTCGACTACCTGCAGTGGCTGGGCGTCGATGCGCTCTGGTTGCCACCGATCTACGCCTCGCCACTGCGCGACGGTGGCTACGACGTCTCCGACTTCCGCTCGATTCTGCCCGAGTTCGGCACTGTCGAAGAGTTTCGCGAACTCGTGCGCCGCGCACACGAGCGGAACATGCGGATCGTCATCGATTTCCCGCTCAATCACACCTCAGATGCGCACGACTGGTTCCAGCAGTCGCGCGCCGACCCTGATGGTCCGTACGGCGACTACTACGTGTGGAGCGATACCGACGAGAAATACCCGAACATCCGGGTTATTTTCGTGGACACCGAGGAGTCGAACTGGGCGTTTGACCCGGTTCGACGACAGTTCTTCTTCCACCGGTTCTTCTCCCACCAGCCGGATCTGAATTTCGAAAATCCCGCCGTCCGCCAGGAGGTGCTCGACATCATCCGGTTCTGGCTCGACATGGGTGTCGATGGAATCCGGCTGGATGCGATTCCGTACCTGTTCGAGAGCGAAGATGGCAACGGCGAGGGCGAGCCGGAGACGCACGAATACCTTCGCGAGATCCGCGCAATGGTCGATCGCGACTACCCGGGTCGCATCCTCATCGCCGAGGCGAACCAGTGGCCCCAGGAGGTGCTGTCGTTCTTCGGCACCGAGGAGGAGCCGGAGTGCCACATGGCGTTCGACTTCCCCGTCATGCCGCGAATTTTCTACTCGCTTCGCGCCCAGCAGGCCGGTGAACTCGTTCGCATCCTCTCGGAGACGACGGATGTGCCCCCCGGTGCCGGATGGGGTGTATTCCTTCGCAATCACGACGAACTCACCCTCGAGATGGTCTCAGAGGAATACCGGCAGGCCATGTACGGCTGGTACGCCTACGACCCGCGGATGCGCTCGAACATCGGCATTCGGCGCAGGCTCGCGCCGCTGCTCGACAACGCTCGCGCGGAGCTCGAGCTCGCTCATGCCCTCCTGTTTGCGCTCAAGGGCAGCCCGTTCCTGTACTACGGCGACGAGATCGGGATGGGCGACAACATCTGGCTGCCCGACCGGGACAGCTCGCGAACGCCGATGCAGTGGAACCCGGATCGCAACGCCGGATTCTCGAGCGCCGATCCCGGCAAGCTCTACTCCCCCGTCATCCAGTCGCTCGTCTACAACTTCGCACTCGTCAACGTCGAATCGCAGCTCGCCCAGTCTCGATCGCTGCTGCACTGGATTCGTAACGTGGTTCACGTGCGGAAGGCGCATCCCGTCTTCGGGCTTGGGAACCTCGTCATGCTGCAGACCAACCACGAATCGGTGCTGGCCTTTGTTCGTGACTACGCGGGGTCTGGCAACCAGTTCGGTGACGCGGCAGAACGGGTCCTCTGCGTCTTCAGCTTCTCGCACAATCCGGTGGCCGTCACGATTTCCGCGGAGTCGCTGGCGGGTTCAACCCTGTCCGACCTCTTTGGCGGCGGGCAGTTCCCGTCCGTCGGTGAGGATGGATCGCTGACGCTCACTCTCGGCACCCAGGACTTCTTCTGGCTTCGCGTCGACTGAGGAGCGCAAGTCACTCTGAAGACTGACGCGCCGGGTTTTCGCAACGCTGAGACTTGACGCGTGCGAGTCGGCGATCAGGCACTATTCCTCGCGGCGATCGTCGCGATCGTGTTCGTGGTGATTGTCGTGTTCGTGGTCGCAGACTTGCTCCTCGCCGATGGCGTTGTCGTCCCCCATCCGCCCGTGCCGAGCGCGAGGGCGATGGTCGGCGAGTGGGTGCACAAAGGAAGCTCCGCAAAACTCGATCTCTTCGCCGACGGGACACTCGTGGCAACCGATGTGCCGAAATCACTGATCCTCGACACCGATCTGGCAGTGGGACCGCATCGTCGAGCGTGGGGCGATCCGATCAGTTTCATTGGCAGCTGGGAGAAACCGGTCGATGATGGCCAGGGTGACCCGATTATGGATTTCGAGTCCGACATCGGTGGAGGACGGTCCTGGATCAATGGATCCTCGACCGTGACACGTCACATTGTTCTCCGCTATGGCGACGACGGAGAGTACGAATTCACCTTCAGCCGAGTGACCGGCATCCCGTCCCCAAATCCGACGCTCACCCCGGAGGCAGTTCCGTCCGTCACTGGTTAGGTGGCGACGCTGTGTCGCCCGCAGGTCTTAGGGTTTCTGCATGGACAACTCGTGGTTTGACACTCTCGGCGTTTTCGATCTGGAGACGACGGGAATCGATGTCGAAACCAGCCGCATCGTCTCCGCACATGTTGGCGTGCTGAACTCGGTCGGCGAACTGGTCGAGGAATGGAATTGGCTCGCCAACCCCGGGATCGACATCCCGTCCGGAGCCAGCGACGTGCACGGCATTACCACGGAGCGCGCTCGCGCTGAGGGGCGGCCGTCCGCGGAAGTCATCGCGGAAATCATCGACGTGCTCACGTCGCTCTTTATCCGCGGTCTCGCGGTGACAATCTACAACGCGCCCTACGACCTGAGCCTGCTGCACTACGAGGCGCTCCGGTACGACCTGGAGCCATTGGTCGAGCCCGCGCCGATCATCGATCCGCTCGTTCTCGACCGGGTCGTCGACAAGTGGCGCAAGGGCAAGAGGACTCTCGAGGTAGCCGCGGTCGTCTACGGCGTCGACCTGGTTGACGCCCATGACGCCAGCGCAGACGCCGTCGCCGCCGGACGCGTTGCCCAGGCCATGGCTCGACTGCACCCCGAAGTGCTGGCGATCGAGGGAACACTGCTCCACGCCCAGCAGATCGCCTGGTGCGCAGAGCAGTCTGCCGACTTCCAGGATTACATGCGTCGCACGCACAATCCCGAATTCACGACATCCGGGCTTTGGCCCATCCGCTGACAGGTCCGGCCCATCTGCTGACAGGTCCGGCCCATCTGCTGACAGGTCCGGCCCATCCGCTGACAGGTCCGGCGTATCCGCTGGAAGGTCTGCTCCATTCACCTGACAGGTCTGCTCCATTCACAGGACAGGTCCGGCCCGCTCGCTAAATCTCGGGCACTTCACGCATACTGGCGTTGTGAGGTCGAGTAGGCGGTGACATCGATTAACGCACGATCGCATAACGTGCCATCGAAGAAGGCGCGCCGCCTGCTGGGAGTGGCTGTCGCATGCGGACTGGCAGCAGGCGGCGTCATCTTCCCGACGCAGTTGTCCGTCGCGATGGCGTCCCCGGTGCGGACATCCATTCCCGTCACACCTCCAATGGCACCGCCGACGGGTGCCGGAGTGGACATTTCGTATCCACAGTGCACCCCGGAGTCCCATGTCGATCTGCCAGCGAACGTCCCGTTCGCCGTAATCGGTGTGAACGGTGGCAAAGCAAGCAACAGCAACCCGTGCTTTCGGAGCGAATACAACTCGGCACTACTGCTTGCCGGCGAAACGGATCAGCCACACGTCTCCCTGTACGTGAACACCGGGAATCCGGCGCTTGCGGGAACCTGGTGGCCGAGCGACGACACAACGCAGGCCGGTACGACCGTCGTGAATCCGGACGGATCCTGCGCGCACGCGGCGGGAGCGGCGTGCGCATACGTTTACGGATATTCGATGGCGCAGGCCGACTATCGCCGTGTAAGCGGGCAGCTGACACGTGTGCCGAACCTCTGGTGGCTCGACGTAGAGACGAGCAACACCTGGCAGGCCGACGTGGTCGCGAACGCAGCCTCGCTCAGCGGCATGGTCGATTATTTCCAGAGCAAGGCCCTCGACGTTGGACTGTATTCGACCTCGTATCAGTGGAACAGGATCGCGGGAGTAACCGCGGCAACCAGCAACCTGGCCGGACTGCGGAGCTGGCTGGCAGGTGGTTCGGCAGCGGGGGCACCGATTGACTGCGAGAAGAGCGCGCTCACGCCCTACGGATGGGTCGCGATGGTCCAGTACGTATCGCGCCTCGACAATGACTATTCCTGCCGCACCTTCGGTGGCGCGGATGCGGCGATCCAGCCTTCGACTCCCACCGTCGTCGGGAGCGCGCTTACCGCGGTCGCCGGAGCCTGGACACCGGACGGCGGGGCGTACTCCTACCAGTGGAATCGTGACGGGGTGGCGATTCCGGGCGCAAACTCGAACGCCTACACCACGACGCCTCCCGACATCGGGACGAATGTCACCGTCGCGATTACGGGGATGAAGATCGGATACAGCACGGCGACACGAAGCAGCGCTGCAGTCTCCGTCCTCGCCAGCATGACCTTCCAGTCAGTCGGGATCACCGGGACGTTCAGCAGCGGACACACGCTCACGGTGACGACCGGAACCTGGGGGCCACCGCCGATAAGTTTCACCTACGCCTGGTACCGCGGCGATACCAAGATCTCATCCGGCGGCTCGGCAGTGGGATACGTGCTGACCCCGGCGGATGTCGGACAGTACATCACGGTCGTGGTGACGGGATCGGAACCCCGATTCGCCCCGGTCACGGAATCGGCGCTATCCCCCCGCATCGGCCCATCAGGCTGTTGTGATCGCCCGGAACAACCGGGTGCACGAACAGAACGAGCGAACCGAACAGGCGCACGAAAAACGGACTCCCGGCCTAAGCCGGATGCCCGTTTCGTAACGCGGTCGTCGGCTACTTGCCGAAGGCCTTGTAGCGCGAGTTGAACTTCTCGACGCGACCCGCGGAGTCGAGGATGCGCTGCTTGCCCGTGTAGAACGGGTGCGACGCGGATGAGATCTCGACGTCGATCACCGGGTAGGTGACACCGTCGAGGTCGATCGTCTTGTCGCTGGTCGCGGTCGACCGCGTCAGGAAGGTCTCACCGGACGCGAGGTCGCGGAAAACGATCGGCGCGTAGTCCGGGTGGATGTCTGACTTCATGGCGAAACCTCTAGCTAAATAATGAGAATGGAGTTGAGTGGAGAGAAAGTTCGAGTGGCGAAGACCGAAAGCCTTCAGAGCCGACTAATCATGTTATCAGCGCGGTGGAGCTAGGGCAATTACAGGGCAAATGTCCGGCTCGTGTCGGCGCGAGTCAGGATGCCCGCGCGGCGTAACGCCCGTCGGTGACGGTCAGCTCGAGCGGAATCCCGAACGTTTTCGTGAGCTTCTTCGCCGTCACGACATCCTCAAGCTTGCCTGCGTCGACGATCTTGCCGTTGGCCAGCAGAAGAGCGTGGGTGAACCCCCGCGGAATCTCTTCGACGTGGTGGGTCACCATGACCATCGCCGGTGACTTCGGCGACGTGGCGAAACCTCCGAGCAAGTGAAGCAGTTCTTCGCGTGAACCAAGATCGAGGCTCGCTGCCGGTTCGTCGAGCAGCAGCAACTCGGGATCCGTCATGACGGCGCGCGCGATCAGCACGCGTTTCTGTTCGCCATCGCTGAGCCCACCAAACGCCCGCTCGGTAAAGGCGCTCAGCTTCCATTCGTCGAGCACTCGATGTGCGCGGGCGAGGTCGATGTCTTCGTACTCCTCGTTCCACCGGCCGGTCACCGAATACGCCGCAGTCATGACCACGTTCAGCACGGTTTCATTGCCGGGCAGGCGTCGACTCATCGCTGACGAAACGAGGCCGATGCGTGGACGCAACTCGAAGACATCCACCGCGCCCAGCCGGTCGTCGAGCAGTTTGGCCTTCCCTGACGACGGGTGGATGAGAGCGGCAGCTATCTGCAGCATCGTCGTCTTGCCTGCGCCGTTCGGTCCAAGAATGACCCAGCGTTCTATGCCGTCGACAGTCCAGGAGATCTTGTCGAGGATGGTGGTGCCGTCACGGACGATCGACACATCGGAGAGCTGGAGGACGCTGGCCATGGTCCTTCAAGACTAGCTCTGCCTGCGCGTCGAAAAGTGCCCGGTGCGCCTCAGATGAGCACAGAACTGCCTCAGGCGCAGAACGGTCTCAAGCAGAGATGTGCCTCAGGCACAGAACTGCCTCAAGCACAGATGGGCCTCAGGTGAGTGACTCGTAGATCTCTTTTGTGCGTGATGCGATGCGATCCCAGCTGAACATGTTCTCGGCGCGAGTTCGCCCGGCGGCGCCCATCTTCCGTGCCGACTTAGGATTCGACACCACCTCGGTGAGTGTTGCCGCCAGATCGGCGACGAACTTGTCGGGGTTGAGTGGTGTACCCGTGCCATCGGTTGCCTGGTCGATCGGCACCAGCCGACCGGTCACGCCGTCGGCGACCACCTCGGGGATGCCGCCGGTCGCGGTTCCCACCACAGGAACCCCGCACGCCATCGCCTCGAGGTTCACTATGCCGAGCGGTTCGTAGATCGACGGGCAGACAAACGTCGTCGCACTTGTCAGGACCGCTCGCAACTCCGTCTGCCCGAGTTGCCGATCGATCCAGGTGACGCCCGTGCGCAACAGCTGAAGCGCGGCGACGCCCTCGCGGACCTCATCGAGAATTTCCGGAGTGTCCGGGGCTCCCGCGCAGAGAACGACCTGTACGTCCGGCGGCAGCAAAGCGGCCGCGCGGAGCAGGTAGGGCAACCCCTTCTGTCGCGTGATTCGCCCGACGAAGACGACGGATGGCCTCGCCGAGTCGATTCCCAGCGCCGCCGTGAGTTCCGGGTCGGGATTCGGCGTCCACGCCTCCAAATCGATGCCGTTATAGACGACTTCGACCTTGGCCGGATCGAGCTCCGGGTACGACTTCAGGATGTCGCGGCGCATACCGTCACTGACGGCGATGACCTTGGCCGCACCCTCGAACGCGGTCTTCTCCAGCCAACTCGACAGTCGGTATCCCCCGCCGAGCTGTTCGGCCTTCCACGGCCGGAGTGGCTCGAGGCTGTGTGCAGTGACGACGTGGGGGATCCCGTACAGCAGCGACGCGATGTGACCAGCCGCGTTCGCGTACCAGGTGTGCGAGTGCACTATGTCGGCGCCCTCGATGTCCCGCGCCATCTGCAGGTCGACGCCGAGTGTGGCCAGCGCGGGGTTGGCGCTCGCGAGATCCGCCGGGACCAGGTACGACGTGACGTCTGCCTCGTCGCGCGGCATCCCGAACGCGCGGAGCCGGACATCCACCTCGTGCTTTCGAAGTGAACGGACGAGTTCTGTGATGTGCACCCCGGCGCCGCCATAAACCTCGGGCGGATATTCTCTGCTCAGAAGGTCAACTCGCATGGTTAGACGCTAGTACAGCCTCGAGGGAGGTCATACTCTGGGGGCTATGGCGTCCAAGAAGATCTTCGGCATCGTCCTCGCTGGCGGAGAGGGCAAGCGGCTCATGCCGTTGACCGCCGACCGCGCCAAGCCGGCGGTACCTTTTGGCGGCGGATATCGTCTGATCGACTTCGCGCTCAGCAACCTGATCAACTCTGGGCTTCGCCAGATCGTTGTACTCACCCAGTACAAATCGCACAGCCTCGACCGGCACGTGTCTCAAACCTGGCGGCTCGACGGCATAACCAGCTCGTACGTCGCGTCCGTACCGGCTCAGCAGCGTCTGGGTAAGCGATGGTTCGCCGGATCGGCGGATGCGATTCTGCAGAGCCTCAACCTGCTGCGGGATGAACGTCCCGACGTCGTTGTCGTCGTGGGGGCCGACCACGTCTACCGAATGGACTTCGCCCAGATGATCGACGCCCACATCGAATCCGGTGCGGGTGTCACTGTTGCCGCCATCCGTCAGCCGATCGCGCTCGCGGACCAGTTCGGAGTCATCGAACTCGACAAGAAGGACCCTCGGCGTATTGCGGCCTTCCACGAGAAGCCCAAGAACGCGGTCGGTCTCGCCGACTCCCCCGGTGAGGTTCTCGCGTCGATGGGCAACTACGTCTTCGATGCGGACATCCTCATGGATGCGGTCATCCGCGACGGGGAGAACGCCGACTCAAACCACGACATGGGTGGCGACATCGTTCCCGACTTCGTCGCTCGGGGTGAGGCCGCGGTGTACGACCTGAACCTCAACGACGTTCCGGGCTCGACCGAGCGGGACAAGTTCTATTGGCGGGATGTCGGAACGATCGATTCGTTCTTCGATGCTCACCAGGATCTGATTTCCGCGCTTCCCATTTTCAATCTCTACAACCAGGCGTGGCCAATCTTCAGCCAGCAGCTCAATTCGCCTCCCGCCAAGTTCGTACGAGACGCGAAAGGCAACCTCGGAACGACAATCGACTCGATCGTGTCACTCGGAACGCTCATTTCCGGTGGCCATCTCGAGCGAAGCGTGATCGGGCCGTGGTGTGTCGTCGATTCCGGTGCGACCGTCGTCGACACCGTCGTCTTCGACCGGGTTCGGATCGGGCCGAATGCCGTCATTCGTCGCGCAATTCTGGACAAGGATGTCGTCATCGACGAGGGCGCATCGGTCGGCGTCAATCACGACGATGACCGCACTCGCGGCTTCACTGTTACGGATAGTGGCATCACCGTTGTGGGTAAGGGTGTGCACGTCGAGTAGGCTCGCATTTTCCACGCACCCGACCTCGACCAAAAGGCCACCGACCGCATGGCGCGCTTCCTAGTTGTTCTCGATGTTGATTCGACCCTGATCGAGAACGAGGTCATCGAACTCCTTGCCGAACAGGCGGGGTCCCTGGCCACGGTCGCCGAAATTACTCTGCAGGCGATGAACGGTGAGCTGGACTTTGAGGCAAGCCTGAGATCTCGGGTCGCGACCCTTAAGGGACTTCCGGAGTCTGTCTTCGAGATCGTGGGCGCGCAGGTTCGACTTACTGACGGCGTGCCCGAGATGATTGCGGGCATCCAGTCGGCGGGTGGCCGGGTCGGTGTCGTGTCTGGCGGATTTCACGAGGTGGTCGATCCGGTCGCCGAACGCATCGGTCTGAACTACTGGCGCGCGAACCGGCTCGAAGTCGTCGACGGCGTACTTACCGGGGAAATGACCGGTCCGGTGATCGAAGCCGCTGCGAAGGCGGACACGCTTCGCGAATGGGCAGCCGATTTTGGTGTCCCGCTTTCCCAGACCGTCGCTGTTGGCGATGGCGCAAACGATCTGCCGATGATGGCAATCACCGGTCTCGCTGTCGGATTTGACGCCAAAGCACCGGTTCGCGATGAGGCGAATGTCATCATGGATCGCCGCGATCTCTCGCAGCTACTGCCCTTGCTCGGCCTTCGCGGCTGAGTTTGAGGCTAGTGCCCCATCCCGAGGCCACCGTCGACGGGAATGACGGCTCCCGAGATGTACGCCGCGTCGTCGCTGGCGAGCCACGCGATCACTCGCGCGACCTCGCTTGGGGTTGCGAAGCGGCCGGCAGGGATCGACTTCTTGTAGTCGGCCTGCTGCTGCTCCGGTAGTTCGGCAGTCATGTCGGTCTCGATGAATCCCGGCGCGACCACGTTCGCAGTAATCCCTCGTGAGCCGAGCTCCCGCGTTACCGACCGGGCGAGGCCGATCAAACCGCTCTTGGATGCCGAGTAGTTCACCTGTCCAGCGGATCCCAGCAGGCCGACCACGCTGGAGACCAGGATTATTCGTCCGAACTTGGCTTTGAGCATCCCCTTCGATGCTCGCTTCACAACCCGGAATGCTCCGGCAAGATTCGTGTCGACGACGGTCGTAAAGTCCTCATCGGTCATGCGCAACAGCAGTGTGTCCCGGGTGACTCCGGCGTTGGCAACGACCACTTCGACCGGGCCGAGCTTCTCTTCGACCTCCGCGAATGCGGCATCCAGGCTTGCGCCATCCGTCACGTCGGCTCGCAGGGTTAGTGATCCGGCGGGACCTTCACCCGACCGCGCAGTCACTGCCACGCGATGACCGAGGGCGAGGAATTCTTCTGCAATTGCATAGCCGATGCCGCGGTTTCCACCGGTCACCAAAACGGTGCGCTGAGTCGTCATGGCTCACAAGCCTAATGTGACGGGCAGACCCTAGCCGTGCCGTCCGGAGCCGTGTGGCAAAAAGCCCGAAACTACGCCGTGCGGGCGGCGACTCCCCCGTCGGTTCGACGTAGGCTGGAGGTGCCGATGAAAAAGCAGCCGATCCAGTCCGCGACATCGCTCCCGCCCTCGCCCGACGCCGAGCGTCGTTCGCGCATGCTCAAGTACACGATCGCCATGGCCCTTCGACTGGTCTGCTTTCTCGTCGCCTGCCTGATCCCCCTGAGTTGGTGGACTCTCATCCCCATTGTCGGCGCGGTCATCCTGCCCTACATCGCGGTTGTTCTGGCAAATACGGTCACTCAGACCAGTGTTACTCCGGTGGAACGTCCCGGCGGACTTGTTCCGGTGCAGCACAACCATGGAGCGGATGGATGAGCGGCACAACGTCATCCGACCCCTCGCTTGAGTCGACCTCACCCGCCCCCACTTGCTCTCGTGCCGGATGCTCCAATCCGGCGACCACGACTGTGAACTGGCGCAATCCGCGCATCCATTCGCTTGACCGAGTCAAGGTATGGCACGCCTGTGACGAGCATTCGGGTTACCTGCGCGACTATCTGGCTACGCGAGATTTTCCGGTTTTGGTTGCTCCACTCGGAACGCTCGTCGATTCGGTGCCCTCGTCGGCATCCGCTGTTCGTTAGGCGACGGTCATGAGGGATTTTGTCGCCAAGTGGCGGTTTGCTGCACAGCGCCGATGGTTCACCTACCTCGGGATGGCCATTGTCTTCGCCGTCGCATGCGTTCTACTGTCTCGCTGGCAGTTCGGACGTAACGAGGAGACTGTCGCCGCGAACACGCTAGTGACACGCAATTACAACGCAGTTCCGGTTGCTCCGTCGGTGCTGTTGCCGTCGAAGACGTCATATTCGGCTCAGGATGAGTGGCGCACAATTTTGCTTGTGGGCGAGTACCTGCCGGCAAAACAGCTCCTGGTTCGCGATCGGGTTCTGGGGAACAACCCCGGCTTCGAGGTCCTCACCCCCTTCCGCGAGACCGATGGATCAATTTTCATTGTCGATCGCGGTTGGGTGTCGATTGGGACGAAGCAGACGGCCCCGGATTACGTTCCGCCCGCTCCAACCGGCACCGAGCATGTTGTTGTGCGTCTCCAACAGAATGAAACGGTGCTGCCGGGACGCGTTGCGCCGTCTGGTGAGATTTCTGAAATCAACCTTCCGACTGCTGCTCACATGACCCAGCTCACGGACGTCTACACGGGCGCGTATGGCCTTCTCGCCTCGGAATCGCCGAAGCCGTCGGAGCGGCCGATTGCTGCCGCGAGGCCGATTCTCGATCCCGGGCCGTTTCTCTCCTACGCCTTCCAGTGGATCCTGTTTGCCGTCATGGGATTCAGCGCTCTCGCGTGGGCGCTTCGCCAGGAGTACCGCATTCGCAATGCTGCAGACCCGATCGAGCGCGAGCGTGCGGCGGAACGCGATCGCAAGGCCCGTAAGCGTGCACCGACCGATGCCCAGATTGAGGATGCCCAGATTGCCGATGCGCAGATTGCCGATGCGCAGATTGTCGATGCGCAGCGTACCGAAACTGGCGCGGTGACCGGCGCACACAGAGGCGTGGGGACCAGTACCGACGAGGATGCCGAGCTAACCAGGGCGCGCTAGCCCGTTGCTGCGTGGTCCGGTTCCCTTGTGCGGGGTGCCCACTCGCGAATTGGCTGATCCTGAATCGCCTCATCCTGTAGTGCCTTCAGATCGCGCATGTTTCCGGCCTTGGATTCGAGCAGGATTGGCGTCTGCAGGGGATCCTGCGATTCGGGTGGAATGAGCCAGTACTCACCTTGTTCGTTGCGTTTGATTTCCCACCCGTTGTTGTGAAACAGCAGGTGATGGTGTTTGCACAGCAGGATGCCGTCGGCGACGTTGGTTTTGCCTTTGTCGCGTGCCCATTGGTCAAGGTGGTGGGCTTCGGTCCATGACACGGGCGCATCACATCCGAACACCGCACAGCCGCCCCATTTGATAGCGAGAGCTTCGCGTTGTCTCGGGTTGAAGAGTCGTTGTTCACGACCGACATCGAGAGGTTGGAGGTTTTCGTCGAATACCAGCATCTTGACGCCGCCCGAGCATTCCAGCCGCTTGAGCGTGCGCATTGAGAAGAGTGCGGCGTGACCTTCGACCCTGACGGCGCCTTCGCCGGACTCGAGAGCCTTCAGCGTTGTGGTTACCCGGATCTGCGGTGCGCCCGAGCCGAGGAGGAAGTTGGGGTTGGCCGCCGCTCCGAGGACCAACAGCTGCATGATCGCGTCAAGCCCGAGTTGTGAGGCGGTGCGGTTATCAGCGAGAATCGCGTCGGCCTTGGCCTTCTCGGTCGGGCTGAAGAATCGCACCGTTTTCAGCTTCGGCGATACCGCCCGGTGCAGGATCTGCTTGGCCAGGATCAGATTCTCCGGGTCCAGCTCCGCAATCAGACGTCCCGCTCCTGAAGCGAACTCGATGAGTTTGCAGCCGCGTGCGGCGTACTGCTCGTCCTCGCGCAGTGGAACGGAATCCAGGTCCAGCTCCTCACGCCGACCACGCGCCGTCTTGAATAGGTGGTCAACATCCAATCCGGCGGAACCATCGGGCCGCACGCGCGCCGCGCCAACCAGCTCTGTGGCCAAGGATGCCAGCTGGTCTGAGGTGACCGCGGAATTGGGAGCGCCGAGACCGTACGTGATCGCGTCCGCCGCTTCGATCGAGATGTCGCCCGCTCCTAGTGCTGTGCCCACTTCACGCAGCCACGGTCGGGTTGGCGTGGACACCTCACCGGTTGCGGCGTCGATCGAGCCCTCATCCGCCATCTCGCCCAACAAAACTCCTGCTCGCACTGCGGTCGTTGCCGTGCGCCCGGTGGAGCCGGTCGTGATCTTGACGTACTGTTCAGCGGTGCGATGCCCGGCTCGCTGCGCCAGGCCTTGCGAGCCAAGTTCGGGCGCGGAGCGCCGAGCAATCTCCCCCGCTATCAAAGCGGAGTGGGTTTGCGACAACCGCGCGGCCTCCGCGCTGAGCTTGTTCAGAGAAAGCAACGTGGATTCGTCGAGTGCGCGAAAATCGCATACATCCGTCGACACCGTGCGCAGCGCAGCAACAGCACCCGTGAGGTCGCGAGCCAGCACACTGCTGGTCAGCTCCTCACGTGCCTCGGCCGCGGCCCGGAAGGCCACGCCCGTGTCGATCAATTCCATACATCAATTATCGAACATACGTTCGAACGGTGGAAGAGATTTTGGCAATCTGTGCATAGATCCCGCGCCCCAACCTTGGGGCAGGCACCAGCGAAGCGCCGTGACGCGAGGGGCCCACGCAATCGAGCGAATCCCGGTCTCCAGAAAGCTCGACCGGCGCGACCTACGCCAGCGAGATCAAGTCTGCGTAGTCCCGGTTCCAGTGGTCCTCGACGCCGTCGGGCAGGATCAAGACTCGCTCCGGGTTAAGCGCCTCGACAGCCCCCTCATCGTGCGACACCAGTACCACGGCACCCGTGTATCCCGCCAGCGCTCCCAGAATCTCGAGCCGCGATGCCGGATCAAGGTTGTTCGTCGGCTCATCCAGCAGCAACACATTCGCGCCCGACACGACGATCATCGCTAGAGCGAGCCGAGTCTTCTCGCCGCCCGACAGCACGCCCGCGGGCTTGACCGCGTCATCCCCCGTGAACAGGAACGACCCGAGCACGCGCCGCGCCTCGGTCTCGGTCAGGTTCGGGGACGACGAGACCATGTTCTCGAGTACGGTCCGCTTGACGTCGATGGTCTCGTGCTCCTGGGCGTAGTAGCCGATCCGCAGTCCGTGGCCGGGTTCGATCTCCCCTGTGTCGGGCTTATCGACGCCGGCGAGGATGCGCAGCAGCGTCGTTTTACCGGCACCGTTGAGCCCCAGCACCACGACCTTCGACCCGCGGTCGATCGCCAGGTCGACTGCGGCGAAGATTTCGAGCGAGCCATAACTCTTGGACAGATTGGATGCCATGAGCGGCGTTCGTCCGCAGGCGACGGGATCCGGGAATCGGAGCTTCGCAACCCGATCCGAGGTGCGCACCTCGTCCAGCCCGGCCAGCAGCTTCTCCGCTCGGGCAACCATCTGGTGCGCTGCAGCAGCCTTCGATGCCTTCGCACCGAACTTTGCCGCCTGCGTCGTCAGGACGGCAGCTTTCTTCTCGGCGTTCGCCCGTTCCTTCTTGCGACGCTCCTCATCCGCAGCGCGCTGGGCCTGATAATTCCTCCAGCCCATGTTGTACTGATCGATGGTCTGGCGGTTGGCATCCAGGAAGAAGACCTTGTTGACGGTGTCCTGGACCAGCTCGATATCGTGGCTGATCACGATCAGGCCGCCGGGGAATCCCTTAAGGAAATCACGCAGCCAGACGACGGAGTCGGCATCCAAGTGGTTGGTCGGTTCGTCGAGCAGCATGGTGTCGGCGCCACTGAACAGGATGCGCGCCAGCTCGATGCGGCGCCTCTGCCCGCCGGACAGTGTCGACAGCGGCTGGCTCAGGATGCGATCAGGCAGGCTCAGATTGCTGGCGATGGATGCGGCTTCCGCCTCGGCCGCGTATCCACCGAGCGCGGTGAAGCGCTCCTCCAGGTTGCCGTACTTCTTCATCGCTGCGACGCTGACGGCCTCATCCGGGCTTGCCATGTCTTCCATCGACTTGGCCATCCCGATCACGAGCTGGCCCAGGCCGCGCGCATCCAGAATTCGAGTTCTGGCGAGGTCTTCGGGGTTGCCGGAGCGCGGGTCCTGGGGCAGGTAACCGATCTCGCCGGTGCGGTCGATCTTCCCGCCGGCGGGAACCAACTCCCCCGCAAGCGTCTTGGTCAGCGTCGTCTTACCGGCGCCATTGCGGCCAACCAGACCGATCTTGTCGCCCCGATCGACGCGGAACGTCACTTCGTCTATGAGCAGCCTTGCCCCGACACGGAGCTCGAGGTCTTGCACAGACAGCACAGGCATAGTCCAGTTCTTTGGGCGCGAAGCTACAACGCGGAAGGAGGGGTACAGCCAGTTAGTCTACTTTTATCCCCCTTCCCCCGCTGCGAAGCAACAAGGAGCATGTTTATGTCGACCCTCTCTATCGCGTACGGGCGCCCGACCCTCGCCGACCGCATCTTCTCGCGGAGCATCGTGACGGACATCATCCTCATCGCGGCTGGGACGGCGCTGACGTCGATACTTGCCCAGATTGCGATCCCGCTGTGGCCGGTTCCGATTACGGGGCAGACGTTCGCGGTGCTGTTTGTCGGAGCGACTCTCGGTGTGACCCGCGCTGTGCTTTCGATGGTTTTGTACATGGCGATCGGGCTCCTCGGTCTTCCAGTCTTCGCGCCTCAGGCGGATGGCAGCCATCTCACGGGGCTGGCCGCTCTGCTCGGTCCGACCGGTGGATACCTGATCGGCTTCATTCTTGCCACGGCATTCGTCGGATGGCTCGCCCAGCGCGAGTGGGACCGCAAGTGGCTGCGCACTCTGCTGGCCTTCGTCGGCGGCACCGTCCTGATCTACGCGATCGGCCTGCCGTGGCTGTATGTCGCGCTGACGAACCTGCACGCGCCGAACGCACTACAGGCGACGCTGATCGGCGGGCTGTACCCGTTCCTGATTGGGGATGCCCTCAAGGCGATCTTTGCCGCGGTGCTGCTGCCGGTCGTGTGGCATTTCGCCGGGCCGAAGAAGACTGTTGCCGCGGAGTAGCCGCTGCGGCTTCGGAGTTGAGTGCTGACGTGAACTCTCGGGCCGCGCTATGAGTTATCTCGCGCGCTGCGACACGTCAGCTCTTCTTGACGAGGATGTACTCCGATAGCGGTACCCAGCCAGCAAGGGTTTTCGAGGTCGCTCCCTGCGGCACATATTGAATCGAGTCGCCGTGGGGCAGCCCGGCTCCGAAGACCACGTTGCCGCCGCCGCTTCCACCGTGTGCCCAGCCCCCGGCAAGTCGGTGGATGATCTCTACATGGTTCCCGAGGTCGAGACCCAAGTAGATCTTCGTGCCGTGCACCGTTCCCTCATAACGAGTCGAATCGCTCTGAACCCCAGCGACGGTTGCCCCAATGTGGTCGGCAGCGGTCTGTGGGGTCGAAAGGAATGCTGGAGCTGAGGTTGGGTCCACTGTCGACTTCGCAAGAACAGGCGGGGCGGGCTCTGAAGAGCACCCCGCGAGGAGCAGAGATGCTGAGAGCATTACGACGACGACGACAGCCTTTTTCATACAACGAAATT
>Ga0193728_1000410_pt1 | contig 20564 bp, 17 predicted proteins | sample U1c1metaG_FD_143037 | JGI IMG/M metagenome (GOLD analysis project Ga0193728, IMG submission 143037) | Soil microbial communities from a riparian zone of the East river system, Colorado, United States - U1c1 | ecosystem: Environmental > Terrestrial > Soil > Riparian zone | place: USA: East River...
GTGCTCGGCGTGCTCGGCGCCGCCGAGGTCGTGCGCCACGCTGACGTGCTCAAGGCACTCTCGCCGTCCTACGGCGCGAAATTCATGTTCGACCACGGCGGCGTCGCGTTCATCGCGCTCGGCTCGGTCGTACTCGCGGTGACCGGCGCCGAGGCGCTGTACGCCGACATGGGGCACTTCGGGCGCTCCCCGATTCGCGTCGTGTGGCTCGCGTTCGTGCTGCCTTCGCTGCTGCTGTGTTACTTCGGCCAAGGCGCGCTGCTCGTTGCGGATCCGACGATCGTGAACCCGTTCTTCGCACTCGTGCCGGCCGGTGCGCCGCAGCTCGCGCTCGTGATCCTGTCGAGCGTGGCCACCGTGATCGCGTCGCAGGCGTTGATCTCCGGCGCGTTCTCTCTGACCCGCCAGGCGATGCAGCTCGGGTACTTCCCGCGCGTCACGATCCGCCACACGTCGAACGAGACCGAAGGTCAGATCTACATCCCCGAGATCAACTGGTTCCTCGCGATCGTGTGCATCACGCTCGTCGTCGGCTTCGAGAAGTCGTATCGACTCGCCGCGGCGTACGGCATCGCGGTGACCGGCACGATGACGATCACCTCGGTCGTGTATTACGTCGTGACGCGGCAGACCTGGGGCTGGTCGCGGGTGCGCGCGCTGCCGCTGCTCGCGCTGTTCCTCGCGTTCGACATCCCGTTCTTTTCGGCAAATCTGTTCAAGTTCGTCGACGGCGGCTACGTGCCGATCTTGATCGCCGCCGGCTTCGTGCTCGTGATGCTCGTGTGGGCGCGCGGCCGCGACCTCACGCTCGAGACCTACGCGAAGACGTTCCCGAGCTTCGACGAGCTCCGGCCGAAGCTCGAACGCTTGCTCGTCGGCCGCGTGCCAGGTACCGCCGTGTACCTCGCATCGCGCGAGGACCACATGCCGCCGGCGTTGATGCACCTGGTGTCGCGCAGCCACACGCTCCACGAGCACGTGATCCTCCTGACCGTGCAGGCGAGCGATACGGAGCCCCGAATCGCGCCGGCCGACCGCGTCGCACTCACCGAGCTCGGCAACGGGTTCATGCGCGTCTTGATCCGCACGGGGTTCTCGGAGCTGCCCCAAGTTCACGACGTGCTCGAGCGGATCGCGGCGGAGCACGGCCTGCCGTTCGGTCCCGACGACGTCACGTACTTCCTCGCGCGGCTCAACTTGCTCGGCGGCGACAGCGGCGAGATGGGCGCGTTCACCGAGACGATCTATTCGTTCTTGCAGCGCAACGCGGTCTCGGCCGATCGCTATTTCGGCTTGCCGCCCGGGCAGGTGATCGAGATCGGGACCCAAATCGATCTGTGAAGCGCCGCACCGCGATCCGGGACTTGGCGTTCCGCCACAACACGAAGCCGGCGCTCGGCCTCGAGGTGCTGCGGCTCGCAGATCTATTTTCACGCGAGCGCGCCGGCGAGCTGCCCGAGCCGCTGACCGCCCCGCAACGGCCGCAATTCGACATGGTGCTCGTCGGCCTGACCGGCAAGGGCTCGATGACGGTCGACTTCACATCAGTGCCGCTCGGCGCGGGCACGGTGACCGTGTTCGCACGCGGCCGGGTCCAGCAGTTCGCACCGCCCGGGAAGCATCTCGATGCCTGGCTGATCGTGTTCTCGCCGGAGTTCCTCGCGATGACGCCACCGCCGCGCGTCCTCGCGCCCGATTGGACGAGGCCGGCGATCGCGCCGAGCGCGGAGGATCTGCGCGAGGTGCTCGAGCTGTCGGCGCAGCTCGCCGCCGAACACGCGCGCCCGCTCGATGCCGTGCAACCCGCGCTGCTCGGATCGTTGTTGCGCGCATTGATCCTGCGACTCGAGCGCTACGTGCCGGCCGGCGCCCTGCCGCCGAGCGAGCTGCAGCGGTTTTTTACCATCCTCGAGCGCGACTGCCTGACCACCCGCGAGGTCGCGCACTACGCGGTCGCGGCAGGCATGTCACCGCGCCGGCTCGGCGAGCTGTTGCTGGCGCACACCGGCCGGTCGACGAAGCAGGTCATCGACGAGCGCGTCGTCCTCGAGCACAAGCGCTTGCTCGCGCACACCGAGCTCTCGGTCAAGCAGCTCGCGGAGCGCACCGGGTTCGCGGAGCCGACCAACCTCGTGAAGTTCTTCCGTCACCACACCGGCATGACGCCGCTCGCGTTTCGCACGAATTTACCATCCGGCCGCCGATCCTGACCTCGCGGTCGGCCGGGGCGAAACCTAAGGTGAGGGCATGAAGACCACACTCCTCACCGCCGCGCTGCTCGCCGCTTCCACCGCCGCCTGGGCCGACCCGAAGCCGCTCGAGGTCCAGGTATTCACCGCCTCGCCCGCCGGCTTCCTCGTCGACTCGACGCTCGTCACGGGCGACAAGGACGCGATCCTGATCGACGCGCAGTTCGATCGCGCCGACGCGCACCGCCTGGTCGCGCAGATCCTCGAGGCGAAGAAGAACCTGACCACCGTGTTCGTCACGCACTCGCACCCCGATCATTACTTCGGCCTCGAGGTCATCCACGCAGCGTTCCCGAAGGCAAAGCTCGTCGCGCTGCCCGCGACCGTCGCCGAGATCAAGAAGACCTGGAAGGGCAAGGTCGCGCAGTGGCAGCCGATGTACGGCGAGCTCGTGCCCTCGAGCCCGGTGCTGCCGACCGCGTTGACCGGCACGACGCTGACGCTCGATGGGCAGACGCTCGAGATCCACGGCGGCGTCCAAGGCGACGAGGCGCAGTGCGCGTACGTGTGGATCCCGTCGACGAAGACCGTCGTCGCCGGCGACATCGTCTATCGCGGCGTGCACGCGTGGACCGCGGAGACCAAGGCCGCCGATCGCAAGGCGTGGGTGAAGACCCTCGACGAGCTCGTGGCGCTGCACCCGACGACCGTGATCGCCGGCCACAAGGATCCGAAGCTGGATAACTCGCCGGCGGGCATCGATCAGACTCGCCAGTACCTCGAGACGTTCGACGCGGCGGTCGCCAACGCGAAAACCTCCGAGGACGCACAAGCGAAAATGAAGGCCAAGTACAAAGATCTCCAGCTCGACGTGATCCTCAAGATCGGCGCCGACGCGCAGTACGCGAAGTAGCTGGTACTGGATGCAGCGCGGCGCGAGAGGCCAAATTCTGCTGCCTGCGCGCCGCGATGAGCGTCGCACCCGTCGCACCTGTCCCACGACGATACGACAGTGATACGCGATCAATCGTTGACGAGGATCGGGTGTCGTTGGGCATAGTGGATTGGTCGTGGCGGATACGTTGACGTTGGTTCCGGAGCGGGCACGAGACGGTCAAGTCGCCGTCGCCGCGTTGTACGTCGTGCTCGATGCAGGACGCCCGCGGCCGGGCACGCGCCACTTACTACGCGGGGTCGAGCGCGCGCTGATCGGGCGCGGTGCACAACCCGCACGGCGCGAGGCTTCCACGCTGCGCATCGATCTTCCGGATCCGCACCTGTCGATCGAGCACGCCGTCGTCGAGCGCGCGCTCGGTGGCTGGACGTTGCGCGACCTCGGCTCGAAGAACGGCGTGATCGTCAACGGCGAGCGCGCGTCTCAGCGCGTGTTGGCGGACGGCGACTGGATCGAGGTCGGCGAGACGTTCCTGCGGTTCCGCACGCTGAAGTTGCCGGCCTCTACCCCCGACGACGTCCGCGGCAGCGAAGTGCCGTCGCTCGTGCCGAACGTCGAGACCGCGCTGCGCCGGCTGATCGACGTCGCGCCGAGCGGCGTGCCCGTCCTGCTCCTCGGCGAGAGCGGCGTCGGCAAAGAGCTCGCCGCGCGCATGGTCCATCACCACTCGCAGCGCGCGGGTGGATTCGTCGCGGTGAATTGTGCGGGTCTCGTCGAAACGCTCGCGGCCGCGACGCTGTTCGGCCATAGCCGCGGCGCGTACACGGGCGCCACCGACGACCGGCCTGGCGCGATCCGCTCGAGCGATCGCGGCACGCTGCTCCTCGACGAGATCGGCGACTTGCCGCTCGCGACGCAGGGCACGCTGTTGCGCGTGTTGCAGGAGCGCGAGGTCGTGCCGGTCGGCGAGACCCGACCGATCGCGATCGACGTGCGGTTCGTCGCCGCGACGCTGAAGGATCTCGAGCGCGAGGTCGAGGCCGGCCGGTTCCGCGTCGACCTCTACGCGCGGCTCGCAGGTCTCCGCGTGACGCTGCCGCCGCTGCGCGACCGCCTCGAAGACCTCGGCACGCTCGTCGCCGCCTCGCTCGCGCGCGTGCGTGCCGGCAAGCCGACGAACGGCCACGAGCTCGGCCTCTCGTCGGCGGCGGCGTGGGCGTTGTGCCGGCACCGCTGGCCGCTCAACATCCGCGAGCTCGATCAGGCGATCGCCGCCGGCGTCGCCGTCGCGCAGAACGATCGGATCGACCTCAACCAGCTGCCCGAGCAAGTCGCCGGGCGCGCACCGGCTGCCGCAGTCGAGGCCGCGCGCCGCGACGAGCTGCTCGCGCTCCTCCGCGACCATCGCGGCAACCTCGCCGCCGTCGCCCGCGCGCTCAATACGTCGCGCGCGCAGATCCACCGCCTGCTCCGCCGCTACTCGATCGATCTCGAGAGCTACCGCGCCGTCGGACCTAGATAACTTCTTCGACCACGAACCGGCCGTTGCGCTGCGTGATCGTGAACCGGCGATTCGCCGGCGCCGCGTCGTGATAGTAGCGCTGCTTGTAACCACCCGCGTTGTACGCGTACTGGTTCGCCATGACCCGCGCCAGCATCTGCTCGCGCGTGCTCATGATCCACAGGAACGGCGCGAGGAACGCCAGCATGTACCAGCCGTACGCGAGCCCGAACACCACGAACGCGACCGCGGCGACGCGCGCGATCTTGACCGAGACGTCCGTCGCGCGGACGAAGTCCATCTTGCGCGTCAGCGCCGCCCGCAGGATCCGCCCGCCGTCCATCGGCAGCGCGGGGATCAGGTTGAACAGCGCGAGGATCAGGTTGGTCCAGCCGAGCCACGCGATCAGCGGGACGTGCGTGACCGCACCCAGGCCGAGGCCGAGGCCGGCGAGCACGAGCGAGACCGCAGGACCGGCCGCGGCGATCGCGAGCTCGTGATTCGCGGTGCGCGGCAGCTCGACCATCTTGGCCGCACCGCCGAAGAACCCGAGCTCGATGCCGCTGACGCGCACGCCGAGCTGGCGTGCGACCAACGCGTGCCCGAGCTCGTGGAGCAACACGGATGCGAACGCGAGACACACGATCACCACGCCAGCGACGCCGCCGAACGCGACGAACACGAGCCCGAGGAGCATCAAGAAGCTGAGGTTGATCTCGATCGGGAAGCCGAACATCGACCCCAATCGCCATTGCTTGAACATGTGCTCCAACATGCGCACTCCGCCGAGGAATGCAAGCCGCTCCCCGTTCAGCTAGGGACCAACTGGCTGATCCGGCGAGCGAGCTCCTCGCGATCCTCGCGGGTTATCCAGGGAATGGACAGCCGTGCGAGGTCGGTTCCGTGGCGGTCGATAAACCGGATGTAATCACCACTCACCGTGATCCCAAACCTCGAGCTCATCACGACCTCGGGCCCGTCGATGATCACCATACGACCGTTGTCGTAGATCGATAGTGCGAGCCGCGCACGGTCGCGGAACAACTTGCGTGCGTAGACCGCGTGATGGTCGCCGTGGTCGACGAGCAGCACCTTGTCGAGCCCGCGGCCGAGCTCGCTGGCGCGCCGCACGTCGCCGGAGTACTCCGCCAGCGCGGTGCGCAGCCGCGTGCCGAGCATGTCCAGCTTGTGCAGCGCCGCGAGGCCGTGCTGTTCGAGCAGCGACACCGGCTCGACGCCGAACACGCGCCGCATCCCGGGGTTGCGGTCGGCCATCTCGACCCACACGCCGAGGTCCTCGTGCGGGACATCGCGGGCGACGAGGACGCGGCCTTCGATCCGCATGGATTCCTGCTTCTTCGCCTCGCCCGAAGGGTTGTGCTGGATGATCGTCACGAATTGGTCGGCGATCTGGACGGTGCGGCCGCCGGCGGTCAGCGTGATCCGGCGCGGTCCGAGCTCGAGGCGCAACGGTCCCCCGGCGGTCGGTGCCTCGACCACGTGGCCGCCGTCGTCACCTCGATACGCCATCTCTTAGGGTATAACGCCGCCCATGACCGCCCAGTACACGTTCGTCATGAAGGATCTGCGCAAGCTCGTGCCGCCGAAGCGCGAGATCCTGAAGGGCATTTGGCTCAGCTTCTATCCGGGCGCGAAGATTGGTGTGCTCGGTAACAACGGCGCCGGTAAGAGCACGTTGCTCCGCATCATGGCGGGCGTCGACAAGGAGTTCCTCGGTGAGGCGATGCCGGCGCCCGGGCTCAAGATCGGCTATCTGCCGCAAGAGCCGCACCTCGACCCGAAAAAGACGGTCAAGGAGAACGTCGACGAGGGCGTCGCCGAGACTCGCGCGCTGCTCGCGAAGTTCGAGGAGGTCTCGACCAAGCTCGGCGAGGACATGCCCGAGGACAAGATGACGAAGCTGCTCGACGAGCAGGCGCGTCTCCAGGATCAGATCGAGGCGGTCAACGCGTGGGAGCTCGACCACCAGGTCGACATGGCGATGGACGCACTGCGCTGCCCGCCCGGCGACGCCGACGTCAACGTGATCTCCGGCGGTGAAAAGCGTCGCGTCGCGCTGTGCCGCCTGCTGCTGTCGAAGCCCGACATGCTGCTGCTCGACGAGCCGACGAACCATCTCGATGCCGAGAGCGTCGCGTGGCTCGAGAAGACGCTCGAGACGTTCAAGGGCACGGTCGTCGCGATCACGCACGACCGCTACTTCCTCGAGAACGTCGCGAAGTGGATCCTCGAGCTCGACCGCGGTGAGGGCCACCCGTTCGAGGGCAACTACACCGGCTGGCTCGAGCTCAAGGCGAAGCGTCACAAGGACGAGGAGAAGCAGGCCGACGCGCGCCAGCGGATGCTCCAGCGCGAGCTCGAGTGGGTGCGGCTGTCGCCGAAAGCGCGCCAGGCCAAGAGCAAGGCGCGCCTCAACCGCTACGAGGAGATGCTCGCGGAGTCGCAGAAGGAAGCGCGCGATCCGTCGCTCGAGATCGTGGTGCCGCCGGGCCCGCGCCTCGGTGGCGAGGTCGTCAGCTTCGAGGGCGTGACGAAGTCGTTCGGCGATCGCATGCTGATCGACAACCTGACGTTCAAGCTGCCGCGCGGTGGCATCGTCGGCGTGATCGGCCCGAACGGCGCCGGCAAGACGACGCTGTTCCGCATGATCATGGGCGTCGAGAAGCCCGACAAGGGCGCGATCAAGATCGGCGATACGGTCAAGCTCGGCTACGTCGATCAGTCGCGCGACGCGCTCGACGATACGAAGACGATCTTCGAGGAGATCGCTGAAGGCGTCGAGAACCTCCAGATGGGCGACAAGTCGATCCCGTCGCGCGCGTACGTCTCGAGCTTCAACTTCAAGGGCCAGGATCAGCAGAAGCGAGTCGGCGTACTGTCGGGTGGCGAGCGCAACCGCGTTCACCTCGCGAAGATGATCAAGCGCGCGGGCAACTTGCTGCTCCTCGACGAGCCGTCGAACGACCTCGACGTCGATACGCTGCGCGCGCTCGAAGACGGCCTCGAGAAGTTCCCGGGGTGCGCGGTCGTGATCAGCCACGATCGCTGGTTCCTCGACCGCATCGCGACCCACATCCTCGCGTTCGAGGGCGACAGCCACGTCGAGTGGTTCGAGGGCAACTTCGCCGACTACGAGGCCGACCGTCATCGCCGCCTCGGGACCGAAGCGGATCAGCCCCACCGCATCAAGTACAAACCTCTCGCGCGCTAGCGCACGCGCGGGCGCGTGAGCGCGCCCTACCACGCCGCAAGTGGGTGTCCGGGCCTGATCCAAGTGGGCATAGCCCCTGCACTTGCGGTTGCGCATGGCGGCAACGCAAGAGCCCGCGAAAGTCGGAGAGCTTCTCAAGCACATCGGCGACGACGTCAAGACGATCGCCCTGAGCGAGCTCGAGCTCGCGCGCACCAAGCTCGGTAAGTATCTCGAGCAGACGGTGATGCACGCCGCGGCGATGATCCTCAGCGCGTTCGTCGCGCTCGTCGGGTTCGCGATGCTGTGCATGGTCGTGGTCGTCGCGCTCGAGCCGGTGATCCCCGCGCTGTGGCTGCGCCTGCTGCTGATGGCGATCCTCTACATCGGCGTCGGTGGTGCCGCCGCGTACATGTTCGGCAAGAAGGTCGCGAACGCGCCGGATCTCGAAAACGAAGTCGACGAAGTCGGTCAGACGATCGACAAGGTCGCCGACGGATTGCAGCACTAGGAACCCCATGCGCGACACCAAAGACATCCAGCACGATCTCGACACGGCCCAGGACGACCTCGAGCGCGACCTCGCCGAGCTCAAGGATGTCATCGAGGAAAAAATCGAGGGCCCCAAGCACGTGGTCGAGGCGTTCGAGAACGCGGTCGAGAAACCGCTCTCGTTCATGCGCGACCACGGCGTGCTGATCGGTGTCGGCGTGGTGTTCGCGCTCGGTCTACTGGTGGGTCGAATGACAACCTCGAGTGAAAGATGAATGCGATGAAGCACGACAAGCAAGACAAGCAAATCGCTGTATTCGGTCTGTTCAACACGCGCGGCCAGGTCGAGCAAGCGATCGACACGCTGCGTGCAGCGGGCTTTCGCGCGGCCGACATGAGCGCCTTGCTCCCCGACTGGGGTGCGACGAGTGAAGTCGCGCACGAGAAACATACGAAGGCGCCGGAAGGCGCGGCCGCGGGCGCGGCGACCGGTGGTATCGCCGGTGGCGCGATCGGTCTCCTCGTCGGTCTCGGCGCGCTCGTGATCCCCGGCCTCGGCCCGCTGATCGCTGCGGGTCCGATCGTCGCGATGCTCGCCGGTGCAGGCGCCGGTGGCGCGGTCGGCACGCTCGTCGGCGCGCTGATCGGCATGGGCATCCCCGAGTACGAAGCGAAGCGCTACGAGTCGTTCCTCAACCAGGGAGGCGCGATCCTCGCGGTCCACGCCGACGACAAGGAGTGGGCGAAGAAGGCGCGCCAGATCCTCGACGCCACAGGTGGCCACGGCGTGGATCAGAAGTCCGAGACGACCTCGAAGATCGCGAGAGACCTGCGCACCACGAACCACTGACCGCCGTCAAGCACGGGGGTGATGCGGATGGAGCCGGATCTCGGCGACGAGTGGGCGGTGATCGCTCGCTCGTCGCGCGATGTCGCTATCGCACCGCGACAGCTTCACGAAGTCGACGCCACCGCGCACGAACACGGCGTCGAGCGCGCGCACGGGGCCCCAGGCGGGGAACGTGAGCGGCCGGCGATCGATGCCGCGAAAGCCGGCGGGGCGGAGCAATTCGCCGAGCCCGCCGTAGACGTCGTTGAGGTCGCCGCCGACGAGCACCGGCGTCTCGTGCTGCATGCCCTGGAACGGGTGCGCCTCGAGGAACTTCTTGAGCTGGATGCGGCGCTCGAAGCGCGCGAGCCCGAGGTGCATGTTGAACACGTGGAGCGTGCGGTCGATCTCTTCGCCGCCGGGCGTCGCATGATCGTGCTCGCGGACGCGGATCACGCCGTGCAGGACGCTGCGCTTCTTCTTGAACCGGATCGACAGATCGATGTTCGTGGTCTCGACGATCGGATAGCGGCTCAGGATCGCGTTGCCGTAAGCACCGCCGCCGCGCACGTCGACGTTCGGGAACCACGACCGGTAGCGCATCCCGACGAGGTCGCCGAGCACGTCGACCTGGCGATCGCGGTTGCTGCGCGGGACGTCGTGGTCGACCTCCTGGAGCAGCAGCACGTCCGGATGCAGGTTCGTGATCACGTCGGCGACGCGTTGCGGGTCGTAGCGCCGGTCGACGCCACCGATGCACTTGTGGATGTTGTAGGTGAGGAGGCGAAGTCTCATGGTCATGGTGAAGACTGGCGTTGAGCGGGCTCGACCGACGCCGCGGACGGCGGCGACCATTGTGCGACGACGAGCGTCTCGTCATCGGCGCGAGGCCGGCCGGCGCGATGTGCGGCGACGCTCGCGTGGACGAGGTCGTGGACGGCCGGAGGGGCGAGCGCCGCGAGATCGAGGCGGCGCAGCAGGCGCTGCAGCCGGCGATCGCCGAACGGCTCGCCGTACGGGTCCTGCGCTTCGATCACGCCATCCGTATACCAGACGAGGAGATCGCCGGCTCGCAACGGGCGTTGCTGAACCTTCGACGCGCCGCTCGAACCGCCACCGAGGGGATTGCCGCGGCCGACCAGCGCGTGGAGCTCGATCGCGGCGCCGCCGCCGGGTGCGTGGATGACGTAGGGCGCGGTGTGGCCGCACGACACGTAGCTGATCGTGCGCGCCTGGCCGTCGATGATCGCGGCGAACAGCGTCATCGCGAGCTGGCCGCCGCCGACGCGCGCGACCGCGAGATCGAGCGAGCCGACCAACGTCTCGAGATCGAGCGCGTTGCCGTGGCGGCGCACCGAGACATCGCACGCCGCGACCGCGGCCGCGGTCACCGTCGCCGACGCGACGCCGTGACCGGTGACGTCGCCGATCGCGAGCAGCAAGCGATGCGGGCCGAGCGGATAGAACCCCCAGAAGTCGCCGGCGCAGCGGGTCGCGGGTTGCCACGAGCCGACCACCGTGACGTCGCCATGGACGTGGGGGCCGCGGCCGGGCAACAGCTGCTTCTGCACCGTCGCCGCGAGCTCGACCTCGCGCGCGAGCGACGCGCGATCGGCGGCGCGTTGCGCGAGCCTGACGTGGACGAGCCCTTCGCCGAGCTGATCGGCGGCACGCTCGACGAAGCTGAGGGCGCGGCGGCGCTGGCGGCGCGCGATCGCGGGCACGACGATGATCGCGAGCAGCTCGTCGCGGCTGATCACCGGCACCAGCGTGCTCGCCTTCGCATGCTCGAGCACACCGGCGAGGAGCGGGCGCAGATCATCGGGCACACCCGGCGCCTCGGGATACGTCGAGCCCGGGTGCTCCGCGAGCCACGCTCCGAGCAGCGGATCGGGTGCGGCATCGTCGTCGAGGCGTGCGCCGGCCGCCGTCGTCCAGCCATAGTCTTCGGCCGCCGCGATCAGCACGTCGGCGCGCACGCCGGTGCCGAGCTGGACGACGTCGATCGCGAGGCGCGCGATCTCGGCTTCGTCGCGCGACGCGCGCGCGCGGGTCGCGAGCTGGGTGACCAACCGATCGAGCGTGCTCTCGGGATTGCGGCCGCCGCGGCTGATCAGCGTGAACACCGAGATCGTGACGCGCACGCCGGCGAACACGCACGCCATCACGAGCGCCGCGGCCCACCAGCGCAACGCGGGGCCGAGCTGCGCGAGCGACACCCAGCCGAGCAGCACGGCGAGCACGAGGTGAAGCAACACGCGCGGCGCGGTATCGTCGACCGCGCGCACGCGCAACAGATCTTCGAAGATCAACGCGCGCACGACGAGCACGCTGCCGATGCCCGACATCAACCAGCCGAGCGGGAACACGCCGACATGCCACGCGAGCGTGACGTCGGTAAGGCCCGCGTAGGTCACGACGTTCGCGATCAACAGCGAGCGCAGCTGGCGGCGCTCGACCGACGGCTTGTCGCGCATCGCGGCGCGCACCATCAACACGAACCCCGGCGTCGCGATCACGATGATCGAGACCAGCGTCAGCCATGCGAGCGGCCCGGCGTTCGCGTACCACAGGCCCGCGTCGAGCCGATACACGCCGTCGACCGCGGCATTGGTCACGGCGTCCGTGATCACCCACGCGATCGCGATGGCGACACTGACCCACACGAGCCACGTGCGCACGCGCAACAGCCGGAGCTGGAAGCCCAGCCCGGCGACCGCCGCCATCGGGATGAACGCCGCCGCGACGCGAAATAGCTGCTCCGCCGCCGCCGGCGACGTCACCGAGGGCGACAGCGCCATGCAGACCGAGTACGGCATCAACGACACGAAATGCAGCAACATCCACGCGCGGAGCACAGGCTCGCCGCGCATCACGATGCCGTACGCGATCACGACGATCATCGCCGCGGGCGCGAACGCGAACGGCAGTGACAATAGGTGCGCGTCGTAGCTCGCGCTCGACCACAGCTCGTGCATCGACCTAGCGAATGTACTTCGTGTACCATTCGAGTAGTGGCGGATCAGCGCAACCCTTCCGGGCGCAGGCCACCAGCGCTGCCGTTACCGCCCCCGCCGGAGGATCTGCCGCGGCTGCCCGAGGTCAACCTCGACGACTCGCAGGAAGTCCGCATCGATCATCGCGCGCTCGCGCCGAACCGCGACTCGATCACCGCCGCCCGGCTGCGCCGCGACCGCATGGATCCGACGACGCGGTTGGGGCGTCCGACCGCACCGGAGCCAGCCGCCAAGCCGCGCCGCGCCGGGACCACCGCTGCCGCCGCGCCACCGATCCCGCCACCGCGCAGCGCGAACATCCGGGTCACGACCGCGCAGCACTCGTCGCTGATCGGCGGGCGCTATCAGATCGTGAAGCGCATCGGCCAGGGCGGGATGGGCAAGGTCTACGAGGTCAACCACATCCACCTGTCGCGCCGGTTCGCGCTCAAGATCATCTCGAGCCAGGTCGCGGAGACCGACGAAGCGCGCGAGCTGTTCTATCGCGAAGCGCGGTTCGCGTCGGCGATGGCTCATCCGGCGATCACGTCGGTCGTCGACTTCGGCGAGGACGAGAAGGTCGGGATGTTCATGGTCATGGAGTTCGTCGACGGCGAACCCCTGAACAAGATCCTGTTCCGCGAGAAGAAGCTCGGCGTCAAGAAGGCGTGCGAGATCGTGCTCGCGGTCGCCGAGGCGCTGCACTACATCCACCGCCAGAATGTCGTCCACTGCGATATCAAGACCGAGAACATCCTGATCGGCGAAGAGGAGATCGAGGCCAAGCGCACGCGCATGGTCGTCAAGCTCCTCGATTTCGGGCTCGCGCGTTCGCTCGTCGCCTCGCGCGCCTCGACGTCGCTGTCGGGCACGCCGCACTACGTCGCGCCGGAGCGGATCCGCGGCGAGCCCGCGTCGCCGGCGAGCGATGTCTACGGCGTCGGGATCCTGTTGTACGAGCTGCTCACCGGTCAGGTCCCGTGGGACGGCCCGGTCCAGAAGATCCTCGCCGGCCACCTCGACGAGATTCCGCGCCCGCCGTCGAAGATGATCGAAGGCGGCCTCGATCCCGCGGTCGAGAAGCTCGTGCTCCACTCGCTCGCGAAGCGCCCGGCCGAGCGCCACAAGGACATGGCGGCGTTCATCTACGAGCTGCGCACCGTGATGGACATGCTCGGCTACGGGCGCCGCCGCGGCGTCAACGCCGGACCCTCGCGCCGCGTCGTGATCGAGCAGCCCAAGGACGTCAAGGCGTCGCGCCGCGACGAGCTCGCGCGCACCGCGTTCGATGGCTGCCGGCTGCCGCTCGCGCTGCTCACGCCACAGGGCTTCATCGTCGCGGCGAACCCGGCGTTCGCGAAGTTCGTGATGGGCGTGTCGGTCGAGGTCGAAGGCCTGCCCGTGAAGTCGACGGCGCTCGCGAACGCGTGGTCGACGGCGGAGCAGGACATCGCGCGCACGCTCGCGGGCAGCCCGATCCGCCGGATCATCGAGATCGACGTCAGCCCGACCGAGGTCCGCCGCTTGTTGCTGTGGCTCGATGCCGTGTCGGACGACCACGTCGTCCTCGGCGTCCAGCCGCTCGAGCTGTAGTACGGTCGGGTCATGGATCGGGCGCAGCCGCAGAACCTCGCGTTCCCGGACGAGGACTTTCGCGCGACCCAGCCGCCCGCCGCGACGGTGCGGCCGTTCACGCTGCCGCCGGTCAGGCCGTTCACGTTGCCGAACGGGATCGAGGTCTATCTCGTCGAGCAGCACCACCTGCCGCTGGTCTCGATGGACCTCAACTTCGACGGTGGCTCGCTCACCGATCCGAAGGGCAAGGACGGCCTCGCGAGCGTGTGCACGAGCATGCTGACCGAGGGCACCGACAAGCTCGACAAGATCCAGTACTGGGAGGCGCTCGCCGATGTCGCGTCGACGATCAACGCGTACGCCGCCGACGATTCGCAGGGGCTCGGGCTCGCGTCGCTGACCAAGCACCTGCCCGCGACGTTCGCGCTGTTCGCCGAGACGCTGCGCTCGCCGGGCCTGCGCCAGAGCGACTTCGATCGCATGATCAAGCGCCGGATCGAAGCGGTGAAGCAGGCGCGCGGCAACCCGACCGCGATCCCCGGGCGCGTCTCGGGCGCGATCCTGTACGGCGCCGAGCATCCGTTCGGTGCGGTCGTCACCGAGCAATCACTCGCCAACATCACGCTCGCCGATTGCAAGGAGCAGCTCGCGACTTGGATGGAGCCGCACCACGCGCGGCTGTTCGTCGTCGGAGATCTGACCGAGCAGCAGATCCGCGACACGTTCGCGCACTCGCCGCTCGCCGACTGGACAGGCCACGCGCCGAACCCGCCGGCGCTGCCTGCACCGGCGACGATGAAGGGGCGGATCTTCTTCGTCCACGTGCCGAACGCGGCGCAGTCGACCGTGATGCTGATGGAGCACGGGCCGCTGCGCACCGCGCCCGACTACTTCGCGAACACGATGATGGCGAGCGTGTTCGGCGGCAGCTTCACGAGCCGCCTCAACATGAACCTGCGCGAGGACAAGGGCTACGCGTACGGTGCGCGCGGCGGCCTGTCGTACTCGAAGCACAACGGCTCGTTGACCGCATCCGCGTCGGTGCAGACCGACTCGACGTATCAATCGCTGCTCGAGATCGATCGCGAGCTCGAGGACCTGTGGGCCGGGCGGAAGCCGGTGACCCAGGACGAGCTCGACCGCGAGAAGCTCAACGCGACGCTCGCGCTGCCGGGTCGGTTCGCGACCGCCCAGGCCGCCCTCGGACAATATCGGAGCCTCGTGTACTACGGGCTCCCACTCGACTACTTCAATACGTACGTAGATCACGTGAACGCCGTGACCGCCGCCCAGGTCAAGCAGTCGGCGGCGCAGCACCTGAAGCCCGCGCCGGCGGTTTATTTGGTCGTCGGCGACGGAGACGCGAAGATGATCGTCGACGATCCGAGCCAACCGAAGGACAAGCGCCGCGTTCCGTTCCTGAAGGACGGAACGCAGGTCACACTGCGCCAGGCCTTGATCGATCTCGCGGCGAAGGGCGATGTAGGAGCGGGTGGTCTCGTCGAGCTCGATGTCGACGGTCACGTGGTCCGCTAACCGATCGATAGCCCTAGGTAAACAAGCGGTTCGATCGTGCCGGATGCTAGACTGGCTCGGTGCGGGACAAAGTCATAGCTCCACGCGGCTTCACGTTGCTGGAGCTGATGATCGTCGTCGTGTTGATCGGCGTCCTCGCCGCGGTCGTCATTCCTAACTGGACGACCTCCGCGCGCAACAAGAAATACGATCCGGAAATCTCCGCGATGTTCACGGAGCTCTCGACACGCGAAGAGCAATACAAGAGTGAAGTCGGCAACGGCTCGTATCTCACCGCCGCGACGTGTCCCGCGACGCCGGCGCCGAACGGGATCGACTTCAACAACACGTGCGTGACGGGCGCGTTGCCGTGGGTGACGTTGCGTGTGAACCCGACCGACTCGTCGATCCGTTGCACGTACGCGATCACGACGGGTCTCGCCGGCTCGACGCCGGCCGGTTACGCACCGTGCGCGGCACCGCCGGTGAATCGCGCGATCAGCGCCGCCTGGTACTGGATCCTCGCGACGTGTGACATGAACGCGGACGGCGGCGTCAACGCCACGTTCTGCATGTCGAGCTGGGACACCAAGCAGTACAACCTGAACTACGGCCGATGATCCAACGTCGTCAACCACAGCGCGGTGTGACGCTCATCGAGCTGATGATCGTCGTCGGCATCATCGCGGTGTTCGCGGCGCTGATGTTCGGCGTCAACTCGCAGACGTATGGCACGAACCCTTCGAACACGGCCGATCAGATCGCCTCCGACTTCAACTTGTGCAAGATGCGCGCGGTCTCGACTCGGCGCTGGCACCGGTGTCAGGTCGGCGGCCCGAACGCGACCGCGACGGATCCGAACGCGGTCAACAGCGCGCTCGTGATCATGCAGTGGCAGGACACCGGCATGAAGGACCCCGCGCTCACGCCTGCCGGCTTGTGGTCGACGGTTCAGGTCGACCAGCTCGGCGTCGGCGTTGCCGCGTGGGATGCGAACGCGACGGTGTGCGTGACGCCGCCCTGTGCGGCCGCACCGGCGACCCAGAACACCGCGCTGGCGTTCGACGTGTACTTCCGTCCCGATGGCTCGAGCACGGGTGGCACCGTGTATCTGACCGAGCCCAGCCGAAACAAGTCGTATCGCGTCGTCGTCTACAGGGCGACAGGGAGCTCGTATGCGCGCAACAGCTGGTAGCCGGAGATCTACGGTGCTTCGATCGGTGATCGTCGCGGCGAGCTTGATCGCGGCCGGGCCTGCGCTCGCGAACACCTCGACCGCATTCCCGACCGGATCGCTGATCATCCCGGTCAGCTCCGCGTTCCAGGACGACTGCGGAGCGGTGTCCGCGTACGGCATGATCTACAACGTGCTGCGCGCGAACCCGTGGCTGAGCGCTAACGGTTACACGCCGATCACGATCTTCTACACGTACCTCGACACCAAGGCGTCGCCGAACCGTTGCGTGCCGACGTCGCTCGATACCGCGCCGACCGTGAGCGCGATGTGGAACGACGGTTGCGACATCATCAACGTCGGCGTCCAGCAGATCGATAACACGAACCACGCGACCCCCGAGTTCACGGTCGTCACGTACACCAACACGGGCAGGGCCAAGGTCTATCCGCAGTACCCCACGCGATCGATTACCGGCGCGGCGAAGGCGAACTACCTCGGCGGTCCGTTCGTGATCCTCGCGTCCGACGCGCCGACGTTCCGCAAGCTGCTCGACAACACGATCACCGCGCGTGACACGAGCAACAACATCATCGACTTCTCGGAGTACCGCACGCGCCTCGCGAGCCAGCCCGCCGCGCCGACCTCGGGCTGCACGCTCGGCACGGATCACTACGTCAACGTCCATCGCTCGACGACCGCGTTCGTCGCGAACATCGGCAAGGCGTTCCAAGCCGTGCCGCCGCGCCTCGCGCTGCTCGCGACGAACAAGCTCGCTCACACGAGCAACATCTTCAACAACATCCTCCAGGCGTACCTGACGAACGCCGGCCTGACCTATAGCGGTGCGAACGGCTGCCCCCCCGCCTCGGTCGAAGCGGGAAATGTCGCCGTGTGCCCGAACGGCGCCGTGTCGGGTCAGATCTATGACTCGTTCGACTTCGACGATCTCGTCAACGGCCAGCTCGCCGTGACCTCCGGCGGCAACCCGCTCTACAACATGCTGTGGACCCCGCACTGGGAGGTCACCCACGCGAACGTGTACACCTGCACGGGTACCTGCGTTTGCTACTCGAACTGTTCGGCGTGTACGAAGAGTGGCGGCCCTAGCTGCTCGATCGCGACCACGCTTCCAGGTCCGCCGAACGCGAACGAGCAGACGGCGCTCGCGAAGATCAGCGCATTCCTCGACTCGCAGACCGGCCTCGCCGCAGAGTGCGCGTCGGTCACCAGCTACGAGGGCGACTACAACGGCGGCGCCGCCGATTCCCAGGGCGTGCCGCAGTTCCAGACCTGTCTCAACAACGGCGCCGGCGCGTGCGCCGCGGGAACCACACCGTGGGGCATCGAGCGTGCGCCGACGAGCGCGACCACCACGAGCAACAGCCGCAACTGCTCCGATCCGAACCTCGCCGCGGGCACGCGCTGCGCGTTCTATTCGTACCCCGGCGACTCGTTCGCGCAGACCGCCGACTATTCGTGGAGCGCCGTCACCGGCCATACCCAGACGTGGTTGCCGAACAGCGCGGCGAGCTCGATCTATCGCCCCGGCGTCGTGCCGCTGATCTCCGAGGTCGCGTCGCTCGTCGCGGCCGACCTCACGACGCCGTCGCCCTACAACGGTAGCGCGAGTGCGGCGCAGACGAACGCGCGCCCGATGATCGTGTCGGATCTCAGCACGCGCAGCGTCAAGGACAACACGCCTGGCAAGGCGAACATCCTCTACCTCGCGGGTCACGACCAGAGCAGCAGCGTCGCCGGTACGAAGATGATGCTCGAGACGCTGCTCCAGCTCGGCATCAGCACGCTGCCGCCGATCGTGTCGATCGTCGAAGTGTCGCGCAACTCGCCGATCGCGGCGACGATCGGTGGCAACGCGTCGATCGTGCAGGGCACGTACGAGTTCATCACCTCGTCATCGACGCCGATCACCGTGCCGACGTTCTCCGCGGACACCGACGCGGCGGCGTTCAGCTTCCCGTTCACCAAGGGTCACTTGCGCGCCCGCACCACCGGTTCGATCGGCACGACGGCAAGCGGCTACAACACGGGCACCGCGGTGTTCGACGCCGCGGGCGGCATTCCCAACCCGACCTACGCCGGATGTTCGACCTGGTATACGGCGCTGTGCCGCACCATCTTCACGACGACGGCGCAGGGCGCCGTGCCTGCGATGCACTACCTGCAGCAGAGCGAGGCGACGACGCTGGGACCGCTGATGGCCTCGAACCTGACGGCCGCGAGCCAGGCGATCCTGATCCAGCGCGTGCTCGCCGGCGACAACTCGATCCTGCCGACGTTGTACTTGCCCGCGCTCGGCGGCGTCGATCGTTCGACCGTCGCGATCATCGACACTAGCCCGGTCGTCAACTCGACGCGGCCCCAGATGGCGTACTTCGGCGCCGACGACGGCATGCTCCACGCGGTGTGCATGAGCGTCTCCGGCCCGTGCGACATCATCGGGCGCGAGCTGTGGGCGTACATCCCGCGCACCAACCTCTCGACGCTGCGTTACAACAACGCCCGCGTCGACGGTTCGCCGCACGTGATCGACGCATACGGTGACTTCACCGGGTCGGGCGAGAAGAAGTGGGCCACGCTGCTGTTCTTCCACACCGGCGGCGGCGACACGACCGGCAACGATCGCAAGCCGGCCGTCTACGGGCTCGACATCTCTGATCCGACGACGCCGAAGGTGATCTGGGAGTACTCGCTCACCGACGTCGCGACGCGCGGCGGGTTCGAGATGGGCGTCGGCCTGACGCTCGCCGCGGGCCGCGTGGCCGCGGGCGTCAACACCAAGACGCTGGTGTTCGTGCAGACCAACAACGGCGGCACCGCGGGCTCGGGCGACGTGCTCACCGCGGTCAACGCCGAGACCGGCACTGCGGCGTGGCAGCAGGGCTATGCGTTCACCACGACGCTGCGTGCCGGCGGCGCATCGATTCCGTCGCTTACCGGCATCCCCGGCGGTGCCGTCGCGGTCGACAAGACCGGCGCCGGCTTTGTCTCCGACGTCGTGTGGGGCACGCTCTACGGCGACTTCTGGCGCGCCGATCCGGCGACCGGCATCAGCAGAGACGGCGTGGGCAAGCCGCTGCTCCGGTTCTCGACCGATAACCACCCGATCGGCGCGAAGCCGGCGGTGTATGCGAAGACCGCCGGCGGCACGCAATACGCGGTGATCACGACCGGCGCCTACGTCGACACCTACCCGAGCGATACGAACTGGAGCCCGGCCGGCACGACGAACTACGCGATCGGCATCAACCTCAACACGCCGATCGCCGACGCGACGATCAACGAGAGCAAGGGCGCGACCGACATCGCGTTCAAGTTCGCATTCGGTGCGAACGAGAAGGGGCTCGCGCAGGCGACCGTCGTCAACAGCCAGATCTACATCACGACGGACACCGCCGACACGAACGACAACACGGTCCCCGGCGCGTACGGTACCGGCGGCGCGACCGGGCACGTCTATCGCATCGACTTCAGCGGCGCCTCGCCGACGATCGGCGCCGCCGTCGTGATCGAAGGTGGCGCGACCTCGGTGATCAACTCCGGCCTCGGCGTGTACGCCGGCGCCTCGGATCAGCAGCAGCGCCTCGGCACGGATGCTGTCGCGAGCACAGCCGTCAGCGTCGACCCCACCCTGGCCCAGAAGGTCTCGCGGAAGCTATGGCTGCGCAGCCAGTAAAGCAGAAGGGGTTCACCCTGATCGAGGTGATGATCGCGATGGTGCTGACGGCACTCGCGATCATGGGGATCATCGCGCTCTACGTCACCGAGACGCGGGCCTCGGGGTTCTCGCGTCACACGACCGAGGCCGCGGTGCTCGCCCAGGACAAGATCGAGTTCCTCCGCACGCAGGGCCCGGCAGCGCCGGTCAACACGACCGAGCTCAACCTCAACGAGAGCGCGCAAGCCGGCACCGGCATCTACAAGCGGGTCACGACCGAGACGGTGATCGCCGGCCAGTACGCGGACATCGTCGTCGAGATCGACTGGAGCGACGACGGTATCGCGCACCAGATCATCATGCGCGCGAGGCGTGGCCTATGAAGGGCGCACGTCGCGGCTTCACGTTGATCGAGCTGATGATCGCGCTCGTGCTGTTCTCGTTCGTGATCGCGGGCGTGCTCGCGGTCGCGGTATCGATGTCCCAGGGTTTCCGCGAGCAGCGCGCG
>Ga0193728_1000411_pt1 | contig 20562 bp, 19 predicted proteins | sample U1c1metaG_FD_143037 | JGI IMG/M metagenome (GOLD analysis project Ga0193728, IMG submission 143037) | Soil microbial communities from a riparian zone of the East river system, Colorado, United States - U1c1 | ecosystem: Environmental > Terrestrial > Soil > Riparian zone | place: USA: East River...
TCATCTTCGTCCTCATTTTCGTCATCGTAACAGGTGCGATCGTCTACGCGATCTTTCGTTTCCGCGGGCGTGAGGGTGAGCCCGACCCGAAGCAGTTCGCGGGAAGCGAGAAAGTGGAAATCATCTGGACGGCGATTCCGTTCCTGATTGTCGTGTTCCTTTTTGTGCTGACGCTGCGTGGAATGAATCGCGCTGATCCGCCGCCAGCGCCTTCACCCGACTTGGTTGTGACAGGACATCAATTTTGGTGGGAAGCACAGTATCCGGCGTCGGGAGCGGTGACGGCGAACGAAATCCACATTCCAGTCGGCAAATCTTTATCGGTGCGATTGGATTCGAAGGATGTGTTGCACGAATTTTGGGTGCCGGAATTGGCACGCAAAATGACGACGGTGCCGGGCCAGCCCAACCACATTTGGTTACAAGCCGATAAACCGGGCACCTACATCGGTACTTGCTCGGAATTTTGCGGCACGCAACACGCCTGGATGCGCATCCTGGTCGTCGCGGACGAACCTTCGAAGTTCGAACAATGGCAACGAGCCCAATTGCAGCCGGGTCAGGCGGCGACAACCGACGCCGCAGCCAAAGGATTGGCATTGTTTCAGACATCGACCTGCATCAATTGTCACGCGATCCGCGGCGTGACGGGCGCCGATGCGCACGTCGCGCCGGACCTCACGCACGTCGCCAGTCGCAGACAACTCGCCGCAGGCATCCTGGAAAATACTCCGGCAAATATGCGGCGCTGGCTCAAGAACCCGCAGCACATTAAGCCAGGCGCACTCATGCCGGATTTCAATTTCACCGACCAGCAGCTCGACCAACTTGGAGAATATCTGGAGACATTACGATGAATGGCACGACCGCCGCAGCGACCCTGGCAATGGTATTAGACCCTGCTGAGCGGGGGCATCATCGACTCGCGTGGCTGTCCACGGTTGACCATAAACGCATCGCCATTCTCTACCTCTTGACCGGTCTGTTCTTTTTCGTGGTCGGCGGGGTCGAGGCGCTTTTGATGCGTCTGCAACTAGCCGTGCCCAATAATCATTTTCTTCAGCCGGACACCTTCAATCAACTCTTCACCATGCACGGCACGACAATGATTTTCCTCGTCGTGATGCCGCTGTCGTTCGGCTTGGTAAATTATTTCCTCCCCCTGCAGATCGGCGCGCGCGACATGGCCTTCCCGCGTCTGAACGCATTAGGCTTCTGGTTGGTTCCGTTTGGCGGAATTCTTCTGCACTTCAGCGTGCTCGCAGGTGGTGCTCCCGCAGTCGGCTGGTTTTCCTACGCGCCTTTGAGCGAGACGCCCTATTCGTCAACTCTCGGCGTCGATTACTGGGCGGTCGCGCTGTTCGTGCTCGGCATCGGATCGATCAGCTTTGCCATCAATGTCATCGCGACAGTTATCTCCCGGCGCGCACCGGGAATGACGATGCGGCGTCTTCCGCTCTTTACCTGGATCAATTTCGTCAACGCTTTCATCATCATTCTCGCGTTGCCGGTTTTAAACGCCGGGTTGGCGATGCTTCTGATCGATCGACAGCTCGAGGGCCATTTTTTCCTGCCCTTCCATGGCGGGCCAGCGGTTTTGTGGCAGCACATCTTTTGGGCATTCGGCCACCCGGAGGTGTACATCATCGTGCTTCCAGCCTTTGGGATCGTTTCGGAAGTGATACCGGTTTTTTCCAGGAAACCGATTTTCGGCTACGAGTTTGTCGCTGGTTCAAGTGTGGCGATCGCGATCCTGAGCATGAGTGTTTGGGGACACCACATGTTTACGGTTGGAATGGGCCGCGCAGCCGACTCGTTTTTCGCCATTGCCTCACTGCTGATCGCGATTCCAACCGGTGTGAAAGTGCTCAATTGGACAGCGACAATGTTCGGCGGTCGAATTCGGTTTGACGTGCCGATGTTGTTTTGCATCGCGTTTCTCATTCAATTCCTTTGCGCCGGGATAACCGGGATCAGTCATGCGGTCGTGCCGCTCGATTGGCAGACAAAGAACAGCTATTTTCTCATAGCGCATTTTCATTTCGTAGCCGTGGGCGCGATCGTCTTCGCCCTCATGGCTGGCGTCCAATATTGGTTTCCGAAAATGAGTGGACGGATGCTCTCGGAGCGGCTCGGTAAATGGACTTTCTGGCTGATGGTCATTGGCTTTAACATGACGTTCATTATTCAGCATTTTCTGGGTCTCCAGGGGATGCCGCGGCGCGTGTTCACTTATCCGGACCTGCCGCACTGGGCCTGGATGAACATGCTCTCGACCGTCGGCGTTTTCTTTATGGCCGCAGCATCGCTCATTCTCGTTTGGAATCTCGTTGTCTCGTTTTTTCGGGGAAAAATAGCGGGCGATAATCCCTGGAACGCGTGGACGCTGGAATGGGCTACGACTTCGCCTCCGCCGCATGAAAATTTTGACGCGCTGCCGCCGATCCGCAGCCGTCGGCCGTTATGGGATGTCGCGAATCCTGACCGGCCCGACCCTGTGGTCGGCAAGGACACCTCGGAGATCGAGAGTCCGGACAAGAACAAGGTTGGCATTCTTACTTTCATCCTTTCCGAAGCTGGGTTCTTTGCGGTTCTCCTGCTCGCGTATTTGTTTTTCTACGCCCGGCCGCAACCCGGTCCCGGACCGAGGGAACTCGCTGTGGGGCGGACGCTGGTTTTTAGCCTTTGCCTTTTCGCGAGCAGTTTTACTTTTTGGCGATCCGAGATTGCCATGAGCAAACGGCATCGCGGCTCCATGCTTGGCTGGCTCGCGCTCACTATTGCGCTCGGCGGCGTTTTCTTAGTTGGCCAGGGAATCGAGTATTGGAAATTGTTTCAGACCGGAGTCGATGTCAGCACAAATCTTTTCGCGACCACATTCTTCACTCTCACCGGCTTTCACGGTTTGCACGTGCTCCTCGGTCTGGTTGCACTTCTGATTTTTCTCTGGCTCGCGTGGCTGGGTGATTTTGCTTTGGGCCGCGTATCCGCGTTCGCGGCCGCGGGCTACTACTGGCATTTCGTCGATATCGTTTGGGTTTTTGTCCTGCTCACTGTTTACATCCTTCCACTCCTTCGATGACTACATACCAGTTCCTCACTACCGCCTGGAGGTGGAATTCCACTCTCCTGCTTTTTATCGCGCTTGCTCTCGCGGGATATTTTCTCGCCTTCCGGCGACAGGGCCGCCCCGCCTATTTTGGCGCTGCGCTCGTCGTATTTCTCTTCGCTCTTATCTCGCCGGTGAATGCGTTGGCCGAGGGTTATCTTTTCAGCGCGCATATGGTTCAGCACATCCTGCTCGTGCTCATCGTCCCCGCGCTTTTGCTGTTAAGTTTGCCGCGGTCGTTCTCGCTTCCGCGCCCACTCAAAACATTCACTCATCCGTTCATCGGTTGGATCGCCGGCGTTGGTGCGATGTGGCTCTGGCACGCGCCCGCGCTCTGCAACGCGGCGACAACGTCGAGGACCGTCGCCGCGATTCAAACAACTTCGCTGCTATTGATGGGAAGCGTGTTCTGGTGGCAGGTGCTCGCGCCGCGCGACGCGGAACGGCTCTCACCGGCTGCGGGGATTGTTTATCTGTTTACCGCATGCACCGCCTGCAGCGTCCTGGGCATTATTCTGACATTCGCGCCTGTTTCGATTTGCTCGGCTTACCAACAACCGGTCGATCGTTTGGGGATGCTTGGCACGATCCGCGGCAACTGGGGCCTAACGAGTGACAGAGACCAGCAAATCGGCGGACTGCTGATGTGGGTTCCAATGTGCTTGATTTATCTCACCGCAATTCTGGCCCAGCTCGCTCGCTGGCATTCGGATCCTGCCCCGCAGGTGGAGAAATCTAATGCCTGACGAACAATTACCCATTGCCCGTGCGAAGTGGGAACCAATGCCGGCGGAACATCTGCCACGGCCTACCTATTTCCCCGCTGGTTTGGCGATGGGAATCGCCTTTCTCTTTTGGGGCTTGATCACTTCCTGGGTCGTCTTGGTGGTCGGTCTTGCGCTCTTCATCGCGTCGCTCGCTGGATGGATCACGGAGATTCGTTATGAACGAAAATATCACTGACCACTCTTTGGCCGACGCCGAAGCTCCTGAGATACTGAGCCGTCGCCGTTTTTTGGAGAAACTCTCGATCGCCCTCGGCGGCGTTTGCGCCGCCGTCGTAGGACTCCCACTCATCGGGTTTGTGATCGCCCCGTTGTTTCGCAAAGCGCCCGAGCAATGGGCGACTCTCGGCAAAGTGGGCGACTTCCAAATCGGCAAGACGGTGAACGTTACCGTGCTCGATCCCTCGCCTTTGCCATGGGCTGGGATCACCGCCAAGAATGCGGTCTGGTTGCGGCGCGAAAGCGACACCAGCTTCATCGCATTCTCGGCTAACTGCACCCACCTCGGTTGCCCGGTGCGCTGGGTACAGGGTGCAGAACTGTTCCTCTGTCCCTGCCACGGCGGCGCCTACTACAAAGATGGAAACGTTGCTGCCGGTCCGCCACCGCGTCCGCTGTTTCGCTACGACGTGCGCGTGGAAAATGGCGAAGTGAAAATGAAATCGGTCGTGGTTCCCATTTCCACGGCGTTATGACCCGACTCTTCAAGGCGGCGTGGCTTTGGCTCGATGATCGGCTGGGAATCAGCGTGCTGCTCAAGCCGATGAAGCATATCGCGCCGCAAGACGCGAAATGGTGGTACGTTTTTGGAACCGCCACGATGATTGCTTTCATCGTGCAAGTGGTAACCGGCGTGGCGCTGGCATTTTCTTTCATTCCTTCGTCTTCCCAAGCCTACGAGACGCTGGTCTTCATCACGAACAATGCGCCGTTCGGCCGCTTTCTGCGCGGACTCCATTACTACGGCGCGTCCGCCATGGTGCTCATGATCGGGGCGCACATGGCGCAAACTTTTTTATTCGGTTGCTACAAATTCCCGCGTGAGATGACCTGGTCGACCGGCGTGCTGTTGCTTGGTTTCACCCTTGCCATGGGCTTTACCGGCCAGCTACTGCGCTGGGATCAGACGGCTGCGTGGTCGGTAGTAGTAGCGGCCGAACAAGCCGGTCGCGTTCCCTTGATCGGCGATTGGCTGGCGCGCTTTATTTTGGGAGGGAACACGATCGGCGGCGCCACCTTGAGCCGCTTTTTTGCGATCCACGTCTTCGTCATCCCCGCCATCATGTTTGCCTTCATCGGCCTGCATCTCTGGCTCGTCTTGCGTCACGGTATTTCGGAGCCGCCGACCGCCGGTAAGATGGTTAACCCAGAAACTTATCGCAAAGAATATGAGGAACTCCTAAAAAAAAGCGGTCGGCCGTTTTGGCCAGACTTAGCCTGGCGCGATGTCATCTTTGGCACGGGGCTGATCCTGACGATCGTCCTGTTTGCGTTCTTCATCGGGCCGCCCGCGCTCGACAAGCCTCCTGATCCGAGCGTGCTCGACGCAGATCCGCGTCCCGATTGGTATCTTCTCTGGTACTTCGCACTGCTTGCGTTGATCCCGGCCAAAATCGAGGGCTACCTCATGATTCTCATGCCGGCCCTTATCGGCATCACGCTACTAATTATTCCCGTCCTAAATAATAAGGGCGAGCGCGCCGCGTCTCGGCGCCCTTGGGCAATTGCCGTCGTCTTACTGTCCGTAATTATGATCGGCTCACTCTGGGTTGCAGGACAGCAATCGCCTTGGTCGCCAAATTTCCAAGCGTTGCCGCTCACCGAGAAAGTCATCGGCGCAACGAGCGGACCGGTCTTTGAAGGCGCACAGCTTTTTCACGACAAAGCCTGTCTCAGTTGTCATCTAATCCAGGGCCATGGCGGTCGCCGCGGGCCCGATCTCACCTACGTCGGAGATAAACTGACGCGAGATAATATTATCATCCGCATCGTCAACGGCGGAGGCAATATGCCGGCATTCGGCAGCTCGCTCAAACCGCCAGAGGTCGACGCGTTGGTAGCTTTCTTGCAATCGCGCAAGCGTCCAATTCGGCCGCAAGATCAATCGTCGATGACACAAAATTAAGTCTTTCAACGATCCGACATGTCCACATTGGCTGAAAATCTCCAGCACGGATATCTCGCTCCAGCAGTCGAGGCGGCGGCCGAGAAAAGTGAGACCGAAGTCGCTTCGCTAACCGACCTTTTCATGGAGAGTAGGCCTTCGCCGAGTTCTTCAATGACCCCAACCGGTTCGTGTCCGATGACCAAACCGGGGACGCACCGGGTATTCGCTGCGCACGATATGCAGATCCGTTAGGCGTTAATGGATAGCATCCGTCGGGTGCACGCCGGCGAAACCTGTGTTCCCGTGCATCTCGCCGCCAAGCTGGCAGAGCGCGTCAGTGGCGAAACCCTGAGTGCGCGCGAGATCGAAGTCCTCAAGCTGATGGCTCAAGGAAAAAGCAATAAAGAAATCGGCTCGGCGCTCTTTATTAGTGAGGGCACGGTCAAGTCGCACGTGAAAGCCATCTTCGCGAAGATGAACGTCATCAGCCGAACCGAAGCAGTGGCCAACGCTACTCGTTGCGGCATGATTCAACTATAGAAAACCAGTTCGACCGGTGATGAGATATCGACCTATCCAAGGTCAATCTCTTTCGTAAGGTCGCCAGGGCCGGGTGTCGTGAAACGCTAGCGAGTAATTTGCTGAACGAATCTGCCCAGCGTCGTAACGCCGATCAGAAAAACCAACGCTAGGACGATTTTGCGGAAACTTTTTTGCTCGATCTTGTTCAATACGAACTTCCCCGTATACGAACCGGCGAATGCAACCAGAAACAAGCCCGGGATGTATCAATAAAAATCTGCTGTGAGATAGTTATTGCGCAGATAGATGATCATCCGGCTAAGATCGACGCCCGAGTCAATCGCCGCGGAAGTTGCGACAAAGACGCCTTTTTCCAGATCGAACGCGGCCAGCACCAATCCGCGGATCGCGCCGCCAGTGCCGATGAGTCCCGCCAGAAGCCCTGCAGTTCCATCTTCGCGACGCTGGTTCATAAATCGGAAATCACCCGTGGCAGGAACGCGGCACGCAGCGCATTGAGGACCGCAAGGATGTCGATCGCTTCTTGGGTGAGCGCGCCGGCAACGGGACTTAAATGACCGGAGGCCGCGACCAGCATCCCGATAGCGCTCAGGGTCATTCCGCCTAGCGCGCTTTGAAGTACAATCGCACGCATCCGGCGACTGATGTGCATGAACTCATCCACTTTGTTGAGTGAGCTTTCCAGCGCCACAACTCCCGCCGCTTCCGCGGTGACGTCGCTATTTTGACCAATCGCCATGCCCACCGTCGCAGCCATCATTGCGGGGGCATCGTTGATGCCATCGCCGACATAAAGCGTCTTTCCGTTCGTATTCTCGGCGCGAACGATCTCGACTTTTTCTTCGGGTGTTTTCTGGGCGCGGATTTCGCTAATGCCGAGTTCATGCGCGAGATAACGCACCTCCGATTCGCGATCGCCCGAGACAATCATCACGCGTTTGAAATGATGCTTTGGCCCGAGGTGTTTGATAAACGACAAGCCCTCAGCACGCGGGGCGTCGCGGAAGCGGTACGTCGCGGCGTAACGGCCATCGATTAGGACAATGCATTCAAGTCCGCTGCCCTCGGAAGGAAGCTGCGATGCCGCAGAGTTGTTTTGATTGAGAAATTTTTCGCGGTTGATGATTTGTACTTCGCGGCCGGCGACAATTGCGCGCAAGCCTTGACCCGGCGGCTCGCTGATGCGGGAAGCTTCCTGCAATTGAAGTTTCTGCTCACTGGCTGCGGCGAGAATGGCGCGAGCGAGCGGATGTTTGGAGTAAAGCTCCACGCTTGCCGCGAGCCGGAGAACATCCGGTTTTGAAAAGTCGGATGCCGCAAACTCTTCGGTCAGCTTCGGCTGGCCGTAAGTGAGCGTGCCGGTCTTGTCGAAAATCGCGGTCCGGCAACGGTCAATTTGTTCCAGCGTGACAGGGTCCTTTACGATGATGGCACGACGCGCACACAACGAGATCGAACCAATGATTCCGATAGGGATCGCGATGAGTAGCGGACATGGCGTGGCGATCACCAGCACCGCGAGAAAACGCGTCGCCTCGCCGCTGAGGGTCCACGCAATGATGGCGAGCACAACCGCGAGCGGCGTGTAAAGCGCGCCCAGCTGATCGCCGAGGCGGCGCATCTGCGGCCGGTGCTGTTCCGACTCGCGCATGACCTCCATGATTTTCGCATAGCGCGAATCAACGGCGCGCTTCGTGGCTGTGATCGTCAGCGCCGATTCGCCATTGATCGCGCCGGAGATCACAGTCGAGCCCGGCGCCTTCGTGATCTTGAACGGCTCACCGGTCAGGAAAGATTCATCCATCATGCCGTGTCCCTCAACCACGACGCCATCTACCGGACAAATGTCGTGCGGGAAAACAGCGAGCGTGTCGCCGATTGCGACCTCGTCGAGCGCAACGTTGATGATCTGCGAGTCTCTCCGGCGATGCGCGGCGGATGGAACGCGCTTTGCTAATGCACGCAGGACTGATGTGGCGTTGCCCACGGCGTAGTTTTCGAGCGCCTCGCCACCGGCGAGCATCAGGACGACAATCGCGCCGGCCAGATATTCGCCCAACAAGACCGCACTCACGATTGAGATCCCTGCGAGCAAATCGGAACCGAACTCGCGCTGCGCCAATTTTTTTAGCAGATCGTAAAGCAGCGGAATTCCGCCGAGGGCAAGAGTTGCCCAGAGCGGAATGTGCTGAACTGTTGCGTTCGTGTGCAGACCAAAACGAAGCAGGAGATGCGCGGCGATTCCCGCAAGGGAAAGCACCGTGATCAAGCTCATCGTCCGTCGCCAAACTTCATTCATGAATGCCGGAAGCGTATGTTCTCGCCAAGAGCGGCCCAGTTTGTGCCATAACCCGAACACGATCGTGATTTGGCGGATGAAACTGATGTCTCAGCAAAGCGGGGTTTGAACCAACTCAATGTCGACGTTGGCGCCCGCGATGGTCATTTCGGGGAAAATCGGTGAGTAGATTAATGAGCAGAATCTGTTTCCGCGGATCGACAACTGGCCACGTTGGAGCGCACGAACCACATGAAGGCTGTCGTCGGTTAAATCGTCGCTGAAACTTACGAGGCCTAGAGGTCGCGCGTGCAAACGTGGCTTAGCTGTCTTGTCGGCGCCTATCTCTTCGATTCGGACGGGAGCACGTTGATCTGCTTAACCGTTTTTTACTCATAGGTGTTATCCCTAGGGCCGAATGGCAACTTTCAAGACGCCGTCCCGGCGTTCACCGAACAACTCATAAGCCTCGACAATCTGATCAAGGGAAAATCGATGAGTGAGCAGAGGCAACGGATCGAAGCGACCTGTCTGAACGAGATTCATTAGTCTGCGCATGCGTTCCTTGCCGCCGGGACACAACGTCGTCACAACCCGGTAATCGCCAATACCGGCGGCAAAGGCATCGTAAGGAACCTGCAATTTGCCCGAATAAACACCGAGGCTGCTGAGGGTACCCCCGGGACGCAGACAGCGGAGACAATTCTCAAACGTCTCCTGAAGCCCGAGCGCCTCGATCGCCACGTCGGCGCCACCGCCCGTAAGTTTTTTTACCTCGGCAACAAGATCGGCATTGTGCGGGTCGAGCACGACGTCCGCTCCCATCCGCTTCGACATTTCCATCCGCGCTGGATCGCTTTCGACGCCGATGATGAAAGAGGCGCCCATCAATTTCGCGCCGGCAGTCGCACACAACCCGATCGGTCCTTGCGCAAAAACGACCACCGTGTCGCCGATCCGAATATTCGCAGATTCCGCCCCGCTGAATCCGGTTGAGGCAATGTCTGCGAGCAAGACAACCTGTTCATCACTCAATTCGTCGGGAATTTTCGCGAGATTGGCCTGGGCATTGGGCACGAGCAAATATTCCGCCTGCGCGCCATTGATCGTATTGCCGAAACGCCAGCCACCGATCGCTTCTACGCCTTCGCCATGTCCGCATTGCGCCCATTGTGCGGACAAACAGGCGCGACATTGCCCGCACGGTGTGATCGCGCCGACCAGCGCGCGATCGCCAATCTTGTATCCGGTTACGCCTTCGCCGAGTTCTTCAATGACTCCAACCGGTTCGTGTCCAATCACGAGACCAGGCTTCACTGCATATTCGCCGCGCAGAATATGAAGATCGGTTCCGCAAATTGTCGTTAACGTGATTCGAATCACGGCCTCGCCGGCTCCCGCGTGCGGACGCGGAACTTCTTCGAGTCGGATATTCCCCGGCGCATGGAAAACGGTGGCTTTCATTTTCGCGCCCATTGTTTCCTTCACGTTCTCATCGTCCAGGCATTGGCAGACTGAGCTGCGCGCGGGGGTAGCATCACGACATAACGATGTTCACGGCTTACCGAGTTGGTGCACGTTTAATAATTTCTGGCGCGCTGCTTGCAGTCTTCGCAGCATCACTGCGCTCATTCGCTTAAACAATTCGAAACCAAGTGAGTGATCCTTCTCAGAGTACCCCCGGAGAATCGTCCCATAAAGGAAAATCGCGGTGGTGTCCACTACTGCTCTTGCAGTGAAATGCCAGGCGTAAGGCGGGAAAAGCCATGACCAACCCAGCAAGTCGCCGTCGCCTATTTCTTCGATTTTGACAGGTTCGCCGAGCGTTGATGATTCAAGCGCTACTTTGCCGCGCTCGATCAGATAGAAGCGATTGGCCGTTTCGCCTTCGCGGAAGATGATATGTCCGGCTTCGAAATGTGACCGCATCGCGCAATCCGCGGGCAAGTGGATGTGATGCTCACTCATTCCGATAAGAAAAGGGTGCGCGGCGACCTGCGCTTCGAGCTCAGCGCGGTCGGACGCGACGGTATCGTCTTTGCTCATGCCGGATTTCCTCTTCTTGGATGACTTGGCACGACCAGCACAGGACAATGCGCGTAGCGAACAACGTGCTCCGCGGTGCTGCCAATCACGACATGCTTGAGGCCAGTGCTGCCGTGCGTCGAACTAATAATAAGATCAACATCGTGCTCGCGGGCGTAGTCGCAAATTTCTTCTGCCGCGTCGCCCAATTCAACGGCCGTCTCGACCTTGATCCCACGCGTGCGCAGTCTTGAAATCACCTCTTTCATTTCTTGTTTAGCGGCATCTTGCGCGTAGCCGATGATATCGGGCAACTCCCGCCCACCGTATTCTCCGTATGGTACTAACGCGCGGATAGGCACGGCATTGAAGAGCACCAGCTGCGCATCCCAACGGCTCGCAAAGCGGATAGCGAATTCCAGCCCGGCGATGGGGCAGGCGGAGAAATCCAGCGGCACCAAGATTTTTCTCAACTGGAGACCGCGGTTCGATTTTGCATCGCCTCTGAGGAAATCCCTCTCGTGTTCGCGGACGACCAGGACCGGACAAGGCGCGTGTTGCACCACGCGTTCGGCGGTGCTGCCGAGAAACAGATGCTTCAGACCGGTATGACCGCGCGTGGATATGACGATCAGATCTATCTCGAGCCGGCGCGCAAGCTGGCAGATTTCATGATAAGCGCGTCCAGTCACGACGTTAAGGTTTTCGGCCGGTAAATCGATCGCGTATTTTTTTGCGATATCTTTGAGGCGACATTTTGCATCTCGGCCAATTCGTTGGGCTGGAATCACAACACCCAACATGGCTAGAGCCGGCGGCGGATAATCGTAGTCCAAGACGTGAGCGAAGTTCAGTTTTGCGCCGAAACGACTGACCAGCCCCAGCGCGTAATCAATTGCCTTGAGTGAAGCGCGTGAAAAATCTAGAGGCACGAGCACATTGTCGATCTTGAACTCGCCGCGCTTCGTCATGGCTCGAGTGTTAGCGGATCTTTCGCTCTTTGATCCGCCGGAGTTCACAAATGAGTAATATCCAAATGCCAATCGGTCCCATCGGTGACAAGAACGTCGCCGTTGGGTCGATGCGTATAAGTGATTTCGTCAATTTTCACGTGCGACGGTAGAACATTTACGATCACTGCGTCGTCGAGCGAAACTATACGGGTGCGGAGTTGTTCTCGTCTGACAAATTGACTGTGCGTCGAATCCATTGCGAAGAGATAGCCTTTCACGCGGACCAGCGGCCCCTCATGGCCTTCCACGGTGCCGACGAAATGCCGTTGGCCGTCAGCCGGAAAGAGTTGGCGGTGAATGATGTGAACGTATTCGCCTGTGTTAAGGATCATAGCCTAATAAGTGTGTCGCGATCGCGACTGCAGATGCGCACGTGTTAATGGGTGGGTGCAAGCTTAATATCGCATTGGAAACAAAGAGGTATAACTGGAAAGGCCACGGACATATTGAGCCCGCTCGAAGGCGCTTGGGTCTGGGCAATTCTGCTGACTCATAATGCCTTTAACTTCGCTCAACGAACTGTACTTATGGTCCTCCAGCCAGGCTGCGACCTCCATCTCGATCCGTTGAATATGCTGGATCCCGTGACGCATGAGAGCGCTGCAGAGCATCGTTACGTCAGCGCCGGCCATGACTAACTTGATTACATCTTTACCCTGATAAACTCCGCTGGTGGCGGCGAGATTGGGGCGAATTTTCCCGAAAAGGATTCCGATCCAGTGCAACGGCAATCGCATGTCCACCGGCGAACTGAGCACAAGGTTTGGCGTCACTTCCATTTTTTCGAGATCAATGTCGGGCTGATAAAACCGGTTGAAGAGCACGAGCGCGTCCACCCCGACCGCGTCAAAAGCTGCTGCCATGTTTGCGAAGTTACTGAAATACGGACTGAGTTTGACGGCGAGTGGGATTGCCGTCGCGATCCGCGCCGTTCGAACGACGTCGATGTAGCCCTTTTCGATAGTGGAACCAGTGACCTTCGTTTGTGTCGGTATCTTATAGATGTTCAGCTCTAATGCGTCGGCGCCTGCTTCTGTAATCCAACGCGCATAACTAATCCAGCCGCCGAGTGTGGTGCAGTTCAGACTCGCGATGATCGGGATTTTGACGCAGCGTTTAGCCTCAGCGATATGCTTCAAGTAAGCGTCCGATCCGACCCAAAGTTCCGCCTTGGGCACGCCGGGACTTGTTTCCGTCTGTTCTTCGAACAATGAATGGAGAACCACCGCGGCCGCGCCGGCTTCCTCCATCCGCTTAATGTTGTCAATCTCATCGGAAAGCGGCGAAGCCGACACCACCAGCGGCGTGCGCAACTTGGTCCCAAGATAAGTGGTTGTCAGATCCACCTTAACTTAATCAAACACCAGCAATGCCAACGTGACCTCCGCCTTTGAAAAACGCATTTCTGCGCGGGCCATCGTTTGTGCTGGGAACCTTTGCATGAACTAGCTGGCGCAAATGGTATTGCAAAAGGGGCAACGTTTGACTACGCATTTTTACGGAAAATCATCTGCTGCTTTTTGCCCGGCCGATGCGCGCGTATGAATTTGACAGTCAGAAAAACTGTTCCCGGTCGCGAATGGTGAACTCAGCTGCCTGACTTCAGGAACTCGAGAATTTTCTTGTGTTCGTCCGGAGTGAGATTGGCGCGCACCCGCATATGCATCATTACCACGTCCCATTGCGCAGGACTGTAGGAACTGGGCGATCTGATATTATGACAACGCACGCAATTTTCCGCCCAAAGTTGAGCGCCGCTTTTCCCAGTCGTTCCCGCTGCAACCTCTCCCGATTGCTTATTGGTAGCGCAACCGATCAGCCAGGTCATAGCCACGCAGGAAATAATGATCACGGACCCGGGCAAGCCGATCGACTTGCAAATGCTCGAAATGCTTTCTTTCATGGTTAAAAGCCGACCGCTGCTTGCATCAGAAAGGCATTTTGGTCGCGCGCGCCGCCGTTCTTATCGTCGATCTCATAAGCCAGCTTCACTACAGCGCTTGGAGTAACCCAGTAGTTTAGTCCGAGGGTCCAGCGTTGTTCATCAAAGCCGACCGGTGTGTGGAGTTGATTGAACCGATCGTAACGCACCACCGGCTCGAAGTTCTTGATGATGTCGTTGTCGATGTGGGTTGGCCGGTAAGCCAGTTCCACATATCCGCCATTGCGGTTGTTGTTGAATTCGAGCGGGCCGAAACCTTGTTGTCCGTCAGGGTCGTAAACGAAATCCCCTACATGCGACCAAACCCATTGCGCGCGGAAATTGATCAGACCTTTAAGCAACGTCGAATCTTGGACGTAATTAAAGTCGGCCGATTGTAAAACTGCTGTCACCGCCTGATCGCGCGGTCCGACTTTTGAACGTTGAATTCCGTAGCCGATTTCAAGTTGCGGAATCGGAATGAAACCAACGTGGCCCCCAATGGCGACATGCCCGCCAAAGTTGGCGTCGTTATCGAAATCGAGCATTCCCAGTTCAGAGAAGTCGTCTGGAGCGGTGATAAGACCGGGTGCATTTGCGACGAAGCCAACGTACTCCAGTTTCGTCGGCCCGATTGGGATGACGCCGCGCAATTGCGCACCCAATTCAGATTCGGGCAGTAAACCATCGTAGACGGCCAATGGCTTATCGGGAAGTTTATTCACCCAGTTCATGTGCTGGCGCTCGACGAAGTAATCGGTTGGATTGAGGAATCGGCCGACACCTATCGTCATGTAGTCATTCAAAAGATAAGCGGCTTGCGCTATCTCCAAATTGGTCGTGGTGCTTCCGTCCTCGAATTCGAATTCCAGCTCCCCTTCAAAGAAAAGCCGATCTGTCAGCTTCCAGAGAAAAATAGCATTGAAGGCAGCATCGAAAAACGGATCCTCACCACTTCGCGCCGTGAATCCGGCGGTGCCGTAGCCAGCGAGCAAAAACTTTGTCGATCCGGGAAATGTTTCCTTCACTTGGGTCTTCAACGTGTCTATTTCCTGGCGCAGTTCGTCGGTTGCAGCTTGCGGTGGTGCCCCGGTCACGACTTGCTTACCTTCGGCCGACGTTGCTGCGCCTGCCGGCATTGAGCCTTTTGCAAGCTGCCCGATCTGCGTCTTCAACGCCTCTAGTTCTTGCTTCATCGCTTCGTGCTCTGTCTTGAGCTTGTCGTACTCGGCGCGCGACACGTAATCGGAGGACGGCGGGGATGAAGCGGTATCTTGCGCGATGACCCCGGACGGCATGAATAACCAGATTAGCGCCACAAAAGCGCCTACGATCATCTGATTCCCAATGATCGGAATTGCTCGAATCATTTATTTCCCAGCGAAAGTTTTGATGTAATTCACAAGCTCCCAGCGTTGTGTCTCCGACAAAGATCCCCTCCATGAAACCATCGGGGATCGTCCTTCCGAGATTTTCCAGAACAGCGTGCCGTCGGTCTCTCCTGATCGAATACGCGCGCCCAAATCAGCCGGCTTTTTCTCTAATGCGGCTCCTCCCGGGCCATCCCCTTTTCCAGATGGCCCGTGGCAGGTCATGCAGTTTGCCGTGTAGAGCTTTTGCCCGAGGGCGGTCGCGTTGGCGTTTCCTGCAAGTGGGTTCGGACGATTGGCAGCGGTGGGCGGAGCTTTCCAATCGGAGCTGCCTTGCGCTAGCAGCGACCCGCTAATCGAGAAAATCGCTAATGCGATCAGTGCTCGCGAGCTGTTGCCAGTGGAATTTCGCGATTTCATCGCGATCAGGTAGGCCGTGCGTTGCTTCTGTCTTTGCGCCATAACGCATCGATGCTCCACTGTCCCGACCCGTAAAAGATCATGAAAAAGAAAATCCAGCAGTTCACCAAGGCGAGTTCGCCTCCATTCATGATCGGGAAAAACTTCGCTTCCAACGTGGGCACCGTTCCCACGTAAAACATGAAATAAGCGACTGCCATCTCGCCGCTCGCGAGAAACGCCGCGACACGCGTGAACAGCCCAAACGCAATCAGAAATCCGCAGACGAGTTCGATAATGCCCGCGACAAATGCGAGCCCTGACATCCCGTGACCGCCACCGGGAAACCCCAAAAGCTTTTGCCCGCCATGACATGCATACGTCAAGCCAACAATCAGTCGTACGATGCAGTAAACTGGGTCCGCAAATCGATTCAGAGCGTTCATGCGGCAAGGCTGATGTCGATCTTTTGTGTCAAGTTTGATATTTCGGCGAACTTTTACGGAAAATATTCTGCGCCCTTTTCGCAGGCCGATCGCGGCTTCGGACATGCAGAGGGTGCTTGGAGCTCTGCGTTTTCTGCTTGCGAGGATTTTGGTTCATGTTGAGCCGACCCGAGGTTAACCGAACCTCCCGTTCTAGCTCCGCATCCCTACGGAAAAACTGCGCATCTTTTCGCATGGCGGGTAAAAACGCGCATTTTCCCGCTTGCGCCGCTGCGCCGCGAATCATTAAACACCAGCGAGCTGCCCGCGATAATCGCTCGGTGACCGACCGGTGACCTTTTTGAACGTGCGGTTGAATTGCGACAGCGACTGGAAGCCGATCTCGAACGCGACTTCGCTGATGCGCAGATTTGGATTCTGCAAAAGATTGCGCGCTTTCTCGATGCGGGTGCGGGCGACGAATTCGATGAAGTTCAGCCCAGTGGCCTCCTTGAATTTTTCGCTGAAATAATTCGCGCTCATGTTCACCACTCGCGCCACGTCGGGCAGAGAAAACGCTTCGCGATAATGCTGGCTAACGTAATCTCGCGCGCGCGCGACGGCTTCAGGCTCGGCGTGGCCGCTTTGCAGCGCGAGCTGATCGGCGCACAACGCCAGGTGCTGCGCGAAGATAGTCAGCAGCTGGATGAGCGCTTCGTATTGCTGCCGGGGAAGGACACGAGTGTTGAAGTAAGCTTCCTCGATTTTTTTCAAATCAACGTCCGTGCCCCATTTGATGAGCGTTTTGGCAATAGAATTGAACCGGCTTTTTTGCGGATGGTGCAGCAAAATGTGGCCGGTACGAAGAAATGCGATCAGCTTGTCGCCCACACGCACCGGCACCGCCGTTTCGCACAAACCGGCGAAACATTTCAATGTCTTCGGGCGGAGTTGTGCTTCTGTTTCGAGCTTGCGTTGCAAGGCATAACACTCGGCGCAGCTGGTGTTGGTCTTGGCCATCAACGCGCAGAACGGATTCTGCTGGCCCCGCGCAAAGTGAATCATGTTGAGCATTTCCGGCGCGTGGAGAGCCAATGGCAACCCCGTACCGCGTGTGAACGCGCGCTCATAGTCGCGATAGATCTTCGATTGCGACAATGCACCAAGCATGCGGTTATCGTTTTTCTTCATGAGTTGCTGTGGCGCGGCTGCGGTGATCAGAGCATCATGACCCGAAGCGTCGATTTCGTCGCGCCGAAAACTGATGCGATCTTCGTAAGATCGCAACTAGGCGCTCTCCTGCACCGCGGCTACAAGTTTGCTCGAAGCAAGCTGCGTTAATCTGCGAAATCTGTGGATTTCTTTTCCCTTCGATTGGGCTTTAAATTGGAAAAGCGATGAGCGCGAAAGACCACGTTTTCACTCTGGGCATCGAAGAGGAATTCCAGATCATCGATCCAGAGACGCGAGAGCTGCGCTCGCACATTCAGGAGATTCTCGCCGACGGCAAAATGATCTTGAAAGAGCAGATCAAGCCGGAGATGCATCAATCGGTCGTCGAGCTGGGCACGGAGATTTGCAGCGACACGACTTGTGCGCGCGAACAGGTCATCAAGTTGCGCAGTGAACTCGCGAACGTCGCTGCGCAGAGCGGGTTGAAGATCGCATCAGCTGGCACGCACCCGTTCTCGCACTGGATGGATCAACTTATCACGATGGATGAGCGCTACGCCACCGTCGTCAAGGATATGCAACAGGTTGCGCGGACAAATTTGATCTTCGGACTCCATGTCCACGTGGGAATCCCGGACCGCGAAGAGGGTATCGATATTATGAACCAGGCGCGCTATTTCCTCCCACACCTTTACGCGCTCTCGGTCAATTCGCCTTTTTGGTTAGGCCAAAACACTGGGCTCAAAGCATACCGGCAAATGATCTTTGAGCGTTTTCCACGGACCGGTATTCCCGACGCTTTCGAAAGTCTTTCGGAGTATGATGATTACCTGAAGCTGCTTGTCTCGACCAACTGCATCGACAATGCCAAGAAAATCTGGTGGGACATCCGGCTGCATCCGTTTTTCGACACGATCGAATTCCGCATCTGTGATGCGCAATCGCGCGTGGACGACACGATCGCATTGGCTGCGCTGATGCAGGCCATCGTCCTGAAATTGCACAAGCTACGGCGGCAAAACGTCACTTTTCGCAGTTATCCACGTCGTTTGGTCGACGAAAACAAGTGGCGTGCTGCGCGTTACGGGCTGGACGGCAAATTGATCGACTTTGGCCGCAAGTGCGAAATGGATGAACGCCAATTGCTCCATGAAATGCTAGACTTTATCGCAACGGAAGTGGACGAGCTCGGCAGCCACGCAGAGGTGGCGCATATCGAGCGGATCATGGGGGAAGGCACGGGCGCGGATCGACAACTTATGGTGTGGGAACGTACTCAAGATATGAAAGCCGTCGTCGATCAAATCGTCGCGGAAACGCACGAAGGACTGGCGACGCAGTCAGATCAGACGGGCCTCGCGAGGACGCGGCGTAGCGAGCACGCGATCTAGCTGTGCATTCTTGATTAGCCCGAGCTTCGCCACCATTGCGACTGAACGCAGCTCACCGGCGCATTGGAAACAGGGAGGTGTACGTCGAAAGGCCGCGGACGTATTGCGCACGCTCAAATGCGCTTGGGTCTGGGCAATTCTTCTGACTCATAATGCCTTTGAGATCGCTCAAGGAATCGTAGTTATGCTCGTGCAGCCAAGCGGCCAGCTCCATCTCGATTCGTTGGATATGCTCGATCCCATGACGCATTAGAGCGCTGCAAAGCATGGTCACGTCGGCACCGGCCAAAACCAGCTTGATCACGTCGTGGGCCTGATAAATGCCGCCGGTAGCAGCGAGGGTGGCACGAATTTTTCCGTAAAGAATTCCAATCCAATGCAACGGCAATCGCATGTCCGCTGGTGTGCTTAGCGTAAAGTTTGGTGCAACCTCCATTTTTTTGAGATCGATGTCGGGCTGGTAAAAGCGGTTGAACAAAACAAGACCGTCCACGCCCAGCTGATCAAAACATGCTGCCATATTCGCGAAATTGCTGAAATAAGGGCTGAGCTTCACCGCCAACGGGATTTTGGTAGCCGATCGCACGGTTCTAACAATATCGACATATGTTTCTTCGATTATGCTGCCGGCAACTTTCGGTTCGGTCGGTATCCTATAGATGTTGAGCTCCAGCGCATCGGCCCCGGCCTCGGTGATCTGACGCGTGTAGCTAATCCAACCTCCAAGAGTGGTGCAGTTCAGGCTTGCGATGATCGGAGTTTTCACGCCGCTCTTCGCCCGCCTGATATGCTCCAGGTAAACTTTTGGTCCGACTCGAAATTCCGGCTTGGCCGCCGCATCCGCCTCCGCTTGTTCTTCAAACAATGAATGCAGCACGACAGCGGACGCCCCGGCTTGCTCCATCTGCTTGATCTTGTCGAAGTCCTCGGAGAGCGGCGAAGCCGAGGGGACGAGCGGCGTGCGCAGCTTCATTCCCAGATAAGTGGTAGCGAGATCCATAATTACTGTCGCGCGGCACGCGTCGCTGTGACTATATCGCGATCATCCATTCTTCACGATCCTCTTCTATCGAATGATTGTTACCGCTTTGGCTTTTATGCAATGGCAGGAAACATTGAACGCGCTCGTCGAGCCGATCGTGCAAGGAGACTACGAGGGTGGCCGTTTAAGCATCGGGTCCGGACCCAACTGATTTTGGATTTTCGGAAATCAAGAAGCTTTGGCGAAAGGTGTGACGAACTGCTTCAGTCCTCTGTATCCTCGCGGCCAAAGACCAAAGTCACGGTCAGGCCCAGAACGCTGACAGCTGTCAGCATTCCCAGGACAGCTGGGACGCCAAATTTACCCTTTAAGATAGGTAGGACGAAGACACCGAAAGTCGCTCCGATCTTCGCAACACCCGCAGCGAAGCCGCTGGTGTGCACCATTCGCTAGATTCTGCGGGCGTCATCTGCGTACATATAGACACCTAGTCCGGCTGACCTTTGGGGTGCAGACACTTCCTGACGTGATCGACCTTCATCCCCTGCCAGTAGCGATTCGGGGCATCGCCGCTAATGGACTAACCTAAGGAATGCTTCGCTTCCCTCGCTGCCGATAATGGGATTCGAACCCATACCCCGCCTTCGCGGCAACGGATGCACGATCCGACGCTTGTGCTCAACATGTCGATCTTCAACTCCGCCGACGGGTGAAACGGCACTTTCAACCAACCCAAAGTTCACGAAAACGGCACGTGACAAAGACCACCGCGAGCCGTGGTATACCAGGCGAAAGCGCGATCGGCGTCGTGAATGGGCGTTCGCATGAAACTTTGGTAAATGTTATCGAGGTATCATGAGCATTCCACGGTACCAAGGCTTTCACTAACGATGGTCGTACCCCAAATTTTTTTGTGCTTTACGGTGCGAGAGAAAACGATAACAGTGAAATTGGCTGCTTGAACGAGGAAGAGATCCAATGCCGTCGTTGACTGGTTTGCTCTCGAAATGGCCGCTCGTTCGGCAAATTCGCGAACACAAA
>Ga0193728_1000413_pt1 | contig 20541 bp, 19 predicted proteins | sample U1c1metaG_FD_143037 | JGI IMG/M metagenome (GOLD analysis project Ga0193728, IMG submission 143037) | Soil microbial communities from a riparian zone of the East river system, Colorado, United States - U1c1 | ecosystem: Environmental > Terrestrial > Soil > Riparian zone | place: USA: East River...
AATAATCATCATTCGCATTCATAGCCTCCACATTACAGCGAAGACACATGCCGGGGAATCATGCACCTCCCCGGACGCTTACGTAACAACCTCGTGTTTACCGAGGTTTCTCGTTTTTGAGGTCGTAACCGGTCGTAACAAACTTTCTCCCCCCGGCCCGGTTTGGAAGCGTGACAAGCGTGACAAGCGTGACGTTCAGGGAAAAGCTCCAAGCTCCAAACACCAAATCCCAAAAAAATCCCAAGTTCCAAGTTCCAAACACCAAATCCAAAATCCGAACTTTCTCCCCCCCCCGGCACCCGGCAAATTAAGCGTACCACCGTGCCAAGCCGCCATTTACCGAGGTTTTTGTGATTTTGGAGGCGTACCGGGGAGCGATTTTGGCACGGCTTCGAAAGTGAATTTGGCCTCGTGTTTGCCGAGCTTGGCACGGGGGGTACGGCCTCAGAATTTCAACTCAAAAAACAGGCAGGATTTTTCTAAAACTCCGGCAAATGCGGAACTTATGCGGAAGCGGTTTAACAGGAGCGAACTGAGAGAACTGAGCAGACCGAACACGGGAATGTCCTTCGGCACTTCAAAACCAGGAGGCTTCGCGATTTGTGGTCCAACCTTCGAATCCCAAACTTTCTCCCCCCCGCCCAGTAGTAATTTAGGCGTCCCACCGTCCCAAGCCGCATTTTATTGGGGTTTTTGCGATTTTTGAGGCGTCCCAAGAGACGAATTGGGACGGTTTGAAAAGTGAGTTTGGAGCCGTATCTGCCGAGTCTGGGACGGTGGGACGGCTTTGAACTTTGGCATCTGAAAAGCAGAATTTAGAAAAGCAGCTCAAATCATCTTCTGCGGTTTCCTTTGGAGGAGTTATGTTGCCGGCACATGAGAGCGGCGTTTTCGAGCTGGCTTCGACCGGTTCGGGAGTTTTCTGTGGCCGAATGTATTTTAGAATGAAAACAAGTCGTCATCTTTCCATTTGACTGCTATCTTTGTTATGACATACTTATCATAATGTCACAAGTAGAAGATTTTGCAACGGCTATTCGTAACCTTAGATCGAAGCTCAAATACAGCCAGGAGGAGTTGGCAAACCGGCTGGAGGTCTCGTTCGCCACGGTAAACCGGTGGGAGAATGGCAAGGCAGAACCCCAAGGCACCGCCCGCGCCGCCATCGGAGCACTCATGGAGGAAGTTGGCGGCGGCCAGCTTGTTCTCCGTGCTATTGACGAAACGGCGGACGACAAGCAACCCCGGCGCCGCAAACGCGGCACGACCCGCAGCGCCGTCTTGAGCACAAAATCCATGGAGCAGATGCTTTGGGACTGTGCTTGCGACATTCGCGGCGAAAAGGATGCCCCCAAGTTCAAGGACTATATCCTGCCGCTCATCTTCATCAAGCGCCTGTCCGACGTTTTCGACGACGAGGTCAACAGGCTCGCCGAAACCTACGGCAACACGGAAACCGCCATCGCCGTTCTCGAGGCTGACCACTTCCTTGTGCGTTTCTATCTGCCACCCGAGTGCCGCTGGCCGGTTGTCAGCCGCCGCGAGCAATTCAAATGGCCCAGGGACAAGGCACCCAAAACCTTGGGCGAACAGCTCACCATGACGGTCCGGGCCATCGCTAAGGCTAATACCGAGAAGCTCTCCGGCGTCATTGACATCGTGGACTACAACGCCGCTCCGCATGGCGAGCGTGAAATCAGCGATCAAGCACTGTCCGGCATCATCGAAACTCTTTCCGACCCCCGCTATCGTCTCGGCTTGCGCGATGTTGAACCGGATTTCCTGGGCCGCGCGTACGAATACCTGCTCCGGAAATTCGCCGAAAGCCAGGGCCAGAGCGCCGGCGAATTCTTCACGCCGCAGGAGGTCGGCTGGATCATGGCCTACATCGTCCGGCCCCGGCAGGGGGAGGAAGTCTGCGATTTCGCGTGCGGCTCGGCGGGGCTGCTCATCAAATGCGAACTCGCCCTGGTCCAGCGGGACCGCAAGGTGTCCAGCCCGCTGAGGCTCTATGGCCAAGAGCTCACCGGTTCGAGCTACGCCATTGGCCGCATGAACATGGTCATTCACGACATGGAAGGGGAGATCGTGCGCGGCAACTCCATGACCAACCCCAAATTCCGCGACAATGACACGGCCCTCAGAAAGTTCGACATCGTCGTCGCCAATCCGATGTGGAATCAACCATTTGATGAAAAGACGTTTGAGAACGACCCGTTTGACCGTTTTGAATCCCACGGCGGCAACACTTCTGGAAAAGGGGATTGGGCTTGGTTGCAGCACACCGTTTCCATTTTGAAAGACAGTGGCCGCGCCGCCGTGGTGTTGGATACCGGTGCCGTCACGCGCGGCAGCGGGAGCAAGAACGAAGACAAGGAGCGCAACATCCGCAAATGGTTTGTGGAGCAGGATTTGATTGATGGAGTAATTCTCCTTCCGGACAATCTTTTTTACAACACGCCCGCCGCTGGCATAATCATTGTCTTACGCAGGCAAAAGCCCAAGGACCGCCGTGGCAAAATCACGCTGGTCAATGCCGGCGCGGAGTTCAAAAAAGGCCAACCCAAAAATTACATTCCTGACGAGAACATTCGCAAGATTGCCGATGCTTTCAATGACGGCAAAGAGGTAGACGGCTTCGTCAAAATCATTACCACAGCCGAGGCAGCAAAAGGAGACTTCAACCTATCACCGTCTCGATATATCGCTGCGGCCGCTGTAGGTACGCTTCGGCCAATTCCAGATATTACAAAAGAGCTAATCGCCCTAGAAAAAGAAGCGGCTGAGCTCGCGAAGGAGTTGTCCCCAATCATCAAAACATTGAACAGCCATGTCTGACGACACCATACCTTTGCCTGCCGATTGGAAACTAACCCCGTTTAATGAGCTTGCGACGTATGAAACTGGGCGTACCCCTGCACGCGCCGTCGCGCGTTTTTGGGCGGCTCAGTCCGCCGAAGGCATACCTTGGATCAGCATTCGGGACATGCGACCGTACGCGCAAGTGAACCAAACTGCGGAGCGAATCTCCCCTACGGCGCTACATGAGATTTTTCACAACCGCATTTCCAAGAGGGGGACACTCATCATGAGTTTTAAGTTAACGATAGGCAGAGTGGCAACCCTGGACGTCGACGCCTGCCACAACGAAGCTATTATTTCAATTTTTCCAAACTCCAGAATAAACCAGAAGTATCTGGAGTATTTTCTTTCGCAGGTTGACTACGCAGATTATCAAGACCGCGCCGTGAAGGGAAACACCCTGAATCAGCAGAAAATTGATCGCATCGAGGTTGCAGAACCGCCAAAGCTTGAGCAGGCTAAGATCGCGGCTGTTTTATGGACAATTCAGAAAGCAATTCAGGTTGAGGGCAGACTAGTGTCAACCGCCCGTGACATGAAACAATCCAGCATGTGCCAACTTTTCACCCGCGGTCTCCGCGGCGAGCCGCAAAAAGAAACCGACATCGGTCCAATCCCGCAAAGTTGGAATGTTGAGCCCCTCGAGCAGTTGCGCGAATTTCTTCAATACGGCACCTCCACAAAATGCGAATACACTCAAAAAGGTAATCCCGTCATCCGCATCCCGAATGTAATGGATGGCAAAATCCGTGCGGATGACTTGAAGTGGTGCGAACTCAGCGAGAGAGAAATCGAATCGTTGGCTCTTGAACCGGGAGACGTAATATTCATTCGCACCAACGGGGTGCGAGATCGGGTTGGAACTTGTGCGGTTTATACGGGACAACCGGAGCATGCCTTATTCGCCTCCTACTTAATTCGCGCCCGCCTCAAAGCCGACAAGCTTGATCCAGATTTCTTGCAGTATTTTACCGCAACGGCTGGCGGCCTTGCTCAACTCGGCGGTCAGGCTTCGCCGGCAGCAGACGGCAAATTCAACGTGAATACAAAAACCATTGATTCGGTGCTTGTCCCCTTACCCAAACCCGACGAGCAAAAGGAAATCGCCGCTATCCTGCAAACGATTGACCGGAAAATTTCCGTTCACGAGCGCAAGCGCGCCGCGTTGTCAGATTTATTCCAGACCATGCTCCACCAGCTGATGAGCGCCCAAATCCGCGTGGATAAGCTCGACATTGATACGAGCGAGGTGGCGGCGTGAGTGCAATGGAAATAAAGCGTCGGATTAGAGTGTAAGAAATGGAAAATATCACAGCAGAGCAACTGGCCCAGGCAAGGCCGGCAATTCGTAGAGGCAGGCGGCTTTAAGGCCGTGTTCCGCGCCGCCGTTGGCCAAGCGACTGAGGCAGTTAAGGTGATTTACATTCCGCCCGCTGCACAGGAAGACAGTTCCCGGGATGAGATAGGGCATAGGGTAAAGCGCGAAATCGAAGCTCTCAGGCTCTGCAGGAGCAATCGGCTTGTGAAACTGGGGAGCCTCCAACTGGAGACGTTCTCGTTCAATCAGCGCGACTACCTGATCTATAGCGAGGAATTTCTGGAGGGGGAGACGCTGAAAGCCCGGATCACTCGCGGACACCGGCCAAATCAAGCGGAGGTTATGCTACTGGCCCGCTGCTTGATGGAGGCACTTCGTGAAATTGAGCGTATCGGCCATATTCACCGCGATGTTAAACCCGGCAACATCATGGCTCTGCCTCAGCCCGAGCGTCCATTTGTGCTTCTCGATCTAGGTATCGCATTCAAACTGCATGGAACGGAACTAACGGTGCGTGGTGGCGGACCGCCAGGAACTCTGCTTTATATGGCTCCCGAATTGTTTCGTCCTGACTATAAGCAGGCGCTCGATATTCGGTCGGATATTTATTCAGCGGGTGTGACACTTTTTGAGTATGCAGCGGGGCAACATCCGCTCGCCCGCCGAAGCGAGGACATTGGTACAACGGTATATCGCATTCTGCGTCAAACGCCGCCGAAACTTGCGAGCCTGCGTCCTGACCTACAAGAAAGACTTTGCAGCGCTATTGACCGATGCATTAAAAAAATGCCGGCATTACGGTACCGCGACCCACAGGCCTTTCTGAATGAACTGGAGGGAATTATATGAACATACTCGCTCAACATGGGCATCAGCCGGGAGAGAAAATCAATCGCGGACTGAAAGAAGCCGTTATGAATGGCGTTATCTTCAGCGCACGTTATGCCCCGCCCGAGAAAGCGCGAACCCTTATCAATGAGGCCAAGCTGATGAAACCTGATGCGGAGATTCTGCTCGATCCTGAGTTTTACGCTACGCCTTTGATCGGCAGCCCTAATTGTCAGCTTGGGAGTCTTGCGGATTGGCCGTTCTTTAAGGGGCAGAAGCGGCGGGATTTGATTCGTGAGAAAGCCGTTGTGGCCATCTTAAAAGAAGCGCAGCAGGCAATGATAAACCTCGATGTTTCAGCATACATCGCACCCAGTGTTTATATCCCTCAGTCATTTGATTCGATAGAGGGCGCGGCTGCTTTGAACTTCATCGAACGAGCAAAAGGGGTTTTTGGAAAAAAGAAGCCGGTGTATGCAACGCTTGCGGTTGATGGACGGGCTCTGCTCAGTAGCGGAGATTTTCAAGCTTTTGTGAATGATCTGACGAGCCTGGATGACCCCCCGGACGGCTTTTACGTTTTGATCGGAGGCGGACCCCTCTCAGAACGTACCGATCTGGTGCAAGCGGACATTATTGATGCGAAAGTCATCGGCGGTTGGATGTTCCTGAATTACGTTCTGTCGCAGAATAATTTCCGGGTTGTAAACGGGTTCGCGGATGTGCTGACACCGTTCTTAGCAGTGGCGGGCGGCGCGTCATGCGCGACGGGATGGTGGGCGAACCTCAGAGTGTTTTCGATGGGCAGGTACGTTAAAACCCCCAATTCAGGCGGGCAAACGCCCGCGATCAGGTATTTGAGCAAGCTGCTCCTGAATCATATTAAAAACACCGAAAGATATGACTATTCCCAAGTAATTCCAGAAATAGCCAATGGCCTAAGTTTCGATGCCGCTTATGACAAGGGGTCTCCCGACCGAGCGGACGAAGCTTTGCAAACGTGGGAAGCGCTTGGTTCGTTGGCCAGCCAGGTGATGACCGGAAACATTGCAAATGATCTAGCCGCATTGCGGGACCGGGTAACCAAGGCCGGCGAAGCTTACGCTCGACTGCGAATGTTCGGCATCACAGCCGGATATGAAACTACAACGGAATACCTAGACCAACTGGAGAAAGGGATTGATGTCTTCAAGCAACTGGCAGAGCTTTCGTAACTTTTGCGAGGAGCCGCAGCGTGCGAAGATGGTGCCGACTGTCGCGAGGATTACCCGCCGAAGGCGTGAAATGGGTTTCTATTACGCCGGTTCGCGGGTCAAACGTCCAAAGTCCTACGCCAAGCGTTCGAAAAATGCCCAGATTTGCGACCGCCCCGCGGCTCTTGTTGGCGTGCAGCACCATGATTGGCACATGGGCAAAAAAACGGTATCGGCTCGCCTGTTGCAGGCCCTTACGCCAATCAGAAATCTTAAATTCAAAAGCTCTCAGCGTGTGATCCACGCTGGAAATAAAATCGCCGAGAGCGGCGTTGCGCAGTACGCGAGAGTGTTTCCAAGTCACCGAAACCAGGTCCGCGATTCCGTATCCATTAGCCGGGATTTCACGAGCAAACGCCATTTGTTCCCGATGGTGGTGATTGGGAAGCGAATTGAAGCGAGCCCGGTACGCCCTGGCAAAGTGAAGCGCAAAGCGGTTCTCTGCGCCTTTCCGAGGGTTGAATTGAGGGAGATTTCGCTCAGGCTCATGGCCTGCCGCTTTCCGAATTGGCTTTTCTTTCATAGCTTAGATAGTTTCCGAGCGCCTGAGCCAACGGACTCAGCCGGTTTCGGTCTAAGCTGCCAGCCCGGAATTAAGGCCAGCATGAGGAATCACTTAGCCACAGGGAACGTGCATGAATTGCTGCCCGTCGCCAAGGAAAAACTTCTTTGCGCGAGATGTGCTCACGTTCCGGCAGGAAATGACCACCCCGGATACTCTTTCGAGAGAGCCACTGTTTACGCAGGCCACCATTTTCGGCCGTCCCTTCGGTACTTGATCTCCATGGAGATGCCGGTCCCAGGCTTAAAAGCCTCGGCTATTCTCGGAAGTCCCTCCAAGACATTCCAAACGGGGAAACCCTGACCTATGCCTGCCAATCTTGGAACTGAAGCCGTCACCGTCCAGCATCCGCTCACCGGCTACGCCCATGATGCCGGCTGGACCATTGTGCCCCAGGCGCAGGCCACTACGTTCCGCCGTGGTGAGTCCGGCCTCTTTTTTTACGATCTCTTGAAGCGGAAGCTTCACGCGCTCAATGCCGACTTTATTACGCCAGACCTGGCGGAGGAAGTTATCCGCCGGCTCGAATCCGTGCGGAACAACATTGAGGGCAATTCCGAAATCCTCGCCTGGCTGCGCGGCGATCGCTCGGTTTACGTTGAGGCGGAGAAACGTCATCGCAATGTGAAGCTTATTGATTACGTCGGTACGGCCAAAAACGATTTCCACGTCACCGAGGAATGGCAATACACCAATGGCAGCCATACGAACCGGGCGGATGATGTTTTTCTCATCAACGGCATCCCAGTCATCGTCGTGGAATGCAAAAGCGCCAAAAAGCACAACGCCATGGAGGAAGCATTGGTTCAGATCAGGCGCTACCACAAAGAGACACCCGAAATGGTGACCTTGCCCCAGGTTTTCGACTTTACGCAGATCCTGGAGTTTTTCTACGGCGTGACCTGGAATCTCGACCGCAAAAATATTTTCCCATGGAAGCACTTCAAAAAGACTAATTATGAGGAAAAGGTCAAAACCTTCTTTGCACCGTTACGCGTGCTGGAAATGCTGAAGGAGTGGATCCTCTTCTTCGTCAAAGACGACGAACTTCAAAAAACTGTCCTTCGCCAGCACCAAACCCGCGCGGCGGTCAAAGTGGTGGCCCGTTGTGCCGATGGGAATAAGAAGACCGGCCTGGTTTGGCACACGCAAGGTTCAGGCAAGACTTTCACCATGATTACCGCCGCCCGGCTCATCCTGGAGCGGCAGGATATTTTTGGGAAAGCCACGGTCATCCTCGTTATTGATCGCAATGAACTGGAAGGCCAGCTCGTCGGCTGGGTGGACCGGCTACTCGGCGAACTGGCAACCAGGGACATCAAAATTGAGCACGCTAACAGCAAGGCACGGCTCGTGGAGCTATTGAAGTCGGATTTCCGAGGCCTCATTGTCACGATGATTCACAAATTTGATGCCGCCGACAAAAATCTCTCCACCCGCGCCAACGTCTATTGCTTGATAGACGAGGCCCATCGTTCCACCGGCGGCGACCTGGGCACGTTCCTAATGGCCGCGTTGCCAAAGGCCACGCTCATCGGCTTCACCGGTACGCCGATTGATCTTACAGCCTACGGGAAGGGCACGTTTAAGGTGTTTGGCAAGGAGGACGAACACGGTTACCTCGATAAGTATTCGATCGCCGAATCCATTCGGGACAAGACGACGCTCAAACTTCGTTACACCCACGCGCCCAATGAGATTTCCCTTCCCAACGAGATTCTGGAGGAGGAATTTCTTGCGCTCACCGAGGAGGAGGGCGTCACCGACGTAGAGGATCTGAACCGGGTTTTGGATCGGGCCGTCAAGTTGAAGACGTTCCTCAAATCTGATACGCGCGTGCCTGCCGTGGCCAAGTTTGTCGCCGAGCATTTCAAGAAAAACGTCCAGCCGCTGGGATACAAAGCGTTTCTCGTGGCCGTGGATCGCGAGGCGTGCGCCCTGTACAAAGAGGAGTTGGACAAGCTCCTTCCGCCGGAATGGTCCGCACCCGTCTATATCCATATCCACAACGACGAAGAGAGGTGGCCTGTGGTCGCCAAATACCAATTGAGCGAAGGCGCCGAGGAGGCTGCGCGGAAGCAATTCCCCAAGGCCGGCAAGGAACCGCAAATCCTCATCGTCACGGACAAACTGCTCACCGGCTACGATGCGCCGATTCTTTATTGCATGTATCTCGACAAGCCCATGAGGGATCACGTGCTCCTGCAGGCCATCGCCCGCGTGAACCGCCCTTATGAGGAAGTGAACGCCGACGGCGGTGTCCGCGAAAAGCCCTGCGGCCTCGTCGTGGACTTTGTCGGAATCCTTGGGAGATTGAAAAAGGCGCTTCGGTTCGACTCCAAGGAGGTTAGCGGCGTGGTCGAGAATCTGGACGTCCTTTTTGCCGATTTCTTTCGGCGGATGGCTGGCCCGGCCCGGGCTTACATCGCGCTGGCCACCGGCAAGATGGATGATAAAGCCGTCGAGCGCGCCATTGACGCATTCGAGGACAAAAAGAAACGCGACGCGTTTTATAAGTTTTTTAAAGAATTGGAAAACCTCTATGAAATCTTGTCCCCCGATGAAAAGCTGCGCGATTCCGTGGAGGACTACCGTCGCCTGGCCGAGCTTTACGAAGTGGTCCGAAACGCGTACGGAGCAAAAACCTCGTTCCTGGGTGACGTGGCAAAGAAGACCGAAAGCCTCATCCGCAAGGAAGCCTCCTATGCCGGCCTGGATAAGTTGAGCAAGGCCGTTCTCATTGACGAGAAGATGCTGGAATCGCTCCGGCGCAGCCAGTCGTCCGACACCAACAAAGTCATCAATCTCATTAAAAGCATCGAGGCTACAATTGAGGAGAAGGGATCGGTTTCGCCGTATTTGATTTCCATTGGCGAACGGGCGGACGCCATACGAGAGCAGTTTGACGAGCGCCATGTCACTACCGAGGAGGCTCGGCAGCAGTTGGAACTGCTTGCCGCTGAGTCCATCGAGGCCGCACAGGCCAAAAAAGACAGCGGTTTGGACGATGCCACTTTCACGCTTTTTTGGGAATTGAAAAGGTTCCTTTACAAGGATCCCCAAAAACTGGCGATCCAACTTGCCGTCCCGTTCACGCGCTTCCCCAATTTCGACTCAAACGCGGAACAAATGAGGCAATTGAAAGCCGAGCTTTACAAGGTGCTACTGCCGGTCGTGCAGGGGAAAAAGATGGTCGAGGTTGCCGACCGCCTCATCAAAGTCCGCACGCCATGAGATCGAAGCCCACAGCCCCGGCGGCCTTCGCTGCGTTCAAATCCGAAGTTGCACAATGGGTCGAGCGCATCCGCGTCAAGCCCCGTCAGGTCCGGTTACAAAAGATGGGGCGCAAATGGGCATCCTGTTCCACGCGTGGCACGGTGTCATTCAATCAGGAGGTTCTGACGCAGCCACCTGACTTCCGCGAATACGTGATTGTCCACGAACTGCTGCATTTGAAAGTCCCCAACCACGGGAAGCTGTTCAAAACATTACTTCGGGCTTATATCCCGAATTACGAATCAATCCGTTCCCGGGCTCCTGACGGAGCTTTTCGAGCCGGGTCAAGCGAGGGCTGAGTGAACGCGGGTTTTGGAACTCGCCCGAGCGGAGTCGGGCGCTCCTTCGCCGCGTGGGGGCACGCGGCCGACAAGGTTTTAGCGAAAATCTCTCATCAGGTAGCCGGTCAGGCATTTGTTTGGGGCAGCCCGCTTTCCTGCCGCTCCTGAACGGAGCTTTGAGGGGGAAAGCGGCGATTACTGTAATCATGGCGCACCTACGGAGCTGTTGGAGGAAGGTTGGGAGGCGAGGTCCAGCGAGGGTGGAGTGAACGCTGGTTTTGGAACTCGCCCGATCGGAGTCGGGCGCTCCTTCGCCGCGTGGGGGCACGCGGCCTACAAGGTTTTAGCGAAAATCTCTCATCAGGTAGGCCCGGTCAGACATTTGTTTTGGGCAGCCCGCCTTTCATGCCGCTCCTGAGCGGAGCTTGAGACGGGACGAGGGAAGGCGGTTGCTATAAACATGGTGCTCCTAACGGAGCTTTTCGAGCCGGGGTCAAGCGAGGGCTGAGTGAACGCTGGTTTTGGAACTCGCCCGATCGGAGTCGGGCCCTCCTTCGCGTTATCTCGCGGGTCCCGGGCCCGGCGGGCGTGGCGTCCATGAGTTTGTCAACTCGCGCCCAGGACGCCGCATATTCAGATTCGTTTTTATCAGTTTTGGTTTCATTCCCCACGGATGACGGTGAAGACCCCCATGAGAACAGCTCAGGCGAGCGCAGCGACGTAGTCGGCAAATTTGCTGGAGCGGGCCAGCGAGTCATCGAGCGGTTCAAAACCGATGGCATGGCGGTATTCGGCCATTTCGTAATCAATAGTTTTGCCGGCGGCAGTGCCGGCCCAGGGAGCTTCGCGGTGGGTAGCCGCTTCAATTTGCGCGGCAGTGGCATCGGCCCAGTCGGAGGCGACGCGTTCGAGGGTCTGAAGTTCCGCGCCAGAGAATTTGGCGGGATCGAACTTGGCCTTGAGCGTGAGCAACCGGTGCTGAGTGTAACCTTTGTGATTCACCTTCACTTCGCGAAGGAGGCTGGCCTTCTCCATTTTCTTGATGAGTTTTTCGGCATCCTGCGGGTACGGGCCGTGCGGCATCCTGCGGTAGGTGGCGCCGGTGATGGATTGACCATGCGCCTCGTAATGGTCGAAGTCCACAAAGTAAAGGAGCTTCATCAGCTTGGTGCGACCGAGATGCACGTTATTTATGTGCTCCAGGAAGTACAGAATCACCTGCTGGAGTTTTTCTTCGGAATAGTTCTTATTGGCGGCGGTCACAGCACTGTTATTAAACAGCAGAATGTGTGGCGGGTCAACTGCCGGTCCTGGCCGGCGGTATCAACCGGATTCAGTTAAGGCAGACCACAAAATCCCACTGTCTCAGGGTGGGATGGGGTAGATTGCACGCTGGTTGGGAACTCGCCCGATCGGAGTCGGGCGCTCCTTTGCCGTGTGGGGGCACTCGGCCGACAAGGTTTTAGCGAAAACCTCTCATCAGGGAGCCCGGTCAGGCATTGGTTTTGGGGCAGCTCGCTTTCATGCCGCTCCTGAATGGAGCTTGAGACGGGACGAGGGAAGTTAATTGTGTTAAATAAGTTAACTGAGTTAAATGGGGGGAGATGCCTGAGCTTCCAATTCCAGGGAAATTAGAGTTTGGGATTTAACTGTCCTTGGCCAATCCGGCTCGGACCTCAACCCAAATCAAATCAATCAAGGCAAAATCAAGGGTGCCCGCCGGCGAATGGCCCTTACTTCCCGCGCAGTGAATCGAGCTTGATTTTGGCTTGCTGAAGCAGGTTGCGAAAGGAGGCCAGGTCATTACGCGAGAGCAGGATCGGAATGCTGCCTTCCGAGGCGCCGCGGACGGCATATTCGATGAACCCGCTGCGCTTGCTGCTAAAGGCCGCGATCCGAAAGCCGCCCTTAGTGGTGTAAACCGCGTCAAAGCTGTTCAAGGAACTGGCCGACCAATCCACCTTGTTGAGGTAATCGACCGCGTTCAACAAAGGGTCCACCTCCTCGTAATCAATCAGCCTCGTGTCCCTGGACTGGTTGTTGGGAGTGAGGTCAATGGCCAGTCCGAATTCCTTTCGGCCTGTGCCGGTGTCGTCGATTTCCTTGCATTTTACGGACACATTCCCAGCGCTTGCGGCAATCGCGCCGATTTCAGCGGTGCTCTTAATGATGACCGTGCCGGTGTTGGTGGCGAAGGCTTCGAGCCTGGTCTGTGGCCAAACGCCGTTCACGCCGTTCGTGTCCTGCGCGGGAGCCGGAATGACCGGGAGCAAGCAGGCCGCGAGGGCGAGACCGGGAACGATCTCATTGAATTTCCACATAGCATTATCCTCCAATCGAGCGGTGCCCATGATTGATAGACGAGGCTCGGATGGCGGACATTCAACGCAACGGCCTGGCCTTCAGGCCAAAAATTCATGCTGCCCAGGCTGGACGCGGACACGAGCGATGGCGTCGTGGGCGAGTTCGAGGATGCCGGTGAGCGAGCCAAGGTCACCGGTTCCAACGAGCGCATCGAGCCAGTCGGTGAAGGTTGCTTCCGGGTTTTCATTTGGGTCCGGCAAGAGGCGCCACTGCCGGCTGGACCACTCGTAATAGAGGCGGTTGCCGCGATACGAATACGGCTTGGGCAAGCTGCCGAGCAAAGCGGCCAGCATGGGGCGGTCGCAACCCGCAACCACCAGCGCCCCCACAAAGCGCAGCTCGGCTTCCTGGGCCTCATCGAGGCGCGAGATGTTTCCCGGAGAAAAGCTCAACCAGCCATCTTCGTGAAGCTTGAGAGCGGCCCACCAGTTGAGTCCGATCTCCTCACAGATGGCGCGGGGCGTGTAAGGGAAGAGCAATTGCTGCGCGATGGCCACGCGGGCCAACTGAGCTTCGAGGGGCTGGAGGTTCGGCAGCATAATGTTTTGATCAGCCGCGGAGTTGACTTAGTTTGAGGCCCTCGCGGCGCAGGAGGGTGGCCTCGACTTTGGGAACGAACATTTGGGTTTCGGCCGGCAGCCGGGAAGCGATGGCGTCATAGGTGCGGGCCTTATGGCGGGTGAGAAGATTTTGGACCGTGCCTTCGCCCGCGTTGTAAGCAGCCAGGGCCAGGCGCCAATCTTTGAAGTGATTATGCAGAAACTGGAGATACTTGGCCGCCGCCTGAGCGCTCTCCTCCGCCTTGAGCCTTTGATCGAAGGGCCAGACGCTCAGGCCATAACGTTTGGCGGTGGCCGGCATGAGCTGAAACAATCCGGCGGCGCCTTGCGGGCTGCGGGCTCGAGGATCGAAGGAAGATTCGACTTCGGCCACCCACACAAGTTCCGCGGGAATTTTTTGCGCGGCAAAAATTGGCTTCAGCCGGGAGACGAAAGGTTTGGCTGATTTGGGCCAGGGGCGTTCGGCGAGTTTCTCGATCCAAATGTCGCGTTCGGCTTGAGCCGGCGGATTGGGAACCGGTTTGGGCGGCTGGTTGGGCGTCGTTGTGGACGGCGGGATCGTCAATCGGAAATGGTCGGCCACTTCCAGGTAATCGAGCCGGGTTTTGAGCCAGAGGGCGTAGGGAAGGGTTTCCTCATACTTTTCGAGCACGGGCACCAGGGTCCTGGCGGCCTCCTTCAAGGCGGCCAGATCAACGACATATTCCCCGTGAAATTGCTTTTGGATATTGGCGAAGAGTTGCCTGGCCTTTGCCTGGTCCACGTTTTGCAAAACGCGCAGTGCATCCTGATCGAGGTTTTCGCGGGCCCATTGGTCGGCGGAACGCAGAAGATCGTCGAGAGTGACGGTGTCATCCTGAGCGGAGGCGAAGAAAGAGCCGGCGACCAGGAGGGCGACGGCCCAGAGCTTTTTCATCACCCGTTAACTGGCGAAGATTTTGGTCATGCGGTCCGAGAGGTCTTTGAGGCCTTCGGGAGTGTCTCCGCCGCCTTGCTCGGCGATGCCCCAGCCATGATAACCGATGTCGTCGAGGGCCTGCATGATGGCCGGCCAATTATCGTCGCCCTCAAGAAACGGCACGTCGAAACCTTTCCAGAGGCCTTCGTTATCGCGTTTCTTGCGGCTGTATTCCTTGATGTGGAGCTTTTGGATCCGGTGGCCGAGAACGCGAATCCATTGCTCAGGCCAGCCGAAGGTAATTACGTTGCCGACATCAAAATGCCAGCCCACAGCGGCGCTGTTGAATTCGTCCACGTAGCGCGCGGCTTCGAGCGGGCTGAGTAAAAACTGGTTCCAGACGTTTTCGATGGCGATTTTGACACCCAGCTCTTCGGCCAGAGGAACGGCTTTGCGGATTTCGGCCTGGGAGCGGGCATAGGCGTCCGGGTAAGAGACTTCCTTTTTGACGACTGCCGGAACAAGGAGGACGGAAGTGGCGCCATAGCGTTTACCGTCTCGCAGGGTTTGCTTGAGCGCTTCGAGGCCTTCAGCGCGGACTTTCGGATCCGGGTCGGATAAGGGCAGCCTCCAATGATGCGTGCCGCAGACGCTGGGTATGCTCAGGCCGGTTTCATCGCGAGCGCGAAGGACTTCGTCCTGGTCCATGTGGCTCATCATCTCAGTGCCATCAAAGCCAGCTTCTTTAATGGCTTTCATTTTTTCCAGCACCGAACCTTTGAGGCCGACGGTGGCCCACATGATGCCTTTTTTCAACGAACGCCTGGGCGCGGCGGATTCAGTTTTTGAGTTCTCGGCCCCAAAGGCAGCCGGCGCGAGGGCCGAGAGGGCAACCGCGCCCGCGCCAGTTTTTAGAAATTCTCTGCGATTCATGAGAACCTGGTTCTAAACCAACTTGGTATGACCTGGCATGGGGATGGGGCGAACCGTAACGGGCGAATCCCATCCGGTGATTGCCGGCGCGAGATTTTCCTCGGAATTCATGGCCTGTTCCCAGGTGACTTCCTGCCCGGTGTAAGCAGCCATGCGGCCCATGAGGGCCAGCAGGGTGCTATGGGCCATCCATTGGCCGTCATTGATGGGTTTGCCGCTCCGGATGCTGGCGAACAATTCGTCGTGTTCGTTTTGATACATGTCGGAGGGCTTGTCGTCCTGGAATCGCCAATTATTCTTTCCCTTGATGATGAACGGCCCAGTGAAAGCGCGCACGATGTGGGCAGCGCCGTCACCGCCCATGATGTAATCCGAATTATCGCTGAAACAGCCAGGTTGTTGGCGGGAAAAGTGAAATCCGCGCGCGCCGCTGGCATACTCATAAACGACGGAGAAGTGGTCGAAGATATTGCCGAACTCCGGGGCGGTGCGCACCTGCCGGCCGCCGTGAGCGACACACTTTACGGGCGGCACGTCCTTCATCGCCCAGGCCATTTTGTCGAGGCTATGCACCGCCTGCTCTGCGATATGGTCACCGGAGAGCCAGGAGTAATAGTACCAGTTTTTCACCTGATACTGAAGATCGGTCCATTCCGGCTGGCGCGGAAAGGGGGACCATACGGAGCCGGTATTGTAGGTATTATAGAGTGCCCGGATTTCACCAATCGCACCGTCGTGAATCTGTTGCATGATGGCGCGCACCCCAGTGTTGTAACGGTAGCAAAAGCCGGCGACTACGGAGAGATTCTTTTTCCTGGCTTCCTCGGCGGCGGCGAGGACGGCGCGGACGCCAGGGGCATCCGTGGCCATGGGCTTTTCGGTGAAGACATGCTTGCCGGCGGCGACAGCGGCTTTGAGATGGATGGGACGGAACCCAGGCGGCGTGGCGAGAATGACCACATCTACGCCGCTGTCGATCACTTTTTGATAAGCGTCCAGGCCCACAAAACATTTCTCGGGCGTGACTTTGACCGTCTCTGAATGTTTGCCCTGAAGAGTTCTTAGGCTGTTTTGAAGCCGGTCATCGAAGGCGTCGCCCATCGCGGTGAGGACGACATTTTTGTCGGCGGTGAGAGCCTGGTCGGCTGCGCCGGAGCCGCGGCCCCCGCAGCCAACCAACCCAACGCGCAAGGTATCAGAATTTTCCTTGGCAAACAGTTTGCCGGGCAGGATGGCCGGGGCAGCAAGCGCGCCGCCGACGAGGGCGGAAGTTTTGAGAAATTCACGGCGAGAGGAGACGTTTTGGGATGAGGTATTCATGAGTACAAGTATTGACGCATTATTGAGCGACCAAATTCGTCACAAGTAAACACCCAATTTGAGGCGCAGCGCCCGCAGCGCCCTGGCCGATTTTGAAATGGGAAGCCTTGGGCTCCTGTCCGGCGCCTGTAGTTTGAAATTGCAGCTTGGCCGGATTACCTTCTTGCGCTCTCACTCAGGTCTTGCTACAAACTGGTCCGCATCCCTGCGGGTGTGGTTCAATGGTAGAATGCGGGCTTCCCAAGCCTGAGACGAGGGTTCGATTCCCTTCACCCGCTCCATTCAAAAGATCCTAGTGCGCCTTTGCGATCCATTTCATCGCTTTGCCTGGAATACCCTGGAAGAGGCTGGAGGATGCTGGAAGGCCCGGTAAAATAGGACTAAAGCGCGGGTTTTGACGGCAAAGGGGCGGTTCGACCGGAATGGCCAATTAAATCGACTGTACGGCCATTTCTGTGGTTTCCGTGCACCCCCCTGTCGTCAATCTCACCCCGCATTTACCGAGCCACTAGGGCCATTGGCAGTACTTTCACCTTGAAAGTGAAGAAATGGACTGGGGGGTGAAAGGTGAGTACTTTCACCCCCCCCCTTTTGGCCTTTTGGAGACGCATATCACCTCGGTAAAACAGGGCTGTTCCAAAGATTCGGACGGAAAATTGATTAGGAGAAAGTGAAGAAATGGGAATATCCTAGGAAAATCGATGTTTTTGAAGCAGCAGTGCGGCTGCCGTGGCGCTGCCGGATGGGCGCAGTTCACTTTTAAGGCTGGCGGGACCGCTGCAAAAAGAAGCACGGCTAATTCGGTCAATTGAAGCCCCACTCGTACCAGCAAAAAAAGGTGAACCCGAAAACCTCATGGCAGTGTCTCTTGTTTGGGTCCCCGTGGTCCACGCATAGTGCCTTGTTGGCCTCTGGTTTTATTCGGGGCGCTCGGGGCTGCTGTTTTGACTTCAGGAACGAGATGGCCGCTTGGTGCGGCTCCCCAATGATTTGCTCTTCGGGGATTGAAAACGCCGATTCAAGGGTGATGGACGGCGCAGGCAGCGCCGCCGGCAATTTGATCCAGGCGCATCGCCTCCAAGTATATGAACATTAAGAACAGGTCTCGCCTTGGCATAAAGAATTAAGAGTGTTTGCGGAGCCTGCCTCCCAGCATTCTCATGAGTCCAGAAAAATGAAGCAAGCAAAAAACCTGCTCGCCTATTCCATGTCCTTGAGCGGCTTGAGTGTGGCGATGACCTGGTTACTCTCATCGATCACGAGGAGGTTGCCGGCCTGGTCATGAACCGGACAGCAGCCAATCAGAACGGCGTAGCGGCCGGCCGTCTCGCGGTCGTATCCCTGGCTCATGATCTCCGCAATCAGGGAGTTGAAAGACTCCGGGCTGTGTTCGCAGAGGTCCATAACTATTGCTTCGCGCGATTCCTTTGCTCCCAAAATTCCCGGTCGCTGGACTTTTGCAAATGGGCGTCCAGCGAATCTTCGTAAATGAAGGTTTTGCGCGGGCTTGGTTGAACGCCTTCGATCAAGCCGGCGTCGAGCAACCGGCGAATGGTGTCCTCCGAGACTTTTGCCAGCTCGGCGGCCTGTCTAATCAAAAGCTTTCGTCGCCCGATGGTAGGCTTGCCCGGCTTCACCAGGAAAGAGCCGTCCCCCTGTGGTATCAGTGTCGGAGAGAACGCGATATTGACCGGGCTCGGCTCTGGCTTGGCGTTTCCCACGTGGAACAATTAAACACTGCCGACGATGCGATTGCAAGCAACTCTACTTTCCTTCCAACTGCTTCACCAGGATTGCCCGCAAGTCTTTTATCGGACGGTCGCCGTAGGGAGCGGCGGCTCCGGCCGTGGCCACATTCAGCGCGAGGAGCGCGGCGGCTGCTTCTCTGCGCTCCGCTGCGCGCATCAGCAATTTCAGTTGAGCCAGGGAATGATGACGTGCTTGCTCCAGCGTTAAGCCGGCCGCAAGGGCCGCTTCGGCGACGAACTCGGCAAGGTCGAGGTTTCGAACACTTTGTCGAGCGCCCCTGGACGCAGCGCGTCCACCTTTCCCATCCGGCGGCGGAGCCAGCGTGTAAAAAAATCGCCGTTCACCTTTTCGGCCTCCTCCATTACCTGATCATGGCTCGCGACGGTCAATGTCTTGGCCCAGCCCGAAGGTTTTGAACAGTAGAGGTCGATTTGCGCCTGCTCATCGCCCCACTTGGCGGCCAGTTCCGGATACTTTTCAATCGGCAGTTGCAGCACCTTCACCGTCTCGCTGCTGCCGTCCTGCAACGTGACTGTCAGATCGATTCCGCCCATCATCGTGGTGAAATTGTCCTGGGCGGTCGGGGTCGAGCCAACTTGTTCTTTGGTATTCATAAGGGTTCTGTCAACTTAACCATACACTAAACGAAAAGAGGAACGAAGCCGCAACTTTCAGTTGTTGGATGATGACGGCGCGGGCAGGTAAACGAACTGGGCTCCACGGGTGATGCAGTAGTCCAGGGCGGCATGGGGATCAGTGAATCGCAGGACGCGCCGCTTACGCTTGCCGGCACCCTGGACAAGGACCGCGCTGCTTGTGCCGGCATCGAAGAAGAGAACGCCGGGACCCGGTGTAGGTTTCACGCGAAAAGAAGGGAAAGAGCGCCGGCCATGCTGGCCCGGCGCTCTCGGGTTCGTATCAGCTCTTGCCGAAACGTCCCATGTAAATCTGCGAGCATCCCCAGACTCCGCGTGTCTGTCTCGCGATTTGACGGCGCTCATCATGCGTGAGCTTTTGGGCGTCCCAGGACTCCACTCCAATCAGATCGGAAAGCGCACAGATCTTTTGAAAGACCGCGGATTGCAAGACGTAATGAAGGGTCAACCCCACGCACTCGGCCAAAGCCTGCAGATCGTCGAGACGCTCTTTTGGGATGGACACCTTGGCCCAACCATTGCCTTTTCCGCGACGCTTCGGCTTTGGGACCCTGTCCTGCACATCCGGGATCGAGTAGGCCAGGATAGGCATGGATTTGGAGACTTGGGGAACAGCCTTCCACCCGCCCTTGACTCGGCAGACGGGAGGAGAGGGCTGTCCGGCCAATCGGAGTAATACGCGGGCAACTTCTACCGGGTTTGTTTCCATGTGGTACAGTTTGGCCATGGCAGAGATTGATCGATTGCCGAGAGCAAATTGTGTCGTGTTAGCCTGAAGGATGCTGATAAGAGCCATCTCCAGAAAAACTGTGCGGTCGGGGTCCTGGTCCTTGATGGCTCTCATAATCCCTCGCCCCCTTTCGCGCTCCGCCTAATGAGGGATCTGAACGCCGCATTGATAAATCCCTCAAACGTGCATCCGCGCTCCCGGCAGCAACGCTTGATTGCCGCGTAGAAAGGCCTGGGCAGTTCGAAGCGGCCATGCTCCTCGCCGCTGGGCGATTGGAGAATGACAGTAACGTTGTCTGGTTTTGTCCGTGGTTTTGCGGAGACCGCAGATCTGCTGGCTTGCGAAGCAGGGCTGTTTTTGCTACGTCTTTCTCGGACCTGGCTTTGGTTTTTCATAAGAGGACTTCCTGAGTTGGGCCTTTGCTCTGGCCGTGTTTGTAGCACTGCCAGGGCTTTTTTGTTGGTTGGATTCCTCCGCCTGGACCCATTCAAGCAGACGAAGTGTTGTCTCACCGCCCGGCTCTCTCGCTCCGGACAGCCATTGTGATGCGCTCGCCAATGAAACGCCCAAATATTTCGCGAGCACGGATTTCTTGCCTCGATCCAATGTCGCCCTTCTGAGCCGCTCCAACAGCGTTGGTAATTGCGCCTTCACTCCTTTGTGTTTAACGGATGCGTGAACATCCGTCAACGGATATTTTTGGCTTCGATCCAATTGCGGAATAGCCTTGGCGATTTCAGAATACTGGGAGATGGCCGAAATGTGGGTTGACTGGAAGGCGGCCGATGCATCCATGACATGTTTGTAATACGGCCAGCGGAGGTGAGGCGGAAGGCCAGCCATGGCAACATGGTGCATTTTCGCAAGAATTGCTTCAACGGTAGCAGCGCTGATGCCGCCCACGACGTGTAACTGCTCGACTGCCATTCGCGCTTTAGCCAGGTCGTCAGG
>Ga0193728_1000414_pt1 | contig 20486 bp, 25 predicted proteins | sample U1c1metaG_FD_143037 | JGI IMG/M metagenome (GOLD analysis project Ga0193728, IMG submission 143037) | Soil microbial communities from a riparian zone of the East river system, Colorado, United States - U1c1 | ecosystem: Environmental > Terrestrial > Soil > Riparian zone | place: USA: East River...
TATCTCTTTTGCTAGTTGGTGACATTCGTAATGCAATAGGGCAACAAGGACAGAACATGCCATTGTGCTAATAATAAACTTCACATCTTCGCAAACGTAATGCTCGTTTTCCTGCTGTTAGCGAAGCGAGATACAACATTGTCAACGGTTTTCATGTTCTATACTCCATTTGTTTATATCCCAATCCCGTATCGGTTAAAGATATGTGAATAAGTGGCATTCCAACCATAAAAAAGAGTTGACCTGCCGTTTTTCACTTACCCACCCAATTACATTTTAGTTATCAAAAAATAGTACGGCTGTTGAAAAATTAGAACAGGAAGCTTAGTCATTTTATTAATCCTCCTACGATTCCAGTTTGTGGATTGACTGGCAATGTCTTGCTGCTATTTGTACAATAGGTGCCGTCAAAATGCACCCCAGCCCAGAATAAGGTCTGTAGTAACCCGCAGGACAACCATTATTATCATTGGATGATGTATTTGTAGTTGATGTTGATGTTGGTGGTGTAGGTGGTGTTGGAGCATATGCGTTCAATGGTGCTATTAATAAAAATATAGCCGCCGCTGTGCCTACTATCAATATATTTTGCTTATTCAATCTTCTTAACTTATCTCCGTTCCATTAATGTTTTTTGTTATGAGAAATGAATTGCAGTCTGCTTGATCTACGCTGCCATCAGGTTCTAATGAACAGGTTGTTATTATTTGTTGGAAAGTAGTCATATATATAGCTCCTTGTTGTCCCTCGGTATGAGCCTTAGGTATGTTGATAGGGAGATGTTAGCTTGATCCAAGGATTACGATGGTTGCTGCGCTGAAACATGAGCTATCATCGAAATCACACCTACAGCTATCATACATACTATACCAAAGCAGAGCAAGTTGTTTCTTGATCTACCATGTTTCTGTTTCGCTAGCTGTAGCTATAATTCTGTCTAGGTCTCGTTCGACCTCAACTGCCATAGAGCTGCATCCCAGTTGTCTAAGCTCTTGAATTTGTGCACGAATACTATTCACCTTTTGGGCGTTTGTGAGTTTTGACATGCCTCTATCTCGTAGTATTGTTGTTTCAAAAGCTCGTGTATTTGTTCAACATGTGTGCTTATCGCATAACGATGAGTGCAAAACACATGCGCATCCTTTGAGTTTAATATTTGCTAACAAACAATATTATTTGCTATGAATTTTCATGTGATTTCTACGTTCCCATGGGAATACAATCCACATTCTATGATTCAATATCTTCCCAACTAATACTGAATTATTCTGTTTGTACCTGCACATGAGAACGCCAAAATCACAATCAAATAGTTTTATGATATCGGAGGCTTGAGAAAATGTATCACCATTATCATATATATCATCGATAATAAGGTATTTCTTGTCCTTAAGCAATTGAGGCATCTTATCATTCTGTATCTTTTTATCTTTAATTGGTATGAATTGGATATGATTAATATCAAGTTCTCGAGCCATCAATCGGGCTGGAATAATTCCTCCATTTGTAATACCGAGGATTGTGTCATATCTCTTGTTTGACCTTTGAATTTTATATGCAAGGACTTTTGTTAAGAATTCTATTTCGTCCCAACTACAATACTCTTTAGGAGAGTTTTCTTCACTTATTTCGTTTGTCTTGAATCTCAAATTATGTCTATTATCATGACATATCTTAATCACTTTTATTAATAGTGCTGAAACTAACTGCCGGTGCTCTACGATTCTTTAATTCCATTTTCAGACAGTCAGCTATTCATCAAAATGCGTACGTTCATTAGCTGATTGGAACCTTCAGCCAGCTCCAGTTGACAAGAAAATGACTACTTCCCACTATTAGACAATTCAAATTAATGCATCACATTAGATAATTCCTTAAATGACTTGATGTTCTTGCTAAATGAAGTACTCTACGCGAGTAGTCATACAACTGTGATTGTCTTTCTCTTTCTGGATCAAAATAAGGTAGCGACATTAGCGGCCATATGCTACCTTATGCAAGGACCAAACGCTTAAAGTAAATGTATGAACCACTACTAAATGCCAATATGGCTAAAATGCAGAAAAAGAGTCTCAATCCACGAGTCGAAACACATCCGTTTGATAAAGGTAAGGTCGAACTAGCAAATTTGAGTGACGTCACGATTGGTAAGGCAACTCTTGAACGAGGGTGGAGTTGGGAAAAATGTGTCAAACCAGTAGTTAAAATCAATAGTCGTCAGCCTCCATATACTCAGTATATAATTTCCGGAAGAATAGAGTGAGAATGGATGCCGGAGAAGAGGAGGTTCGTTCTGGCGTTGTCGGTGTAGTGCCACATGGGTATAACGGACGGATAGTTGGAAATGAACCTCTTGTCTCAATTGACTTTACAGGAATGAAAGAATATGCTAAGAAGCAATGAATGTAACGTATTGCTAAGAAGCAATGAATGTAACGTATTGGTAGACAAATGCAACGTGGTTATATTATTTTAATTACTGGCGCTGCCTTTCTAATTACAGGTATATCTGTTTCAGCGATATGGACTACTTCTTTAGTTGGCACAATAACACATCAAAACACAATTCTAAATGTTGTCTCAATTAATCCTTTAGGAGCAGTAAATGCAATTACCCAAATAAGTGATATAAATCATCCTTTATCTTTAGTAATACATTTAGAATCAAATGGAAATCATCCCCTAAGAGAAACAGTCCGAGACCCTAATGGACAGATAATATCGGCTAATGAATTCTCAAATCAATTCTTGACTAGATTGAAAACAGACGTTGTAGGAAAATACATCCTCACTATCAACAATCTAGGAAATAACCCTGTTAGTGTTGGTATATTGTTTGGTAATCTTCCTTCCGTAGGTCAAAATAACCAATTTAATGTAAATTTATTTAGTGGCATAGTAGTAGGAGGAATCCTAATTATTTTTGGAATCATTGTTCTGATAACAGGGCTTATAGTAGTTATATTGGATAGACGAAGAGGCGCAAGAGCGAAACCGACAACAACCACACGAAACAATTTGTCTGGCAGTTATGATAACTGAGAAATTTTTTGTTTCGTCAACACAATAGCTAATATTTATTTTCTACAATGACTTTATTCGTAATGTTTTAGTATAGTATGTACATCCATATCTCGTTGATTAGCTCGTAATGTAAAGATATTCTGCAGCTTTGCTACTCATGCAAAAAGCCATATACATTCGAGCTGAGCGTCTATCTAGGACGGAATTTATTTCAATTTATTTGACACCATTATCTAAGAAATTTCAACACAACTCCTCGAGTCGCTGTATATTCAAAATGATAATATTCATCATATGAGATTGGTAACGATTTGATTCCATTATCATTGCATATAGGACATGCCTTGTAAGGAAAGTCGTCCATGTTATCCATCGTATCAATAAAAGAGGCACACCAAAAATATGTCTGGCATATCGAGAAATATCTTCGCGAGATTGGTTCATCTTTTTTTCTCCCTCTTCGATTGAGCTATCGCACCCTGTTCCATATTCTGACTTGTAGCCTTTGTCAGCTCTTCTGTTTGCAGTATCTCGATAGGGAGTACCTCAAAGATTGATGTCATATTGTATCTGTACATAAAAGAATGAGGGGAATATAACTGACTTCAAACATGCAAGCTATACACACTAAAGCTTTGGATTTCGAAGAGTATCCCTTCAAGGGCAAAAAGAATTACGTTTTCAGCCATAATGCCGGCGTCAAGACTAAAAATAAAGATGTAGAATTCAGCTCTGATATAGTAGGGTTTGTAAGACATCTAATTAGATTGAAAGGCAGGGATATTTGGCTCATAGGTGGATCCGATATCATTTCCATATTTTTGAATGCCAGCCTAGTTGAATGCCAGCCTAGAGACATAATTATTTTATCTATTCATCCAATAGTCCTTACAGAAAGCATTCCACTTTTCAAAAACGCTCAAAGGCAGTTGAATCTAAAATTGTTAAAATGCAATTCTTATGAGAGTGGATTGATACAGTCGCACTATGAGGTCGAGAAACAGGATTGAGTCTCGAATAAACAATGCTGAACATTATTCCATGATTTATGGCATTTATGGCATGAAATGATAATAAATTAGCAATTGAAAACATTTGATCATATCTTTCTTTTCGATCGACAGCGACATGCTCTCAGTTAAAGCCAGAAGAGTCACGAAATATCACCATATGAAAGAGTAGAAAAAATTCAGGACAGAAAGTCGTCACTTTTTAATATTATGAACGCTTATCACCAACTTCATACCAAGTTGAGAGTGTCCATTATGAACTTCATAATAAATATGAACAGAATGCTATAAAGAGTATAACATAGTATAACAAAACAAATGACACAACTAATGATAAAATGTAAGAATTGTGGATTTGAATTTCCTGCGGCTACGCAAATGAATGAAGAAGCACTTATGGCAATTAATATTGAAAACAACAATGAGAGTTGTCCTAAATGTAAAAGAACCTCTGCTTACAACAAATCAGATTATTATTTCAAATAGAGTCTTGCGAGGATTCACATACTGATTTCTCAAACATCTACTCTGGAGTAGAAATTACGACCCATCTATCATAGTAGTTGCACTTACTAAATTCATCTTTGGTTTAAGATAATCATATCGTTTCTTAAAGAGCTCAATAACAACAGGAATATCTTCTTCTCCTTTAATCCAATAGCTAACCCATCCTGATTGTGGAAGAAAATGATGAGGAGATACACGACCAGAATTAACTAACTCATTTTTTACATCCATCGGAAATGGCAAATCTGCTACCCGATCACCATGAATGTGTCCCATTTTTCTTTTATTAATGCGAAATGCTATACCTCCAAATCTATGTGGTTCAGCAGTGACATAAGGCCAACTCAATAGCTCTTTCTTAATGCTCTCTAAAATTGTACCCATAGTAATATTTTATTACCTATATATAGTAATATTTTATTAACCTATATATATAAACTGTCATATTTACAAATTATACAAATTATCAACAGATAACTAACTATCACAAGGAAAAATTAGCAAGTCAGCACTCATCTACTAGACTAGTCTGACATGATAATAATATTAACTTGCATCATCATAAGCTTCTTGAGAATAATAGTTAACAGATATTTTTACCTCTTACGCGCACTTTTTAGCAACATTGCCTCGAGGCCCGACTTGACTTGACTTAGTGTATGAAATGCTATGTAGCTTAAAATCGTGTCAAATTAGTTCACCCCACTTAAATAGGCGACTTGATTATACTTTTTACTTCTAATGACTATTCTTATAGCTGCGATGCAGGATTTAGTCCTCATACTTGAATCATCAAAGACAGGTTGGAAAACCCGTGAGTCTCTGAAAGGAACTCATCCACAATCCGTAACATTTGATCCTCGAAATCCAAACCGTGCCTATTGCGGTACGTTCGGTGATGGACTATGGAAAAGCGATGATGGCGGACAAACTTGGGATAGAATTGGAAAAGACGCTATATCCAGTAATGACATGATGTCAGTTTCAGTTAGCCGCCTAGAACAGGGAAATAAAGTATATGTTGGAACTGAACCGACCGCTTTGTATAGATCTGATGACGAAGGACACTCTTGGCAGAGAATGAGTACTCTTAACAATTTGGAGTCATCCAAATCGTGGAGCTTTCCTCCTAGACCTTGGACTTCTCATGTACGTTGGATTGAATTAGACGCAAACATTCCTGATTATCTTTTTGTTGCAATAGAAGCTGGAGCTCTAGTCCAGAGTCGTGATGGTGGCAGAACTTGGATAGACCGGGTTGAGCAAGGACCATATGATACTCACACTCTGACTACACATCAAAAGGCCCCTAAAAGTCTCTACTCTTCTGCAGGCGACGGCTATTTTGAAAGCTTTGATTACGGAGAGTCTTGGAAGAGGCCCACAGCTGGGCTTAAGCATCATTACCTTTATGGACTTACTGTTGATCCGGCTGATCCCCACACTATTGTTGTATCGGCATCTGAATCGGCCAGGCGAGCACATTCCATTGAAGGGGCGAATTCATTAGTATATAGAAGATCTGTGGGGGATGATGATGGGGAGTGGAAAGCAATTTCAAATGGTCTTCCGGAATCACGAGGAACAATTATTGCTATCCTTGCCGCAAATCCAACAAATAGGGGAGAATTGTATGCCATTAACAACCGCGGAGTATTTTGTTCTACTGATGCAGGTCTTGTGTGGAGAGAGCTCGTGGTCCAAAGAATATCTTTCACAACATCCTTGGGCACTAGCAATTCGAGAAGACTAGTAGTTCCATGAAGTGGATTATTTTTTAACCGTTAATATTTTTCGGAGAATATTAAGGACGTAATACACAGTCGTATTGATGAGATGTTATAACCCTCATGAGACAAAGTAAAAATATCGAAAAAAGTAAAAATATCGAAAAAAGTTTGGATTGCGGCTTTGGTCAGGCTGTCTATCATCTACAAAAATAATTGCCCTTGAAACCCGTAATGGGCCAAATACATCCAAGATGCGAGCCAAAGATTTCAAGAGTTAGATGTTATATTTTGTGTTATGTTTTTTTCTAGCTCTCAATCTCGCTCCATATTTCAAACACCCACAATTTTAAGATAATCCGAATAACCTTCTAAGTGCTTTCCTCTTTGCTTTCCTACATTTCATTTCATTTGAAATTTGCTTGTGACGAGTCACTTCTTACTCTCCTTCTGTAAGACTCTATAAGTTTTCTGATAATATCTCCTATAGATGCATCTTTCATACGCCACGTTAATTATACAGGTTAGCGGTGTTTATTTGTCTAAGATGATCAAGGAGACTACTGGAGTCATCAAAGCTGAATCAGAATACAATAGCTACGAATGACTCGTTACCACGCAAGATCGTTAGAATGATAGCATAGCAAGCAAACTTCTAGATCATCTTTACATTAGCTACTACAACATACTAGTTATCTCCAATTTTTTATCTAGTATATATTTATTCTTTTATCCAATTTTTTATCTAGTATATATTTATTCTTTTAACGATTCCATAGATTTGTTGTCCCATAAAATGCCTCTGAGTATCTTTGTCGGCTAGACTAATAGCGATTGTCCTACCATTCGAGATAACAACCGTTGTATGTACGTCATTCCATGCCTTCTTCCCATTTGTTCCCACATCCGAAATGCCTGAGATAGATACGCTCTTATCCGGAGTTAGTAGAATAGGGATATTATTACTATTATTAACCCGAAAGTTACTTAACTGATGTGTATGATTGGTCGTTCCACCATTGACAGGGCCTGTATAAAAGTTAGCTGCAAAGCTTGTTAGATTCCCTTTGTCTACGGTCATATTCCAATCACCCGACAGTATAAATTTTTGAACAGTACTCATATCAAGTGTCTTAGTGTTCGGTGGCATTCCTAGAACTAGGGAACTTATCGCTCCATTCATGCTGAATGTATGGATAGGCGATAGGCTTTGTTGTTGCGGTGGTGGTTTGTCCTAACGTTAACCCAATAAAACATGTTAAAATTGTCGTAATCGCTATGGCCGGTAAGATTATCCTGATAGCATTTGTTGACATCAATAATTCTTTTTTCATGGTTTGTACATATCCCAATCAAAATGACCTAACAGTTGCTTATGTGTTTTACTCAACAAAAGGACTCTATCAGCGGAGACTGATCGTAAATGAGTGTCTAGCTCCCAACTGTTTGAAATATGGTGACGATCTTTGCTATTAACTGGAAGAGCGTAAATACTACATCATGTCCCATGCTAGGTGTGAAGACTTTGTGTTCCGGAAATTTACATTGCGAATACCAAAATGATCTGTAAAGACTAGCAGATAATGATGCAAAGGAAGAGAAATGTCCGATCTCAATCCTCTATGATCCCAGCAGAGAATATATGTAAAATTTGTGACCTCAATTTTTAAACCCCGAAAAAGATATATGTAATTTTAAGTGGTAGGAAAATTATGATTAACCAAACATCAATCATTTTCGTAGTAGCAGCAACGTTGTTGACAGCAGCCGTAGCAACCGCACTATATGCAAGCAGTTCTGCAACGGCACAGATGAGTATGTCAGTAAGTAATTCAACTAGCGGAGCCAAGAATATGACAAACGCCACAATGGCTGGGAACATGACGAAAAATATGACAAGCGGCCCAGCTAAAACAACAAACAATACAAAGTAAAAATTCTGATTTGTTGCAAGCCAGCAACTCCATCAAATTTTTTATTTCATCTCCTTCTGTAAACAGCAAATAGCAAGCAGGACAATAACTCTTTTGTTCATTTTGTTCAATGGTGACAATCATAGGCAAGAACACCTTAGGGCATATTATGACATTGTTTAGCTTCGCATAACACATCAAATGGTTACTTTAAATCTTTACTTGGAATTACAGAAGTTAGAACAAACGGTCGTATATCTGGACACAATGTTCCGGTAACCATCAGAATCCATAATGTTTGAAGATATGAGATATCTATGCCTCTTGTATCGCTATCCTTGAACTACTTAGATACTCCACCAGAAGTACTATTTAGCTTTATAATGTTTCCAAAAGTATTTCCATTATCGTGACCTGCTCTAAATACTGGCTCAAATTTTCCAGTCTTGTTTGTCCACCAATATACATAGATGTTACTTCCAGAAGCACCTATATTTGTACCGAAATCTGCAGTTTTTCCGGTATTAGGAGAGCTTAAAGTGTATAAAGTCTTAAAGGTGTTACCAGCATCTGTACTTTTCGCAAAGAAAACATTCCAGTGTCCGTACTGTTGCTTGGCCATGTCATATAGATATTTTTACCCGAAGTAGCTATCAGAGCGCCTATTACTGGTGATTGTACTTTGGGAGTAACTATTGGAGCTCCAGCGTATTTCCATCATATTGGAGAATACATTCGCATTCATTATTTTTCCAGTATTAGGTGAGCTTAAGAAAATTGTTTTACTAAATGTTCTACCAGCATGTCCGCTTTTCGCAAATAAAACATTCGAGTGTCCTGTGTCGTTGCTAATCCATGCTAGGTATATATTTCCGGATGAAGGAGGAAGCCATAGATACTGGCGGGGATGGAGGAAGAAGCGCTTTTGCCAACGGTATTTGATTCGCATAAATTGTACTAGTAATACTCGTGATAGCTAGTATTGTTATTGTTACTATAATGACTAGAATAGACATTGCTACTCTTCTCTTGATCGTCACTTTAAATTGTTTCGTTAAGAACCCAAGTCTATTTAAGGATTCAGATATTCGTTATGTCAACAGGCTTGGTAACTCGTCATACTGCTATCAAGTGAGTTAGGTTTCAAATCGTTATTGGTTGCCAACTGTACTAAGAATCGGAACTATATTATTGCATTTACTCTTTCTATTATCTCTTCATTTTCGATTGGCTTTTGAATAAAGTGTCTTTGGCCTTCTTTAGGAAAGACTTCTTTTTTAAATGCATCGTACTCTTGTAAGTCGGTTAGAGCTGTCAGAAAAAGAGCCTTGATATTGAGATCTATTTTCTTCATTTGTGCATATAGTTGAAAGCCATTCATTACTGGCATTTTGATATCCAGAATTAATAGATCATACCTGCTGCTTTTGAAATTCTCCAGCGCCAAAGTAGGATCAACAAACGTATCAACTTTAAATCCATTACCTTCTAAAACCTCCTTTAGTGCTATACAGATATCAGGTTCATCATCTACTATCAAAATTTTGTTCTTATTGTTCTCTTTGTTATTAATAATCATACTATATATTGGATCAATATGAGTTTAAGTATTGATCGTTGTTATCACGGAAAAATTACAGCTAATAGGTTATAGAAAGTATTACTGTTTCAGTTGACCATACTGCTCTATCGACTATTACATGCATTATAGAAGATTAACATGCATTATAGAAGATTAACATGCATTATAGAAGATTAACATGCATTATAGAAGATTAACATGCATTATAGAAGATTAACATGCATTATAGAAGATTAACATTTAGAGCTTTAAATAGCTCCGTTTTCATATTCTCTCGTTCTATGTCTCTAGACCGTTCTTCTGCAAGCTCATAGCACCACTTTCTATTAGTCTTTCTAGCAGATTCTACATCATAAATAGTCCTGCCAAAGCCAAAAATCCTAATACAGTTTATGCAGCCTCAAGCAGCATTTCACGATACTTTTGTTTATCATAATTCAATTCTTCTTGTTTGAAAAGATCTAGAGTTTTTTCAGAGTATGGTTACAATTTCTAAAGAATATGCAACCGTCACAACAGAAATTAATAGTTGGAGAGGTAATTGAACCTTTGTACCTCAATATGAATTCATCAACTGGACTACCAAAGTTTACGCAATTAAGAGAGGTATTATTTATTTTTCTTCTCTAACACAACCTTCACCGTCTTGCCAATCCAAGATCCAGGTAGATATATTCTGCCTGAGTTGTCAGAGCTCCTCCCAACTCGTTTACGAATGACTAATGTTGTTTTTGATCTTAATTTTCGTCGCTTGCGTTTGTTCATTTGTCATCCTCCTTACTTTTTACAATAACCCTTTTTGTTTGGCCAATGGGGAACAAGGATATGAATATCTACCATGTTTTGTTACTTTGTCATTGTTTTTCATTTATAAATAAGTGACATAGAGAGATGTTATTAAATTTTGTATATAAATCCTCTTCTTCCGCCATAATGTGAAGTCCTGTTCTTAAAACATACTGTAATGTGACGAGTCATAAATAATGTCAATTCTTGACTCAGATATACAGGTCATAAGTTTGGGGTGGATGTTTTAATCGGTCAGTCAATTTGTCCAATCTATTCATAAGTTCGAATTCTAGATGTGATAAGAGTAACACGATATCTGGTATAACCGTGGCATTCTAGTTCTAATAACACTCAAGACTAACAACATGATGAGATTTATGCTGATCCATTTTCAGCTGGGTAGTCATCTTTTGTGTCATTCTGTAACAATTAGTAATAAAATCTAAAATAACTTAACTCTTCATCGGTATACTTAGATTAAAGGCTAAGGGTCGCTTGTTTTATGGGATCAAAAATCTTCTAGTATTGAGAATTGCTCATGAGGCCAAAGAATTGGGTCAAAATTGTCTTACGTCTTAAGATCCCATCATGCCAGGAATTTTAAGGGGAGTTCTATAATCCTTAGTAACACTTAAGCCATGATCTGCTGTTACAGTCACTGATTTAAGTGTAGAATTTTCTGGCGGCGAAAGCATAGCATTTTCACCCGGCGAAAGTGAAGTCAACTTATCCACTTTGCCACCATAATTGACTACAATATTTGTCAAAGGAAGTTTGCCCGTATTTGTAATCATAACTCTTCCTGTACTGAAAAGATACTGATTGTCTTTTATCGGATCTACATTTATGGCATAATTTTGTGTGGCTACTGCAAAGACAGAGAATAATAAAAATATTGTAAGCACCGCAACTCCTCCGCCTACCGCTGAGAAGAGAAAGATGCGCTTCACTACAAGGTATGAGATGAGCACGATATTTTATGCTTTTGATTATTCACCTTTCTTTTTCTGGATCGCTGCAGATGCGTCTGAAAATTTTCATTACAATGGTTATTAACTATTACGCTAAGGAATAAAGTATGTTGTCATTAGCATGTCGTGACTTAGGAATTATGGACTGCGAATATGTCGCTACAGGGGAAACCGAAGAAGAATTGTGGGGAGAAGGTGCAGAGCATATAATAAAAGTGCATGGCACGGAAGATGCTGATATAACTCCACAATTTAAAGAGAGTTATAAACGGTACATCAAATATTCTTAAAAATCATTTATTTGTTGTGGTTCTGTCAAGTCTACGGTTGATATAAGACTGTAAAAATTCGTTCTGTGAGAAGAGACTCAATGAGGATGAAGAGGATTTTACAGACGAATTTCTTCAAGAAATTCTTGAAGACGAAGAAGTATCGATCTTAAAGGAATTATGCTTATTGAATTGCATCACAAAGCCTTGACATTATTTGTTGATGTTGATTGGACGTTTCTGACGACATCTGCAGATATATACACAGAAATTTGTCTTTTGTTTGTGTTAGTGGCATGATAGCCAAGAGCAACTTACCATTATTATCCTCTTCCTGATTGGCTATTTCAGTTATTTCGAAATGAGTTTTATTGGAGGTCCAATCCAACCAGCAGATTGTTGCCCTATTGTTTAGAGATGGAATCAAATAATTGTGATAAAATGAGTAACCTCTTCCTGTCCATTTAGAACTGTTAGCCATTTTTACAGAATCTTCGCGTCCGTATCCGTGGATTCTCCTGACTTTTCCAGTTACCACTTTTCCATTAGAATCGACAACGGCTGTAAACTTGACTGCTTTAGTAGCATACAATGAAGTCAAACAGATTTCCTCAAAGAAATCGAGTTCTTCCATTGATTAGTGACTCTATCTAAGCTGGGTAATATTAATCATTTATCTGCTGATGTAAGATAGCTGTAGTTTTTGTATACAATTTCCTTAAATAATGTAAATACTATATCTCATATGATCATCGTAGGAAACGATAGATATATGACTTGCAAAGCATATGCTCTCGTCATAAAGCACCAAAACCAGTCATGTCAAGTATATGAGATCTCTTAAAGTGGGAAGGATTATGGTGTTTGTGCTGTGGATATAGATTAAGAACAAAGCCACGCAACTTAAGTACAAAGCGAAATCAAGAAAGGAAATAGAGAAATCTAGATTACCACTATCATCGTCATATCATTAGCAACATTTCGACATCTGTATGCAGGCTGGAATATCAGAAGATCAGTAATATAAGAATAATAAACGATACGAGTGATTTATAGACCAGAATAAAAAAGGCCTCATCACAACACTAGAGTTGTTGCTGACGGCTGTGTTCCTTTATCAAGAAGTAGCATCTAAACCAGCCACTCGCAATTCTTGCAACCTGTTCAAGTTTACCTGATTCTTCAAATAGATGTGTAGCACCTGAAATAACTGTGAGCTTCTTCTTTTCAGCTTTAATGTCTTTTAGTGCGCTATCATTAAGTTTCAGGACTTCCTGATCTTCTGCACCGACAAGGAAGAGTGTAGGCGCTTGAACTTTTCTTAATATATCCTTTCCGGCCAATTCTGGTTTTCTCAATATATCCTTTCCGGCCAATTCTGGTCTACCGCCACGCGAAACAACAGCGCTAACAATTTCAGGTCTTTCGGACGCTGAAACCAATGCAGCTGCAGCACCTGTGCTAGCACCAAATAGGCCTACAGTAAGATTCTTGGTGTCAGAATTATTTGCAATCCAGTCTACAGCAGAAGTAAGTCGCTTTGATAGTAAGCCGATATCAAATCTGAGCTCTCTCGTCTGGTCATCGATTTTTTCTTCTTCTGATGTAAGAAGATCTAAGAGTAAAGTGGCGAGACCGTCCTCATTGAGTTTTCGCGCCACTAATTGATTTCTTGGGCTATGCCTACCACTACCGCTTCCATGGACAAAGAGAACTATTCCTCCTGAATTTTGCGGAACATGCAGATTAGCATCGAGGAAGATCTTCTCTTTTTGGCCTAAAGGTTCGTTTTGCCTGTCTATGGGAATTTTGACCAACCACAAATCAGCTTCATGATTGATAGCACCGTCCTTAATCAAAACCATATCTTCCTAATACGATATAGCTTTGCATGATATATTTGTAAACAAGTTGCAGTTCTCATCAGTATAGGTTTTGTTATGTGCAGAAGCGGTTATGTCATTCTAAGAGCAGAAAAGCGTGGTAGAAATCGAGGCTAGACCATTCAAACAACATTTGAACGCTTATCACTGCTTGCAAGTGAACTTCTAGCACTGGATTTTATGGAATCGACGCTATCATAAACCTCTAATCCTAGACTTCGCAAGATTTCACGAGATTCAGCATTATCTGGTATATTTTTTATTCTGAAGTAATCAGTACCATCGTGGAATATTGCAAAGAGACCAGAAATGGCAGCACCTACAAATATCGATTCGAGTTTATTGTAGCTGTTATTATTACATAAAGATTTTAGAGCATAAATGCCTCCTTTTTGTTTCTTTCTATTAACCTTTATTCTACCTATATCTATAAAGTTAGTACTTCGGATATCGCGATATGGCTGACTTGTCAGCAACGTACTCAATTCATCCATCAATGGCTTTCCCGGCAACTTTATATTTCTAGTACAATCACAAAATTCACATTCCATGGTACATTGGTCCCTGAAACGTGCGTCTCTTATTTCTGAGACATCTTCGAAATATTCATTTAAGACAGGAATCTCCATTGCCATAGGGTATAGTCCACCTTCCAAACAATAGCATATTTCAACGAAATGTACTACGTCATCTTCATCAAAATGTACTACGTCATCTTCATCAATGGTAGCACTTCTTAATGCAGATTGCATTCCTTCATAAAAGATCTTTCCACTAGCCAGAGAACCAAATTTTATACCCGCGGCTAGTCGCCCTTTTCCAACAGGATTTAACTTACATTTAAGATAGTAACGCACATTAAACATTAACCATAAAAACATTTTAAGGCTTCGGGTTTCTAATAACTGTGTGATTTATACATCATAATAGTAACGGTTTCGCAGAGATAAATGTTTTAATAATTTTTCTACTACTAGCTCATTTGAGAAACGTCGAAAGCTGTTTAGCCAAATCAATCTCTTGATGAAGATCTTCTATGCCAGCGAATGCAAATACTACATGTTTCACACCCATTCCTTTTATCTTCTTAAGATCGCTGCCGATCTGGTCAATACTTCCAGACATTGGAAATCTTTTGTCATTTGATTTATTCGAATCCATTATTTGAGGAAAGGTCAGCGTGATAATCTCAAATTTGTTAGGATCTTTCTTTGCCTTTTCTGCGTAGTCCCTCAGATCTTTAATACTCTTGTCAAGGTATTCTAGAGGTCCACCAACGCTTGCTAGCCAGCCATCCAGATTAAAATTCACTATTCTTTTGAACGTATTTGAGCTGAATCCACCAAGGTAGATCGGAATATGGGGTTTATGAATCGGCTTAGGTCCTATTTTTGAAGCTGGGATGGTATAGTATTTTCCTTTGAATTCAACTACATCGTCTGTCCAAATCCTTTTCAGCAGTTGAACATATTCATCTGCTCTTTCTCCTCTCCTTTCATAGGGTACGTTGGAGACTTGATACTCGTCTTTTGACCAACCAATACCAAGACCAGCTATAGCCCTTCCTTGTGAAAATACATCAAGTGTCGAAAATCTTCTTCCCAGCACAACAGGATTATGGAAGAACATGTCTATTACAGACGTTCCAAGGGCAATTTTCTCTGTATTTGCAGCCACAAAGGTGAGCGTCTCCAGAGGATCAAATACATTTTGATAAAAAGTTGGCAAACTACCATCAGGAGTAGGTTGATAGGGTGTTTGTGGATTTAAAGGCCAAAGTAGCCTTTCGGCTACCCACAGGGAATCAATGCCTTCTGCTTCTGCATCCACTTCTAGCCGTATTATATTTTCTCGTCTGGCTACAGAACCAAGATGAGGTAAAGTGAGACCGACATCGATATACTTCATTAAAAAGAAAAATTATCAATCAAAATATTTTTGAATTACCCTCGACATATTGAGTTTTGCCACATCTTTATCGGCCAATACTTCGGGATGGTTTTGTTTCAAATGTCTTAACGCAAATCTAACATCGTCGCCACATAATTTGCATTTTGCCTTTCCAAACATAGAGTTATTATAATAAGAATTAGTTAAAAAGTGCGCGATCATAGCAAACATCTTCTTACCGGATGCTAAAGATTGGTTGAAAGAAAACCTATTGCCTTGAAATTGTGGATTGGTGGACACGACAGCACCCAGGAATCCCGGAAGACACATAATATTGTAATATTGTAGGACGAGAACAAGAATACACTCCTGAGAAGCGGGAGGCTGAGTTTAAAGCAGCAAATAACTATTCTAATAAATGTGAAATACTTCGTACAGCTGTTGAGGTGCCAAAAAGAAAGAAATCTCTTTAGAACATGCAAAACGTCATTCTCCAATTTAGAGGCATCTCAAAGCCGACGGTTTGACCCACTTCTTATAATCAAAGTTCTTCTCATGTAGTGAATTGATAAATTTCAATATATCTAGAAGACAAGGACCGCGACAGTTACTACTTCTAGGCTAATACGGATGTCTCCCACCTGCCATCTAGACAATTCAACATATATTCAGACATTATCTTTACTATATCTCAATGAAAGTTAAAACTGGTCATACTAGCATCACAGATCAGGACGTCTACGACCCTTCTCAGTAAAATTCCTCCTGGCAAAGTTTCTACTTACGGTGATATTACGAAGGCATTGGGACACCCTAAGGCCGCTAGGGCAATAGGTAGAATCATTGCTAATAATCCTAATCCAATATTGGTACCATGTCACCGGGTTGTCAAATCAAATGGCGAGATTGGTGGTTTTGCATATGGCGAACAAAGGAAAAGACAGATACTTGAAAAGGAAGGTATTAAATTCCAAAATAGAATTGTAGAAAAATTTGAAGAGCAAAGATTATCGTTTTAAAAAATAAAACTACATCCACGCTGAACTAGCGAAATACTAACCATAAATCCGCTTTTAGATAAAGCTATGACTAACATAGGTCCACTTTTGCCCCCGTAAAACAGGCGCTGGAGGGCGATATTCTAAGTATATTGATGAAGACCTCAGGGGTATTCTAGATTTCACTACTAATTGTAATAGAATCATGCAAGAAAAGACCACCCATATTAGAGCTGAGGCGGCACGTGATATCACGACGCAGCTGCCGGAGGCCAAATCTCATTTGTAACAAGCAAGACGGGTGCAGATCCAACCTCCGCTTTCTAGCTGCTCCAGTTACAGTTTGTGATATATGCATTTTTTAAATCTGATATATCATAATTATTATTAATAAAGTATTGTTAATAAGCAGAAATCATATAATATCTCAAGAAATATATTAAGAGAGTTGAGCAATTCCACCATTTCATTCAGAACTTAAAGTCCGAGCGTCAATGCATTACTTAGTTAACGGCTGGCTGGGTTCAGCGATAATAACTAGTTAAACCTACATCAGTTTAATAGTGGTGGATACTATACAAAATTGTATAGTAAAGATGGAACCGCAGAAATATAATTTTAACAGCTTTTACAGATACATTATTGCAAATTCTCTATTCACTACCAGACAAATAGATATTATTTCTAGAAGATTGGAAAACAGGGGCACTATAGAAAATATAAGCTCTGGTGCCTATTATAGACAGGTAAAGCAAAGTAGAACCAAGATAGTAAGATTGTTATATAGTATAATTCTCCTGAAATGCATTGGTGCTCTCGATCACGAAGCATTTTTCACGATCGAAAAAATGGCATCACAAATAGAAGTGATGTTAGATCAAAAGACGAGTGATAATTCAAGAGCTGAAAGTGTGATATCCGTGATTGAGCAGTTAGTAAAAAGAATGTGCAAAGTGTGAATCAATATTATTCTACAAGATTAAATCACGGCTTATTACTTCTCGATGTGATATGTCTCTTGAAATACTAAATTTAAGTTGGAATCTTGTGATATACGTTGTGGCCTCATTTGTCATAGGCATGGCAAGTGTGATATTTTATATAAATCTGAAAGCACTCCACAAGAAATCTACTAACCAGAGCGATAATAGTGTTGTTGAGGCTGTCGTATCTGAATATACACGCAGGCTGCAGGAATTTGAGAGAATAATTGGCGAATTAAAAGTCAAAATTGATACAGTAGAATTGCGAGTGCACCAACACCCTACATCACAAACTTCCGATGTTACCAGTGATATAACCCACGACCCATCTGCGGATCCGAGAACAGAATCACAATCTAAATCACAACTGCAAGAACATCACTCATCAACATCTGATGTGATGGAATCGACAACTATCACACCGCCATCGATTATCACATCCGTGAAAAGTAATCCTACTCTGCATCATAGCACTTCAGACTATATATTGAAATTATTAGTTGAGAAATCCAGAACTTCAAGAGAAATCCAGAAAGCTATAGGAAAGACACGAGAACACACATCACGCCTTATGAGAAGGCTTTACGAAAGTAATCTAGTCAGTAGGGACAGTAATAATAAGCCATTCAAATATTATATTACTGACCAGGGACGTAGAGAATTAATATTCCATACTACAACTGGTGAGGCAGAGGCGCCTGATATGAATATTCATTCTGGTTCGCAGGATTCTCAATTGAATGTTACTGTCCATTAGTAGACGCCGTCTTCGAATTTCTTCTTCCTTATTCCCTATTGGACATAGCTCTCCGTTTGATAATTTAACTTAACACTTAACACTTAACACTTAACACTTAACACTTAACACATTCACACGAGAAATTGATAAATAAATGATAAGAACTTTAGTTTGTTAACTTATTATGAGAGACCTTTATAGCATGTTAACAGCATTATTCTTGACTTGCAAATTTCAGTAGTAACACAGGAATTTATAGTTCCAGTGGAAATAATGGGGTTCAATTAACGACATTAACATGTGGAAATAATGGGGTTCAATTAACGACATTAACATTGTTAACTAACATCTTAACACTCCAGTGGAAATAATGGGGTCTTTCGTTTCCTTTTTTAACCTTCTACAAAAGTAATTGTTAACACCTTGTTAACATCAGATTTTCACTTATCAGACCCCCACCCCACTATTTCGTTTCCACGTACTTCACATACTATCTCATACATTACTATATCTAAATGAATAATATTATTCAAATAATTAATAATAATTGATTTAGACATTTAAAAGCAAAATGTTAACATATTGTTAAGGTAATATAAAATAATATTAAATATCCTTTCTTATGTTAGAAAGGAAAGATAGGGGTGTGTGTATATATTGAGCTGTGTAGGAGTAATAAAATTTGAGTGACGATCTACTTGATAGTATATTTGAAAAAGCTGTTACAGGAAAAACACTCATTAAGAATCGCCGGACATTAACTATAGACTACGTCCCCGAAAAACTTCCGTTCAGAGATGAGGAAACCAAAACAATCGCTCAAACGTTATCTGTGGTTTTAAAAGGTGCGAGACCTTCAAACTTATTATTATTTGGGAAACCTGGTACCGGAAAGACCGCAGTAATAAAAAATGTAGTCCAACGGCTACATCAGAAGGCTAAGGACCTTGAGATAGAAGTTACTGTACCGTTTGTAAACGCAAAAACTGCGAATACCGGATATAAAGTTCTCTATGAAATTGCCGAGAATATGGGAATTAATCAGGAAGAAGAAAAGAAATTACAAGTACATTTTACTGGCCTATCGATGGGTGAAGCGACAGATAGGATTCTTGATTTCATTCAAAAGAAAAAAAAACTTCACGTTGTCCTAATAATTGATGAAGTTGACTCACTGGTTGATAGAAACGGCGATGATATTTTATATAATTTCACAAGGGCAAATGAGCGAATCTCGGGAGGTGGTTTTATTAGTTTAATCGGTATATCTAATAGTCTCACGTTCAAAGATAAACTGGATCCACGTGTTCGTAGCAGTCTAAGCGAAGAAGAGATGGTATTTAATCCATATACAGTAGAACAATTACAAAAGATCCTAGCAGATAGAGCCAAGCTTGCATTCAACGATGATGTTATTTCTAATGCAGCAATCAATCTGTGTGCAGCAATGGCAGGAAGAGAAAACGGCGATGCAAGAAAAGCTATTGATTTGCTTAGAGTTGCTGCCGAAATCGCCGAAAGAGAAAGATTAACTAATGTCGAAGAAAAACACGTCCGATTAGCACAAGAAAAAATCGAAAAAGATACCAATCATGAAGTTTTAAAAAATTCCACTACTCATACTAAAATAGTAATATTGGCGATAATGAAATCAAAGAATGGAAACACTGGTGAAGTATATGATATTTATTCTTCATTATGTAATAATGCTGAATATGAGCCACTTACACAACGCCGTATAACACAAATAATAAGTGAACTCGACCAACTGGGTCTAGTTTCAAGTGACGTAGTGAGTCAAGTGACGTAGTGAGCAAAGGACGTTACGGCAGATCGCAGAGAATCAAAATTACGGTTCCCGCCTTGACCATCAGAGAAGCATTCAAGGACGATCCTTCTCTTTCTACATGGGATTTGGTTGATTGAAATCCATCTGAAATGGTTGAAGATTAACTAGATTAACTACAATTGCAATTCCGGGGGTTGGAACAATACCCATCGTCTGTTGATATTTGGTTTGCGCTTGCCACGCACCTGAATTAACGATCAAAGTTCCACGATAATTTTGAACATCTATACTATGCACATGGCCTGAATGAAGTATGTCTGGAACTTCAGTAATTACCATCATATCCTCGAGTTCCGGTCCTATAGGTGTACGCTCTCCATAAATAGGTGATAGATGGCGTGCTTTGAGCACG
>Ga0193728_1000415_pt1 | contig 20486 bp, 21 predicted proteins | sample U1c1metaG_FD_143037 | JGI IMG/M metagenome (GOLD analysis project Ga0193728, IMG submission 143037) | Soil microbial communities from a riparian zone of the East river system, Colorado, United States - U1c1 | ecosystem: Environmental > Terrestrial > Soil > Riparian zone | place: USA: East River...
ACCATTCCCGCCCCGCCATTCCCGGCCCGCCAGCTCCCAGCCCCACGACCCCGCGCGGGCGGCCTCGGCCGGAAAGGTAAGGCGTGCCTGAGGTTTCGGCGGGTTGGGGGTCGCTGAGCGGGGGGCTGCGATAGCGTTGCCGTGAGGCTAACGTCACACGAACGGCCGTGGCGTCGCGGCCCGGAACGACTAGTTGACCATTCACTTCGTCGTAACTAACTGGAATCGGCCTCGAAACTCGCTTGTTGCAATATTCAGGATGAGCTGACGTCGAACCGGGCCGTCGCCGGGTTCGGCCTTGGCCCTGCGTCTACTGGGGAGGCCGCATGGCACTGTGGAGGATCCGGATCACGCTGGCTGACGATCCGCACAGCCGCACGGTCCTGAACCAGGCCCTGGCTGGCCAGCGGATCAGCGCGCTGAACTTCACGCCGCGCACCGCACGGCCGTCCGAGGTGGCCGGCGACGTGGTGATCGAACTGCCGCACGATGACGATCTCGGTAACGTCCTCAGCGCACTGCACCAGATCAGCCGGCAGGTCCTGGTCAGCCGGGCGGACGATGCCGCCCCGGTGGACGATGCCACGCTGACGGACACCCAGCCCGCCTAGCCGCTTACTTCCGGCGGTCGGCGCGGAGCTCGGCCAGCCGGGCGCCTTGCTCGGCGAGCGCCGCGCGCAGGGCGTCCCGCTCGGCCTCGAGCTCCCGGACCAGCGACTCCAGGCGCAGGACGCGGCGGATGGCGTTCAGCGTCATGCCCTCGTCGACGAGTTGCACGACGTACTGGACGACGGTGATCTCGTTCCGGGTATAGCGGCGCTGCCCGCCGCCGGACCGGGACGGGCGGACGACCTGATGGTCATCCAGGCGTCGCAAGAACGCCTGCTGGATCTCCAGCATGCTCGCCACCTGTCCCACCGTGAACAGCGGCAGGTCGGCGTTATCCAGCGGCAGCGGTGACACGGCCGGTTCCCCTTCCGGACTGGTAAGGACCCGCGCGGCGGCCGGCCGCGCGGGCCCTCGTTACAGGCAGGTTACCGCCGGGCTCAGGCGGCGACCTCAGCCGTCTCCTCGCCGCCAGCGGCCTCGCCGCCAGCGCCCTCGCCGCCAGCGCCCTCAGTGCTCGCCGCCTCAGTGCTCGCCGCCTCAGTGCTCGCCGCCTCGGTGCTCGCCGCCTCGGTGCTCGCCGCCTCAGTGCTCGCCGCCTCAGTGCTCGCCGCCTCAGTGCTCGCCGCCTCAGTGCTCGCCGCCTCGACCGCGGGGACCGCAGCGCGGACCTCGACCTTGCGCGGCTGCGCCTTCTCCCGCAGCGGAACGCGGACCGTCAGGACCCCGGCCTCGTAGGCGGCCTCGATCCCGTCGGCGTTGACGCTGTCCGACAGCCGGACCCGGTGCGCGAAGGAGCCCATGATCCGCTGCCGGATGAACGGCTTCTCGTCCTCGCCGAACTCCTGGCTCCGCTGCGCGCTGATGCTCAGCACGCCGCGGTCGACAGTGACGTTCAGGCTGTCGGTGTCGATGCCGGGCAGGTCAAAGCGGAGCTCGATCTCCTGCGGGCGGCGGACGGCATCCATCCGGATCGCCGCGGCGGATCCGGCCTGCGCGGGACCGAAGGCCCGCCGCGCGATCCGGTCGAACTCGCCGAGCGCGTCGAAGGTAGTCAGCAACATGTTGGTTCGCCTTCCAGTGCGATACCTCGGCACTGCGGCCGAAGGTTTCTTTTGTCATCTGGTAGAGAGAACCTACAAGTGGAGTTAGATATTTCCCTCGAAACGAACAGCGCCGCCGAACCGCCCGTCCCGGCGGCCGGCGGCGCTGGCGTGGAGCTAGGTCAGGCGCTCGATGATGGTGGCGTTAGCCTGGCCGCCGCCCTCGCACATGGTCTGCAGGCCGTACCGGCCGCTGGTGCGCTCCAGCTCGTGCAGCAGCTTGGTCATCAAGATCGCGCCGGTCGCGCCCAGCGGGTGCCCGAGCGCGATCGCGCCGCCGTTGGGGTTGGTCTTCTCCAGCGAGGCGCCGGTGTCCGCGGACCAGGCCAGCAGGACCGGGGCGAAGGCCTCGTTCACCTCGAACACGTCGATGTCGTCCACCCCGAGATGGCCCTTCTCGAGCGCGCTCTCGGTCGCGGGCATCGGGCCGGTCAGCATGTAGACCGGGTCGGCACCGGTCACGGTGAGCGTGTGGATCCGGGCGCGCGGGGTGAACCCGTGCCGGCGCACCGCCGTCGGCGAGGCGATAAGCAGCGCCGCGGCGCCGTCCGAGATCTGCGAGGCGGTCGAGAAGGTGAGCTCCCAGCCCTCCCGCAGCGGCTTGAGCTCGCCCATCTTCTCCAGCGTGGTGTCCCGCCGCGGCCCCTCGTCGGCGGTGACGCCGGCGACGGGGACGATCTCCCGCTCGAACCGGCCCTCGTCGATCGCCCGGAGCGCCCGGGCGTGGCTCTCCAGCGCGAACTCCTCCAGCTGGTGGCGCTTGAGGCCCCACTTCTCGCAGATCAGCTGGGCACCGCGGAACTGGGAGATCTCCTGGTCCCCGTAGCGGTCCTGCCAGCCCTGGCCGTACGGCAGCGGCATGCCGGCCTCGAGGGGCAGCCGCACCGTCGAGCCCATGGGCACCATGCTCATGCTCTCCACGCCGGCCGCGACGACCAGGTCCTGGGTGCCCGACAGGACGCCCTGCGCGGCGAAGTGCACCGCCTGCTGCGAGGAGCCGCACTGCCGGTCGATGGTGACGCCGGGCACGCTCTCGGGCAGGCCCGCTGACAGCCAGGCATTGCGCGCGATGTCGATGGTCTGCGGGCCGATCTGCGAGACGCAGCCCATGATGACGTCCTCGACGGCGGACGGGTCCGCGCCCGTCCGGGTCATCAGTTCGCTGAGCACCTGCGCGGCCAGGTCGACCGGGTGGACGCCCGACAGCCCGCCCTTCCGCCGTCCGATCGGACTCCGCACCGCTCCGACGATGTATGCCTCTGACACCATGACCTCCCGGTAGCCCTTCCCTACCGTCTTGAGGTTACCTCCCGGTAGGCCGCCGCCACAGCCCGCGCGGCGGCCGCCGGGATAGGCCGGGCACCCGCCGCATTCCCCGGCACACCCCGCCGCGATCCGGCTACGATCCGTAATACCCCGAGGCGAGAGCCTCGGAGTATTTCCGCCACAGGGGGGCGCGACCAGCGCTCGGCGGGAGCACACGGGGAGCCATCGACGCATGCCTAAAACCATCGATGACCCGGCCGGGCTGGTGAGCATCGGGCAGCTCGCCAAGGCCGCGGGCGTCAGCAGCCGCACGATCCGCTACTACGAGGAACTCGGGATACTGCCCGAGCCGCGACGGTCGGCGGGCGGCACCCGGAAGTACCCGAGCGAGTACAGCGGCTACATCGCCGTGGCGCTGGCCCTCAAGGACCTCGGGTTCCGGCTGGACGAGATCAGGCCGCTGGCCCGGCTGGCGCTCGGCCGGTCGGTCAGCACCGGCCAGCGTGACAGTGCGGCCCGGCTGGTCGAGGACCGGATCGAGGCACTGGCCCGCCAGGTGACGGTGCTGCGGCGGCTGCACGACTCGGTGCGCGCGCCGGGCGCGGACGCACCGGTCTCGGCCATCCTCGGGGCGGCCAGCCACGCCGGGCAGGCGGCCGTGGTCTCCGAGGCGTCGTGATTGCTGCCGTAAGAGCGAAGCGCGCCTATGCTCGAAGGGATACCTGACTTACGGAGGCTCCCGTGGCGACAGGCCTGATCCTGCTGTTCCTCGTGGCGTCCCTGGGCGCCTTCTTCCTGACCCGGGCGCGGCGGCGGCTCGGCACCCCGATCAATGGCCGGATCTGGGCGAGCACCATCGTCGGCTTCGCCATCGTCATCCTCGTGATCTGGGTCGCCCAGCAGAACTAGCCCGGCCGGCCGCTCTAGCCCTGGCCGAGGCCGCCCTTGACCGGCAGCTCGAACCAGACCGCCTTGCCGTCCTTGGTCGGCCGCGAGCCCCACCGGGTGGCCAGCTGGTCGACCAGGTACAGGCCGCGGCCGCCCTCGTCGCTCTCGCCGGCGCTCCGGATTCGGGGCAGCCGCAGGTCGGTATCGAACACCTCGACCCAGATCGACTCGTGCCCGCGGCGCAGCCGCAGCGTGAACTCGTTGCTCGCCTGGCCGGGGAGCACCTGGCCGAACGGCGCGACATCCCAGGCGGCCACGCCGACGGCCCCGGCGCCCCCGTCGGCGGACACGCCCGCGGGCTCGAGCACGAGCTCCGGACGGCGCCCGGCCGAAGCCGCGGCGTGCAGCACGACGTTGGTGACAACCTCGGATACCAGCAGGCAGGCCAGGTCAGCCTGCTCCAGCTCCATGCCCCACTTGACGAAGTTGTCCCGGGCCAGCTGCCGGGCCTCCGACACCCGGATCGGCTCGGCCGGGAACCGGCCTTCCCAGGAGGCCAGGTTGACCGCGGAGGTGCGGACCACGACGACGGCCATGTCGTCATCGATCTCGCCCGGCACGGCGAACTCGGCGGCCTCGGCAATCTCCGCGACGGGGCCGCCTGCGGCATCGGAAATGGCCCGCTGGAGCATGTCCTGGACTTCGTTGTCGGTGTAATGCCCGTTGCCGTCGGCCCGCTCCCGCCGGTCGACCAGGCCGTCGGTGTAGAAGACCAGGGTGGAGCCGGGCGGCAAGTACCGCGACTCCTCGCGGTACGGCGGCAGCGCGGGCATGCCGCGGCCGCGGACGCCCAGCAGGACGCCCTTGTGCTTGATCTCCAGCGGCCGGACCTCGCTGCCGCTGACCAGCAGCGGGGGCATGTGCCCGGCATTGGCGAAGGACAGGATCCGCGACCAGGCGTCGTAGACCAGGTAGGTGCAGCTCACCGTGGGCGGGTCCGGGGGCGTCGCGCCGTCAGCGGCGGCGTGCTGGGGGACGAGGGTCCGGCACCAGTCATCCAGCCGCCGCAGGATCTCCGCGGGCGGCTTGTCGTCCTGGGCGAAGGCCCGCAGCGCGGCCCGCAGCTGGCCCATCGCCGCAGCCGCGCGGGCGCCGCGGCCCTCGACGTCCCCGATGACGATGCCGACCCGGCCCGCGGACAGCGGGATGATGTCGTACCAGTCGCCGCCGACCTGAGTCTGGATGCCCTGGCCGTGGGTCTCCAGCGGCTTGGCCGGCACGTACTTGTAGGCCACCTCCAGCCCGTCCAGGGAAGGCGGGTCGAGCGGCAGCAGGCTGGTCTGGAAGGCCAGGGCCGTGCGGCGCTCCTCCTCGAACAGCATCGCGTTGTCGATGGCGACCGCGATCCGGCTGGCGACGGCGCTGAGGAAATCGCGCTCATCCGGGCTGTAGTGCGGCTCGGAGCGCGCGGTCAGCCGGGACAGGGCCAGGCTGATCACTCCCAGCAGCTCGCCGCGGGCGATCAGCGGCGCGGCCATCACCGAGGTGAGCCCCACGTCCTCGCACAGCTCCCGGCTGGCCTCGCTCGGCGGCGGGCACTTCTCGTCGACCATGTCCTCGACGATGACCGTGTCCTGCTGCTCCATGGCCCGCTGGCAGAAATGACCCTGCGGGTAGGTGATGCCCTCGCCCACGAGCGCCCACGTGCCGGGCTCGGGCATCCAGCCGCGGGAGTGGAACTGCTCCCGCCGCACCAGCTTGTCCCCCTGGAACAGGTCGATGAAGCAATGGTCAGCGAACTGCGGGACCAGCGTCTCGGCGACCTGGCGGAGCGTGACGCTCAGCTCCAGCGAGCCGGCCAGCCGCTCGCCGATCCGCTCGAGCAGGCCGATGCGGTCGCTCTGGCTCTGGCTGCCGTGCCGCACCGCCTCGCGGGCGATGAGCACGATCCCGGTGACATCGCCGCCCGGCCCGCGCATGGGCGCGGCGTAGGCGCGGACGAAGACCCGCGACCCGTCGACCCACCGGGTCGCGAACGTGCCCTCCCAGGGCCGGCCCCGGTAGACCTGCAGGACCATGGCCCGGGCCTTGCGGGCGTCGCCCTCCTCGAAGCCGAGCGCCAGCAGGCGCTGGCCCGCCAGGTGCTCGGCGTCGTCGGGGAAGCCGAACAGCGAGACGGCGAAGTCATTGACGTACTGCAGGCGGCCGTCGAGGTCCACGACGATCACGCCGGCCGCGATCTGCCCCAGCACCACGTCGGCGCCCAGCAGCGGCCCGGCCGCGCCCGCGGTCTCGCCAGCCGGGTTCACCAGGCGCTCACTCGCCTGCGCCGCGGGCCGTCATGACCGGGTGACGAAGACGTGCGCGGCCACCTGCTGGGAAATCTCCGCTCCCAGCGTGCCGTCGCCCAGGCCGCCGACCCTGTCACCACCTGTCACCCGTACGCCTTCGTCGCTCGCCGCGAGGGTCACCTCGCGTCCGGGTTGTATCCCAATGTTCTTGAGTTTAAGCATGAGAGCTGCGTCACTTTGGATTTGCTCGCTAATCCGGCGCACCACGACTAGCTGGCCGCCCCGCAAGGCGAGCTTCGTCATAGCAACCCCGGCTTCGTCCTGGGCCTGGGCGGAGCGGTCGCTGGCATCCTGCGGCACGCCCAGCTCGGCCAGGCCCGGAATGATGTTGCCGTGCGGGCAGGCCACCGGGTACTCGAGCAGCTCGACCAGGCGCCGCTCCACGCTGTCGGAGATGACATGCTCCCAGCGGCACGCCTCGATGTGGACGTCCTCCCAGGGCAGCCCGATCACGTTGACCAGCAGGCACTCGGCGAGCCGGTGCTTGCGCATGACCCGCGTGGCCAGCGTCCGGCCCGTGTCGGTCAGCGCCAGCTGGCGGTCACCTTCCACGATGAGCAGCTTGTCCCGTTCCATCCTGGCCACCGTCTGGCTCACCGTCGGCCCGCTCTGGGAGAGCCGCTCAGCGATCCGGGCGCGCAGCGGGACGATGCCTTCTTCCTCGAGCTCGAAGACCGTGCGAAGGTACATTTCGGTCGTATCGATAAGCCCGTGCGCCGTCACTTTGCACTCCCTCCCAGCTCGATGCTATTCCGCGACGGCGGATGCGCGAACTGCGAACCAGTGTGCGGTTACGGTGCGAGGCGCTCCGCGACCCAGCCGGCGGCCTCCCGGCGGTACCGGAACCGGTCGTGCATCCGGTCGACCCGCCCGTGCCAGAACTCCGCGACCTGCGGCTCCACGCGGTATCCGCCCCAGAAATCGGGCATCGGCACCGGCGTTCCCGGCGGCCACCGCTCGCTCAGGGCGGCGTAGCGGTCATCCAGCTCGCCGCGCGAGCCGACGACCGTCGACTGCCGGCTGGCCCAGGCCCCGAGCTGCGAGCCGCGCGGCCGGGACCGGAAATAGGGCTCGCTGTCCGCCGTGGACAGGGCCGTGACCGTGCCCTCGATGATCACCTGGCGCTGGATCGGGTACCAGGGGAACAGCAGGCTGGCCCGGGGCACCTCCGCCAGGTCACTGGCCTTACGCGAGGTCCGATTCGTATAGAACGTGAAGCCGCCCTCGTCATAGCCCTTGAGCAGGACCATCCGGGCCCGCGGCCGGCCATCGGCGGACACCGTGGCCAGAGCCATCGCGGTGGGCTCGGGCAGTCCCGCGGCGATCACGTCGGCCATCCAGCTGGCAAATAGCTCCAGCGGGTCACCGGGCAGCATTGACTCGTCGAGGACGTGGCCGGCTCCGGCCGTCCCGCCCGCGGTGTCCAGGTCGCTCACGGGAACAGATCCTCACACACTCGCGGCGGCCGGCGCCATGGGACGCGCTTCTATAGGCTGGCGGCAAACGCCGCCGGAACGACCCGCGAGGAGCCCGATGCCCGAGGAGCCTGCCAAGATCGAGGTCCCGCGGGACCTGCTCCCGGCGGACGGCCGGTTCGGCTGCGGGCCCTCGAAGGTGCGGCCCGAGCAGGTCGCCGCCCTGGCCGGGCCGGGCGCGGCGCTGCTGGGCACCTCGCACCGCCAGGCCCCCGTCCGGGAACTGGTGCAGCGCGTCCGGGACGGGCTCGCGGAGCTCTTCTCGCTGCCGGATGACTACCTCGTCGTGCTGGGCAACGGGGGCACGACGGCGTTCTGGGAGGTTGCGGCCTTTGGGCTGGTCCGGCAGCGCGCCCAGCACCTGTCGTTCGGGGAGTTCTCGTCGAAGTTCGCAGCGGTCACGACCGCCGCGCCGTGGCTGGACGAGCCCACGGTGATCCACGCGGCGCCCGGATCGCATCCCGAGCCCAGCGCCGAGACCGGCGCGGATGCCTACGCGCTGACCCACAACGAGACCTCGACGGGCGTGGCCATGCCGATCCGGCGGGTGCACGGGGCCGACAGTGACGCGCTGATGCTGGTCGACGCCACCAGCGGCGCGGGCGGGCTGCCGGTGTCAGCGGCCGAGTTCGACACGTATTACTTCGCGCCGCAGAAATGCTTCGGCTCGGACGGCGGGCTGTGGATCGCCCTCATGTCGCCGGCCGCGCTGGACCGGGCCGGGCAGATCGCCTCGAGCGACCGGTACGTGCCCGAGTTCCTGTCGCTTCAGGCGGCGATAGCGAACTCGCGCCAGCAGCAGACCTACAACACCCCGGCGCTCGCGACACTGATCATGCTGGCCGAGCAGCTGGACTGGATGCTGGGCCAGGGCGGGCTGGCCTGGACCGTGGCGCGCACCGCGCAGTCGTCGGCGCACCTGTACGAGTGGGCGGAGCGGTCCCCCTACGCCACCCCGTTCGTCACCGACCCCGAGCAGCGCTCGCAGGTGGTCGGCACCGTCGACTTCGCCGATGCCGTCGACGCCGGCGCGCTGTCGGCGGTGCTGCGGGCCAACGGGATCGTCGACACCGAGTCCTACCGCAAGCTGGGCCGCAACCAGCTGCGCATCGGCATGTTCCCGGCCATCGACCCGCTGGACGTCCAGGCGCTGACCGCCTGCATCGACTACGTGGTCGAGCGGCTCTAGTGAGCTGGTTCGGAGATGGGTGAGCAGTAGCGGCAGATGCGGTCGGTGATCTGGTCGGCGGGTCTTGGCCCGGGTGAAGGGCCGGGCGTCTTCGTTCCGGGCTCAGGGATGCGACGCGCCGGGTGCCGGCCATGATCGTGGGAAGATCGCTCACCGCCGGCGGTGAGGAATCTTCCCATGATCATGAAAGTCTCTGCCCCCGGGCATGATCAGCGCAACGCGCGTGGTACTGGCGGTGCCGATGATCTCGCCGGGGGAGCAGAGCACGCCGCAGCCGACAGCCCCGAACCCGGAACTGGGACACGAAACGACTCACGTGGCGACTGAGGAACTCAAGACCGGCTCACTAGCTCTAGCCCGGCGGCTCGCGCAGCGGCCAGCGGTCCAGCTCGGCATAACGGGGCGGGCCGGGCGCGGGCCCGCCCGGGTGACTGCGGATGAGCCGGATATCCGCGGCCCGCCAGGGACCGATGTCCAGGCGGGCCAGGCTGGCCACCACCGCGCGGACGTCAGCAGGCGGCCGGGGCCGGGCCAGCGTCAGGTGCGGCCGGTACCGGCGGCCCTCGTCGGGTGGCGGCGCGCCGGCCCGGCGGGCACCGGCGGCCACCGAGGCGGCCAGGGCGTGCAGCGGGCCGGCCCGGGCCGGTCCCGTCGCGCCCGGCGCTCCCGGCTGGGCCGCCACGACGGCCAGGACCGCCCGGGCCCGCTTGGCGTCGGGGAAGGCGCCCCCGCCGCGCAGGGCGAGGTCAGGGGCGCGATGGCGGCGGGCGGCCCGCTCCAGGCGCGTGCTCAGCTCAGGCCGGGCCGGCTCGGCCACCTCGCCGAGGAAGGCCAGCGTGATGTGCCAGGAGTCCCGGCCCGTCCAGCGCAGGCCCGGCCCGGCGGCGGCCTGCAGCGGGATCAGCCACTGAGCCAGCTCGGCCAGCACCGCGGGCGGAGGCACGATCGCCACGAAGAGCCGCATGCGACCATTGTTAGCAGCCGCCCGCCGGGCGGGTCAGCTCAGGTGGCCAGGAGCCGGGCCAGCCGCGCGGGGCGCAGGTAAGAACGGGCCGCGTCGTCGCTGCGGTAAGCCAGCGCCAAGCCGACGGCCACGGTGGCGGCCAGCGAGATGAGGCCGCCGGAGATGAGGACCATCCGGGGCCCGAAGACCTCGGCCACCCACCCGGCCAGCGGCGAGCCGATCGGCGTACCGCCGAGGAACACCAGCATGTACAGCCCCATGACCCGGCCCCGCATCGTCGCGGTCGTGCCGAGCTGCATGGTGGAGTTGGCCGCGGTCGTCAGCGTCAGGAGCGCCAGCCCGGTGGGGACCAGCACGAGGACGAACGTCACGAAGTTTGGCATCAGGCCGCTGACCATCTCGAGGACGCTGAACGCTAGTGCGGTCGCGACCAGCAGCGACAGGGTCGGCCGGCTGCGGCGGGCGGCGATCAGCGCGCCGCCGAGCGCGCCGACGGCGAACACCGTGGAGGCCAGGCCGAAGGCTCCCGCCCCGGTGTGAAAGACACCGCGGGACATCAGCGCGTTCGTCACCTGGAAGTTCATCCCGAAGGTGGAGACGAAGAAGATGAGGATCAGCGTCATCCACAGCCGGGGCCGCTCCCGGACGTAGGCCAGGGCCTCGCGCAGCTGGCCGGGGGCGCGCGGCGCGCGGGCGACCCGGTGCAGCTCCCCGGGCCGCATCAGCCTCAGGCTGATCAGCACGGCGCCGAAGGAGGCGGCGTTGACCAGGAAAGCCACGGGGGTCCCGAGCGCGGCGATGACCAGGCCGGCGATTGCCGGGCCGGCGATCCGGGCCAGGTTGAACACCGCGCTGTTCAGCGCGATCGCATTGGCCATGCCGCCAGTCCCGACCATCTCGACGGCGAACGCCTGGCGGGTCGGGTTGTCCACGACGGTGACCAGGCCGAGGGCGAAGGCGAGCGCGTAGACCTGCCAGATCGACGCGACGCCGGTCAGCGCCAGCAGGCCGAGGATCAGGGCCAGGCCCCCCATCAGCGCCTGGGTCACCATCAGGATGCGGCGCTTGGAATACCGGTCGGCGACCGCCCCGCCCCAGAGGCTGAGCAGCATGGGCGCGAACTGCAGGCCGGTAGTGATGCCCAGCGCGGCGCCGCTGTTGTGGGTGAGGTTGAGGACCAGCCAGTCCTGCGCCACGCGCTGCATCCAGCTGCCGGTGTTGGAGACGACCTGGCCGGTGGCGAACAGGCGGTAGTTACGGGTACGCAGCGAGCCGAACATGCGGCCGCCGCGCGAGCGCTTTTCGTCCGGCGTCAGGACTGGCTGAGCCGCTGCAGGATCGGCGCCGCCGCCCGCAGGATGGTCCGCTCCTCCGGGCTGAGCTCCCGCAGGCGCTGCGCCAGCCACGCCTCCCGGAGCTTGCGCGACTGCTGGACCAGATCGCGGCCCTGATCGGTCACCGTCAGCCGGACCTGCCGGCCGTCGGTCGGGTGCGGCGCCCGCGTCACGAGTTCCCGGGCCTCCAGGGCCGCGATGACCCGCGTCATCGACGGCGGCTGCACCTTCTCGTGCTCGGCCAGCTCGCCGGGAGTCATCGCGTCGTGCCGCTCCAGCGCCGCCAGGGCGCCGAGCTGGGTATCGGACAGTTCGGTCGCCAGGCCCCGGGCGATCCGCTCCGCGCGCAGCCGGCGGGCAAGCCGGCTCACCGAGATCCGTAGCTCTGTGGCCAGACCCGCGTCTGACCTGGTCTGCGAAGCGCTCATTTTCATTAACCTGAGTCATTACTCTTGCTAACGATAGGGCTGGGCCAGGTATTCCGTCACTACAAGCCCGCTGCGCCGGCGGCGCGGCCGCGCATGGCGCGCACGGCTCCCTGGAGTAATTGTGCCCGCCGGCCCGCGTGCGCGGGTCACCCGGGCACAACGCCCTGGCGGCCGCCGCCTACAGCCCGCCTACAGCCCGCCCCATTATGGCGCTGGCCGGCCTGGCTATCGGCCCCGCGGCAGGAGTCAGCATGGCTGCCACCCACTCCGCGGCGACGCCGGGCATCACCGTCAACCCGCCCGCCCCGTCCGCGCCGCAGCCCAACCCCTGGGACGACTGATCGCAGCGCTCCTGCGCCCGACCCAGTGGCCGCCGGGCGGACGCACGGAGGTGCGGCACGCTAGGCCCTGGTGAGCGCCTACATGCCTCGGTGACGGCCTTGGCGATTCTTCGAGATCTTGGCGACCTGCCGGCAGGGAGCACGCCTGCTGCTTCAGGCCAGGCATGCCGGCGGCGCAGGCCGTGCCATCCTGGTCATTACCCTCGCCAGACCATTTAACAATGGTCCTTCAGATCATTGACGGCATTTACCGGGCGCTGCACGACCCGCCCACGCCGCCTGCGCCGCAGCCCGACCCGTGGGACGCGCGACCGTAACCAGAGTCATTACTCTTGCTAACGATAGGTTGACCCAGCTATTCCGTTGCTGCTGTCCCGCCGCCGCGGCAGCGCGGACACGCGCGACGGGCACGGCCCCCTGAAGTAATTTGCCCACCTGGCCACCTTTCCGCGTGCTCGGGCGCCGTCCCCGGCCGCATCCGGCCCGGCGCCCTGACACGCGGGCGGCCGGCTGCCCCGCTCAGTGCCTCCGGCCGCCCGGGACGGCAGCTACGGGCACCGCACTGGGCGGCGGCCATGGCCGCCACGGTGCCCGTGGCTGTCCGTCCGTTGCGCGTTCCCGGCAGGCCGTCCCGGCCGCCACCCGGTGGCGGTGGCCGCCGCTGCCCCCTTAACTGCCTGGTGGCGGCGGCCACCGGCTCTGGACCCGCGGACGGCGCCCCCGCGGGCGTCCGCGGGCCCTTAGCTCAGGAGCCCGCCGCCACGCTGCGGAGGGTTCGCCGGCCGGGCCTTGGTCCTGATGCCTTGCGCTCATCTGGACTGGTATGAGCATGACCTCCTGGTATTGCGCGCGAGTTGAGCCGGTGGCGGCGGCGGCAGCGACGTGGCCGCACAGATGTCCATTTTTTCGACGACATCGGCCTAGCTGTTACGCTCCGTTAGGGCACTGTTGCCGTCATGGGACAGAATGGCGGGGTGGCCACGCGCCATGATTGAGTGTCGATTAAGTGGTCCGTTTCCGGCTTGGGCCGGGGACGGAGAAGGCGGGAGAAGGTCGGCTCGGCCCCGTCCAGGTGGCGGGCCGGCGTAGGCGGACAGGACAGTTACTGTGCGGTTTCGGATCCTGGGACCGCTCGAGGTCCGGACGGACGAAGGCTGGAGCGGAATCGGCGCGCCGAAATGGCGCGCGCTGCTGGCCATGCTCCTGCTCCATCCGGGCCAGGTGGTCTCCACCGACCGGCTGATCGCCGCGCTCTGGGGTGAGGAGCCGCCCGACCGCGCGGCCAACCTGGTGAGCGTCTACGTCCTGCGGCTGCGCCGGCTGATCGGCGACCCGCAGGGCGGCATGCTGGCCACCCGCGCGCCGGGGTACCAGCTCCGGCTGGAGGCCGACGATCTGGACGCCGCCGTCTTCGAGTCAGCCGTCCGCCAGGGACGGCAGGCCCTGGCGGACGGGAAGGCCGGACAGGCCTCGACCGTCCTGGCCGAGGCGCTGTCCCTGTGGCACGGCGCCGCGATGGCCGACGTTCCGCCCTCCGACCTGATCACGGCCGAATCCGACCGGCTGGAAGAATCGCGGCTGGCCGCCCTGGAGCTTCGGATCACCGCGGACCTCCGCGGCGGCGAGCCCGCCCCGCTGGTTCCCGAGCTCCGCCGCGTGCTCTCCGAGCACCCGCTCCGCGAGGGCCTGTGGACCCTGCTGCTGCTGGCCCTGGAGGACACCGGGCGCCGCGCGGAGGCGATCGCCGCCTATGGCGACGCGCGCCGGGCGATCGCCGACGAGCTGGGCGTCAACCCGGGTCCTGAGCTGCGGCAGCTCTACCAGAAGCTGCTGGCCGCCGATGCGGACGCGGCGCCCGGCGTCCGCACCGGACGAGTGGCGCCCGACCCCGAGCCGCCCCGCCCGGCTCGATCCCTGGCCCGGGTGGCCGCCGCGGCGGCCGCGGCGCCGCCGCCCGCGCAGCTGCCCGCGGACATCGCGGACTTCACCGGCCGGGCATCGCATCTCGCCCAGCTGCGCAGCCTCTTGACAAGATCATCGGGCACGGACAACCCGTCCGCCCTGACCGTTGCGGTAGTGGCCGGCACGGGCGGCCTGGGCAAGACGACGCTGGCCGTGCACGCGGCCCACTCCCTGCGCAATGAGTTTCCCGACGGGCAGCTGTACGTCAGCCTGCGCGGCGCGGGCGAGCAGCCGGCGATGCCCGAGGAGGTACTGGCGAGGCTGCTGCGCGATCTGGGGGTCATGCCCGCTCAGGTCCCGGCGGGCCAGGAGGAGCGCGCCGCGCTGTACCGGACCAGGCTGGCGGGCCGCCGTGTGCTGATCGTGCTGGACGACGCGAGGGACGCGGCCCAGGTCCGGCCGCTGCTGCCCGGAAGCGCCTCCTGCGCCGTCATCGTGACGTCCCGGCACCGCCTCGCCGACCTGGCCAGCAGCCGGCTCGTCGACCTGGACGTCCTGGACGACGAAGAAGCGCGCCACCTGCTGACCGCGATCATCGGGCAGGAGCGGGGGGACGCCGAGCCCGGCCCGGTCCGCGAGGTCCTGGCCGCCTGCGCAGGCCTGCCGCTGGCTATCCGGATCGCCGGCGCGCGGCTGGCTTCCCGCCGGGGCTGGACAGTGAGCAGCCTCGCGCGCCGGCTGGCTGACCAGCGGCGGCGGGTAGATGAGCTCACTGCCGGGGACATGGCCGTGCGGGCCTGCTTTGACGTCAGCTTCGACTTCCTGCAGAAATCCGCGACCGGGGACGGCGTGGACCCAGCCCACGTGTTCCGCCTGCTGGGGGTCTGGCAGGGGCCGGCCATCAGCTTGCCAGCCGCTGCGGCGCTCGTGGGCCAGCCGGAGGATCCCGTGGCCGACGCCCTGGAGATTCTGGTTGACGCCCACCTGCTCGAGTCGCCCGCGCCGGACTGGTACGGCTTCCATGACCTGCTGCGCGTCTACGCGAGCGAGCGGGCACATGCCCAGGAAAGGGCGGAGACCGTCGACGACGCGGTCGCCCGGATCCTGAACTGGTACCTGCGCACGGCGGACGCGGCCGCGGCAGTGATCGTTCCGCACCGAGACCGCGTGCCGATCGGCCCGGCGGGTCCGGCCGGATCCGCCCTGCGCTTCGGCCTGGCCGATGAAGCGCTGAGCTGGAGCAGGCGAGAACGAGCCAACCTGGTCGCTGCCACCCGCCAGGCCGCAGCCGTCGGGCTGCACGACGTGGCCTGGAAGCTGTCGGTGGCCGCCGTGACAGGGTTCGAGCGGCACGGCTATCGCGCCGAGTGGAGCGCCACCCACACGGTGGCCCTGTCCAGCGCGCGGACGACCGATGACCGGTACGGCGAGGCCTGGGTCCTCAACAACATCGCCATCCTGCTGACTACTCAGGAGGCCGAAGGCGCCATCGCCCACTTCGAGCAGGCCATGGCGATCCGCTTGGAGATCGGTGACCGGCACGGTCAGGCCCAGACCGCCACCAACCTGGCCTTCTGCTACCTGCTGCAGGGAAAGCTCGAAGAGGCGGTGACCGCCGGGAAGTACGCACTCAAGCTGCAGCGCGAAACCGGCCGCCGGCACAGCGAGGGGATCACCCTGTGCAACCTCGGGGAGGCCTATCTCGGGCTGGGGCGGCACGAGGAGGCGATCTCCACCCTCCAAGAGGCCCTGCCGGTGGTCAGCGGGACCGCGTCGATGCGGACGGAGGCTTACGTCCTGCAGAACCTGGGCCGGGCGCACCTGGATGTCGGCCAGAGCACCGAGGGGGCCGATCTGCTGGAGCAGGCGCTGCTCATTCACAAGGCCGAAGAGGACGCCCTGGGCCAGGCCCAGGACCTTCAGCTACTGGGACAGGCCCGGAGTCAGGTCGGACAGCGCGCGGCCGCCCGGGCCGCCTGGGAGCAGGCCGCCGGGCTGTTCGAAGGGCTCGGCGATGGCAAGCAAGCCAGCCAGGCCCTTTCCCGGCTGGCCGAGCTAGGGCCGTCAGATCACGACTCCTGAGTTCTTCTCGCCCGACGTCCGATCCCGCCCCGAAAGGTTCAGCAATCTCGCTGAATCATCCGATGCTAGGTACTAGCATCCCTAACGTCGACATGTAGGGGATCCCATTTCGGCCCGTATTATTTAGTTAATACGGTTATGTGATTACGGAGGGAAATAAGCCATGAGCGACACCCAGTCCGACCCGACTCCGGACCCGCAGTCCGACCCAGCACCCGACGCGCAGCCCGACACGGTCACGCCGGACATCACGATCCAGCCGCCCGCGCCGCCGACTAAGCAGCCCGACCCCTGGGACATCTGACCGGCGGTTTCGCGCCCGTCCTGGCGCCGCGGCAACCGGCCGCTGGGACGGGCGCACTGCAGCGCCGGTGGGCCTGCGGGGCGGATCAGCCGGCGCGGGGTGCGTTAGCCTGGCCTGATGGCGCGCCGGAGCTTGCCGATTCCCCCTCCGCTGGAGGGCAATGACCAGCTGATCACCGCCGTCATCACCGGTGGCTGGGCCATCGCGCTGATCGTCATCCTGCTCGTGCGCGGCCACCTGGCGCCGGCCGACCGCTGGTGGACCTGGGTCACGGTCACCGGCACGGGCATCGGGCTGTTCGGCCTGGGCTTCGTGCCCTGGCTCAAGCGGTCCCGCCGTCGCTCAGCGGAGCGGCGGGAGGCGCGCCGGGCCGGCAGCAGGTCCTAGGCCTCCAGCGGATCCTAGGCCTCCGGCGGCGGCGCAGAATCTCCGGCGTCAGTGCCGCCCTCATCCTCGGTGCCGTCATCGTCCTGATCTGACGTGGGCGTGTGATCAAAGGACTCGAAGACCGTGTCGGCCATCGAGACCCCGGCCGTGTCCACCAGGTCGTAGCCGAGTTCGTCAATGACCGGCGCCGGTACCCCGTGGCCCGGCGCCGCTCCGACGGCCTCCGAATGCGCTCCGCAGCCGTGGTCCAGGGACACCACCCGGCCGTCGTCGGGCGCGTACTCGTTGGCGCACGCGCCGAAGACCCGGCCCAGCGGGCCGCCCAGCCGGACCAGGAAACCGCACGTGGAGCAGTGTCCGGGGGCCGCATGCGCGAGCGGCGTGCCCGGCCCGTGGTCGCCGGTATACCAGCGGATGGCCGTCGCGTCCCGGCCGATGGCGGACAGCACCCGGGCCCGGCCGGTCGCCGCGCCGCTGTCCTCGGATTCCGGCCGCGGGCCCTCAACCAGGCCCAGCGCGGTGGCCACCTCGCCGCCCGCGTCCCAGGCCGCGGAGTCGTCCCAGTCCAGCACCCCGTCGTCGCCCTCCAGGGCGGCGACGGGAACGAGCCGGTCGTCGTCGGAGGGCGCGGGCATCAGGTCACCGACGCCGATGTCGCCAGGGCGGACCCGCTCGCTCCACGGCACCCAGTCCGGGGCCAGCAGCGAGTCCGGGCCTGGCAGCAGGACGCACTCGTCGACGGTGACGACCTTCGACCGCGAGGCACGGGCGACCGTGACCGCCCACCGCCAGCCCTTATAGGCCGGGTCCAGGCAGGTGAACAGGTGGGTGACGACGCGGTCGCCGTCTGACTCGGCGCCCACGTGCGGCCCGACCTGCGAGGCCCCGACCAGCTCGGCGGCGGCCGAGCGGGCCAGGTCGACGGCGTCAGCGCAGGCTTGGTCCAGTTCCCGGGTACGCGTGCGAAGAGGGCTCACGATAGGTAATTGTTCCTCATCTGCCTGGGGGTATGCGCCCTGAACGCCGGCGCCGAGGCGCCGGCTCGGGCTGCCCGGTAGTGCCAGCGCTGTATAAGCAGAATACTTGAGTCATGGCAGACAGCGGCCGGGGGGCGCGGACGAGGCGGGCGGGGCGGTCAATCGCCTCGGCATCGCGCGGCGTCGGCCGCGCGAGCGCCGCCACGGCCGGCGGCGCCGGCCGGGTCGTCCACCGGCTGAGCGGAGCCTCTGGAGCCCGGCGCACGGGCCTGTCCAACCTGATCGAACTCACCGCCGCGGGCGGCGTCGGCGACGCGTTTGTGGCCGTCGCGCTGGCCGGGACCCTGTTCTTCAGCGCCTCCGTCGACCAGGCGCGCGGCCGGATCGCCCTGGCCCTCCTGATCACGATCGCGCCGTTCGCGGTGCTGGCCCCGTTCCTCGGGCCGATGCTGGACCGGGTCCAGCAGGGCCGCCGCTACATCCTGATGGGAACCCTGCTGACCCGCGGCCTGCTCTGCTGGGGGATGGCCGGGGCGGTGCAGCACAACGACGCCGTGACCCTGCTCCCGGCCGCCTTCGGGGTGCTGGTCCTCCAGAAGGCCTACGGCGTGACCAGGGCGGCCGTCACGCCGCGCCTGCTCCCCAGCGAGATCACCCTGGTCACCGCGAACGCGAGATCCGCGCTGGGCGCGCTCATCGCGTCCGCGCTGGGCGCCGGGGCCGCGGTCGGTGTGTCGTTCATAGCCGGCGGCGGATCCGGCGGGGCGGCGTGGGTGCTGCGCGTCGGCACCGCGATCTACCTGGCCGCGACGGCGCTCGCGCTGCGCCTGCCCAGCGGCGTGGACAGCCCGCCCGAGCAGGTCCCCGCACCGGCCGGAGCGAGTCCGGCCGGTGCGGGCCAGGCCGGAGCCGGCCAGCCCGGTGCGGGCCAGGCCGGGTCCGATGAGCAGGGAACCGAGCCACCCGGCCCCAACGGCACCCGGCCGATGCCGGGCCGGCGCGGCGGGGGGCGGACCGGGCTTCGGCGGCTGTTCAAAATGCCGACGATCGGGCCAGTCGTCCGGGAGGCCATGCAGGCCAACGCCGCCCTGCGCGCGTACTCGGGCTTCATGATCTTCTTCCTGGCCTTCATCCTGCGGACCGTGCACTTTCCGGGCACTTCGGACAAGCTCGCCCTGGGCGAGATGATCGCCGCGGCGGGGATCGGCGGATTTATCGGCACCGGCATCGGCTCGGCGCTACGCTCCCGCTCCCCGCAGGCCATCGTGTTCGTCATGCTCACGCTGGCCACGATCACGACGGCGCTGTGCGCGGTGTTCTTCAGCCTGTGGGCGGCCCTGGTCGTCGCGCTGGCCGCGGCGCTGGGCCAGGCCCTGGTGAAGCTCGCCCTGGACTCCATCCTGCAACGAGAGATCGGCGAGGAGGTCCGCTCGTCCACCTTCGCGGTCTCCGAGACACTGCACCAGCTGTCCTGGGTCGCGGGCGGGCTGGCCGGGCTGCTCATGTCGCTGACCAACAGCGGCGTCGCGGGCCTGACGTTCGCGGCCGTCGCGCTCGGGCTGGCGCTGATCGCGATCGTGCTCGCCCGGCGTCGCCGGGTCCTGCGCGGCCGCCAGGCGCCCACCGAGGTCACCAGCCCGGTCGGCTGACTTTCCCGGGGCACCTCGGCGCCCTCAGGCGGGTGCCGCCGGCCGCAGCGAGCTCAGGCCTCGATGTCGCCGGCCACGGCCCGCAGGACGGCGCCGATCTTCTTGGCGTCGCGGCTGTCCGGGTGCTTGCCGCGGCGGTAGGTGTTGGACACGCCGTCGAGCAGCTTGATCAGGTCCTCGACGAGCACGACCATCTCCTCCGGATCCTTCCGGCTGACCTTGGCCACCGTGGGCGGCGGCTCCAGCACGCGGACCTGGAGGGCCTGCGTGCCGCGGCGGCCCTCAGCTACGCCGAACTCGACTCGCTGGCCCGCGCGCAGTGACGTCCCGCTGGATTCGAGCGCGGTGGAGTGCACGAACACCTCACCGCCGTCATCACGGGTGAGAAAGCCGAACCCTTTGTCGGCGTCATACCACTTCACCTTGCCAGTGGGCACGAGCGGGAACCTTACGCGAAGAGGGACAGTCAGTGTGCAGTCAGTGTGCAGCACCCGTCATCGGGGCCGCCTCATCAGGCTATCGGTTGCCAGCCAGTCTCGGCGATGCCAAAACCGGCCCGGCGGGTCGGGCGGCACGGATGGCAGTGCCGCGGCGGACGGCAGCGGCGCGCCGGAGGCACCGGCGGGACGGCTGGGAGCGCCGTGCCTCAGTTGAACCGCCGCTTGTTCCACGGCTCGGCCGACTGCTGGCGCCGCGGCTGCTGAGAACGCCAGGCCAGGTAGACGGCGCCCAGGACGGCGACGATCCGGCAAAGGTGGCCGCCAAAGATCCAGGCCTCGCGGAAGTAGGCGGTGAAGCTGCTCTGCGTGCCGCTCAGCGAGACGTCAGCGCCCATGCCGACGATCACCACGAACAGCGGGACGGCCAGGCCGAGCCACTTGTCACGGGAGTCCCAGACCCTGGAGGCGAGCGCAAGCGCCGCGCCCAGGAGCCAGACGGGCGGGTACACCGCGCCGCCCAGCCCGATGAGCACGACAGCGGCGGCCTCCAGCGGTCGCTCCCGCGCCCGGACGGCGGCATAGCGAGCGGCCTTCCGGGCCGCCGCGCCAGCGGCTGCCAGGGCGCCCGGCGGCAGGGACGGGCGGAGCGCCGGCCGGCCGGACCGGGACGGGCGGGGCTCCGAGCCATGGGGCGCAGCTGGACCGGGCGCAGCCGGACCGGGCGCAGCCGGACCGGGCGCAGCCGGACCGGGCGCAGCCGGACCGGGCGCAGCCGGACCGGGCGCAGCCGGACCGGGCGC
>Ga0193728_1000416_pt1 | contig 20479 bp, 13 predicted proteins | sample U1c1metaG_FD_143037 | JGI IMG/M metagenome (GOLD analysis project Ga0193728, IMG submission 143037) | Soil microbial communities from a riparian zone of the East river system, Colorado, United States - U1c1 | ecosystem: Environmental > Terrestrial > Soil > Riparian zone | place: USA: East River...
GACTGTCTGAGCCCTAACAAAATAGCCGACACGTATAAAATGGCATGATTTTATAACCTCGCCTGGGTCGTGTCTCTTCTCCAAGCCTTGAAGTGAAGCCGGACACGGCTGGTCAATCTAAAAATAGTAATGATTATCTTAAAGCATGGCTGTCAGAATTCCGATAGAACAAACAGAAGGGAGGATATAGGAGAGCATGGATTCCTGCAGGGAACAGACAGGAAAAGAGGATGTTTACTTATCAATCTCAGGATTCGACACAGTTCCGTCCGCCGCAATATTGCAATTTATGGTTTGCAGTATCAACGCGCCAAATGCGTTCTTTGCTCGGAACGTAGTCTTAACAGCAAACGTACTGTCGCTATCCATCCCGAGGTTCCACGATTGAACGACTTCCAGACTCGACGGATCGTTCAGGTTCGCTTTGAGATAATCGTAAAGCGGCTTATATGTTTTTAGAAAGCTGCTATAGTATTTGTCGTCAAAATCTTTTAACAACCTGCCGAGTCGTTTACTGTGGTAGATCACTTTACGTCTTTTCTGTAGGTGTTCAGGCGTGAGTTGTGCCACGTTGGTTTGGTTTGGGGTAGTTGCAAATTATTCTTACTCGCTCCGAAGATAAATTAAATTTTTGCCTTATTGACGCGAATAACATTCCCTCTTTATGCAACTTCCTGATCTCCGCATCGCATTTGGTCAAATTTGCTTTTTTCATTTGACAATTTATTTCGCGCCCTTACATTATCGATCCTCCTATTCTCTTTCCTGTCATTCTAACAAAGGCTTCAGCCGCCTTTACGCCCAGTTCTCTACCGCGGAATTCTTCCATAGCCGCATGTCCGCAGGCATAAATACCGGGCGGGTCCTGGCTGACGTGGCAGTACACGGATTTTCTTTTTTGCTCCTGTGTGGTTGTGATATCCACATAGTCTGTAGGATGGAAGATCATGGATTGCTCTCCGGTACATACCTCGAAAAAATAGAGTGGATATTTTTTACCCGTCCGCATCCAGGTATGGATGGTAAGTATGCTAGCCGCCTGGTGGTCCGGATGTGTGTCTACCGGCCAGTGCGTAAAGACCATGTCCGGGTTTTCAAGGTCGATTAGCTCCTTCATTTTATTGAACCATTCCCTATTCACGATCGTATCTCCATCGACCTGACCTGCAAAAACAGGTTTCGCATCTAATACTTCGCAGGCTTTTATTGCTTCCTGCTTTCTGATGGCAGCTGCTTCTGCGTGACTTTTGCCTGGAATGCCCGCCTCCCCAGTCGTCAGGTAAATAATCGTTACCTCATGACCTGCCTGCACCAGCTGGGCAAGTGTGCCGCCGCATCCGCTTTCAGGATCATCGGGATGGCCGCCAACACAAATGATTTTCTTCTTTTCAATGGCCGTAGCATTCCGGGCCTGTAACAGAGATGGTAAGGTAAGCGTTCCCACTGCCACCGAAACATGTTGTACAAATTTTCTTCTTGATTGGTTCATAAGTAATTTTTTGGAATAAAATAACTTTAAGGATCTTAATTTAGCTAATTTATTTTATAAAGATGTCTCACTAAAAAAAATCAGAGGGGTGCTTAGAAATTATTTCAAAATAGCCTGGCGCAATCTTATCCATAATAAAGTTTATAGTGCGATTAATATTATGGGTCTTGCAACGGGCATGGCCGTAGCGCTTATAATCGGATTATGGGTGCATCATGAATACTCCTACGATAAATTTCTTCCACACTACCAGCGATTGTACCAGGTGAAGCGCAATTTCAACAGCAATGGAGATACGCTTACATTGGAGACCACCTCTTTGAAATTGGCTAATGCGCTCCGCGAAATTCCGGAAATAGAATATGTTGCCGAAAGCGACGGGATGGGACCCCATGGCCTCATGGTGGGCAATAAGAAACTATATGTAAAGGGGGCCCGGATCGGCAGCGATTTTTTGGAAATGTTTCAGTATCCGTTGCTGCAAGGCAATGCCGGTAAAGCATTGCAAGATCCATTTTCGATCGTTCTTACGCAATCGACAGCCAGGTCACTATTTGGCGAGGAAAACCCTATGAATAAAACGGTTCTCTTTGACAACCATAACTACCTGAAGGTATCTGGCATACTAAGAGACTTGCCTTCAAACTCGTCATTTCAATTTAACTTCCTGGTTCCATTTAGTTACTACGAGCTAACAGAAAGTTGGGTGAAGCAGGCGCGAACAGAAAATTTTGCCTGGAACGACTTTCAGCAATTTGTTCAGTTAAGGAATGGCGCCAGTTACACAAAAGTGGCCGCTAAAATAAGAGATATTGAAAAAACAGAGCGGGATAATATCAATGCGGTCAATTCCAATGTCATCCTGGAGCCTTTTCAAGACAGGCATCTTTATACTAACTATGAAAATGGAAAAGTAGCAGGCGGCTTCATTCTATATGTACGGATGTTCAGCATAATTGGCGCCCTGGTATTGCTGATCGCCTGCATTAATTTTATAAATCTCACCACAGCGAGATCTGAAAAAAGGTCAAAAGAAATAGGTGTGAGAAAAGTTATTGGCTCGCAACGGAAAGACCTGGTCATTCAGTTCTTAACAGAATCATTCCTGCTCACTTTTATTGCGTTTTTATTTTCATTCCTGTTTGTGCTGTTAGCGTTGCCTGCATTTAATGCACTTGCCGGAAGCAGGATCAGTGTGCCGTTTTCAAGTTTGGATTTTTGGGTTGGGATGATCGTTTCTGTATTGTTAACCTCGCTGTTGGCGGGAAGCAGACCCGCAGTTTATCTTTCGTCCCTCAAACCGGTCAAGGTTCTCAAAGGCAATATCCGGGCCGGCAGATAAATACTGGTAGTGTTTCAGTTCACCTGCTCTGTTGCGTTAATCATAAGCACCTCGGTTATATACAGGCAGATTCAGTATGCAAAAGACAGACCCATGGGCTATAATATAAACCGTCTCATGATCACAGATTTAAACAGCGACCTCGCTCATAAGTATACCGTGATCAAAAACGAATTGATATCAACCGGTATCGCGGAAAGAGTAACAGCGGCCTCCAGCCCCGCAACCGATCTTTATTGGCATTCGAACATTGACGCCTGGCCCGGTATGCTGCCTGGCGAAACTGCTGAAATGGGAACCATTCAAATTGCGGAAGATTATTTTAAAACGTTTGGAATAGCTATGAAATCTGGTCGGGATTTTTCTACGGCCGCAGATACATCAAGCGTTATTTTCAATGAAACCGCGATAAGGCGCCTTCGGTTGACACAGCCCTTAAATCAAATGGTTGTCTGGCAAAAACATCCGCTCAGAATAGTTGGGGTGGTCAAAGATGCGGTTATGTCATCGCCTTTTGCTCCGGTAGAACCAACCTTATTTCTTTACTATCCGTTTTATGAGAATTATCTGATGTACCGTTTGTCACCTAAAATAAAGACACAGGAAGCAATAGCGAAGCTTACCGGGATATTCAATAAGTACAACCCCGCTTTTCCATTCACATACCAATTCGCAGATCAAAATTATGCAACCAAGTTTAACCTTGAAATCCTGATTGGGGAACTGGCAGGTATCTTCGCAGGACTTGCTATTCTTATTTCATGTCTTGGTCTGTTTGGGCTGGCTGCATATATCGCCGAGCTGCGAACAAAAGAAATGGGTATCCGTAAAGTATTGGGTGCATCCGTATCGGTGTTGTGGTTAATGCTAACAAAAGACTTTATCGTATTGGTTTTAATAAGCTGCGTTATCGCATCGCCGGTATCATATTATTTTTTACACCAGTGGCTATTAAAATATGATTACAGGGTCGGATTGGATCCGCTTCTCTTCATAATGGCTGCAGTGACAGCCGTTCTAATCACCATGGTGACCATCAGTTTTCAGGCTATAAAGACAGCAATGGCGAACCCCGTGAAGAATTTGCGAACAGAATAAGAAGAATTAGCGTCTTTTGTTCATCTTTGTTTCGATAATTCCTCCCACCATGAAAAATAAGCATTTTCTCCTGACTATTTTGCCGATGGCATTTTTCTTGTTTGCCCTGCCATTATTTGCGCAGCACGCCTCACACGATCTGCCGTCAACTCAGTCCGCCATCGCAGGCATAGAACCGCAACCGTTGCTGGCACAGGCTATGCGATTGAAGGAAGCCTTATCTTTTTTGGGCAGCTCGTTAGCGAAGAAAGATGAAGAACGGCTAATCGCGCTGCAACAGCTCCCGCTTACACGTGAAATATCAACGCTTGTGCAAAATATACTTGATCCCTATTGCCTGGCTGTGATCAACATTAATCCCGAATCAAGAGTAAAGGTTTTAAGAGGACCTTCAGAAGCAAAACTGATTCAAAATGGTTGGGTGAGTCATTTAGTCAAGGTTAACAATGAAGCAGGTATTACCGCGCAACTGGAAGTGCAAAGTCCGAATGCAGCAACCCCTTTATTTGCTCCTTCTTTTGCTCCCCGTGTCGATGAAAAAAAAATACTTAGTCCCGGCCAGGTTGCCAATCGTTTTCTTGAAATGCAAATCTATCGTAGCCGGCCAATGCTACCCCGACTGTCCGGATTAAAGCTTGAGTACGCCATTTTGCAGATATACAGCAAAGACGCCGGACAACGCGAGGTGGAAATAGGTTTTAATGTGGGTCAGGGAACACAGGATATTGGTTTCCGAAATGCGGTGAACATACTTTTTAGCAGCAGTGCTTCTGTGAAAGTAAACCTGCATATCAAAGACGACGACGGTTCTCCGGCCATGGCTTCTTTTCTTATTACTGATGGCATAGAACGCATGCTCGATGACAGTGTTCAAACATTAGCACATGCAGATTTACGGTTGGCCGAGGCGCAGCGTCATGTGAGATCCAATCGAAGAACGTCTTTTACAGATCATCAGGTTCCCGCCACACTGACTGGGATCTATCCATTGCCGGCAAGGCGTGTTGCAGCGTATGATGAATATCCCGATTTTTTCTTTCAGCCACAGATATATCGCTCCGACGGAGAGCATGTGCAGTTGCCCCCCGGTCAATATAATGTAACGGTTACCCGGGGTCCTGAATATATCACACAACAGCTGCAGCTTCTGGTTCCTGTGGGCGTAAAAGAGCATTCTGCTTTTTTTCAATTAAAACGATGGATAAACATGTCGAAACTTGATTGGTATTGTGCGGATCACCATGTACATGCTGCGGGATGCAGTCATTATGATAGTCCGGAAGAAGGTGTAAAGCCTTTAGACATGTGGCGGCAGGCCCTGGGTGAAAACCTGAATGTGGCTGCTGTATTGGCCTGGGGGCCGAGCTGGTATCACCAGAAAATGTTTTTCACAGGACATGATGATCCTCTTTCAACCGGCAAAAATATCATGCGTAATGATGTTGAAGTATCAGGTTTTCCTTCATCACATGCGGGCCATATCGTATTGTTAAGGCTGAAGGAAGATGATTATCCCGGTACCGAAAAGATCGAGGAATGGCCAAGTTGGACCTTACCGGTTTTGAACTGGGCCAAATCACAGCATGCCATTACCGGTTATGCCCACTCGGGTTGGGGTTTAGAGCCATCTGAACCAACGAAACAATTGCCTAATTATGTGACGCCAAAGATGGATGGCATAGGTGCAAATGAATATATTGTTACCGTTACCCAAAATGCAGTTGATTTTTATAGCGCAGGAGATACCCCTGCTCCCTGGGAACTGAACATGTGGTATCATTCACTTAATTGCGGGTTCACAACCCGGCTGAGCGGTGAAACGGATTTTCCCTGCATATTTGATGAACGGGTAGGTATGGCCAGGAGTTATTTTAAACCAGATGGCAATCTTAGTTATGATGGCTATGTTGATGCGATCAAAAAAGGCCGGTCTTATGTTTCTGATGGGAATTCACATATCATCAATTTTTCTGTCAATGGATTGGAGGTTGGCACAAATGACAGCAGACTAAGTTTAAAAAAAGAAGAATCAGTAAAGGTTACGGCTTCGGTTGTCGCTTATCTTCCTGAACAGCAGGATCAATTGGGCGCGGCTATTGCACACAGCGCACTGACTGAGCAGCCCTACTGGAATATCGAAAGGGCTCGTATCGGAACAACACGAAAGGTTGCCGTGGAGCTTATTGTCAATGGCGACCCGGTTGATACAACCGAGATTACTGCAGATGGTAAATGGACCGATATAGTATTTAACCACCGGGTTCGTCATTCTTCCTGGGTGGCATTAAGAGTCTACCCGAGCTCACATACCAATCCGGTTTTTATTATAGTCGATGATAAACCCATTCATGAACTCAAAAGCGCGGAATGGTGCCGGCGGGCAGTGGATCAATGCTGGAGAATGAAGCAGGGTAATATCCGTGCCGCGGAGCTTCCTGCCGCAAAGGCAGCCTATGATGATGCAGCCAGGATTTATGACAGCATTATTCAAGACGCTTCAGGCAAATAATAGCAACATATAAGTCATAGACCTCTTTTACTAGAGTGCATCTTTGACAGGAAAATTTACGGTTAAAACACAACCCTGGGCAGGTCGCGAAAGAAAATAAGCAGTTCCGTTATAAGACGCTGCGCGACCTTTGATATTAGCCAGCCCGATTCCTTCCTGTGTTTTACCGGTATCAAAACCGATGCCATTATCTGAAATGGAAAGAATGATAAGTTTTTCATTTTGAGAAAGGCTAATGGTCGCTTCCGTTGCTTTGGAATGCTTTAAAATATTATTCAGTTGTTCCTGCACAATCCTGAAAATATTCAGCTTGAATTTATCACTCATCTTATTTTCTAAAAAAACCTCCAGGGCGCAGGATATTTTTACCGGTGCCACTTCCATAGCATCCTTGCTGACGTTATAAATAGCTTCGCAAATGCCGAGGCTTGGAATGATTCCGGTTGTCAGCCCTTGGGTCAATTTCCTGATTTCTTCAATAGCCTTATGCATGTATTCGGAAGAACGGCTTAAATACATTTCGCTCCCCTCTCCTCCCTGTTTTGCCATATTTAAATAAAGCCCCGAGGCGCCCAGCAACTGGTTTACATTGTCGTGCAGTTCTTTTCCTATATCCAGCCTTGCTGTTTCCTTTGCTTCCTCTCTGGCTTCTGCAATTTGCTTTTCTTTTAATTTAATTTCCTGCTCAAGTCTTTCTTCAAGCACTTTTTGTTTACTTATATCCTGCATGTACCCGATTCTGCGGTAAGCCTGGCCGGCGCTGTTTCTCAAAACAACACCTCTGGTTATTACATTGGCGACGGAATCATCGGCCCTCAAAAAACGAAAGCTGAAGCTCCATTCATTGTCTCTAGACGCCAGCATTCTATGATAATCCTGCATGACCTCTTCTTTGTCGGCCGGGTGTATATGACTAAACCAATCCTCTGTTGTCGCCATATTGTTGATTAATTTATAACCGAATTGCTTTTCATAAGCGTCACTCAGTATTACTTCATCAGCCAGCAAGTCAACATCATATAAGATATCAGACGATGAATTAAAAATGAGCTTAAATTTTTTCTCATATTCTATATGCATCTGTTCCAAATCGTTTTGTTTACTTAGATCGATCTCTTTTTGCTCAGATTTGGCCAGAACAATATTATGGGCAACTATTTTCTCTTTTTTAATATCCTTTTGCTTTTGTTTCTCGACCCTTTGGCTTATATCAACAATGCTGGTGATTGATTTTTCAAAGCCATCTTCATCCATAAAAACTGCAGAAGTGATCTCTGCGGGAAAGATCTTTCCATTTTTTTTTATGGCTGTTACCAAACCCTTTGACTGTCCTTCAGCCATTCTTTGCTTCAGCATTTTTTTGAAACCGTTTTCAGTTATATCAAAAATCTCAGCCCTGTTTTTGGTTAATAGTTCCTTTTTGGAATAACCCAGGAGTTTGCAGGCTGCATTGTTTACTACTATTATTTTTCCGCTGCTGACTATGGAGATGATGTTTGCTTGTGCAGCATTGTCAAATGCTAGGTGACGGAGCATGTTATTACCTGATAAAAGTTTTGTAATCGAGGGTTCTGCCAAATGGATGGCTGCCATACAATATTTTTAATTATAGGGGGACCTGTGCAAAATACCTTCAATCACCAACATAAAATGTAGAGGTAAACATGTAAAACCCTGTAGATGTAAATAGGAAAAATCTTGTAGAGTTTAGCCTACAAAGCCCAGGTCAGATTAATTTATTGTCCAGGGCATACCTTGTTAATTCGGCATTAGTTTTCATATTCATTTTGGCAAGTATCCTTGCACGATAGGTGCTCACGGTAGTACCGCTAAGTGAACGCTTTTCAGCTATTTCAGAAACCGTCTGGCCTGAAGCGATAAGTTTAAAAACTTCAAATTCACGGTCTGAAAGAAATTCATGAGGCGCTTTGTCTGCGTTGGAATGACCGAAATCTTCTGCAATTATTTCGGCCATGGATGAAGAAATATACTTACGCCCCTGCAGGACTCGCCGGACAGCCTTGACCAGTTCTTCCGTCGCTGCATCCTTGCTTAAGTAACCGGCTGCGCCGGCTTTTAATACCCTTACTGCATACTGTTCTTCGGGATATATACTCATAATCAGGACTGGTAATTTTGGATAAACCTCTTTGATCTGTCGCATAGCATCCAGTCCGCTGCGACCAGGCATATCCAAATCGCAGATCACTACATCCCATTCCTTTGTGATGGCCTTTTTAACAAGACTTTCCCCATCACCCACCTCTTCTATTTCTGAAGATGGATATTCTTCAAGTAAAAGCTGTTTGATTCCTTTACGAACAATGGCATGATCATCTGCAATGAGAATATGCATCCTAAATAGTTAAATAAGGTTATCCTTTTCTCTCAACAGGAACAACAACAGTAACAATCGTTCCTTCCCCCGGGATGCTGCTGATCTCAAAATTTCCCCCCATCATTTCGCTGCGTTCTTTCATCCCCAAAATACCCAAAGTTTCTAAAACAGCAATCTTTTCCTTTTCATATCCCTGTCCGTTATCCTCCATGTTTAAAACAAGCTGTTCGCCCTTTTGGTATAGGGTCACATTAACTTTTGTTGCGTTTGCATGTCTGCTTATATTGGTCAGTGATTCCTGGAAAATGCGAAACAAACCGTTTTTTATTGAATCGGACATTTTCAATTCTTCTTTCGGTTCATTAAACACAATTTTGATGCCCGATCTTTTTTCAAATTCTTTCAGGTGCCACTCCATGGCTGCCACGAGCCCTATATTATGCAGCAAGCTCGGCCTTAACTCAGAAGAAATTTTTCTTACGGATTTTACCGATGTGTCCAATAAATCTAAAATATCCCTGATTTGATGTTTAATGGCATCATCCGGGTCATTTAGTTTTTTGTTTAACCCCATCACATCCATTTTTAACGCAGTTAATTGTTGTCCCAATTCATCATGAACTTCTCTTGCGATATGTGCCCGCTCCTCTTCACGAATCTTCTGTTGGTGCTCCGTCAATCTCCTGATCTCTATAAAGGATTGGTTGAGCGTTTCTTCTGCTTTTTTTCTTTCCGTAACATTGTGCACCAATGACAGGATGGTTATTACATTTCCTGACTCATCTTTTAAAACAGAATTGTACCATTCACAATAAATCAGGTTGCGGTCTTTGGTATAATTGCGATTCAGACTCAGGTTACTGTTTACAATGCCTTTCATCAATTGTTCGTTAATTTTATCCACCGCCTGTTTATCCTCTTCATATATGATTGGAAAGTCGGGGTCGTACACATTTTTCCCAAGTACTTCTGATCCCTTCCAGCCAAAAATTTTTTCAGCACCCTTCGACCATCGCGTAATATACAGGTCCTTATCCAACTCGATCACGGCCAATGGAGTATTTTCGACATGATAAGATAAGCGTTGGTAAGCCGAACGCAATTCATCTTCTGATTTTTTGCGTTCGGTAATCTCATATTTCAATTCCTCGATGACTTTTGCAAGTTGCTGTGTACGTTCAACAATGTTTTGTTCCAGCTTTTCGTTGAGTCTCATTATTTTGGACTTGGCTTGTATCAGGCCGGGCGTTTCGATTACCTCCCATTGCCCGTGGCGCCTGGCGATGGCGAACTGATGTCTTTGCATAACGTCAAAGATATCATCACCGGTGATTGTCGAGAGGGGGAAGGTACATGAGGCGATAATACTTTCTTTGGGGAATAACTGGTTGAGTTCTTCTTCGAATTCGCAAAACTGTTTCTTGTCCTCTTGCTGAAGCCAGGCGGGACTTCCGTTCACTCTCATTCCGGCATAACCTCTGGCTATTGCTTCATCAAGTTTCTCCTTGAATCGCCTGGCGACCCTGTGAAGATCAAAAGTCTGGCCCATTAGAAACCACTCATTATGCGTAACAATTTCCAAGCTGCCCTTCGCGAGGTATAATTCAAGGTCAGGCAGCGCTTGATTCAAAGCCATGTTGGCCTCTTGCAGCGTTAATAGTTCGGAGTCAGAGATGATCCACAGACAGAACTCGTTGCTTTTCAATCCAGCCACGAAATAAGGTACTAAAGTGTCGAGCAGGTCCTGGGTCGTCTGGTAGAAGTAACAGAAGTGGGATCCCCAAGGAATGTCGCCCAGGACATCAATTCCAGTCTTTCTTAATGCAGACATCTGTTGAATTTAAAATTTCGCTGGATACTTCCTGAATCAATATCAAAGGTAGAAGAACTATCGGGTTTTTAGCCGGCAAGCTGCTTTCTGACCTGATATGATGGGAGGAAAAAAGATTTATTAATTACTAAATAATTTAGTATACTTGCTAAATATTTAAGGCTTTAAGATCTTTAGAAGAGTCCCCCCATGCCGGCATCAAAAGCAGATATCATTGCGCAATTGCAAAAGGAAATTCTTCCCTTGCAGGGATTCAAATCCATATTAAACGGTACTGCCGTGGATACCGGGCTTGGATCAATACATGAGGCTTTTCCTAATACCAGGTTTCCTTTAGGTGCGGTTCATGAATTCTGCTGTGCCGGGGCAGAAGCAGCAGCGGCAACGGGCGGATTTATTGCCGGCATATTGGCTGCGCTCATGCGGACCGGCGGAGCAGCGCTCTGGATCAGTTCATCAAGGACCATTTTCCCTCCGGCGCTTAAATCCTTTGGCATTGAACCCGATAAGATCGTTTTCGTCGATCTGCAAAAGGAAAAGGATATTTTATGGGCAATGGAAGAAGCGCTCAAGTGTGATGGACTGGCAGCCGTTGTTGGCGAGATGCGGGAAATCAGTTTTACCGCTTCCCGGCGGCTGCAATTGGCTGTTGAGCAAAGCGGGGTGACAGGGTTTATCCTGCATCGCAATCCCCGTAATGTAAATACAAGCGCATGTATAAGCCGGTGGCAGATCATTCCCTTGCCCAGTGAACTGGCAGATGATCTGCCCGGTGTAGGTTTCCCGCGCTGGAACGTGGAACTATTGAAGATCCGCAACGGCAAACCGGGTGTCTGGCAAATGGAATGGGCTGCTGGCCGGTTCCGGCATATTTCCAGGATTACTTCAGCATCCCCGGAGCAACAAAAAAAAGCGGGGTGATATGCCAAAACGTTTTGTCACGATATGGTTCCGTCATCTTGAAACGGATTGGGTGATTCTTCGCCGGCCCTTGCTTCATCAACAACCCTTTGTTTTAGCCGCTCCTGATCATGGACGAATGCTGGTCACGAAAGCCAATGCGCTCGCACAAGGCCGGGGAGTAGAGACTGGTATGGCGGTGGCGGATGCCCGAACGATCATTTCTTCATTATCCGTTTTGAATGACAAGCCCGGACTTTCCACCCAATTACTCAAAGGCCTTGCTGCATGGTGTATCCGCTATACTCCTGCTGTTGCCATTGATCCGCCAGAGGGACTTATTCTCGACTGCACAGGCTGCGCCCATCTCTGGGGTAGCGAAAGAGCATATCTAACTGACATCATTACACGATTAAATGGCTTAGGCTATCATGTGCGGGCCGCCATGGCCGATACCATCGGCGCTGCATGGGCCATGACCCGTTTTGGAGACGATGCTGCCATCATTGAGCGGGGCGGGCAGACAGCTGCGTTACTGTCATTGCCATCGGCAGCGCTACGGCTCGAAACGGACATTATTGAGCGATTACAAAAACTCGGACTTCGCCAGGTAAAAGATTTTATTGGCATGCCACGTACTGCGCTGAGGCGACGTTTTGGTCAACCCTTTATCCAAAAATTAGATCAGGCCTTAGGTCAGGAAGAAGAGCTGATACAACCGGTAGAGCCTGTTGCCTCTTACCGGGAGCGATTGCCTTGCCTGGAGCCGATCGTAACGGCAACAGGTATTGAAATTGCCTTGCAACGTCTGCTTGAAACGCTATGCCATCGTCTTGAGCAGGAGCAGAAAGGCCTTCGCACGGCCATTTTTAAAGGCTTTCGTGTGGATGGCAGGATCGAAAAGATCGGGATCGGCACGAATCGCGCTTCACACAGCAGCACTCATCTTTTTAAACTGTTTGAACTGAAATTAAACAGTATAGAACCGGCATTAGGAATAGAGTTATTTATCCTGGAAGCACAGAAAGTAGAAGATGTTTCGCCGGTGCAGGAAAAATTATGGGCCAATGCCAGTGGTTTGGATGGCATCAGGTTATCCGAACTGATGGATCGTTTGGCGGGCAGGATTGGTGCAGATCGTATTCATCGTTATATACCGGATGAACATTATTGGCCGGAGCGGTCGGTTAAAGCGGCTTCATCTATTCATGAAAAATTAAACGCCAGATGGAGCATCGACAGGCCGAGGCCACTGCAACTTTTATCAAAACCTGAACCGATCGATGTCACTGCACCCATCCCCGATTATCCACCCATGTTGTTTCGCCATAAAGGAAAATTACATAAGATCATGAAGGCCGATGGACCGGAGCGGATTGAACAGGAATGGTGGCTGCAGCAGGGACAACACCGGGATTATTATTGCGTGGAAGATGAGACGGGCCATCGGTATTGGCTGTTCCGGTCGGGACATTATGCTGCGGACAGATCTTATCAATGGTTTATTCATGGATTTTTTGCTTAAAAAGTTGTGAGCTATGCCTTATACGGAGTTGCAGGTGACGACGAATTTCAGCTTTCTGCATGGGGCCTCTCATCCTGAGGAGCTGGTAGAACAGGCAGCGGTCTATGGATATAAAGAGATCGCGATCACGGATCGAAACAGTTTTGCCGGACTCGTCCGCGGTCATGTTGCTGCTAAAACAAATGGCATTCGGATTATTCCGGGCTGCCGCCTTGATTTATTGGACGGCCCAGGTTTGCTGGCTTATCCTACTGATATGAATGCCTATTCACAGCTCAGCGCTTTGCTGACTACAGGCAATCTTCGTGCGGAAAAAGGAACATGCCATTTATATAAAGCGGATGTGTATCAGTATAACAAGGGCGTCAGGTACATAGCCCTTCCTCCAACGGAGTTGAATCAGGATTTCGAATTTGACCCTTTATTCAAACAGCAGTTAACAGAATACCGCGATGTTTTTGGCGAAGATCTTTATCTGGCAGCATCCCGAAATTACCATGGTGATGATGCCAAACAATTGCACCGGCTCTCGCAATGGTCGGCTTCGCTGAAAATACCACTGGTTGCTACGAATGATGTACACTATCATGTTCCGGCAAGACGCGAGCTGCAGGATATTGTAACCTGCATCCGGGAAAAATGCACGATCCATAATGCAGGCTTTCGTTTACATCCAAACGCCGAAAGATACCTGAAACCAAAGGATGAGATACTCCGTTTATTCAGAAACTATCCTGATGCGATCCGGCGCACGCAGGAAATTTCTGCAGCCTGCCGGTTCTCGCTGGATCTATTAAAATATCAGTATCCCAAAGAGATCACGAGCAACGGCCGTACCCCCCAGGAAGAACTTTGTTTTTTGACATGGCAGGGCGCTGAACATCATTTTGGGAAATTGATTCCGGAAAAAATCAGCTCGGCTATTCACTATGAACTGGCTTTTATGGAGGAAATGAATTACGCTGAATATTTTCTCACCGTTTATGATATCGTGCGTTTTGCAAGGGAGCAGGGTATTCTCTGTCAGGGCCGTGGCTCAGCTGCCAATTCCACCGTTTGTTATTGTCTTGGCATTACTTCGGTTAACCCAACAGAATTCGAACTTTTATTTGAGCGCTTTATCTCTTCCGCCCGCAATGAACCACCAGATATTGATGTGGATTTTGAGCATGAACGACGCGAAGAAGTGATTCAATACATCTACCAGAAATATGGCCGTGACCGGGCTGCCATCGTCGCAACGGTCACGCAGCAGCATCAGAAAGGAGCGATCAGGGATGTGGGAAAAGCGATGGGATTATCTGTTGATACGATTAATCGTCTTTCTGGCTCCATCTGGGAATTTACTGATGAATGGTTCGAGGGAAAACAAATTGCGGAACAGGGTATGAACCCGGGAGATCAGCATCTCCTCAAGGTTTTACAGCTCACCAGGGAATTCATGGGTTTTCCCCGGCAACTCGGACAGCATACCGGTGGCTTTGTCATTACGCAGGGTAAATTGTCCGATCTCTGTCCGATCATGAACGCGCGCATGGAAGACCGGACCTGTATCGAATGGAATAAAGATGATATCGATGCGTTGGGATTTCTTAAAATAGATGTGCTGGCCTTGGGTATGCTCACCTGTATCCGCAAGGCTTTTGATCTGGCAAAAACAAATTATGGTCTGAATTTAACACTGGCCAATATTCCCCAAAACGTTCCGGATGTTTACGAAATGATCTGTCATGCCGATACGATCGGTGTTTTTCAAATTGAAAGTCGTGCGCAGCAATCCATGTTACCCCGACTGAAACCCCTTTGCTTTTATGACCTGGTGATTGAAGTGGCTATTGTACGGCCGGGGCCCATACAGGGGGACATGGTACATCCTTATCTGCGTCGCCGCAATAAGGAAGAACCGGAGGAATATCCATCGAAGGAACTGGAAGAGATCTTAAAGCGCACTTTAGGTGTCCCGCTGTTCCAGGAACAGGCTATGAAGATCGCCATTGTGGCGGCAGGGTTTACTCCATCAGAAGCCGACGAACTGAGACGCAGTATGGCCACATTCAAAGCAAAAGGTTTGGTCTCGAAGTTCAGAAAAAAGTTAATAGAAGGTATGATGCAAAGAGGATATGAATTGGAATATGCCCAACGTGTTTTTAAACAATTGGAAGGATTTGGCAGTTATGGTTTTCCCGAAAGCCATGCTGTGAGTTTTGCCCTGCTGGTTTATGTTTCTTCCTGGATCAAATGTTTTTATCCCGATGTCTTTGCCTGTGCATTACTGAACAGTATGCCGATGGGTTTCTATCAACCTGCCCAGATTGTGATCGATGCGAGAAAACATGGGGTTGATGTGAGGCCTGTTGATGTCAATTACTCGGACTGGGATAATCGGCTCGAAGAAAGATCAGGCAAGTATCGTGCGCTTCGTTTGGGTTTTCGCCAGGTAAAGGGCCTTCGCGAGGACGACATGAAGATCCTTGTAGCGGCAAGAGTAAAAATGTTCGGCAGCATGAATGAAGTCCGCGATATCAATCTGTCGCAGGCAGTGCTGGAAAAACTGGCCGATGCAGATGCATTCAGGTCAATTGGCCTTGATCGCCGCCGGGCATTATGGGAAGTATCTACTCAGGACCGGCCCATTGCGCTGTTTTCAGGCCAGTCATCCGAAGATGCCAGGGAAAAGGAAGTATCACTACCGGAGATGCGTGTCTCCGAACATGTGGTTCATGATTATGCCGCCACATCGCTTTCATTAAAAGCGCATCCCATCAGTTTTGTGCGCGAAAAGCTTCAGCAGCTTCATATCTTAACTTCAGAAGAATTAGCCACTGCAACAGATGGTCAGCGCGTGAAAGTCGCGGGTCTTGTTTTGGTAAGACAAAGACCAGGTACTGCCAGCGGGATTTGCTTTATCACGATCGAGGATGAAACCGGATGCGCCAACCTGGTGGTCTTTGAGAACCTGTTTGACCAATACCGAAAGGAAATTTTACAATCCAAATTGCTGATGGTGGAAGGCAAACTGCAGCGTGAGGGCGAGGTGATCCATGTGATTGTAAGCCGTTGTTACAACCTCTCCAAATTGTTGCGTTATTTAACTGCCACCAACGATGAGCAGCTCCCCCTGCTAACCTTGTCACGTGCTGATGAAAAAACACTGGTCCCTGATCAGCGTGTAAAAACACAGGAACCCGAGACCAGCCAGGCAAAAATTTTTCCCGGGGGCAGAAATTTCAGATAAAAAACTGTTGATGGATAAATCCGAACGATATGATCTGGTTTTTCAATTATAGTCCTGTTCCTGCAGAAAAGCATAAGGATCAATAGAAAACCATTTTTCTTTCGGCGATGGATAATCCTAATTCTGGCGCAAGCATGTCTGACGGACATTGTCAACATCTTCTGCACTGACGCATGCTAGTCAGACCGGCTTGTGCCTTGGCGGGCTAATATTACTCAACATCGATCAATAAATCCTTTCTGCTAAAAAAACTCGTGGTCGTAACAACCAGCCTCTTGCAATGTTTACAATCAAATGGAATGGTAAAAAAGTGGCGAATAAAGTAATAGCAAGTCACTATTGGCACAAGCCGGTCTGACTTGCTCGCCTTATTGCAAAGCGATTGTTGATGACCGTCAGACACGCTTGCGCCAGTGTGTGTTTTTCCCGGGGGCAGAAATTTTAGATAAAAAACTGTTGATGGATAAATCCGAACGATATGACCTGGTTGTTCAATTATAATCCTGTTCCTGCAGGAAAGCATAAGGATCAATAGAAAACCATTTTTCTTTCGGCGATGGATAATCGCTCAGTTCAATCTCGAGGAATGACCTGGTTTCCCGGATCTGCCATAACCATAATTTTTTTCCTATCGTGAATTCGGGGTCAATTTCAGGGAGCATTTCTTTCAGCAGGCCATTCCAACATGCTTTTTGCAATTCTTCCATGTCGGAACCTTTTGCTTTGTTTTCTTCATCCCGTTCGCTCCATTCCCTGTGTGCGAAGCTGCTCGTTGTGACGAGCAATATTTCCTGTTGTGTAGCATCTGTTTTCATAACAAAAGATTTAGGGGTTTCTATATAATAGACGCAAAAAAGCAGGAAAAGTAACAAGCCGGGTACGGAAAACTCTGTTAAAAACGGATTTATTCTGTTCTGAGGCTTTTCTTGCCAGCAGAAGCTCATTCTGAGCGAAGGCTAGTAACAGGGTTCGCGGTTGCTGCGCTGATCGCCTTAAAGCTTACGGTGATCATGGCAATGATTACAGCCCCTGATCCCGCTACAACAAACACCCACCAACTGACATTCACCCGGTAAGCAAAATCCTGCAGCCACCGGTTCATCAAATACCACGCGATCGGTGAAGCAAAGACCAGTGCAATGATGACCAGTACCACAAAGTCTCTGCTAAGCATAGTGGTTATATTGGCAACCGTAGCGCCAAGTACTTTGCGGATCCCGATTTCTTTTGTGCGTCTTTCGGCAGTGAACATCGCCAGTCCGAATATACCCATGCAGGAAATGAATATGGTGATCAGCATGGCTACATTCATCAACCAGGCCGTATTGGTTTCCTGATCGTATAACCAGGTAATGGATTCGTCGAGGAAATGATAATTGAAAGGATCGGATCCGTATATTTTTTTCCACTGCTTTTGGATCAGGTCTATGGTAGATTTTGTAAAGCCTGCCTGTTTTCCTTTTGTAGCAAGTTTTATGGCAATGCCTTTTTCAAATTCCGGCATATGGGCAATCATTACGGGTTTCATGGGTTCGTGGAAAGAATTTTCAAAAAAATCGGCCACCACGCCCACAATGGGATAGTTTTTTCCATCCCACCAGACAATCGATTTTCCTATTGCCTCAACCGGTGTTGCAAATCCGAGGTTCTTAGCGCAGGTTTCGTTGATCAGGATTTCTTTGAGGCTGTCGCTGGGAAACATATTTCTTCCAGCCAATAATTTCATCTCGTAAAAAGGAACAAATCCTTCATTGGCCGGTTGCAGGGAAGCTTCCAGCTTTACGTCATCCTTCCCCTTATACTCAATGTTTGATGACATATGCGGGAAACCCATCGGTGCAAATGATTCCAAAATAACCCGATCCACACCGGGTATGCGCTGAATACTTTCTTTAAAAGCGAGCTCTTTGTTGCTATGGTCGTTCCAGTTCCTTGGAAGGGTAAGAATGGCGTCGGTTGAAAACCCTTTATAACTGTCATGCATATACCTGATCTGATTGCCTATGACCAGCGTCCCGATAATAAAAATCAATGAAACGGTGAATTGAAAGACGATCAATCCCTTTCTTAAATACCATCCCTGGCTTCCTTTGGGTCCTGCGCCCGTTTTCAGACTATCTACCGGTGAATTGCCAGAAAGCAATTTTGCCGGATAGATGCCGGACAGGAAAGTAGTGAGCAGGATAACGACGAGTAAAAAAATCAATGTGGAAGCATTCAGGACGAAGCTTACCCCCTGAGGAATAAATGAGCTGAACAAGGAAAGAACCGGTTTCACCGCTACTAATGAAATAGTTGCCGCAATCAGCACGAGCAGTAAGGTTTCCGTTAAGAATTGAAAGATCAGGCTTGTTTTATTGCTGCCCAGCACTTTTCGTATGCCCATTTCTTTCGCGCGCTGAATGGATTGCGCGGTTGACAGGTTGATAAAGTTAAATGCAGCAAGAAGTAAAATGAACAGGGCAACGCTCATTAATGCATATAATATCGGCAGATAGGCTTTTCTGAATCGATTGTCCCCATCATCCCCTCTATGAAAATCACTGGTGAAATGCATCGCGCTAAGCGGCTGAAGCCACATGCTTAATGTTGATCCGGGATTATTTAGTTTTACATTTTTTTTAATGAATTGGGCAAAGCGTGCATTAACCTGCGCGGCAGTAACTCCTTTAGATAGTTTAACAAAAGCCTGGGAACGATGGGGCTGCAGACTGCTCCAGTCTTCCGTGGCAATCTGGTTTTTCAGGAAACTATGTGTTGCCGTACTGATTGAAATGAAATCCCGAAAACCAAGATCGGTGTTTTTATCCCAGTCTTTGACAATACCTGATACCGAAACTTCGATCGAATCAGCGTATATAATTTTTCTGCCGATCATTTCGCTCAACTGTCCTTGACCAAAAAATTTGCGTGCCTCTTTTTCTGAGATCACTGCTTTGAATGGCTCATTTAATGCCGCCGCATCGCCGGCCAGCCATTGGTATTTAAAAATGTCAAAATATTGCGGTCCGGTTAAAATGCAGCCGGCTCCATCTGCATTCTGATCATCTTCACTAAATTTCTTTGCCGGTTTATTGCCATCCGGTATCTTGACATTGGTTCCAAACAGGTGAAAACCCGAAGCCGCTTCAAAACCCGGAATCCGATGCTGAAATCCAGCCACGTCCGAAAACGGGCTGTTCAGAAATCTTTTTTCTCCGTCCTCCCGGCTCACTTCACCAATAATGCGGTAAATGCGATCGCCATCCGGATGAAACCGGTCAAAGCTGAAATCATAACTGGTAATGAGGTAAATGACCAGACAGGCGCAGATGCCCAGGGCTAAACCAAGCACATTGATGATGCTGTACACTTTATGCCGGGTTATGTTGCGCCAGGCTATTTTGAAATAATTTTTAAGCATGCTGAGATATTTTTATCGGTTGGATGGAGAAATGAATCAAATTGATCACCAAAAAAATGCCATTAAATAAAATATTACAAATCAATGTATTGCTTCTGGCATATTATTCAGACTGTCCGGTTTTGATACGCAACATGTCCGTTGCAGGCAGTGCCTTACATTCACCACGATTGACGGCGCAATGAAAAAGCCCTTATTTATTCAATAAGGGCTTTGAATGCGATGTTGATGGAATCTTGATCAGAGACTCTTAATATATTTCGCGCTTCCCTCCATAACGGCGGGATCGGATTCCATCTCGACAAAGATGTATTTCAGTCCGCCCACTTTCGCGGCGGCGAAGAAATCCTTCCAGTCGACAATGCCGGTGCCCATGATCACTTCTTTCTTGTGATCGGTCGGACTGAAATCCTGCAGGTGTGCCGATATGAAACGACCGGGGAACTTGCGGAAATAATCCTGCGCTTTGTAACCCGAGGTGATGGCGGCGACCTGGAACTGCATCTTGACCGCAGCGGGATCAAGGTGTTCGAGCATGAAGTCATATTGCGGACGGCCATCGAACTTCTCATCGAACTCGCCATTGTGGTTGTGGTATCCGGCTATCATGCCTGCTTTCTTTACCGTCTCTCCGTAGTGGTTCAGCATTTCACAATGTTTCTTTACTTCATCTGCGGTCTTGGCCCCGAGTCCACTGGACGCGATCATGCATTTCAATCCCAGCTGATGCGCGAAATCGATGCGCTCGGACAGGCTGGCTTCGTCCATGATTTCCTTCCAGGTGAAATGACAACTGGTGGTCTCCAGGC
>Ga0193728_1000417_pt1 | contig 20449 bp, 16 predicted proteins | sample U1c1metaG_FD_143037 | JGI IMG/M metagenome (GOLD analysis project Ga0193728, IMG submission 143037) | Soil microbial communities from a riparian zone of the East river system, Colorado, United States - U1c1 | ecosystem: Environmental > Terrestrial > Soil > Riparian zone | place: USA: East River...
GCTGGATATACGACTGCGCGCTCCTGGTCCGCTCGAGCAGGCGGCTATCCCGGTATAGCGGCCCGTCGTAGTTCCGGGCGAAACGGTCCTCGGTGGTGGCGTCGGCCGCCCCCGTCGACGAACCGAGCGACTGGCCGATGCTCCGCCGCAGCTCGTGGATGAGCACCGTCATGAAGGCGGATTTGCCCGAGTCGCTCGAGCCGATCAGGGCGATCATCCGGCTGTCCACGGAGCGGAACCCGGACGGCAGCGGGCTGTGGCAGTTCGGGCAGGCCAGGGATCTGGACAGGCCTCCGCAGGAGGGGCAGTGCGCTGCCTCCCGGCGCGTGCCCGGCTGGAAGGCGGGAAACACCGGGGTGCTGATCTGCATCTTCCGCAGCAGCACCTTGTCCGGCAGCTGCTGGCAGCGCGAGCGCCCCGGTGCTGGCGTGCCCTCGCAGCGGAACACGATCTCGCTTCCCCCGAACGCGTGATAGCAGTACGGGCAGGCCAGCGACCGCGAGCTGGTACGGCGCCGCGGCACCGGGACCGCGGCCAGCGCCTCGCTGTATGCCTGCCAGCCCCGGTCGGCCCGCGGGGCAGCCTCCGAGGCGGCGGGGACCGTGCCGTCCGGGTCGGCCACGCCGGGCCCTGCGGGCGCGCCCGGCGCCTCGGCCGGGTCCGGGCGGATCGCCGTGCTACCCGCCCGGCCGTCCGCGGGCACCGTCGGCTCTCTCGGCCCGGTGACGGCGGGAGACTGGCCGACCTGGGGCGCGGAGGCGCCCAGCAGCTGGCGCAACTGCCGCACCGACGGCGCGAAATCGGCGCCCATCCGGGCCAGGACCTGCTCGGCAACGATGGCGAACGGCAGGCTGTCGGCGTCGACCTGCAGTTCGCCGACAATGCCGGCGCCGGCCACGAGAGCCCGGAACTCCCGGCCTCGGCCCAGCCGGGCGTCGATGGAGTCAGCCACCGCCCGTAGCACCTCCAGAGCCTGGCGGCGCGGCAGGCGGGTCAGCAACTGCGGCCGGACCCCGTCGACGAAGTCATACCTCTCGCCGCCCGGCGTCCCGTTTGCCTCGGGTCCGGTCACGCAGAGCAGGCCGCCGAGGAAGACCTCGGCCACGGCGGCCTGGTCCGGGCCGCCCAGGACCGCCTCCTGGATGAGGCGCATGACCGGAATGCTGACCGGCGCCGCCGCCAGGCACTCGGCCAGGCGCATCGCGGCCGGCGAGGCGACGAGCTGGAAGCGCCGGATCAGCTCGCCCGCGACGTACGGGCCGGCGGTCAGGTCGGCCTCGTCAGCCGGAGGTGCGGGCCGCGGCCCGTCACCCCTGGGTCGGGCCGACGGCTCGATCAGTACTGCTGACCCGTCGGTGAAGTCAGAGCCGCTCGCGCTGACCAGGCGGCTCCAGGCCGCCGCCGCCGGCGGGCTCAGCTGCACGACCGGGATCGCGACCATCGGCGTGGCCAGACCGGGGGCATGCCGGACCTGGCCGCCGGGCTCGAAGCCGATTTTCGCGTTCGGGGCGCCGGCCGCCAGGGTGCGGAACCGGACCCGGCTGGGCGACACGCTGGTATAGGCCCACAGCCGCTGAGGCAGCGGCTGGGCGATGGCCACCGGGCCGGCGCGCGCCCAGTCGGCCAGGATCTCCCGGGCCGGGGCGGACTGCCAGCGCGGGCTGACGCAGTCACTGAACACGACGATCATTCGGCGGCCGGCCGGGTCGATGAGCTCCCGCGGGCTGCGCCGCGACGCGCCGGGACCGGCGTTCCTGATCAAAGGCGGCGCGCCGGCCCCCAGCCCCCACTCCAGGTGCCACTCGCGGATGTCCCGGAACGCGCCCAGGTTCTGCAGGACGGCGCCGAACTCGTGCGCGGTCTCCGGCCATAGGTGCATGGATTCGCCGGTGTCCACGACCAGAGCCAGGTCCATCCACCGGACCTGCCTGGGCCGCATGGCCGGCACCCACAGGCCGCTTTGCGCGACGACGTGGGCGGTCGCTACCTCGTCGACCTGACGCTCATGGGAGGAGTTCCGGCGCCGCTTGAGGGGCCTGAGTGACCGGGACAGCGCCAGTCGGTCGCCCAGCGCAGCCGCCTCCGGTGCGCCCACCGCGGCGGCGGACGGGCCACCAGGCCGCGCCGGCGCCCGGCCGGCGGCCGGCACGTGGAGCTCGGCGGGAGCCGACGGGGCCGCGCCCGCGCGGGGCTCGACGTCTGGCAGCGCCGCGGCCGTCGCCCCATGCTCCGCCAGGGTGCCCGCGCTCCCCGCCTCGGGCTCACCCCGGCCGACGTCGTCCAGGGTGAGGTGGGGGGCGAGCCAGAGCAGGTCGAGCACGTCGGTCGCCGTGAACTCGATCCCGGTGGCCTCAAGGACCTCGGCCAGGTTCTCCAGGCTCATGTCATCCGGCGGCCTGGTCGATGTGCTGGAGGATCTTGTCGATGAGCTGATCGCGTCCGTCGGGCCAGGCCTGTTTGGAGACTAGGTAGATCGCGTTCAGCAGCTGATCAGTGGCCAGGCCGCCGGCGGTCCGGCGGCTGATGAACGCATCGATGATCTCGCCGCTCTGCTCGGCCGCCTCCGGGCCTAGGTGGGCGGCCACGATGGCCGCGAGCCGCTCTCGCTGCGGGACGTCGATGTGCAGCCGGAGACAGCGGCGCAGGAACGCCGGCGGGAAATCCCGCTCGCCGTTGCTGGTGATGATGACCAGCGGGAAGGCATGGCACTGGACCTGGCCGTCCCGGATCGTGGCCGTGCTCTCGCCGTGGAAGGTGCGCACCTGCGCGGATCGCACGGCCATCCGGGACAGCTCCCGGATCTCGTACCGTCCCTCTTCGAAGATCGTCAGCAGGTCGTTGGGCAGATCGATGTCGCTCTTGTCCAGCTCGTCAATGAGCAGGACCCGCGGCTGCGCGTACGGCAGGAGCGCGGTGCCGAGCGGTCCCAGCCGGATGTAGCGGCCGATCTGCTCGTCCGGGACGGCGACGCCGCTCTCCGCCCGGACGCTGGCGTCCTGGAGCCGGGCCAGGGCGTCGTACTGGTACAGGCCCTCCTCGCGGGTAGACCGGCTGGTGATCGGCCAGCTGAGCACGCGTCCCAGCTGAAGCTCGTACGCGACGCTGTAGGCCAGCGTCGACTTGCCCGTGCCGGGCTTGCCGGTGATCAGCAGCGGCCGCCGCAGGTACAGCGCCGCGTTGACCTGCTCGACCTCCTCCGGGCTGGACCGGTAGGTGGTGGCCCGGACGAGCTCGGCGAGCCGCTGCGACTGGGAGGCGTCACCGTCGTCGGCCGACGGCTCGACGAGCGGCCGGCCGTCGAATTCGCGCCAGGGGGGCGGCTTGGGCAGCCGGGCGGCCAGGTCGTCGCAAAGATCCCCATCGCCGCGGTAGATGAGCCAGTCGTTCACCGGACGGCTCCCGCCCGGCGTGGCGCGGCCAGCCGGTACTGCTCGGGTACCACGGCCCGAGCCGGGTCGTCCCACAGCAGCGCTACGCCGTGGCCGGCCCGCGTGAGCTCGGGAACGGTCCGCCGCAGATCGTGGACGATATGGGGAAGGTCGCTCATGGGCCGTTCGGCACTCATCGTCGTCAGCTTGTCCCTGAACTCGGCGTAGCTCTTCGAGGCTTGCGTGTCCCCGGCGCCCGGCGCGTGATCGCACACATGCGGCCACAGCGCGACGGGCATCCCGGAATCGAGCAGTTCGTGCACCTGAAGGTGGTGGGCGGCACAGTCCGGTGGGAACGTGAGCCCGACGGCCAGCCCGGGGTCGGCCAGGAGCATCAGGTACAGGTCGCCCGGCCCGTGCGGCTCGTCCGAGCAGCTGATCCACCGGGAGATGGCCAGCCCGCGCGACCGCAGCACCTGGCCGGCGCCGTGCCACTTCTCCCGGGATGCGTGCCGCTGGCTGGCGTCCTGCTGGCGCTGCAGATCCCGGACCACGACGGCGAACTGCGTCGCCAGCGACAGGTAGCTGGACTTGCCGTGCCAGCACTCCACGGCCAGGTTGATCTGCTCGCGGGGCAGGACGAACTCCACCACCGGCCGGAAGCGGCTGCTGCGGCGCTGCTCAGCCCGTTCCAGCGCCTGGTTGATCAGCTGTATCGACGTGCTCTTGACGTCCGCCAGGGTGAGCCGCTCGCCGGAGTAGAGCTTGCCAATGAACCGGTCCTCATAGTAGAGGAGGCAGCTGAGGTCAAACTGGTCCTGCGGCCGGACATCCGACGGGTCAATCCGCAGGATGATGTAGGCGGTGTCGATCTCCGCCCGCGACCCAGCCGGAGCACCCGCCTGTAGGGCGCGCCGCGCCCGCAGGTGCTCGGCCTGCGGCTGCAGGATGCCGTCCGGGGCGGCCCGGACATCGACCCGAGCCGCGAGCTCATCTGCCCGCTCGCGGCACTCCCCGGCGGCCGCCGTGACGCCTAGGTCATCGGCGATGACCTCCAGCACCCGGATCAGCGGGTCAAGCTGCTCGGGGTCGCCGAGTTCCTGCCCGAGGCAGCTGACGAGATCCTCCGCGTCCACCAGCACCGAGTCGGGGTCGCGGCCGACGGCCTCGAAGTAATAGGCGGACAGCCGCTCAGTGCGGCACGAGCGGGCCAGCAGATCGATAATGTCGTACTTTCCCGCCAGCGTGAGGTTCGACTCGGGCAGGATCTCATCAACAAGCTGGCAGAACTGGGCGGCCGGAGTGCTCTGATCTATCGAGTCGATGATGTTGGCGAGGACCCGCAATGCGCCTTCCAGGCTCGAGACCTCAAGCAGGATGGCGCGGCACCGGACGGTCAGCGTGCCTGGCGGCACGGACAGCTCATAGCTGTGAACCGCCAGTTCCCTGAGCACCTCATCCTGGCTGTCCCCCATCCGGGGAACCCTGGCCAGCGCGGCTGACAGCTTGCTGTGGACCTTTGCGAAGCGCTCTGTCACGATGCGCCCGACCCGCTGCTGCCGCGCCCGTCCGAGGTGGCCTGCCCGAGGGCGAGAACGGCCGCGTCCAGACTCGCCATGGGCGCGGAGTCGCGCTCGATAACGCGAATGGCGCTGACCAGCTCACGCAGCCCGCCGGGATAATTTTGACATGTTCGTATTATGTTAAGGACCTCGACCCGGGCCACCGGATGCCGCGGGATGGCGTCTCTGATCCGCGGGGACAATGCGTTGAGAATGGCCACCCGGCTCCCGTAGTCCGCCATCGCGGGCACGTCCAGGATCGCGTCAAGGACGGGAGCCACGAGATCCTGGATGGCGGTCGGCGTGCTGCCCGCGGGCGGACGCACTTCGAGCTGCTGGACCGCGTCAAGGACCTGATCAATGCGCTCCATCGTCGCGTCAGCGTTCAGCTGCGCGGCAAGCGGCTGGAGGGCCGGGTGCGCCGGCGCGGCCTGTTGGACCGCCCGCAGCACGACCTGGGGCAGCGCCTCGCGGAAGCCCGAGCTGTCGATGCCCAGCTCATCCAGGCAGGACTGGCCCGAGCGGCGGGGGTCCGGATCGGTCAGCGGGCGGATCTGCTCCTGAACGCCCCGGATCAGCGCCTCCGTCACGGTGACGCGCGCATCCGGGGCGATGGCGGGCGGCTGGCCGAAAAGTTCCGCCAAGTCCCTGGCCAGCGGATCGCGCGCGGCGGGCGGAACGTCCTCGAGAAGGGCGGCCCAGGCAATCTGCAGGGCCGCGGTCAGCGCCTGGCGTTCTGGTTTTCCGAACGCCAGGACTTTGGCGCCCTTAAGGGCCCGGTCGCCTATGACAGCGACAAGCCACGCCACCAGAGCCCCCTCGAGCATCGCCACCCCGCCTCGCCCGGCAGCCGCGTTCTAAGCGCGGCTGATTGCTGACAGGTGAAATCATTATGCCCCGTAGCGGACAATACAAGGCCATCCGAGAATGACGTCTAAAAAGGACGTTATGGCCCTATTGGCCAGGAGTGACCAGGCCGGTCTCGTAGGCCAGGATGACGGCCTGGACGCGGTCGCGCAGGCCGAGCTTGGCCAGCAGGTGGCCGACGTGCGTCTTGACGGTCGCCTCGCTGACGAACAGGCCGGCGGCCACCTCCGCGTTCGTCTGCCCGCGGGCCAGCAGCAGCAGGATGTCCCGCTCCCGGGCGGTGAGCGAGGCCATCCGGGTCGGCGACGGCAGCGCCGCCGCCGGGCGGCGGGCGAACGACTCGATCAGCCGCATGGTCACCGACGGGGCCAGCAGCGCGTCGCCGGCCGCCACCCGCCGGACCGCGGCGATCAGGTCGTGCCGCGGCGCGTCCTTGAGCAGGAACCCGCTCGCCCCCGCGCGCAGCGCCTCGTACACGTAGTCGTCCAGGTCGAACGTGGTCAGCATGACCACCCGCGGCCCGGCCGACCGCTCGCCCCCGGTGATCCGCCGGGTCGCCTCCAGCCCGTCCATCTCCGGCATCCGCACGTCCATCAGGACGACGTCCGGCGCCGTCGCGGCGGCCGCGGCCACCGCCTGGGAGCCGTTGGCCGCCTCGCCGATCACGGTGATCCCGTCGGCGGCCTCCAGGATGACGCAGAACCCGGCCCGGACCAGCTCCTGGTCATCGACGACGAGGACGCGGATGGGACCGCAAGCACCAGCGTTCACTGAGTCATTCATTGGGCGGGCAGCCTAGCGGTGACCGCAAAGCCGCCCGCGCCCGTCGGCCCGACGGTCAGGGTGCCGCCGCAGGACGCCACCCGCTCGGTGATGCCGGCCAGCCCGAACCCGCCCGCCATCACCTCGGAGCCCGCCCGGGCCGGGAACGGCGCGACCGGGCTGAGCCGGGCGCCCGGGTCGGCGTACGCCGGCCCGGGGTCGGCCACGGACACGGTCACGTAGCCGGGCTCGTACCGGATGCTGACGGCGGCCGCCGCCGCGGCCGAGTGCCGCAGCGCGTTGGTCAGGGCCTCCTGGACGATCCGGTAGGCGGCCAGGTCCACGCCGGGCGCGAGCTCGCCCGGCGCGCCCTGCACGGTCAGGTCCACCGTCAGCCCGGCCCCCCGGACCTGGTCCAGCACGCCCTCCAGGTCGGCCAGCGACGGCGACGGCGCGGCCTGCGGCTGCTGGCCGGGGCCGCGCAGGACGCCGAGCAGCCGCCGCAGCTCGCTCAGGGCCTGCCGGGCGGTCTCGCCGATGATCTCCACCGAGCGGGCCGCGCCCTCGGGCTGGCCGGGCAGCAGCGAGCTCGCCGCCTCGGCCTGCACCGCCATCAGGCTGACGTGATGCGCGACGACGTCGTGCAGCTCGCGGGCGATCCGGGCGCGCTCCCCGGCGGCGGCCAGCGCCGCCTGCCGGTCCCGCTCGTGCTCCGCCCGGGCCGCCCGCTGCTGCGCGTCGGCCAGGTACGCGGCGCGGCCCCGGCTGAGGATGCCCGCCACCCCGACCGCGCCGAAGATGAAGACCTGGACGAAGAAGTCGTACGGCTCGCTGTGACCGGGCGTCGTCTGCGAGGTGATGACGCCGGCGACCAGGACGGCGCTGACCGCCCACCGCATGCCGGTCGAGCACCGCTGCATCACGGTGTAGTACGCGATCGCCGCGGCCAGCGGCAGCGGCGCGTAACCGAAGCCCCAGTGGTCATACAGGGACCGGAACGCGCCGCCCAGCAGGAACACCCCCACCGGCCAGCACCGCCGCCCGGCCAGCGGCAGCGCCTGCAGGACGAGCAGGGCCAGGGCGATGGCCAGCGGGTGCTCGGTCACCAGCGCGGGGACACCCGGGCCCGACGGCCGCAGCCGGCTGCGGTACGGCAGGGCGACCCCCACGTTGACGGCCGCCAGCACCAGGGCCAGGGCCACGTCCTGCAGCCGCGCCGGGAAGGCGGCGGCCCGGGCCGCGAGCCAGTTCACGTGCTGATCGTAGGGAATGCCGCCGGCCGTGGATATCCCCGTCAGGACGAACCGCGATCTCCCCCCCTGCGGCCGATACCGGGCGCCCGCCGCGCCCGGCGCCAGCCGCCCGGATGACAGCCGGGTTCCGCCCGGCGGGCGACGCGACTGATCATGGAGCCGGGCGACGATTCCGCCATGAGCACACCGCAGCCTCTGCAGGCGCCGCGCCCCGTCGAGGCCGGCGCCGCCGCGCCCGAGCCCAGCCCCGCGAGCCCCCCGCCCGCGGGCACCGCCCCGGTCCGCTGGATCGCCCTGATCGCGGCCGTCGCGTTCGCCGTCGAACTGGCGGTGAGCACCCGGTACGGCTACCACCGGGACGAGCTGTACTTCCTGGCCGCCGGCCAGCACCCCGCGTTCGGCTACGTGGACCAGCCGCCCCTCACCCCGCTGCTGGCCCGCCTCACCGCCGCGGTGTCGGGCAACTCGCTGATCGCCCTGCGCCTGGTCCCGGCCCTGGTGATGGCCGCGCTGATCGCGCTGACCGCCGCGATGAGCCGCCTGCTCGGCGCCGGCCGGACCGGCCAGGTCCTCGCCGCGCTGGCCGCCGCGACGTGCGCCGAGTTCCTGGGCGCCATGCACCTGCTGACCACCACCACCCCGGATTTCCTGTTCTGGGGCATAACGCTGCTGCTCGTCATCAAGCTGCTGCTCAGCCAGGACCGTCGCTGGTGGGTGGCCATCGGGGCGTGCGCGGGGGTGGCGTCCGAGTTCAAGTGGGGCATCGGCTTCCTGGTCGCCGGCCTGGCGGCCGGGTTCGCGCTGACCCCGGCCCGGCGGCTGGCGACCGGCCGCTGGCTGGTCCTCGGCGCCGCGCTGGCCGCCGCGCTGGCCGCGCCCGACGTCATCTGGCAGGCCGCGCACGGCTGGCCCGCGTTCGACGTGTTCGGCGGGCTGCAGCAGGGCGCCTGGGATAACCGCGCGGGCTACTGGATCGCGCAGGTCATCTACACCGGCGTGGCGCTGGTCCCGGTCTGGATCGGCGGGCTGCTGTGGACTCTGCGCCGCCCGGCCGGGCGGCCGTTCCGGTGCCTGGGCCTCGCCGCCGTCATCGTGATCGTCATCTTCTTCGCCCTGGGCGGCAAGCCGTACTACCCGGGCGGCATCTTCACGTTCCTGTTCGCCGCCGGCTCAGTCCCCCTGGAGCGGCGGCTCGCCGCCCGGCCGCGGGTCCTGGCCGGCCGCCTGCCCCGGGCTGCGGTGACCGGCACGGTCATGGTCGTGCTCGGCGCGGCCGCCCTGCCCGTCCTGCTGCCGGTCCTCCCGGCCCGGGTGCTGCACACGGTCCCGCTCCAGAACATCAACTACGACCTGGCCGAGACCATCGCCTGGCCCAAGGAGGTCAGCCAGGTGGCCCGCGCCTACCGCGGGCTGCCGCCCGCCGTGCGCGCCCGGACCGCCATCCTGGCCGGCAACTACGGCGAGGCCGGCGCGATCGACCGGTTCGGCCCGGCCGACGGCCTGCCCCAGGCCTACAGCGGGGCCAACAACTTCTGGTACTGGGGACCCCCGCCCGCCCGCGACACCGACGCCATCGCCATCAACGTGGATCCCGGCCTGCTGCGCCGCGAGTACGCCAGCATGCGGCGGATCGGCACCTTCGAGAACGGCCTGGGCGTCAGTGACGACGAGGAAGGCGCCGCGCTCTACCTGGCCGCCGGCCTGCGGTCGGGCTGGGGCCGGGCCTGGCCGCGATTCCGCGACTTCGCGTGATCAGCGCGCCGGGCCTGGCCCGCGTGAGCCGCCGGACGGGAGCGTGAGACGATGGGCACCGCCGTGACCGACCCGAGAGCGACCGCCATGCCGAAGATTCCCCCGCCACCGTCCCGCCTGCGTCATGCGCGCGGGACGCCGGGCGGGCGGATCCGTGCCCTCGCCCAGGCCGGCACGGGCGCCCTGGCGCTGGTCCTCGGCCTCGCGCTGGCGGGCTGCGCGGGGCAGCAGCCCGCGGCGAGAGGCCCGCTGATGCAGCTGGACACGGCGACCGTCAACTCGTCAAAGGGCGCCAGCCCCATCGACGCCTACCTGGTCATCCGGAACAACGGCGCGACCGACCGGCTCGTCTCGGCGCGCAGCAGCGCGGGCGGCACCGTGACGCTCAGCGGCCCGGCGGGCGGCAACCCGGCGGTCATGCGCGCCGTCGCCACCATCACCGTGCCGGGCCATACGCTCATCCGCCTGGTCCCGAACGGCTACCACCTGATCATCACCGACAGCGGCCCGATGAAGTCCGGGACCGAGATCACCCTCACGCTCCGGTTCGCCCACGCCGGCACTTACCACGTCGCCGCAGAGGTCACCAACCCGCAGACCGGCGGCAGCAGCTACTTCCTGAACTAGCCGCTCCGGGCACCGGCCCGACCGCGGGGCGTCGGCTTGTCCTTGGCGGGATACGCGATATATCTTTATGTAACGGGGTTTTTCCCGGGCAGCCCCCCGGGGCGAGGGAGGTTCGGATGGCGGCGACGAGGCCCGACCTGCGGGTCGGGGACGCAGAGCGGGACTCGACCGCGACGGCGCTGCGGGAGCACTACGCACAGGGCCGGCTCTCCACCGACGAGCTCAACGAACGCCTGGACGCGGCCTTCTCGGCCACCACCCACGGCCAGCTCGACCAGGTCACCGACGATCTCCCGAACATCCAGCCGGCGCCGTCCGCGCCCCCGCCGCCGGCCGCATTCCCCCAGCGCCGGCTCGGGGCCGGCGTGGCGAGGGCGGTGGCCGCGCTCGTGACCGTGGTCGCGCTGCTCGCCGTCGTGACGGTCGCGCTGCACGGCGGAGCCCACGTGCCGCGCAACATCGTCACCCTGGTCATCGCGCTGCTCATCCTGCGCGCGCTGGTCGGCCGCGCGTTCGGGCACCAGCACCGGGATCACCAGCACCCTCATCCTGAGCACTGGCACCACCACACTGGGGCGTTCAGCAGCGAGGACGACGACGACCGCTTCGACCGCTTCGACCGGTCCAGCCGCCGGCGGCACGAGCATCACCATGAGCACCACCACAGCCGGAGCGGACGCGGCTCCAACTACAGCTACCGGTACGACTACAGCTACGAGCACCCCCGCGACTCCCGGTAGCCAGCGCGAGCCCGGTAGCGCGCGAGCCCGTAGTTAGCGCGAGCCCGTAGCCCGGAGTCCCGGAAGATCGCGGGCGCCCGGCTCAGCCCCGGGTCGCGCCTGGCCCCGCCGGTGACCGCAGGGGCACCACCAGATAGCGGAACGCCGGCTCGCCGACGGCACCCTCAGTGGCGCCAGCCTGGCTCGCGCCATCCTGGCTCGCGCCATCCTGGCTGGGCGGGGTCCCGTCAGCGTCCGAGCCGGCGGCACCGGTCTCCGCGGCGTCCGGGCTGGCGGCACCGGTCAGGTCAGCGTCGTAGCCAGCCCAGGTGATCAGTGCGGGCTTGGCCGGGCTGGTGAACTCCAGCCTGATCCGGCCCGGCTCCGGCTGGGCGGCCGCCGGCGCCGCGCCGTCCTCTCCCCCCGACCCGCGGCCCGCTCCCGGCGGCGTTCGGACGGCGGCACCGCAGATAGCGGCCGCCGCGAGGCCGTCGAGCAGGTAGTGCGGGTTGAAGGAAATCACCGACTCGGCGCCGGTGAAGCTGGACGGCACGGACTCCGCGGCCCTGGCCCGGCCGTCGGTGTGCGCCTCGATCGCCACCTCGCCGCCGCCGAACGCCAGCCGGACGGGACTGGCGCGGTCGGCCACCAGCGAGACGCGCCGGACGGCCGCCATGAACGGCTCGGCCTGCAGTTCGGCCCGGCAGCCGAACTCGGCCGGGAAGCGCGACCGGTACCGGATGAAGTCAGCGCCGATCAGCCGGGCCGTGAGCCGCCGCCCGCCGCCCTCGAAGCTGATCAGCCCGCCGGCGGGATGCGGCTCCGCCGGTCCCGGCCCGGCATCCTCGGCCGCCGTGCTGAACGCGATCGTGACCGGTATCCCGGCATCCATGGTCCGGGCCACGTCGGCCAGCGTGCGGGCCGGGACCAGGGCGGCCGCGCGCAGCCCGGCCACCGCCGGCGTCCAGTCCACGGTGCGCACCGCCAGCCGGTACCGGTCGGTGGCCGCCAGGGTCATGGCCGTCCCGTCGATGTCCACGCAGACGCCGGTCAGCATCGGCAGCGTGTCGTCGCGGCTGGCCGACGGAACTACCTGCGCTGCGGCGGCGGCGAGCACGCCGCCGTCCACGGTCCCGGCCGCCGCGGGGGGCTCGGGCAGCCCCGGATACTCCTCGACGGGCAGCGAGACCAGCTCGAACTCGGCGCTGCCGCACCTCAGGCTCACCATGTCGGCCACGGAGCTGATCTCGACGTCGCGCTGCGGCAGACTGCGGGTGATCTCGGCGAGCAGGCGGCCCGGCACCAGCGCGGTGCCCGGCTCGGCCACTTCGGCCGGGATGACCACCCGTGCCGACACCTCGTAGTCGAAGCACGACAGCGTCAGCCCCGCGCTGGCGGCCTCGACGAGCAGGCCGGATAGCACCGGGATGACCGGCCGCGCCGGAAGGGCGCGCGCCACCCAGGCGACAGCCTCCCCGAGCGCCTCGCGCTCGACCCTGAACTTCACCGCACCTCCGCCCAGCCAGGCCTTGCCCTGGATCTGCATCGATCCTGACATGCCCTGCCGACAGTCCAGGCCATTTCGCCCCGGTCCGGGTGCACGCCAGTTTTGTTGGGGATGATCATGGTCGCGTCGCTGACCTTGGTGTCTGAGTAATTGTGTCTGTCAGATTCCAGGGAGTAGCGGGCTTGGCGGCAACTCCGGTAGCTCAGTGTTCCTCCCGCAACCCCTTCGACAAAGCGGCCATCTGGGAGATTGCCGTATCTGAGTGACAACATCACTCGGGTTAGCCAGATGACCTGCACAAATCAAGAAGCCTCACAATCCAGACGTGCACCCCCCCGGTCCCCGCTAACGGCCTGAGCCGGGCACCCGCCGCACCCGGCCATACTGCACCGCCAGCGACCTCAAGCACCCGCGGTGCCAATCAAGTCCAGCCATGCAACCGGCCAGCCACCCATCAGCCACCTATCACCCCACCGTTCACCGAACAAGTGCGCTTTCGGCAGTGTCGGCCGGACCAGGCCAGCCGCAGGCTGGCCGGCGGGGCCGCGCAGGCTCCGCCCGGCTCCCCGGCCAGGGTGACACCAGGAATCGCCCGCCTGACTGGGGAGGATCGCTTACCGTCGGCCATCCTCCCCAGACCAGCAGATCGGGACTCGCTCGAGGCGGCTGAGGCGGCTGAGGCAAGACGGCCAGCCAGACCTCGGCCAGCCCCGGGCCCGCCGGGCCCGGCCTCGGCCCGTCCGCCCGGCCCCGCCCCTCCCCCACCGGGTCCGGCCCGCATGATCGCAGCGATTTTCCTGGGGCGAAAGCTGATCACCTCCACCGGCTCGTCGGTCACCTCAGCCCGCTCGCCGGCCAGCTCCTTGCTCTTCGTCCTGGCCATAGCTGGCCCCGCCTGCCCGATGCGAAATGGCGAGGCTGCCCGGGGGGACGACACAGGGGAAAGCCGATTCTGACCGGCGTGCACGCAGCGACAATACCCAGCCCGCATGATCGTCCCCGGCGCCAGACTAGCTACCGGGCAACCAGACCCAAGGAGACAACGGCGACACGGGCAGCACACCTGGCCACCTTCCCGCACCGGACATCCCGCGCGCCCGCCAGACCAGCAAACCCGGCTGGACACCACGGCCGCCATCAGCCACCCTGAAAACGCGCCGCGGCCACGACCACGCGGGCAGCACACTCGCCACGCCGCACGGCCGCGCCGCCCCAGCGCCCAGCCACCAGCGGCCCCACGGCAGCTCGTTTCGTGGCCACCTCACGTCACCGAGACCCGAGGACTAGCTAGTCGAACTCGCCGTTCTTGATGGCCGCCGCGAACGCGGCGAACGCCTCGGGCTCGACCACCAGGGCCGGGCCGTCCGGGTTCTTGGAGTCGCGGACGGCGACGATGCCAGGCATGTTGCCTGCTACCTCGACGCAGTTGCCGCCGTTGTTTGAGCTGTAGGTACTCTTTCGCCAGATGGCGCTAGTCAGATCCATTTTCTTCTGCTCGTTTCATGATCAGGGCTCGGGAAGCCTTGCGCGTGAGTGCCTCTGACCTGAGCGTGTCAAACGTCAGGGCGATCCGCGCGACCGTAGGGCACGTTCGACAATGTAGCCGTCTGCGACGGTTTCCAGGTAGGCGATTCCGCCGACGCCGTCCACGTCAGCCACGGCGAACGCCCCGGACATGCCGCAGTGCGCGCCAGCCGAAATGGGCACGATCTGTATGGTGATGTTCGGCTGATCGGACATGTGGGCCAGGTACATGAGCTGCCCGTACATGACTTTCGGGCTGCCGACCGTCCGGCACAGCGCCGACTCGTCGATGAGTGCCCACAGGACCGGCGGGCCGCTCTCGCGGGTAAGCACGGCCTGACGGGCCAGCCGCGCCCCGACCAGTACTTCCAGCTCGTCATCGGTGATGTTCGGTTCCTCGGCCAGCATCGCCCGTGCGTATTCCTCGGTCTGGAGCAGGCCCGGAACGATCGCGTGCTCCCACATCCGCAGTTGCGTGGCCGTGGCCTCGATCTCGGCATACGGCCGGAACCATGACGGGAGGGGCGTGGTCCGGGCGTGCTGCTGGAGCCGCACGAGGGTACCTGGCGCCTTCAGTGCCTTATCCAGCCGCTCGGCCACGTCCAGCGTGGGCGCGCGCCGCCCTGACTCGATCATGCCGATGAGGCTGGGGGAGTAGTTGATCTGGGCCGCTAACGCGTCCTGGGTGAGCCCGGCCGCTGTCCGGGCGGCGACCAGCTCGGCGACGAACAGCGACGGCCCGGTGGTGTCTCGTTCACGGGTGCTCACGGCCTGCTTATCTCCCCCACGCTGAGTGTTGCGTCTGCACGTCTGAATGGTCGCCGTGCACGGCCGGTCAAATCAGTGTCCAACTCAGCTACCGGGGGGCGCAACCTTGTAGAACCTCCCGGCCCGCCCCAAGGCCGAGACAGGGATTCACATGAGCGCCGATCTTACCCTCTTCCTGCCCCTCTCTGCCCGTAGACGCCCTGGGCTATCTGCGCCATCACCGGTCCCCGCGCTGGACTATCACGATGCCCGCAGTGCCCGGCGGGACGTGGGACGCGGTGCACGCGGAAACAGGCGTCGCGTGCTCAGCCCTTACGCCCCAGGACATCCGGCGGCAGCTATGGGCACCTGACACGAACGGGAAGCTGCGCTCCCTTCCCGGCGACGCGCGGATGTCTACCTAGGAGGGGTAATGCTCTCGGAAAGCCAGCTCCTGGAGCAGGGCTACGCGCCTGAGCAGGCGGAGCGCATGGCCGTTGACATCCTCGCGACGCCCAGCGCTGGCCTGCCTGCCGCCATCAGCGTTCAGCGCGTGCCCGGCGAGTCGGGGCACGCTCCTAAGCCGCCGGCTCCCGCGCCGCCGGACCGAAATGAGCGGGACGCAGCGTCGCAGGCGCCACGCGGGTTCCGGAACATCCGCGCGAAAACCACCATTCCCGCAGCCGCACCGAAACCCGGCAAGCCCTGGCCGGGACGCCGCCAGGATCGAAGAACCGCCGCCCCGCACCCCGCTACGACGTCGGAAAGACCACCAGGAGGGAGCCCGCGCCCAAGGCCGAACGAAAAATGCAGGTTAAACGGCAAGCTGAGTGCGCACCGCACTTATGTGCAGGGGGTGCAGGGCACCTTTCTCGTCACATGTTCCTGGCGCCTTAAGCCATCAGCACTGCGCGGGCGCGTTCGCAGAAGTCTTGGACGCCTGCGGTCTGGTGGGTGCCGAGGTTGCCGGCGAGGTCCGCGAGCAGGCTGGTCGTCCGGGAGGAGCTGATGGACTGCGTCATGTCGAGGGCGTGGCTCGCGGTCGCGGCTGCCTGGTCGATGTGTCCCTGGTCGGCTTGCGCGATGGCCTGGCGGGTGAGGTAGAGGGCCTGGGTGCGGACGATAGACGGGTCGAAGAGCGCCCGGGCTGCGGTGAAGTCTGCCTCAGCGCGCGCTGGCTGGCCGCGGTCGAGCTGGCTGGATGCGCGTGCCCCGTAGACCTCAGCCTGGTCGAACCAGTAGGCCCAGTCGGGGTCGGCGTGGCCGTCGGCCTGGCCGAGGAGCGTTTCGGCCTGGTCAAAGCTGGTCCAGCATGCGGGGTCGCCGAGGCGGGCGCGGGCGCGTCCGCGGCGGGATTCGAGCATGGCCTGGACTCGCGGGGTGGTGCGTCCGCGGACGGCGGCCAGGGCTGTGCTGGCCATGGCCTCGGCGTCGCGGGGACGGCCGGTGTTGTAGGCGGCGCTGGACCAGAAGGCCAGGCAGTTCGCGCCGAGCGGGTCGTCTCCCGCCGCCTTGGCGGCGCGCAGCGCGGTCTCGAAGGCGCCGTCAGCGCACTCGCCGTGGACGTCGAACAGCGCGGCCGCGCGCTGGCGGGCGAGGTCGGACGCGACCGCGTAGAGGCGGGCGCCGTGGGCGCTGGCGTAGCTGCGGTCCCGGATGAGGCTGACGGTGAGGGCCAGGGCGCTGGTGGTCTCGGTGAGGATCGTGCCGCCTCCGTCCTCGTCGTCGATGCGGCGCAGCGTGCTCGCGCGTTCCTCAAGGCGGGTGACGGTCGACTCGCCGATGCGCCGACCGCTGGTGACCTGGCCTGCGGCTGCGGGATCGGCGGTCAGCCATGACAGGAGCGCCGCGGTGAGCGTGCCGCCGGCGATGAGGATGAGCTCCCTGCGCGTGTTCTCCACGGAACCCCCTGCGAGTTCTGATAGCGCCGCGGCCGCCCCGCGGGGTGTCCACGGGCGGCGCGCCGGCCGCTGGGCGGGATCTTCGGACAGCCATTCAGGCCATGGGCGCTCGTCGACCGCTGCCGGCGGGATGCCGAGCAGCCCCGCGATCAGGACCTGCGTGGCCCGGTCGGGGCTGCGTGAGTGCTCCTAGTACCAGATGCCGTCGCGGCCCGGGCTGATCGGGTGCCCGGCCTCGCAGCTGAAGTCACGCAGGCGCCGGGCCATCTCGGACCTGCTCCAGCCGCGTGCCTCGCCGCTGGCTGCCTCAATCGCCTGCCGCCGGAACTCATCCATGCTGACCAGCACCGGCCGCCGAGGCGAGGCCGCACGGGCCACGATCAGGCGTTATGCGAGAGCCTCAAAACCGGGGCAGCCGGTCGCGACATGGTTGGTGCCCCCCGGAGCATCCACCGGGTGGGGCGCTGCGCGGGGCTCGGCCGTGATCGTGCAGGCTGATGGCTGCGCCCGCGACCATGAGCCTGCGCGATCACGAAACGCCGCGGGCCGGCAAGGCCGGGTGGCCCGGGCCGCCATCAGCGGCCCGGGAGCCGGGTCACTCCAGCTCAGGCCACCATTTCCGGCGGCGCGGAATCGAGCGCGGCGACGATCGCCCGGGCCAGCTCGCGGGCCGACTGGGCGGTCAGCTCCACGGCGACGCGCGCCTGCGGCCCACGGCCGGGATTAAGGAAATCGATGTTGAGCGTGTGCTCGGCCGCGGCGTGCACGGGGTGGTCGAAATAGACGCTGGCATCGCTCACCCCGAACCAGCCGGACGCGCCCTTGCCGCTTCCGGTGATCTTGATCTTCTCCGTGAGATAGGTGCACATGTGAGCTCCCTTAGCTGACCAGGTAACGGCCGTAGAAGTCCCAGATCTTGTCCCAGCCGTCGTTGGCCGCCTCGTCCCGGTAGGAGGGCCGGTTGACCGAGAAGAAACCGTGGCCGGCGCCCTTGTAGGTGTGGAATTCGTGTTCCTTGCCCAGCCCGTCCAGAATCCGGGACAGCTCCGCCGTCTCGTCCGGGGAGGGCATCTTGTCGTCGGCGCCGAACAGGCCGAGCAGCGGGCAGGCCAGGTCCTCGGCCAGCCCGATGATCGGCTTGAGCGTCGCCGGGAGACCCTCCGGGGCCTCGTTGATGATGAACGCGCCGTAGCAGTCAACGGCCGCGTCGAGCTGCGGGATGCTGCACGCGGCCAGGAATGCCTGGCGGCCGCCGGAGCAGTACCCGATAACGCCGACCTTGCCGTTGCTGCCGTCCAGGGCACGCAGGTAGTCCGCCGCGCTAGAGACGTCACCGACCAGCTGGTCGTCCGGAACCCCGCCATTTGCCCTATTTGCCGCCGCCGCGTCGTCCGAGCTGGCCCCCGGCGCGTCCCGGTGATGCAGGTTCGGCACTACGGCCGCGTAGCCGAAAGCCGCGAACTTCCTGGCTATTTCCTTTGTCGCTGAGTCGTAACCAGGCATATGGTGAATGACCACCACACTACCGAACTGATCGGCCCCGAGCGGGCGGGCCGCATAGGCCTCGATCTCGGCTCCGCCATGTCCGGTGATGGTGATCGTCTCAGCAGTGAGTGCTTCGTTCATGCAGGTGCTCCGTTCATGTAGGTGCTCCTTGCGGTGATAGGTGCGGCTTCGCGTCCGGCCCCGTCCAATCCTGCCAGCGGCACGTGCGGCGTTTCCGCTGGAGCCGGCCTGCCGGGTGCGACATGATCGGCTAACGCAATGACGCCGCGGGAGGGGCAAGGTTATGAATCCCGGCGTACTCATCATCGTGGTCGCGTTCCTGGCCGTCGGCTGCATGCTGGGCTGGCACGCCCAGCGCGCGAAGTCGGCGCACGGGGATGTGCGGTCCACCAAAGGCAGGCTGCCCGGATTCCGCAAGACGCGCATACGCAGTGGCCTGTACGTGTTCGTCCTCGTCGTCATCGCGGTGCTCATCATGTCGGCCCTCATCCGGCGCTGAGGCCGGCCGGACCCGCCGCTGGCCAGGCCGACCTGATGCCCTGGCCAGACGACTTTAGCCTGGCAGCACCCGGATAACGACGCCGGCCCGGCCCAGCCCGCGTCGGCCCCGCTCCTGCTGGCCCGCGTCGGCCCGCACGGGCCGGGCCCGCCCGCTGCGTGCCTCCGGCATCACCCGTTACAGGGGCTCCGATGCTTGAGCTACTAAAAGATTGACAGGCTCAACTCGTCCTTCATAAGGTTGAGCTACTGAACTATTGCGGTTCTCCAGCAACGGACGATGACGGGAGCAAGACGTGCCAGGCGAATCACGGGCCGAGCAGCCGCCGGACACGGCGCAGCCAGGCACCGAACAGCCAGGCACCGAACAGCCGGGCACCGGTCAGCCGAGCAGGGGCCAGCTGAACGCCCAGATCGAGGAGTGCGTCTTCGAGCTCACCGGGCGCATGATCGGGCAGGTCGAGCGGATCGCCCAGCGGCTGGCCGTCCCGGCCGTCTTCATCAAGGCCCTACACACGCTCGACGCGCCGATGGCGATGAAGGACCTGGGCAAGCGGATGCACTGCGATCCCTCGTTCGTCACCGCTATCGCCGACATGCTGGAGAAGCGCGGCCTGGCCCGGCGGGCCGCCCACCCGGGTGACCGGCGGGTCAAGCACCTGATCCTGACCGGCGAGGGCTGCGACCTGAAGCAGCGCCTCGAAGCCGAGCTATCCGCCCGGATGCCCTGGAGCACCGGGCTCACTGATGCCGAGCGCGTGCAGCTACTTGCCCTGATCCGCAAGATGCTGAGCGCGACTCCGCCGGCCGACAATCCTGACGCCGACGGAGGCAATCCTGGCCGCCCGGCCGCCGCGGACCTGAGCGCGACGACGCTCGCCGCCACCGGCCCGGGTGACGCGGACCCAGCCGCGACACTCGCCGGAACCCCCGCCACCGCGAAGGAGGTGGAAGCCAGCCTGGGCGCTGCGCCGACCGCCAGCTAGGCGGCCTGGCCGCGCACCAGCCCAGCTTCACGGCGCGTACACGGGGAATTCGGACCAGCCCAGCGCAGGTACCGCGCGCCCGCGACCGGCCCGCACGGCCGTCACCCGGACGGTCATCAACACGGCCGTTATCACCAGCACAGTCGCTGACTTGGCCACCGCATTGCCGCATGCCCGCGTGGGCGCCCGCAATCGGCCGCTCAGCGGCCCGGCGGACACAGTTACTCGCTATTGAAGGAGCATCCCGAATGTCTGGAAGGACATCCCCGGGCGGGGGAACGGCAGCGCCAGGGGGCACTGCCGTCATTGACGACATCGGCGGCCCACCCCGGCCATCCAGTCGTCATCTGGGCCTCGCCCTGCTGGTCATCGCAACCGCCCAGCTGATGGTGGTGCTCGACGCCACCATCGTCAACGTCGCCCTGCCCGACATCCAGAAGGCCCTCGGCTTCTCGGGTACCGGCCTGGAATGGGTCGTCAACGCCTATGCGCTGACCTTCGGCGGGCTGCTGCTGCTCGGCGGCCGCGCCGGGGACATCCTCGGCCGCCGCCGCGTCTTCATCGGCGGCATCGTCTTGTTCTCGGTGGCCTCGCTGCTCGGCGGGTTCGCCACCTCGGAGGCGTGGCTGCTCGCGGCCCGGGCGCTGCAGGGCGTGGGCGGCGCGATCGTCGCCCCGACCGCCCTGGCCCTGGTCACGACCACCTTCCCGGAAGGGCCGCCCCGCAACCGGGCGATGGGCGTGAACTCGGCCATGAGCATCGGCGGCGCCGCGGTCGGCCTGCTGGCCGGCGGTGTGCTCACGACCTACCTGTCCTGGCGCTGGGTCCTGTTCGTCAACGTCCCGATCGGCGTCGTGGTGGCCCTGCTCG